>VOFJ01003353.1_pt1 | contig 29089 bp, 62 predicted proteins | sample 5384081 | NCBI WGS metagenome assembly VOFJ01 (sample SAMN12384729, study PRJNA508395) | human gut metagenome | isolation source: healthy gut I | host: Homo sapiens | reverse complement strand
AAAAACGGCCTCCTGTCCTCCTGCATGTCCTTGTTGTAGGCCAGCGGCAGGCCCTTCATGACGGTGAGCAGGGCGGTCAGATCGCCGAACACCAGGCCCGATTTGCCCCGGACCAGCTCGGCCACGTCTGGGTTCTTCTTCTGCGGCATGATGGAGGAGCCGGTGGCGTAGGCGTCATCCAGGTCCACGTACTTAAACTCCCAGGAGCACCAGAGGATGATCTCCTCGGAAAAGCGGGACAGGTGCACCATGAGGCTGGACAGGCGGAGAGAACTCCACCGCGTAGTCCCGGTCGGATACGCCGTCCAGGGAATTGGCGGTCACGCCGTCGAAAGCCCAGGGCGGCGGCAGCCGAAGCGGTCCAGAGGGATAGGTGGTGGTGGCCAGGGCCCTGCAGCCCAGGGGCACTGTTCCATCCGCTTCCAGACAGTCCTCCAGCCGGGTCACCGGTCCCGCTTGAGCATGTTGGCATAGGCCATCAGGTATGACCGAAGGTGGTGGGCTGTGCCCGCTGGAGATGGGTATAACCGGGCATCATGGCGTCGGCGGTACGCCTCCGCCTTATCGCACCAGCAACCTTTTCCAGCTCCAGTCACCTTATCCCGCAGCGATAACAGGCATCGGCGTTTTTCACATACAGGCGCGGTCCACGCCACCTGGTCGTTCCGGCTGCGCCGGTATGCAGACGCTTTGCCCGCGTCGCCGATGCGTTGCGTCAGCAAGGCCCTCGATATTCATGTGGATGTCCTCCGCCAGGGTCGATGGCCACCTGTCCCTCCTCGATATCAGCCAGAATGCCCCCCAGTCCGTCCCGGATGGCCGGCCTCATCCTCCTGCGAGATATGCCTGTTTCGGCCCAGCATGGCTGCATGGGGCGATGGAGCCGGCAATGTCCTGGCGGTACATCCGGGCGTCAAAAAGGGATGGAGGAATTGAAATCGTTCACCTTGTCGTCCAGCCTCCTTGCGGAACCGGCCTGCCCACAAGCTTCATAGTTATCCGTCCTTTATCATGAAAAATGGGGCGAGCGGCCGGGGATATTCGGGAGCCCCCTCTCAGCCGCTGTAAATCTCGCCGTTACCTTTGGCTTACAGCGGCCCTCCTTGAGCGCCTGCACCTTGATGGGCAGGCCCCCCACAGGTTGATAAAGCCCTGGGTCCATTTTGGTCGTAGTCCTCATCCTCGCCAAAGGTGGCCACTTCCTCATCATAGGGTCTCGGGGGAGAAGTGACACCGGCCAGGTGATGATATTGCCCCTTGTACAGCTTTGAGCTTCACCTCGCCGGTGACTTTCTCCTGGGGGTATCCACAAAAGGCGGACAGCGCCTCCCGCAGGGGGGTGTACCACTTGCCGAAATAGACCAGGTCGGCGAAGTCTACCGCCAGCTTCTGCTTCATGTGCTTGGTGTCCTTTGTCCAGGGTGATCTGCTCCAGCACCTCGTGGGCCCGGTAGAGGATGGTGCCGCCGGGGGTCTCGTAGACGCCCCGGTCCTTCATGCCTACCAGCCGGTTTTCCACGATGTCCAGCAATCCGATGCCGTTGGCACCGCCCAGAGCGTTGAGCTTTTCGATGATGTCGTGACGCCGTCCAGCTTTTCGCCGTCCAGGCCACCGGCCATGCCCTTTTCAAAAGACAGGGTGATGTAGGTGGGCTGATCCGGCGCCTTTTCCGGGGGACGCCCAGCTCCAGAATTTCATGCTTCTTGTACTGGGGCTCGTTGGCCGGGTCCTCCAGGTCCAGGCCCTCGTGGCTGAGGTGCCAGAGGTTCTTATCCTTGGAGTAGTTGGTCTCCCGGCTGATCTTCAGGGGGACGTTGTGCGCCTCGGCGTAGTCGATCTCCTCTTCCCGGGATTTGAGATCCCAGATCCGCCAGGGGGCGATGATCTTCATGTGGGGCGCAAAGGCCTTGATCGCCAGCTCAAACCGCACCTGGTCGTTGCCCTTGCCGGTGCAGCCGTGGGCGATGGCGTCGGCGCCCTCCGCCTTGGCGATCTCCACCAGGTTCTTGGCAATGATGGGCCGGGCAAAGGCGGTGCCCAGCAGGTACTGGTTCTCATACACCGCGCCCGCCTTGACGGTGGGGGGAATATGTGATTCTTCCACAAACTCCTGGCGCAGATCCTCTATGTAGAGCTTGGAGGCGCCGGTTTTGAGCGCCTTTTCCTCCAGGCCGGACAGCTCCTTGCCCTGGCCCACGTCGGCCGCGACCGCGATCACCTCGCAGTTGTTGTAGTTCTCCTTCAGCCAGGGGATGATGATGGACGTATCCAGCCCGCCGGAATAGGCGAGCACTACCTTTTTTTGATTTGATTTTCCATGCCCGATCGCTCCTTTGTCATGGCGGATGTCGGCCGCTCTGTTTTTCATTAGGTCCATTATACGCAGCTCCTTCTTTTTTTTTCAAGCCCTGTTTCGCATAATTATGCTCATCGCCGTTTTTTTGTCAATGTGCCCAATATCCTTCTGTTTTTCTGCGCTTTATTCCCGTTATGCCGTCAATGCCCCTATTCAACAATGCACTTGATAATGTATTATTATTCATTTATACATGTATATTCCCGATCATGCCCGATTTCGGCGGGAAAGGAGGTGAGAACTGTCCATGCAGTATCCGCCCTTCTTTCACGCTGAATCACGAAGGAAGAGAACGGCGGGATGTCCCTCTGTGTATTTTTACGCATTGATCCCCGGCCTTTTCCGGCCGGTATGCACTTGATTCACCCGGACAGGAAGCCGCGCTTTCCTCTTCTTAATTATAGTAAATATAAGAGAGTGGAAGAGCCGTGCCAGCAAAACCCAATCAAACGCCTTGCTTTTCGACAGTAGATCGGATATACTAGCTTTGATTGGGGTTTTTTGGTCGAAATAAAAATCCTTTTTTGACCTGTTTCACACTCCCTGACGAATGCCTTGGGGAAATCATCCGCGCCGCCCGGGCCAGCCCGCCGCGGATTCCTCAGGATAAATCAAAAATAAACCCAAACAAGCGGAGGGTGTCGAGTGGACGTTGCGCACATCATATCCCTGGTCGGCGGACTGGGCCTGTTTCTGTTCGGTATGAAAATGATGGGGAAAGCCTGGAGCTGGTCGCCGGCTCCAAGCTGCGAGGGGACTGCTGGAAAAGCTGACCTCAACCCTCTCCTCCTGGGTGTGCTGGTGGGCGTTGTCGTCACCGGAGCGATCAATCCTCCTCCCGCCACCACCGTTATGGTGGTGGGATTCCCTGAACGCCGGCCTCCTCAAGCTGGATCAGGCGGTCTACGTCATTATGGGCGCCAATATCGGCACCACCGTTACCAGCTTCCTTATCGGCCTGAAGATCAGCTACCTGGCCCCATCGCCATTTTTCTCGGCGTTTTTATGATGATGGTCTTTAAAAAGAAAATGGTGCAGCAGACGGGCGCCGTTATCATCGGTTTCGGTCTGTTGTTTACCGGTATGGATACTATGTCGAGCGCCATGGCTCCCCTGAAAGACGTCCGGAATTTGCGGAACTGATGGTCAAATTCTCCAACCCGGTCCTCGGTATTCTGGCCGGGGCCGTGCTGACCGCGATCATCCAGTCCAGCTCCGCCTCGGTGGGTATTCTGCAGGCCCTGGCCGCCAGCGGCGTGGTGGATCTGGGCGGCGTCATCTTCATCCTGTTCGGCCAAAACATCGGCACCTGCGCCACCGCTCTGCTGGCCTCCATCGGCACCAATCGGGCGGGTAAACGGGCCGCCGTCATTCATCTGCTGTTCAATGTGATCGGCACGCTGCTGTTTTATTCCCGTCACCCTGCTACTGCCTTACGTCCCCTTTGTCGAATCGCTGACATCCGATCCCAAATGCAGATTTCCGTGGCGCACATCATTTTTCAATATCCTATCCACTCTGGTGATGCTTCCCTTCGCCCAGTTGCTGGTCAAGCTGGCGTCGCGGCTGGTACCGGGCAAAGAGACCGATTACGAGGAGATGCGCCTGCATTACCTGGATGAACGTATCCTGCAGACCCCGCCCATCGCCGTGGCCCCAGGTACTCAAGGAAGTGGAGCGTATGTCGCGCATCTCCTCCCGCAACTTCTCCCTCGCCGTCCAGGTGTTCTTCAAGCCGGACAAAAAGAGCTCCGCCAGCAGATACGCCAAGAATGAGCAGGTGCTCAACTATCTGAACCACACCATCACCGGTTATCTGGTAAAATCCACGCCCTGGACCTGACCGAACAGGATAACCGTCTCATCGGTTCTCTGTTCCATGTGGTCAACGATCTGGAACGGGTCGGCGACCATGCAGAAAAAATATCCTGGAATATTCGGAAAACTTCGATAACGGCCTGCCCTTTTCGGACGCCGCCCAGAATGAGCTGCGCGACATGTGCGACCGGGTGCAGAAGATCATTGACGAGGCCATCGCCTTCTTTATGGGCTGCAAGGCCCCCGATCAGGAAGGCCGCCAACGCCATCGCGGGCAGGAGGAGGAAATCGACGATTTGGTACTGACGCTGCGCACCCACCACGTCGCCCGCCTCAATAATCTGGAATGCTCCCGGAGGTGGGTATGATCTTCGTCGATATCCTGACCGACCTGGAACGCGTATCCGACCATGCCACCAACATCATGTATGCGGCCTACGACCGCGACCGCCTGGACCGCGTCGGGTAACCGCACGGCCGCAAACCTATTCGCCTTGAACAAAACCGATCCGTGGAGATTGTTCCACGGATCGGTTTTGTTCTGTTCCCTTCTGTTTTGCCGCGAAACGGGGATTTCAGGAAATCCGCCGCCGGTTTGAATAAAAAGGCGTCTGCCGTCCATACTGGAAATAACAGCTTCCAATAAATCCCATACATAATGGAAAGGCGGTAGTCCCTATGCCCCGATTGATCAAAGCGGTATCCCTGGCCATGGCGCTTATTCTGACATTCTCGCTGTGCGGCTTTGCCGGTGAATGCGGGCAGATCCGAGCGGGTGCTGCGCCTGCACATACTGGCCAATTCCGATAGCGGGAGGATCAGCAGCTCAAGCTGCAGGTGCGGGACGCGGTGGTCGCCGCCTCCGCGGGAGCTGTTCGACGGCGTTCAGGACGAAGGGGAAGCGCTGGAACGCGCCGGGAGCAGCTTCCTCTTCTGGAGGAAACGGCCCGGCAGGTCATCGCTGACGCCGGCTATGACTACGACGTGGAAATCTCCTGCGCAACATGTATTTCACCACCCGCTTTTACGACGGCGTAAACGGCGGCGAATCCGTGACGCTGCCCGCCGGCATGTACGACGCCGTGCGCATCGTCATCGGAGAGGGGGCGGGACGCAACTGGTGGTGCGTGGTATTTCCGCCGCTTTGCGTTTCCGCCGCTCAGGAGCCCGGGGATGGTGCCACCCTGGACGATGTGCTGGATCCGGAGCAGCAGGAAAATCGTCACCGAACCGGGTAAATACGAGGTACGGTTCAAAAATCGTGGAGATATTCGAGGACCTCTGCCATCAGATCAGCGGCTGGCTGGGTCAGCCGGAATCCACTCCCGCGTAATGCGGCGCGATGGGCGACCGCCCCCCATAACGCCGTATGCAGGAGCGTCATTCCCCCCCTCATACGCATCGAATAACAAATGGAACCGGCCCGCCGTGTTTACTACGGCAATCCCCTCGCTGAAAGGGGGAGGCATGGTCAAACACAAAGGGCACACAAACCCCCCGCTGCGATCAATAAATCCCCATTTTCCTCCTTTTTTTGACAGCGGCGTATCCCCCTGTAAATACAGTTACTCCCTCATACTCAAGGGGATGACGACTCTTCCCATGAAATCCATGAACCCATAGGACTCCCCCTTTCTCACCCACGCCAGTTGTCCGCCGACCTCCCCCACCTCGTCGACATCCAAGGGGATTTCCGTTTGCGCGTCCCAAAGGATACGGAGCGGCTTTTTCCTCTTTTTCTGCTGACGATGTATCCATCTCCAAACAGTCGGACAGCCTCATATTCCATAGGCAACATCTCATTTCCTGATGCGTCGATCACGCCAAAGGCTTCATGGGAAGGGCGGCACGCGACAGCCTTTCCCCGCAAAAAGCCGTCTATCCATCCATAGTCGCCGCTCAGGGGAATCACCGGATTCCCTGTTTATCGATCACTCCGACCTGGTGGTTTTGGAAAACCGTTGCGTATCCCTCATGAAATCCCAGGCTGTTTTCATACTGAAAATCAATGACGGTTTTTGCCGGCCATATTGATATACCCCTATTTGTCCGCCCTTTTCACCATCGCTAATCCGTCATGGGAAAGGGCCCGTCCAATCATATTCAAAGGGGATCGCTGTCTCTCAAATCTGTCGACAAAGCCCCATTTTCCCTCTTTTTTCCACAGCGGCCACGCCTTCTGAAAAAGGCGTGGGTATTGTCATATACAAACGGTACGGCTGTCTCTCCGGAAGCATCACGCCGTACCCAAACCGGCCGTTTTATTCAGCAAAGCGGCCCTGCCTTCCCGGAAGCAAGGATAATGTACAAATTTTTCTCCTGAAACCTGCCATAATACCGCAAAGGGATGCTCTCTTTCCCCTGCCTGTCGATATATCCCGCCCGGAACTCGGCGGCATTGTTCACCTAAACGCCCGTCCCTCGTAGAAACTGTCCGATATAATCATAATGCCCTGTAACAGGAAGAAGCGTGTATGGCTGCATAAAAATCCTCCCGTATATCACCGATACCGCCGCGGCAAAGAATCAAGGACTTTGCCGTCATGTATTTTTTCAGCAGCTGTCCGTGTATATATTTTTATTCTACCATAAAGACATAATAAGAGATCACAGACTAGTCGTGCATAGGCTTCCCCTTGAGGGGAAGCTGGCGGCGGTGCCGTGTCTCAGAAAGAGACCGGCAGCGACGACTGATGAGGTGGACAGAAGGGCTTCCCCGTACGGAAAAGCATAGAAGCAGAGCTCTCCACCTCATCCGTCCCACTTCGTGGGACACCTTCCCCTCAAGGGGAAGGCTGTTCAGACCTGCGATGCTCAGCGTTCATTCTATCAGGAACGCTTTTTACAAATAAACATCTCGTGAAGAATCACACCTTCCTTTTTCAATATAAGTCCTGCGCGATTCCGATGGGAGCATCCCAGACTACCTTTTTACCGTTTCGGGCTAAACATATGTTTGACATTATAGAACATATGTTTTTATACTAAGCATATCCTATTCGGAAGGCGGCGCAAACAATGGAATTGATGGACAAGCTGCGGATCTGGCGGATTCCGCCAAATACGATGTGGCCTGCACCTCCTCCGGCTCCGATCGGAAGGCGGGTGAAGGAACGCTGGGCGGTACGGTGGGGGGAGCGGCATTTGCCACAGTTTTTTTTCGCCGACGGGCGCTGTATTTCGCTGCTGAAGGTGTTGATGACCAACAGCTGCGTGTTCGACTGCAAGTACTGCGTCAACCGGTGCTCGAACGATATTCCGCGAGCCACCTTCACCCCGGAGGAGCTGGCGCAGCTCACTATCGAGTTTTTACCGCCGCAATTATATCGAGGGTTGTTCCTCAGCTCCGGGGTACTGAAAAATCCCGATTACGCCATGGAGCGCATGTGCCGGGTACTGGAGCTGCTCCGCGGGCCCTACCGCTTCGGCGGCTATATCCACGCCAAAGCCATCCCGGGCTGTTCCCCCGAGCTGATGGACAAGCTGGGGCGGCTCTGCGACCGGATGAGCGTCAATATTGAGTTGCCCAGCGAACGCAGCCTCCATCAGCTGGCGCCGGATAAGAAGAAGGAAAACATCCTCGGTCCCATGGGCGGCATTCGGGACCGCATCCGCGCCAACAAGGAGGAACTGGCCGTGTATCGCCACGCCCAGCCCTTTGCCCCGGCAGGGCAGAGCACCCAGATGATCATCGGCGCCACGCCGGACACGGATCGCCAGATTCTGGATGCTCAGCCAAAGGGCTTTACCGCAAATATGCCCTCCTGGCGGGTGTTCTATTCCGCCTATATCCCGGTGGGCAATCACGCCCTGCTCCCCCGGGATCAGCCCCCACCCCTGCTGAGGGAGCACCGTCTGTATCAGGCGGACTGGCTGATCCGAAATACGGGCTTTCAGGCGGAGGGAAGTGCTGGACGAACAGCAACCCTCCCTGGATCCTTTGCTGGATCCCAAATGCCACTGGGCCATCCATCACCTGGACCAGTTTCCCGTCGATGTCAACCGGGCGGACCAGCAGCCTGCGCATCGGCATCGGCCTGAAATCCACCGAGCGCGCATCCTGGCCGCGCGGCGGCTGGGCCCGCTCACCTTCGAGGATCTGAAAAAGCTGGGGGTGGTCCTCAAGCGGGCCCAGTACTTCATCACCTGCTCCGGAAAGATGTACCGCGGGGTCAAATTCGACTACCCCTTCATCTACCAAAACCTGACGGCGGACGTGCGCCGTCGTCCGGGGAGCTGCCTGCCGATATTCCCCCCAGCTCTCCTGTTCGAGCGCCTCCCCCGCCGGACTTTCTGCTGTCGCCGGCGGCGGGACAGCGAACGCTGCCTGGGCGAGAAGGAGGTGGCCGCATGCCGGACGGGAGAAAGTCTGATGCTGGTCTACGACGATACGTGGGGAGGGCTTTCTCACCGCCGTATTTTACGCCTATGCCGAAGGCGGCGCCGCCCAGCACGGCCTGCATCGCCATTGCCTCCTGTAGCCGTTGTCAGCCTTGCTGGGAACAGGAGCTGCGGGAAATGCCGCCGACGACGCTCTGGCGGACCGGGTGGCAAAGGGAGGGTAGCGCACCATGGGGCAGGCCGGCTATGAACAGATCTGGACCGGTTTTTTTTGTCCGGGGGATTCCCGTAAGGAGGAAATCGCTTTTTCCCTTTATCCGTCTGGGAATGAAGGGCAAGGACGGCGGTACATCAGCTCATTACGACGACCGGGTTATCGCCATGAACACGCTCCAGCGGACTGGTTGGCCGGGAGGCCCATATGCTGCCAGTTTACCCGCTTTTTCCTGTATGGAGGGCGGCGTGTATTATGCCGCCGTTACGCCGGAACACCAGTGCCTTCCCTCATCATGCCCCATTTCGTCGACCGCTTCAACATCCAGCCTTTTATCCTCCATGACAAAACCCATCATGTGGCGGGAGTGTTTGACCGGAAGGAGTGGGTGATCGCTTCGGCGGAAGGGGCTCTCCTGCCGGACAGCAGCGCCGACCAGCGGGCCTGGGAACGGATGTGGAAAGCGTTCTACGACACCATTGCCATCCGGGAACAGGGAAAATCCCGCTGCCGGATGAACCACATGCCCAAAAATATTGGAAGAACATGGTGGAAATGACCCTGCCCCCCACTCCGGACGACATTGCCCTGCCGACCCGTCCTCTTGCCTCTCCGCTGCCCACCCGTGAAAAACGCAGCGATAGGTACAGAACGCCGACAGACGGACGCATCTGTCCGCCGGAAACGATCTGCCCGATATCCATGCTTCCTCACCCATCCCCCGAAGAGGGCGGCCAACACGAGCCGCACGTCCAGTCGTTAAAACAGCGCTAAACATCCCTCCCCGCCATAAAGCCACATAAAGGCGGAAGGTCTTTGCCTTTTGGCAAAATCATCGAAGCGCCCCCTTCGCCCATATCCGGGAAAGGAGATTGTTTATAAGTGGGTATGAAATCGAAGATATCCTATGTGCGGAGCTGCCCTTCTAACTGACCAACCAATCGCCTTGGGTTTTTGTAAAGGTATCTGCACAGAAGCCAGAAACAGGTGTATCGGGACAACGGGTATTGGAAAAGACAAACCATTGATACTATCGGGTAAAATTTCATCAGGGATACGTCTGCTTTCTCTCCATAAGCGATCGATGAAAAAGAAAACCGTTGAGACAGTCTGGTCGGCTCCTATGGACGCGGATTGCCTCAGTGAATTCCCAATCGATGAGGAGCTGAAGGAGATCGCGTGGAAACATGTGGATCCCTGCGCTTCCTTGGTTCATGCGGCGGAGGCAAAGAAAGGCCGTCTTCGGAGGATGTTTGAAAATGTATGCCAATGCACGTTTCGGTTTGATAATCCCGATGCCTATGACCTTCGGTTTTATGAAAATGATGGTGGATATACGGAAAAAGGAACTTTCGTTAAAAAGCCCTATATAATCATACGGTAATATTTTCATCCTTTACCGCATCGGCAGCCGGTCCTTTTTTCCATGCTGTCTTCCGGCACTCCGCGGACAAAGTCCCTTCCACCTCGACCAGCCGCACGGACGGTCTGTCCCGGACGTCCGTTCTCTACCGCCGCCTTCACGGGCAGGTAGTCGGGGTAAAGCCCTCCAGCTCCTCCCGGCGCGTCTCCAGCAGCACCTCCACCGTACGTCCGGATCTGGTCACATTGCATCCATTTTCCGGCTGCGCCCCCGCCTCCGACAGCTGACGGCTCCCGCCGGTTCTTTTCCGCCCGCCCTCTACCTGTGCGGGCATGTCGGCCGCCGGCGTGCGGACAGGGGCGAATAGGCAAACACATGGACCTTGGAAAACCCGATTTCCTCCACAAACGCCAGCGAACGGCGAAATCCTCTCCGCTTCTCGCCGGGGAAGCCCACCATGACGTCGGTGCTTAAAGACACACCCCGGAAATTTCTCCCGCAGTAGGCGGCACACCCGGCGGTATTCCTCGGCAGTATACCGGCGCTTCATCCGGCGCAGCGTCGCATCGCAACCGCTTTGCAGCGCCATGGAAACTGAGGGCACAGCTTCTCCTGGGCTGCCAGGCGGTCAACCGCCGCCTCATCCAGCATATCCGGTTTCCAGCGAACCCAGCCGCACCCGACGGAGGCCCGGTACGGCGCAGGCGGCCTCCACTGCGTCGCAGAGGAGCCGCCCCACTCCTGACCGTAGGCGGTGAGGTTGATGCCGGACATCACCACCTCCGCATACCCCTTTTCCGCCAAATCTCTCAGCTCCTCCGCCAGCTCCTCCAGCGGCTTGGGCGGACCCGGCCCCGGCGTGGGGATGATGCAGTACGAGCAAAACCGGTTTGCACCCGTCTTCGATCTTGACAAAAAGCACGGGTCCGTCCCTGAATTCCCCGATGTGTAGGATTCAAACCGGGAGGCGTGATCCCCGATGTCCACCACTCTCTGATGCCGGAGCAAGTATTCCCCTCCACCCGGGCGGGCAGCTCCTGCCGGGACGCGTTGCGCACCACGTCCGCCTCCCCCATCGCGGCGGCGGCCTCCAGGAAACGCCTGGGGCATACAGCCGGTGAGCACCAGCACCGCCTGGGGATTGTCCCGGCGGCAGCGGCAGCAGCTGCCGCAGCTTTCGGTCGCTTTCACCGGTGACCGTACAGGAGTTGACGACAATGACGCCGGTGCAGCCTGTGCGGCCCGGCTCATAGGCGCCGGTTTCGCCACCCCTGCCGATTCCATCAGGGCGCGCGCATGGCCTGGGTTTTCGTATTGATTCACCTTTGCATCCGAGAGGTGAAACAGGGCTTCCAACGGTCATTCTCCTTTACGGGACCCGGAGGTCCGGGGACTGATTTTTTTCTGGTTTTTTTACATTATACTTGAGAAATCTTCCAGCCTTTCAACGAGCAGTTTGTTCCGTTTTCCGTTGCACTTCTCTCCTGCATGTGGGATATAATGAGCCCTGGGTCTATAAGAGCATGGCCCTGCCATGCTCTAAAGCCGGGAAGAATACGCTTCTGCCTGTGCGATAAAACGGCGGCTTACCCCCGCCTGAAAACGAAAGGACGGTACCGATGTATATGGCTAAAGTAAAAGTTTGATAATGTTGTGGACGCCCAGAAGTTCGTCGGCATCTGCAACGACATGGGATTTCAAGGTGGAGTTGATGTCCGGCGTATCATCGACGCCAACCATCATGGGTATTTTCAGCCTGGATTTTTCCAAGCTGGAGCTGCGGGCCAACTGCCCGAGAATCGAACTTTACCCAAACAATCGCCCCCACCTGGTGGAGGATTAAGTCCGGCCGTCATGCTCCTGCTGGCCGGAAAGAAAAGGACAAACAAAAGGCCGGTGAAAGGCTCCGGCCTTTTTTGTTTTTTCTCTAAAAACATCTTCGGGCATCCCTTCAAAGAACACAGGACCGGCGGGGATGGAAAATCCCCGCCTTATCAGTCATGTGCGGAAGGAGGAGGCATTTTTATGGACAAGGGTTCAGCGCACCCGGAATTTGACTTATACCGGCTGCTCGCATCGCCCCACAGGCCTGCTGGTTCCTCCAGGTTTTTTTCATATGCTGGGCGGCAATACCGAGGGTGAATCTTTCTCCCCATGCATCTCCCCGTTCTGATGGCCGGTCTGCTGCTGGTCCCGCTTATGGCGCGGCGGTGGGCGTGCTTTCTCTCTGCTCAGCGCCCTGCTCACCGGCATGCCCCCGCTGACCCGTCTGCCCTTCATGGTGTTGGAGCTGCTGGTTTACGGCCTTGTCTCCGGTCTGTGCGCCAAAAAGCTGTTCCGTTCGGTGGCCGCCGGCTGCAACACGGCCCGTGGCTCGCGATTACGCCAGCCTCCTTGCCGCCCAAACAGCGGGGCCGGCTCGCGTATGCTAAGCCTGCTGATCGCGGGCAATCTGCTGCATCTGGCCCAGGGGCGCGGCACTGGCCTGGACCTCTCCAACCTGACCGGCCTTCCCGGCATTGTCCTTCAATGGCTGCTGGTTCCCCTGGTTCGCACGATCGAGAAAGGAGCGAGCTTCCGTCATGGATTGGGACGCCGTCAAAACAAGCTTCGCTGACAGTGGAGCCAGCTGCCTGGCCTGGCGGGAGGAGGGCGCGCCTCCTCGGCCGAGCGGGGCATCCGCCCCCTCGTGTGGGCTGCGGGAGCAGCCAGATTTTATCCGCGGGGCCTGTGTCGCGGATAAAATCAGCAAACCGAAACCCGCCGCCCTGCTGCTGGCCTACGGGCACGGCGAGTACGGAAGTATACGCCGAAACGCTCGGCGACGGGGCCGGCGGCGATTGGAGAACAGGGAGTCCCCTACGCCTGCGGCGTGCCGGGTCCCGTCATCCGCAACCGGGAAAATACCGCCTGCCCCATGGAACAACGGGTACAAAAAATCGTCTCGCCGGCGAAGCCTATGCCCGCTTTTGTCCGCTGCGGTGTTTCCCGGTGAGTGAATGTCTTTCGTTCGGCTTCTCCCCGGCGAGGAACGCGTATTCTTCGCCGTTCCCGCTGTTTTACTGATGCGAATTCGTCCTCGGGCGCACATATGCGGCCCGTCCGCGTTCATATGCTGATAACACAGCAAAGAGCGTATCAAGCGCGGAAAGAGGAGGAGTCGAGATGCATCTCATCTCAAAAGGGCTTTTTGCCATGCCTGTGTGCGGCGCCTTTGACGGGCGGCGTCCTGCCGGCGCAGCGGAAAACGGTGCATTGATACCGAATCAGGAGAATCGATGGACGACCTGCTGTCGAGGCTACTCGCCTGGGCGGCCGGGAGAGGAAGCGATCCCGTGGAAGGGGAAGCCCTGAGCTTTGCCATGTAAATCCGCCGTTCTTATCAGGAAATGAACAGCGAACACGTTCTGTATGAGCAAAATTCCCACGAAAAGCTGCCCATCGCCTCAGTGACGAAAATCATGACCCCTGCTGCTGATTATGGAGGCGGTATGGACACTGGCGCCATCACCTATCAGGACATGGTCTCACCTGCTCGGCTTACGCCGCCTCCATGGGGCGGTTCCCAGATCTGGCTGGAGGAGGGAGAAACATGTCGGTGGACGATATGCTCAAGGCCATCTGCGTGGTATCGGCCAATGACTGCTGCGCCGCCATGGGCGGAATACCTGGCGGGATCGGTGGAATCCTTTGTGGCGCGTATGAACCAAAAGGCCTCGAGTTGGGGATGGACGACACGAAATTTGTGGACTGCAGCGGCCTGAGCGATGACGGCTATTCCTCCGCCTATGACGTGGCCCTGATGTCCCGGGCCTTGATGCGGTACAGCGACATCACCCGCTACACCACCATCTGGATGGATAGCCTGCGGGACGGCAAGTCCCAGCTGGTCAACACCAACAAGCTGGTTCGCTTTTATAGCGGCATCACCGGCCTGAAAACCGGCACTACCAGCACCGCGGGCACAATCTGTCCCGCCACGGCGGAACGGGACGGATTGAGGCTGGCAGCGGTTATCCTGGGCTGCTCCACCACGGCGGACCGCTTCGACGGCGCGCGGAAAAATGCTGGATTACGGTTTTGCCAACTACGGCGTATATACTCCCCGCTATCGAGGAAGCGGAACTGACGCCGGTCAAGGTCCTGCGCGGAACCGCTCCCACCGTGGAGGTGACGGCGGACCCGCCGCAGTCCCTGCTGGTAAAAAGGGGCAGGAAAAAGAGTATCAAAAGACAGTGGAGCTGTCCGCCGATGTGGAGAGCTCCGGTTTATGCGGATCAGGTGGTGGGCACGGTAACGCTGAGTTTGGACGGCCAGCAGCTGGCCGCCTACAACATTCGCGCCAAGACGGAGGTTCCCCGTATGACGGTAGGGACGGCATATGGCCGGCTGCTGACCGCTCTCATTGCTAACCGGCGATGTTCCGGATACCTTCCCCGCACGGCATCCCTTCATAATGGGGAATCGCCTGCGCCGTCCAAAGGCATTCATAAATAAAGCCGATGAAAAGACATAAAATATTTCCATTCCTTTTTTCCTTGTTCGGTTGCCTTTGACAGCGGATATTGTAAAATGAAGGCAAGCAAAGACAAGGAGGATGTTTCATGTCTGGCACTCTCGAAACGCGATATCTGGAAGGCTTTGTCCGACCCCATGAATGGGGCGCCCTGCAGGAGCAGGTCGACGCCGCCCATCAGCCCTCCATACCGGCACCGGCCTGGGCAGCGATTTTTTTGGGCTGGCTGAGTCTTCCCACCGATTATGATAAAGAGGAATTTGCCCGCATCCAGACGGCGGCAGGCGCATCCGGCAAGATACGGATATTTTCATCGTCATCGGTATCGGCGGTTCCTACCTGGGCGCCCGGGCAGCTATCGAATTCCTGAAGTCGCCCCTGTACAACGCCAAGAAAAAGGATACCCCCTGACATCTATTTCGCGGGCAACAGCATCAGCGGCACCGCGCTCAAGGAGCTGCTGATGCTGTGCGAGGGCCGCCGTGTGTGGTCAACGTCATTTCCAAATCCGGCACCACCACCGAGCCGGCCATCGCCTTCGCGTATTCCGTGGTATCTGGAGCGCACGGTGGGCCGTGAAGAGGCCAAAAAGCGGATCTATGCCACCGACCGGGCCAAGGGGCACCCTGAAGGGCTTGGCCGACCGGGAGGGATACGAGACCTTTGTCATTCCCGATGATGTGGGCGGACGGTATTCCGTGCTGACCGCCGTGGGCCTGCTGCCCATCGCCGTGGCGGGCTGCGACATCGCCGCTGATGGCCGGCGCCGCCGACGCTCAAAGGCGCTGGCTGATCCCGACCTTTGGACCCGCAACGACTGCTACCGCTACGCCGCCGCCCGCAACCTGCTGCTGCGCAAGGGGCGGAAGCCGTGGAGCCTGATGGTCAGCTATGAACCCTGCTGCCATGCTCAACGAATGGTGGAAGCAGCTGTATGGTGAAAGCGAAGGCCCCAAAAGACGGTAAGGGCCTGTTCCCCGCCTCCGTGGTTTTTTTCCACCGATCTGCATTCCCTGGGACAATTTGTTCAGCAGGACGGCTCCATCTGCTGTTTGAAACCGTAATGCAGTTCGGCCGCACCCTGAGGACATGACGATTGACGGAGGATGCGGACAACGTGGACGGGCTCGAACTTCCTCTCGGGCCCGCATGGACTTCAACCGCAAAGCCTTCGACGGCACCGTTCTGGCCCACCGACGGCGGAACGCCCAACCATCCTGTGCTGAACATCCCGCCGCGGACACAATTCCCTGGGCTATCTGATCTATTTCTTTGAAAAGGCCTGCGCCGTCTCCGGCTATCTGCTGGGGTCAACCCCTTCGACCAGCCCGGCGTGGAAAGCTACAAACGCAATATGTTCGCCCTGATTGGGCAAAGCCCGGCTATGAAAGCGAAGAGCGGCTTTGGAAAAACTGGGACGGGAATAATTGCCCTTAACACCGCTCATTCGCGGTTATACTATATTAGGAGGAATGAAAATGAGTCACCTTGATTCTCGGACGGAAGGGCTCCGGCAAAACCAAGCGTCTCATCGACCTGTGCAACCAAGCCACCGATCAATCCAAGGGGAATGTCGTTTTTATCGAAAAGGAAGGCGTCTCCATCTACGATGTGAGCCACAAGGCCCGTCTGGCGGTGGCTGATGAATGCAACGTCAAAGGGATTTGACGCCTTCTATAACTTCATCGCCGGCATGTGTGCGGCAACTATGATCTGACCGACGTGTTTGTGGATTCCACACTGAAAATCGGCAGTTCCGACCTGGAGTCGCTGACCGCTTTTTGCGGAGAAGCTGAACGCTTTATCCAAAAAAGAGGAAGTGAACTTCACCCTGTCGGTTTCCGCCGACAAGAGTGAGCTGCCGGAAAAAGCCTCGCAGATCGCCTCTGTTCTGTAGGCTCCGTCGGCAGTCCTTTTTCCGGGCCTCCCGGCATGAGGCGAAGGCGCGTCCTTCGCCTCATGCTTGTTCAGGGCGCTTCCCTCGGCTGCGCGAAAGGATGTGTAAAAGGCATGGGTATTTGGTATGAGGCAACCTCAACAAGGATGAGTAACCGTCATGAAGAAAACGGCGTGACTTACTTTGTACGCGGCGTACGCGTGTCGGACGGCGTACGGTACGAGGCGCTACGCGGTCAAAACCCACTTCATCGAACGGGGCGAAAATTTGGCGGAGGTGATCCGTCGGTACGTTTCCCCCCTCTATCAGGAGGGGGACGTGGTGACCATCAGCGAAAAGGTGGTATCCATGTGCCAGGACAATACGGTGGAGATGAAGGATGTGCGAGTGGGCTTTTGGGCCCGTTTTCTCCAAATTCGCCACCACCAACCACAACGGCATCGGCATGAACGAGCCGTACAAGCTGCAGCTGGCCATCAACATGAAGGGACTGCCCCTGATCCTGTGGGCCAGCTTCTGCGGCGCTGTGGCCCGGTGTTCGGCAAACGGGGCGTGTTCTATGAAATCGTGGGGCAGGACGTGGCCGGTATCGACGGCTTTACAGCCACTCCGCCTTCGAAACCTACCATACCCTGGCGGTGCTCAATCCCCAGGATCCCGACAAGGAATGCGCGGCGGTGGAAGACGCCCTGGGCATCGCCTGTGCGGTGGTGGACGCCAACGACATCGATGTGGAAATCCTGGGGCGTTCCCCTCCCTGAAGGACCGGCCGGACGAAGCGCTGGCCGACCTGATCCGGGACAATCCCGCCGGCCAGGACGACGAGCTGACTCCCTTTATTATCGTGCGGGATATCGGCGACCGGGAAGCCATGCCCTATGTACCGGTGGAAGCCATCCCGGAACCTCCCCCGGGACTGATGAAGCCCCGCGGGATTGTCCCGAAAAGGTTGACAAACCAGCGGGAGAACGATATAATATTTTGCAGACTTGCACACCGTATCGAGGTGGCTTATGCTTCTTCAACTCAAACCGCTTTTTCTGGGGGAAGTCGAATCCCTGCCTATTGCGACGGAAATCGATCTCTCTTCTCTGGGAGCTGGGCGGTATCCGTCCCATTCCCCAGCCGGTCCGTGTAACCGGCGAGGCCACGGCCCTTTCCGGCATGGTGATGCTGCGGGCAACCGCTTTCTTTCGATATGAAGGGAGCTGTGACCGCTGTGCCGCTCCCCTTCGCCGGGAAATGGAGGCGCCCATGGAGCATATGTTGGTCGCCTCCCTGAGCAATGAGGAAAACGATGAATTCCTGTTGGTCGATAACTATCAGCTGTCGCTGGAGGAATTGACCGGGCGGACGTAATCCTCAGCCTTCCCTCCAAAAATCTTGTGCCGGGAGGATTGCCGGGGGGTTATGTCCCGTATGCGGTAACGATCTCAACGAGGGCTGTGCGGCTGCCGCACTGTGGGAACCGGGTGAACCGGCGGATACGCGGTTCGCGGCTCTCAAACAGCTGCTTGATTGATATTTACGACTCGGATAAGGAGGTGCTGACGATGGCGGTACCGAAGAGAAAAACATTCCAAGGGACCAGACGCGATAAGCGGCGTTCCAACGTATGGAAGATGGACGCCCCGGCGCTCGTAAAGTGCCCGCAGTGCGGCGAATATAAGCGCGCGCACCGTCTTTTTGCGGCAATTGCGGCTATTACAACGGCAGACAGATCATTAAGAAAGAGGCGTAAGGTCCTTTCGGCCTTTTGACGTCCTCCACAGGGCGGTCACATCGTACGGAAGTAGAGAGGGAGCGATCCTTCTCTATTTTTGTATGCGAACAAGCGGCACATAATAAGGGAAAGGAGGGGAAGCAGCGTATGCCGGTAACCAGCTCCGGAGTGGAGGAAGGAAGTCCCGCCCAGCGTCACGGCATCCGGGCCGGGGAACGGCTGGTATCCATCAACGGCCATCCCATCGAGGATGTCCTGGATTACCGTTTTTATCTCACCGATACCCGGCTGAAGCTGGAGCTGGAGGGGTCCGCCGGTCCCGCGTACCGTTCGTCTGCGCAGAAGGAACGAATACGACGACATCGGCCTCCAGTTCGAAACGTATCTGATGGACAAGCAGCACTCCTGCCGGAACAAATGCGTTTTCTGCTTCGTCGATCAGCTGCCCAAGGGCATGCGCGAAACCCTCTACTTTAAGGATGACGACAGCCGCCTTTTCCTTTCTTTTTTCGGCAACTATATCACTTTTACTTGACCAATCTCAGCGAACGGGAAATTTCCCGTATTATTGAGATGCACATCAGCCCCATCAATATCTCGGTCCACGCCACCAATCCGGGCGCGCTGCCGTCTGATGGGCAAACCGATTCGCGGGCAGCTGTATGGATATCCTGCGCCGCTTCGCCGCCGCGGGCATCCGGATGGAGTGCCAGCTGGTCCTCTGCCCCGGCCTCAATGACGGCGAGGAGCTGCGCCGCAGCCTGTGGGATTTGGAAACCCTGATGCCCGCTATGGAAAGCGTTGCCTGCGTCCCCGTAGGCCTGACCCGTTACCGGGAAGGGCTGGCTCCTTTGCGGATGTTCACCCCTGAGGAAGCAGCGGCCGTCATCGATCTGGCGGAAGAGACCGGAATCGGCTGCTGAAAAACGGCTGCCGTCTGGTGTATCCCGCCGACGAGTTCTATATCAAGGCGGGGCGCCCCATCCCGGCGCGGAATTTTATGGAGAATTCTCCCAGCTGAAAACGGCGTGGGTCTGTGCTCCCTGCTCCGTTCCGAGTTCGAACGGGCCTGGCCGGCGAAGAGGCGCATCCCCGGGGGCAGCCGGCGCTGTTGGCCACCGGCGTGGCCGCCGCGCCTTACTGACGGAACTGGTCGGCCAGGCACGGCAAAAGTGGCCGGAGCTGCGGGTTCAGGTGGTCCCGATACGCAATCTCTTTTTTGGTGAAACCATCGATGTGGCCGGTCTCGTTACCGGCGGCGATCTCATCGACCAGCTTAGGGGCGTTCCTGCGGATTGTCTCCCCGATCCCCGACGTTATGCTGCGTCACGAACAGGACCGCTTTCTGACGATGTGACGCCGAATCAGGTAGAGAAGGCCCTGGGAATGCCGCTGAAAGCCATTCCCGCCACCGACGGCTGGGAACTGGTTCAGGCTCTGTTATTATAACGGTAAAAGGAGGCGAAACCCATGTCCAAGCCTATTGTGGCCGTGGTCGGCCGCCCCAATGTGGGGAAATCCACCCTGTTTAATAAACTGATCGGACGCCGTCTCTCCATTGTTCAGGATACCCCCGGCGTTACCTGTGACCGCATCTTCGCTCCCCTGCGAATGGCGGGGCCGCACCTTCCTGTTAGCGGATACCGGCGGCATCGAGCCGTATTCCGATGATGAGATTCTCCGACAGATGCGCCGCCAGGCGGAGCTGGCCATCGAGCAGGCGGATGTGATCCTACTGATTACGGATCTTCTGGCCGGGGTGACCGCCAACGATAAGGCGACGTTGCCGCCCTGCTGCAGCGCAGCGGCAAAGCCGGTGCTCCTCTGCGTCAACAAATGCGACTCTCTGGGCGATCTGCCCGCGGATTTTTATGAATTTTATAATCTGGGGCTGGGCGATCCTTCCCTATTTCCTCCGTTCACGGCCACGGGAACAGGCGATCTGCTGGACGCCATTTTTGGATCTGCTCCCTCCGGAGGAAAACGGAAGCCGAGGAAGCCGAGAGTACATCCGCGTTGCCATCATCGGCAAGCCCAACGCGGGCAAGTCCTCCTGATCAACCGCATCGCGGGTGAGGAACGGGTCATCGTTTCCGACCGGGCGGGCACCACCCGGGATACCACGGATACGGAAATTCATAACGAGCAGGGGGGATTTCCTTTTCATCGACACCGCCGGTCTGCGCCGTAAAAGCAAGGTGGAGGATGCCGTCGAAAAGTATAGTGTGCTCCGGGGCACAGATGGCCGTGGAACGGCCGATGTGTGCGTCATCATGATCGACGGCGTGAGGGCTTTACCGAGCAGGACAGCAAGGTGGCCGGCCTGGGCCCACGATCGGGGCAAAGGCGTGCATCATTGCCCGTCAACAAATGGGACGCCGTGTGGAGAAAAATGACAGGACCATGGACCAGATGCGCAAAAAGCTGATGAACGATTTCTCCTTTATGCCCTATGCTCCTTTTGTTTTTCCTCTCCGCCAAAACCGGACAGCGGGTGGACCGGCTGTTTGAGCTGATCAAGTTCGCGCAGCCGGTCAAAACGCCATGCGTATCTCCACCGGCATGCTCAACGACGTGCTGGCCCAGGCCACCGCCCGGGTTCAGCCCCCCTCCGACAAGGGCCGCCGGTTGAAGATCTACTACATGACCCAGGCTTCCACCAAACCGCCCACGTTCGTCTGTTTTTGTCAACCGGGCGGATCTTTTTCATTTTTCCTATCAGCGGTATCTGGAAAATCAGATCCGCGCCGTGTTCGGCCTGAGGGCACGCCGGTACGCTTTATCGTCCGGGAAAAGGAGAGGGAAAAAGTAACGCCGATATCGGCAGATGAAGGGTGGTGACGCGCTGTGATGTATTCTGTTCTTTTCCCCTCGACTCGCCGCTCTCCCCCGGCGACCGTGGCAGTGGTGGCTCCGTGATCGCCGCCGCCATCCTGCTGCTGTTTTCATTTGGCTTCTGTTGGGACGGCGGGCGGCAGGGAACGCGGACCTCAACGAATATCCCTATGAGCACCGGCCGCTGCTCACCCCCAACGAAGAACGCTTTTATCAGGCCCTGCGCCCCATCGCCGAGCGTTACGGCCTGCATATTCTATCCAAGGTCCGGCTGGCCGATTTTGTTGGCGTGCGGCCCGGCTTGGAAAAAAATGAGTACGGCCGCTATTTCAGCAAAATTCAGGCCAAGCATGTGGATTTCCCTGCTGGCCGATCCGAAGTGTTGGAACCGGTGCTGCTCATCGAGGTAGATGACAGTACACACGAGACCCCCCCCCCGCCAAAGCCGGGACGATTTTGTGGACGGCGTCTACCGGGAAAATCGGCCTCCCTATTCTCCACGTCTGGGGCCCGGAGGAGCTGGAGGAGGCTGTGGCGGAAACCTGGGCCCGTGCTGCGAAAGCGATAATTGAAAGAACCGGATGATGGCAGTGCCTTCATCCGGTTCTTGACTGTAAGGAAAACGGGGCTTCTTATCCGATAAATTCCTCCAGCAGAGGCGTCAACTGCTGCTTGAGCACATCGGTGGCGTCATGGCGCACCCAGCTGGACCAATAGGTATAGCCGCCCATGGTCAGCGACCGCGGCGTCGCCACATAACCGTAATAGCCATTGACCTGATCCACCGGAATCGTCTTGACGCCGGTGAACTGGGAGCGCAGCCAAATGGACATATCGCACAGGCTTTCCCCGGCACCCCTACAAAGGTATAGTCCCCCTGCAGGGCGGATACCGTCACCGGTACGCGATGGCTGCGCAGAATCTCATCGCTGAAGCCCGTGCCGTCCTCCAAAAGCGAACGGTCATTGGCCGTGCGGAACCGGTCGTCGATCAGCTGTTTGACCCGGTAGGCGGGCTCCCCGGCGGCAATAATAGCCTCCCTGAAGCCTTTTGCTCCGCTTCGTTCACATCCTCGTCCCAATGAGAAAAGTCGCGCTGGTCGGATAATTGTCCACATAGGCATTTCCAGATAGAAGGTGGCGGCTTTCAGCCGGTCGGCGTTTTTAGAGGAAGAGGACGGGAGGCCAGCCGCTGTTCCAGCCGGTCGGCAAAGCCCTTCCGATACGGCGCGCCCGGCGGCGCATACCCATATGTATCCATGCCGTCAAAGCCCTTCTTCACGGTTAAGTCGGCGCAGGGGCCGTTGAGATAGATCGACGGTCCTCCCAGATCCCGCCCAGCTTTTCACCGAGATACCCCGGCCAATCGAAATTGAATTTGTATTGGTCGTTCACACCCCGCAGCTCGAACAATACCGCTACGTCCGGATGACCGGCAAAGCGGGAAAGCGTACCGATGGTTTCCCCCGTCTTTATTCAGGAAGCGGAACAAATAGGCTTTTAGGTCCGCCGGATTATCAAAATAAATAGGCTTGTCGAATACCGGCAGCTGGGGGATGATACCCCGCAGCAGCATGATCGCATCATTTTGCGTATAGGGACGGCCTTCCTCGTCAAAAATCCATCCCCGACCAAACGGTGACGCCGCCCAAGCCCGCGACATACTGTTCCCGGTTGAAATTGCATTCGGCGCCAAAGTCGGCCTCCGCCACCTGGCAGGTAAATTCCTCCGCACGGCCCATCATCTCCAAAATAGCGGGAACGCTGCGTTCCACCAAACGGTCGATGACCTCACCGGTCATTTGCGGGCCTTCGGGGCGGCGTGGATTTGAAGTTCATGATACCAAATATGGGTCCGCAGGAATTCCCGTACGCTGCGCCACCTCCCGGCGCCATCGGTTAGCATCCTTAGAAAAGGTTCCGAGGAAATCAAACGCCGCAATCAGCGCCCGCTGCCCGCCGGACTCCAAATAGAAAAAGCGTCCGTACAATTGGTCCCGTACTCCCAAGTGTTGACGGGACCCCGGCCCGCGTATGCGTCATAAATCCCCGGGTTGTAACTTTTTGCAAAGCTGCATTTGGCCATAATCGGTATCTCCTTCAATCCATCTATGGGCACTATACCCTATCCATTAGAAAAAAGCAAGACGCTTCTTTACTTTGCCTGAAAAACAAACCACTCCTCGTCAAAGCAAAAAAAACAAGCAGTGGATTCCCGATCCGCCGCTTGTTTTTTTTCCGTTCCCGGCAGATGTCCTGCCGATTTTCGCCGCATGAGAAATTTCTGTTTTTAACAGCGTATTCCCCCAAACGATTACTCTTCTCCTACCCACGGAGCTTCGATTTCGTGCCGACGGGGACGGGCCATAAGCTCGCCAATAGCCACCTTTAGGGGACTGGTTTTCATAACAGATACGGTAACATTGGGCGGTAATGGCATTTCCACCCCAGCCTGCGGGAAAGCTCCCCAGCCGATGAGGGATGCGTAATAGCCCTCCACCGTTCCCACCAACTTTATGGCTTCCTCGGGCGTTTTTCCCCTGACCAATGAGGATTCCTGCCCGGCGGTTCCGAGAATGCAGACTGCTGCAGGTTACAATGAGATCCCCCATGCCGGACAATCCGGCAAAGGTTTCTTGAATGGGCGCCCATCGCCACCCCCAGGCGGGCGATTTCCGCCAATCCGCGCGTCATCATGGCCGCCTTAGCGTTGTCCCCCACATCTAAGCCGTCGCATACCCCGGCCGCCAATGCAATGACATTTTTCAGCGCCTCCCAATTCCACCTGATTACATCAGAATTGGCATAAATGCGGAACTTTTCATTCATCAACAGTTCCTGTACTCTTTTCCGCCGCCTCCACAGATCGGCGGAGGCGCTGACAATGGTAGTCGGTACGCCGCGCCCCACCTTCCGCATGGGAAGGGCCGGACAGAGCTACCACCCGTGTGTCAGGAAGCTCTTCGGCAATCACCTGAGTAAACCGCTTATAGGTTCCCCTTCTCCAGCCCTTTGCCCGCATTGACCACCTCCAATGTCCCTGCCCGCAGTATCCCTTGCAGCTTGGCTGCGGATTCCCGGATAGCAAAGGACGGAACCGCCATCACCACAATATCGGCGGATGCCGCCTGCTGAATATCGCAGGTCAGATGGATAGAGGGAGGCACAGGCACGCCGGCAAAGGCGGCGATGTTCTCCATGCCGTCGAATATCTGCCAGCTCCTCCTCAAAAAGGGGTCCACAGAAAACATGCCCGTACCGGTTGAACATAACAGCCAAGGCCGTGCCCCAACCGGCACCCATTACAAAAAGAGTCGCCATCTCGTTATCCTCCTCCCGACCAGCAGTCAGTCTTTTTGGAGCCAAAGGAAATCTTGCTTTCTGTCCCGGCGCGGATCCGCTTGAGATTCTGCCAGTGCTTGCCGATCAGAATCAGCGCGATTCCCAGAGACATAACGGTGCAAAACGCCACCATCAGAGGTTCACTGTGATAGACAAACAGATGGAATAATAAGGCTGTCATAAGAGGAAGGGCACGCTACAGCACAACAGGGACCCCAACGAAAACCATACGGCTAAACAGGACTACGACAATAAAAATCCCCAGACAAATCAGCGCTACCTTCCAATCCAGAATCAGCATCATCCCCAAGGTGGTCAACACCCCTTTTCCGCCGCGGAACCCGAAATAAAAAGGGATATATATGGCCAATGATACAGAACAATCCCGCAAAATACGCGCCAAATACCACAAAGGAATCGTTGCTGTAATCGCCGGGCAAAGACAATATCTTCATAAATAATCCGCCCAGCAGCACCGCCACTATGCTCTTCGCCAAATCTCCGACCGTGGTCAGCAGAGCGGGCAGCTTTCCTTGAGAACGCAGAACATTGGTAGCTCCCGCATTACCGCTGCCATGCTCCCCGGATATCCGTCTTATCAGCAAACGGGTAACGATAATCGCGCAGTTGATGCCCCAGAAATACGCCGCCACAGCCGTGGCAAAACAAAGCCGGCCAGCAAGTACGGATAAACTCCCATAAGGTTCTGGATCATATGATTCGTCCTTTCCGGTAGGATAATTCCTTGAAATTCTATAAAAAGCTATATTACCTAGCCGCCGGCCGGGCAAAAGAAAGCCATGGAATATGCAAGACCGTGAATTCCCTGCTTTAAGTCATGGCCGTACTCCCGAAATACCTATCGGTGCACTTTTCCGACATGATTCGTATGCCGTGAACGTACCCATGTTTGAATCATATCCGGTCGTCTATAGGCACTTCCCCTTGGGAAGTGCCCGTCCTGCGGACAGGTGGCACGCAAGGTGCCTGATGAGGTGGACAGAAGACGCTTCTCCCATTCCAGCGGCGGGATATCACAGCTTTCCACCCCATCCGTCCCACTTCGTGGGACACCTTCCCTCGAGGGGAAGGCTTGGGTACTTCATCTACACTTTTCAGTATACCATGAACGCCGCCTGAAAGGGTTCTGTACCAACGTATACATCGGCGTTCGACCTTTATTGTACCCATGTCGGTCCAAATTCCCCAGGACCTGCAACATCAGCCCCTGACGGTTATATTGCCCTGGGTTGAGAAAAATTCTTTCGAAATAACCTCTACCTTGGTTATAAAAAGGCTTTTGGCCCACATGGTTTGTATCTGCAAAATAGAGGCCCGGGCTCGGTATATTATAGTGTAGAGGGAACCCTCCGATACAGCGAAAAGACATAGAAATTTGTGCTGGTCGACAGGAGGAGCTCCAGACCCAGGGGACTTCCTGCACATCAAGTTTGGAAGGCTGCAACATACGGGCCCTGGCCCGGTAAACCATAGCGTAGAGGGAACTCCTCCGGTGCAGCGAAGCTGCAGGAGACCGTTCCGGTCGACAGGAGGAGCTCCAGACCCAGGGACTTCCCACATCGTTTGTATCTGCAACATACAGGCCCTGGCCCGGTATATCATAGGGGTAGGGGAACTCCTCCGGTGCAGCGAAAGCTGCAGGAGACCGTTCCGGTCGACGGGAGGGAGCTCTCCACCCAGGGACTTCCCACATGGTTTGTATCTGCAGCATAAAGGCCCTGGCACAGTATACCATAAGCGTAGAGGGAACGTTCCTCCGATGCAGCGAAAGCATGGGAGAATCGTTCCGGTCGACAGGAGGAGCTCCAGACCCAGGGACTTCCCAATGTTTGTAAGCTGTCGCAACATAGAGGCCCTGTCTCAGTATATTATAGTAGAGGGAACTTCTCCGATGCAGCGAAAGCTGCAGGAGATCGTTCCGGTCGATTGGAGGAGCTCCAGACCCAGGGACTTTCCCACATCGTTTGTGTCTGCAACATGAGTGCCCCGGCCTGGTATATTATAAGGCTTGCAGAGGGAATCTTCTCCGTCTAGCGAAAGCTGCAGGAGACCGTTCCGGTCGACAGGAGGAGCCCTGACCCAGGGACTTCCCACATCGTTTGTGTTCGCAACATAAAAGCCCTGGGTCCAGTATACCATATATGCTGGAAAAATCGAATACCTTTTCTTCTTTTTTCGCTGCCTATTTTTCAACCTTATCAAACCCGATATAGGGGCACATTCTCATACGAGAATGTGCCCCTTTATTCGCTTGTGCCAAGAATGTCCAGTAAAAGCTTACTGAGCCTCTTCATGGTCAGGGCAACCGCACCAGCAGAGACAACCGCCAGAACGATACCGGAAGCGACCATCGCGGTGCTCTCACCGGTAGCCGGGCTAGCCTTCTTGGTGGTGGTGTTGGCAGCCGGAGCGCAGTAGTGGCAGCCGGAGCATCGGCACCATTGGTAGTAGGATCAGCCGGGACCGCGTCAGCAGCGTCTTCATCACCAAGATACAGAGAGCTCAACGTCACCTGAGAGTTGGCACCAACCTTCACTTCGATGGACTTCATGGTAATGATACCGTCATCCGGCAGATTGGTGTTCCAAGTATAAGCGCCCGCCGTACCAATCTGGACATCACCAGGAGCATAGGTACCCGCTTCGATCAGCGTACCATACTGATTGTCCCCGGGATTGGCATCTTTACCAAAGAGATTACCAAAGTCAGCAGAAAACACCAGGATTTACATCATTATTCAGGCCAGTAGAAGTCCACTTGATATCCCAGCCGCCAGTAGCGTTGATACCAAAATACAGCCATTCCGTTGCGGTCATGTCCACCTGCGTGTCAACTGCATAGGTGAAGCTGGTGTCCGCAGCGCCCGCCTTTGAAAACGACGGAACTGCCATCCATTTCCACCGTTCCGCCTTCGCCACAGGTGATAGCCGAAATATCAGCCGGCATCAGATTGACGGTAGCGGATTCTGCCATGGCACCCATGCTCATAGTTGCGGTCAAAGCAGCCGCGGAAAGAACCGCGCCCAGAACCTTCTTGAGATTCATGATTTTTCCCTCCAAAAATATTGAATATTTGGGGAATCGTTATCCCTATTACGCAGTATACACGTTTGTTTCCAAAAAATCAATACCGAATACCCATTTTTTGAAGAAGTTTCTTCCCTCTTTGGGGCGATACTACCAAGACAACCGGCGTTTATTTTCAGCGGGCCGCCTTTTTTTCTTGTGAGGATTACCGCACCGGCGGAAGCAACCGCCAACAGCACGCAGGCGACCGTCATCCCTGTCGTCTCTCCTGTAGGGGGGTTGGCTTTCTCTGTGGAAGCACTGCCATTTTCTGTGGGATCAGCAGGCTCCGTAGGATCGGCAGACTCTGTCGTATCCGTATGCGTCGGATCGGTATCCGCCGTTTCCGCCGCGGCATAGAGCTCCGTCAATTTCAGCGTTCCGCCCGGAGCCACGCGGAGATAAACCAGTGCCATGACAACGGTTCCATCGTCATATACGGCATCCCATTGCTCAAACGCCGAAGCCAGATGAATCGCCTCTTCGGAATAAACGCCTTGCGCACAATAGGCGCCTACATCATACTCTTCTCCCGGGACCTCGTAATACCCATCCGGTCCGAATTGAGACATTCCCGCTATAACCATTGTCTTTTTCCATATCCATAGAGGAACATGTCCCATCCGCCCTCATTTTCCAGAGAAAAGTTCAGATAGGGCTTGTTCTCGATGTTGTAACAGATAGGATCCAGGAAGTAAATCACTTCAGCGCCATTCGGCCCCGCCTGTATGGTCAGACCATCCTCGGTGTAATCCACCACCGTTTCTTCGTCCTCCCAGAGGATCCTACTTTCATCCTTCGGCATCAAGTTAATCTTATCGCCGAGGGTCTCGTTCGGCTTCTCAAAAAAGGAATATCCACATCGCTGACCACGCTCAGACCATATACCGTGATCTCCGCATTTGCTTCGCCCACGGCAAAAGATCTTCACAGCATTCAGCGTCAGAGTGCCATCCTCGTTGTAGCAGCCGGCCGGCAGCTCAACCGTGCTCAGATTCTATCATGTCCATCACAATGGGGTTGCCAGTCGCCCACCAGATCATCACCCTTCAGGGTAACATCCTCCATATATTTCTGCAGGAGGATATACTGATCTTCTTTCCCATCAAAATCATCCGCATTGGACTCATTGAAGAACAACACGACGCTTGTTAGCGCCGGGCGCTACCGTGAGACCATACACAAGATAGGAAACCGCAGGATCAAAGGTGCGGGGAGTACCTCAGAACATAAGACGCCTGCGGCCACAGGCCATTGGTGTTATAAAACACCAGCGCCCCTTCTTCATCGTTTGCCACCTGCATAACGGTATCGTCATAGACCCAATCGGCAGGATCGTAGGAAATCACGCTGTCCTCCCCTTCAATGGGATTCTCCGTGAAATCCGGGTAATCGTAAGCGGCGTCAGCATTGCCGAAAACAGGGCGTTCAGCGTCAGCTCGGAACCGGCGCCCACCTTGATCTCGATAGACCGCACCGTCACAACGCCGTCCTCCGGCAGATTGTCGTTCAGGTGTAAAAGCGCCGCTGGTCATGATCTCAAAAACCTTAGGGGCACATAAACGCCCGCATCGATCAACGATGCCGTACTCATTCG
>VOFJ01002828.1_pt1 | contig 29129 bp, 58 predicted proteins | sample 5384081 | NCBI WGS metagenome assembly VOFJ01 (sample SAMN12384729, study PRJNA508395) | human gut metagenome | isolation source: healthy gut I | host: Homo sapiens | reverse complement strand
GCATAATCAATATAATTTAATTTCTGCATAATGACATAGGAAATTACCTGTGTATGCTCCTTGGCACTGTTGCCGGATATGTAGATAACACTTCCATATTCTCCTACCCCTCTGGCAAATGCCAGTCCAAATCCGGTTAAAATTGCCGGTTTCATCTCAGATAAGATTACTTTGAAAAATGTTTTCGAAGGTGTTGCTCCAAGGATATAAGCTGCCTCTTCATACTGTCCATCCAATTTTTCCAATACAGGCTGGACAGAACGCACGACAAACGGAATTCCCACAAATACCAGTGCAATGACCAGTCCCACATGGGTATATGCTACTTTTATTCCAAGAGCTGCTAACGGCTTTCCAATGATTCCGGTGTTGGAATACATCTTTGATAAAGTAATACCCGCAACTGCAGTAGGCAGTGCAAATGGAAGTTCAATAAATCCATCTAAAATCCGTTTTCCCGGAAAATCATACCGGGTCAGCGTCCAGGCTAATATCACACCAAATACCACATTGATACATGCTGCTAAGAAAGAACATCCGATGCTGGTGGCGAATGCATATAATACATTTGACTTGGTCAGAAGTCCGAAAAAATTCTGACGGAGATAACTTTAAGGAATATACCATTACGGATGCCAGTGGAATCAGTACAATCAGTGAAAGCATTGTAACTGTAATTCCAAGCGTTAAATGAAATCCCGGTATGACTCTGATTTTTTTATTTTTACGGAATCGTCTTTTCATACTTGCCTCTTCTTCTAGTAGTTATATATCTCATCGAACCAGGCATCATCATCAAAATAATCTTTGTATGCCTGATCCCAGCCACCAAAATCATCAATGCTCCAAAGTGTCATCGTCAGATCAAAGGTATCTTCATATTCCTTTAAAATTTCCTGATTGGATGGACGGTAACCATTCTCTGCGGCGAGCCTCTGTGCATCATCTTCATATAAATAAGATAAATATGCTTCTGCCACATCTCTTGTTCCATTGAAATCTACATTATCATCTACCACTGCCACACTGGGCTGTGCTAAGATACTGACCGTCGGAGAAATCAGTTCATATTCTCCCCCGGATAATTCTTAAGTACTGTCATGGCTTCATTTTCCCATGCAATAAGAACATTCGCCTTTTCCATTTTCCACAAAGGTGGTTGTAGAACCTCTTGCTCCGAATCCATCACGGAAACGTTGGCATAAAGTTCTTTAAGAATTCCTTTTGTTCTGCCTCACTATAATCCATTTCCCTGGCATAACTTAATGCCGCAAGAAAATTCCAACATGCACCGCCGCTGCTTTTCGGGTCCGGCGTGATTACTTCAACACCCGGTTGAATCAAATCATCCCAGTCTTTGATATTTCTCTCATTTCCCTTTCGTACCAGAAAGACAATGGTTGAAGTATATGGTGCGGATTCATCCGGGAACTGATCCACCCAGCCCTCATTAATCAATCCGGTATCCTCTATCAACGAAATGTCATGTGCCAGTGCCAGTGTCACCACATCCGCATTACAACCTTCCACTACGGAACGTGCCTGCATGCCGGAGCCTCCATGAGACTGGATGACTTCCACTTTTTTTCCGGTTTCTGCTTCATAATGCTGTATGAACATTTTATTATAATGCTTCATAAAACTCTCTGGTCGGATCATAGGAAACATTGGTTATGGTAATGACATCACTCTTTTGTCTGCCACATCCACTGAGCAGCAACATCATGACTGCAAGTAAAAGTGCAGTCATGCGGTAACGATATGTAATTTTCTTTCCCTGCTGTTTTCTGCTCTTTTTGCATGTCACCCAACATTTCCTTTCTATCTCTTTTCATTGATTTTATAATTCGAATAAAGAGGTGGATAAATACCGCTCTCCGCTGTCCGGCATTAAGATAACAATATTTTTATCTTTATTCTCCGGTCTGCCTGCCAGTTCTTCTGCTGCATGTAAGACTGCACCGGACGAGATTCCAATCAGGAGTCCATCCGTCTTTGCCACTTCTCTTGTGGTATCAAATGCCACATCATTATCTACCGGAATAATCTCATCAACCAGTGACAAATCCATAACCTTCGGAATAAATCCTGCGCCGATTCCCTGTATCTTATGTGGTCCCGGTTCTTTTTCCGGAAAGAACGGCGGAAGTTGCAGGTTCTACTGCCACAATCTTAATGTCTGCTTTCTTTGCCTTTAAGCCTCTTGCTGTTCCGGTCAGTGTTCCACCGGTTCCTACGGAAGCTACAAAGATGTCTATCTTCCCGTCCGTATCCCGCCAGATTTCTTCTGCGGTAGTAAGCTCATGGATTTTTGGATTGACCGGATTTTCAAACTGTTGCGGAATAAATGCATTTCCATATTCTTCTTTTTTAACTGGGCCGCCTTCTCAATAGCGCCCCGCATGCCAAGCCGTCCCTGGGTCAGTACCACTTCTGCTCCCAGTGCTGTTACAATCTTTCTTCGCTCAACACTCATGGTATCCGGCATGGTTAAAATCAGATGCAGCTTCTTTGCCGCACATACAAATGCCAGCCCGATTCCGGTATTGCCACTGGTCGGCTCTATAATAACGGTCTTGTCATTAATCAGCCCATCTTTTATTCCCTGTTCTATCATTGCTTCTGCCACACGGTCTTTTACGCTGCCCAATGGATTAAAATACTCAAGCTTTGCTAAAAGAAGTGTGCCGGAAGATGCTTTGCTTCTTCGTAATTTTTCAGTTCCAGTATTGGTGTATTACCAACTAATTCTGTCAGAGATTGTGCTATTTTCGCCATTTCCTTTTTTCCCTTTCCTGTAACTATTTACCATAATACCCTATAATTCATATATGGTCAATAGGAAATGTAAGAAAATTTTTTCAGGACCTCGTTTTTCCGAAAAGTCCTGAATTTTTTTCTTTTTCTTACTCCGGTAAACGGACGGTATCTCCTACCACAATCACTGCCGGCATTGGAATCTGTTTCTCCTGCACTTCTTTTTCGATGGTAAGAAGTGTTCCATAGGCTGCCCGGCTGCTTCCATCAGAAGTTCCATGAATTACTGCTACCGGTGTCTCTGCCGCTGCACCGCCGTTTTGTAATTCTCTTACAATCTCCGCAAGTCTTGTGTATCCCATCAGAAAGACACAAGGTTCCATCCATGGCAGCCATTTTGTGAATCTCATCTTTTAATGATTCCTCATCTCCGGCAAAATGCCCGGTCATTACATGAAAGCTCCGGCTGACCTTCCGCTCCGTCACCGGAATTCCGGCAAGTTCCGGCACTGCAATGCAGGAGGAAATGCCGGGAATTACTTGTTTCAATGCCTTCCTCCGTCAGTGCGTCTACTTCTTCATTTCCTCTGCCAAAGACAAATGGGTCACCGCCTTTTAACCTTACAACATGCGCACCTTCTTTTGCCTTCTCTATCAGCAGCATATTAATCTCTTCCTGCTTCATGCTGTGTCTGCCACTGCGTTTTCCTACACAGATTTTTTCACAGTTTTCAATGGTAAAATCAAGAAGCCTTGTATCAATTAACGCATCATAAATCAGCACCTGTGCTTTTTCTGATTTCCTGCATGCCGCGCAGTGTTATGTATTCATAGGACAGACAACCGGCTCCCACCAGAACCACCTTTCCTGGGGATACTTTCCTGACCGGACAAGCTTCTTTTTTCCGGATTGTGCCTCCTTATCCGAAAGTGCCTCTTTATCTGCAAATGCTTCTTTTAGGGTTTTGCTTTGATAATTTTCCAGTAAAATTTCGCATTCAGTTTCTGTCAGGGGACGTCCTTTTCCCATACACACATCTGCCAATTCCATCAGAAAAGCAGCTCTTTTTTTGTCATCTTCGATTGCCATTTTTGCAAAGGACGAATTTTTCAAGATAATCCAAGATTTCTTCCATCCGCTCCGGGATGTCTGCGCTTAACCGGGCACGGAACGTGGTTGCTACTCTTGGACTTGCTCCTTCGGTAGAAATGCCGATACTGAGCTTTCCTTCCCGAATCAGTGACGGGAACAGGAATCCACATTTTTCCTTATCATCTACAACATTTACCAGAATATTCCTCTCTTCACAAAGCTTTGCAATCCTTGCATTCAATGTTTCATCCGAGGTTGCCGCAATAACAAAATCCATTTTTTTCCAGATTTGTAGTTTCAAAATCCCGCTCGGATAAAATAAGTTCCGACGTATCTTCGTTCTTTTTTTTTTCTCTTTTTTATTTCTTCGGAAAGTTTCCAGATTCCATCATCAATCTGTGGTGCAACAACCAGAAGCTCCGGTTCATAAGGCAGCAGCTTTCTTACCTTGCGTTCTGCTACAATACCGCCACCGACAATCAGTCCTCTTTTTTCCTTTTAGTTCCACAAAAATGGAAAATATCCCATCCCGCTTCTCCTTTATTGCTTATACTCTGTCACTTAAGTTTCTGCGTCTTAGTTTTCCTGATATAAAATGTCTGCCAGTTCTTTATACGCTTCTCCCCAGCGGGCATTTGGTTTCAGGTTGTAAAGCCGTTTATCCAGTACAAAATAGTGATTCTCTTTCACTGCAGTAAGACTACTCCATACCGGACTGTTAATTAATGTTTCCTGCACATTTTCCAGTGCCGCATCTGTATCGGTTCCCTGTGTAGTCACGAAAATATAATCCGGATCTGCGGTTACGATTGCTTCAAGGCTCAGATTATCCAATAATCCGCTGTCGCTGTCTGCAATATTCACACATCCCAAATCCTTTAACAGCTCACCACCTACGCTGCCTTCACTTCCTTTGGCTTTTTACACCACTTGCTGCTGCACGTAAAAATAATACGCTTGATGGGAATCATCTACCCTTGCCTTGATTTCTTCAATCTGTTTCTGAACCTCAAGTCCGTTTTTCTCATATAAATCTTTTCTTCCGGTAATATCTGTACAAATGTCTAACATCTGAAGATATGCGTCAAAATCAGATACATCAAAATATGCTACTGTAACGCCTGCTTCTGTCAGCATATTTTCCATCTCCACATTAGAAGTAGTATTGGTGCTTGCAATTACAAAGATCCGGCTGTGCGGCAAGTAATGCTTCTGTATTTGGCTCCTGAATACTTCCAAGATTTACCACATCATCTCCTAAGTCAAGGTCTAATGACTCCCCAGGAGTCATTGGCTGTTGCCACCAGTTCACCACCGGATAATAACCAGACATCTGCAAAGCTTCCAATCATGGCTGCCACACGGTCATGGGAAGTTACGGTTACATCTCTTCCCAGTGCATCCGTAAAAGTAACCGGATTCTCTTCACTGGCTCCCTCTGTCACTTCATTTCCTGCTTCTGTCACATTTTCTGTACTCTCAATTACCTCTGTCACAGACTGCTGCTCCGTGCTTAAGGTCTCCTTTGTATCCTTTATTTCCACATCCTGTCAGTGCTGTAAACATTAATGTTACGCAAAGACCGAGTGCTGTTAATTTTGTTCTTAAGCTTCTGTTCATTTTTTCTTTTCATCCTTTTCCTATTTATTTACTATGAATTGTATTGTACTATATTTTTTTTTGATTTGTCAAGATAGAAACGGTCTTTCCGTTAAAAGAATAATGGCACAGTTTATCCGCTCCAATACAAGCATAAAGCCTGCCGGAGCACTAAAAATTTCGGATAGCATCTTTCATCAGTTCCGGCAACCGGCGCATAGTCACATCCGTGCTCCAATGCGCCTTCCTGGCACATCCATGTGCCAGCGTTGCCTGTTGTCGGACGAAATTCCAAGTGCTCCTAGCAGACTTTATAATGTATTGGTGGCGGACAGACCGTGCCACTATTCTACTAAACAAAAAAAATTTACTCCTTCGTTCTCATGCCTGAAGAAGCTTAATAACAAAAAAGAGACCTCCTTCCGTCTTACAGAATTCAGTCTCTTGATTCAATCATAATCAATATTCCGTTTTTTAAATCTATCACCGCTTCGTCCTCTACAATTTCATTGCTGACGCCCAATGTATTATCACTGGTAAATGCTGCATCCTGCAGAGGATATTTCATTCCGGTCAATGTTACTCCGGTTACTTCTGTTGTAAGAGGAAGTAAGGATACATACGTTCCAAACTGCTGACTCTTCGAAAGAATCGTACGTGCTTTCAACAGACGAATCCGGTTATGGAAATCTATGAGAAAGCATGGAATGTCTTTTTGCCAGCGGCTGCATCAGAAGCTGTATATTACCTAACACATGGTCAAGCCTTGTGCCGGTACCACCTAATATATGGATTTCGCTGCTATTCCGTTCCATGGCTTTTCCGATGGCAATTTCAGAATCGGTATAATCCTTCTCCGGCTGATACTGGTGCCACTCAATGCCGCTTTGCCGTCGAAATGCTTCCAATATGGTTTTATCTGCCGAATCATAATCTCCTAATATGACATCCGGTTTTATCTGATTGCGGTAACAGAATTCCATGCCACGGTCTGCTGCTAAGATACAATCCGGTTTTACCCGCTCTATATAACTTAATGCAAATGCATCCTCTATGGTTCCGCCATTGATAATCAATGTTTTCATCTTATTTACCACCATTAATGAGATTTAAAAACATCTGGTGTTCTCTTCTGCATCTCCGCCAAAGACTGCGCTTCCGGCAACAATAATATTCGCTTCCTGCATCCATCAATGTCTCAACATTGGAAAGGTTTACGCCGCCATCTACTTCAATATCAATCTTTAACTGACGCTCCTGCACCATTTTCTTTAACTGACGCACTTTATCGATAGTATAAGGAATCAGCTTCTGTCCGCCAAAGCCCGGATTTACTGTCATGATTAATACCATATCCACTTTTTCTAAAATATGTTCAATGGCAGTTAATGGTGTAGCAGGATTTAATGCTACTCCTGCAATGATGCCACGTTCCTTAATAGCTTCAATGGTCCGGTCTAAATGCTTACAGCTTTCTGCATGCACCGTAATCAAATCGGCTCCACAGTCTACCAGCTCATCAATATAACGGATTGGCTCATCAATCATCAGATGAACATCAAATATTTTATCGGTACATTTTCGAATGGAGCGGATTACCGGCATTCAAAAGAAATGCTTGGTACAAAGCTTCCATCCATTACATCGATATGAATGTACTGCGCCCCGGCTTCATCTACCGTCTTAATCTCTTCTCCTAATTTGCTAAAATCTGCTGATAAAATAGATGGGGATAAACAATTCATCGTCTGATTCCTTTCTGTATCTGATATTTCTTTCGTATCTTATTTGGCTGTACTTTATTTTCGATATCCTATTTTCTATCTCTTCTCTTTCGATACTCTAATTATTTAATACTTCTTTCTGTCCTTTAATTCTCCATAAAGCTGGCAGTAATTTTCATAACGCACCGGATGAATCTTTCCTTCTGATAAAGCTTCTTTGACTCCGCAGTCCGGCTCACTGATATGGGAACAGCCCTGAAATCTGCAATACGGTTCAAAGGCTGCAAACTCCGGATAACAATCCTGCAATTCTTCCTTCTCCATTTCCGGAAGATAAAGAGAACTAAATCCCGGTGTATCCATAATATAACCGTCGCCCTTAAGCTGAATCAGTTCCGCATGTCTTGTGGTATGACGGCCGCGCTCTATCTTCTTACTGATTTCACCGGTCTCCATTACAGGCTTCCGGTGCTAAAAGATTAATAAGTGAAGATTTTCCCACTCCGGAAGGTCCTGCTACCGTTGTAGTCTTTCCTTCTAATATTTCCTGAAGTTCTTTCAGTCCCAGTTCCTTTTTTGCACTGACAAAGAGTATCTTACAGCCGCTTGCTTCATAAATAGATGCAATCTCCTGCTGCTGTTCCTCCGTAATCAAATCACACTTATTAAAACAAAGAATTACCGGAACATCCTGCCGTCCCATCATTACCAGAAAGCGGTCCAAAAGATTAAAATTGGGATTTGGACTTGCCGCCGCGAAAATCAAAAGAGCCTGATCCACATTGACAACTGCCGGACGAATCAGTGCATTTTTTCTAGGAAGAATTGCTGCGACATTTCCGGTCTTCTTCTCTTCTGAAATAATATCAATCTCTACATCATCTCCCACCAGCGGTTTCATCTTCTGCTGGCGGAATATTCCTTTTGCCTTACATTCATAAATTCCGGATTCCACTAGCATGAACGTAGTAGAATCCGGAAATTCCTTTGACTATTTTTCCCTGCATGTGCATCCTTATTTTTCAGTAAAGTTTACAGAGGTCGATACCACATTGGTTCCTGTTGTACCATCTTCGTTGGTATATGTCCAGTCAACCTCAAAAGGGTACCGCTGCTCATATTTTTAATATTATCTACATTCACAGAACCAGGTGTTGTTCCCTCGAAGGTTGTAGTCAGAGGGTACTTCCGTCAGAACCTTTCAGCGTAACGGTTCCGCCAATGTAATTCTTGCCATCCTGCGGTACTGCTAATGTATCGCTCTTATAAGAATAATATGTTGTCTTCTTTCCTAAACTGATGGTCAGGGTAACGGTTGTTCCCCGGTCAACAAACTTGCCATTTACCGGATCCTGGCTGATAACCTGACCTTCTGCCACATCATCGCTGTAATCGGTCTTGGTTGTAACATTTAAGCCTGCACCGGTTAATTCATTTTTCGCATCAGTTTCTGAGTGTCCTCTGACATCCGGTACCTGCACGCTTTCAATACCACGGCTTAAAATCAGGGTAATGGTATCACCCTTCTTCGCATTGGTTCCGATATCCGGTGTGGTCTTGATAACATAATCCTGCTGTACGGTATCGCTGTAATCATAATCCGTGCTTACCTTAAAAGCCCATATCCTCTAATTTTTTCTGTGCTTCCGAAGACTTATAACCGGCTACGTCAGGAATCGGAACATCTCCTGCTCCGCTGCTGATACGGACAGTAACGGTATCGCCAGCCTTTACATATTCACCCTTCTTCACACTCTGCTCGGCAATCTGTCCTTCCTCATAATCATCAGAGGAAATCTCCTCGCCTTCTTCTAACTTGATATCAAGCTTCTTATCTTTGATTTCATTCTGTGCTTCTTCAAAAAGTAAGACCACGCAAATCAATCATTTCGATTTTATCTTCGGTGTCTGTTTCGGTTTCTGTTGCAATCTCTGTCTCGGTATCATTTTTTCTTGCTGATTGCCGCCAAAGCGGAAAATTCCAAGGATATTACCAACCAGGCAAATGACGATTCCTACGATGATAACTGCAGCGACAATTCCCATAATAGTAACTGCTTTTTCCATCTTCGGATTGAGAATTCCATTCTCCTTCTCCTCATCCTCTGTTAATTCATCCTCATCCGTTTCTTCTTCCTCTCCTGCTTCTTCCTCTTCATCATCAGGAAACTTTTCCGGAGCCTTCCCTTGATCTGCTCTAATTCATCCTGTCCGATGACTCTTGTCTTATCATTGCTGCCAAGTGGAACCATGGTAACAAAATCTTCATTCGGACTAATCAGACATTTCTTTAAATCAATCAACAGTTCGCCCATATTCTCATAACGGCGGTCCGGATTCTTCTGCGTACATTTTAAAATAATCTTCTCTAAGCTGATTGGAAGGTCCGGTGTATACGCAGTTGGTGGAACCATTTCTTCCTGTAAATGCTGGATTGCTACCGCAACCGTAGTATCTCCATCAAAAAGGAACTCTTCCGGTTACCATTTCATACATGACAATTCCAAGAGAATAAATATCACTCTTGCCATCTACGAAACCGTTTCTTGCCTGCTCCGGAGAAGAATAATGTACGGAACCCATAACATCTGAATTAATGGTGTTGGAAGTTGCTGCACGGGCAATTCCAAAATCCGTTACTTTTACTTTTCCCTCTGTGGAAATAATAATATTCTGCGGCTTGATGTCACGGTGCACAATATTCTTATTGTGTGTGCAGCCTCAATACCTCTTCCTACCTGAATGGCAATACTGACTGCTTCTTTGTAAGTCAGTTTGCCTTTTTCTCTCAATATATGTCTTTAATGTGATTCCATCCACATACTCCATGACAATATAATGCATGCCGTTTTCGCTTCCGACATCATAGATATTTACGATGTTTGGATGCTCTAATCCTGCTGCTGACTGTGCCTCGGTACGGAACTTTGTCACAAAATTAACATCTTCACTGAATTCCTGCTTTTAAAACCTTAATTGCCACAAAACGTCCTAAGACATGATCCTTAGCTTTATAAACATCAGACATTCCGCCTGCGCCTATTTTTCCAATAATTTCATAACGTTCTGCGATAAACATTCCCTCTGTTAACATATCTTCACCTCATCCGAAAATGGTTTTATTACAATTACTGTAATGTTGTCTTTACCGCCATTTTCATTGGCAGTCTTTACCAGTCTTTCTGCTTGTTCTGCAATATCACGCTGACTGAGCATAATATTTCTGATATCTGCATCCTCTACCATGTTGGTTAATCCATCGGTACACATAAGTATTTCATCTTCCGGATCCAGATTAATCTCAAAGAAATCCACATCCACTTCCGGGACTGCTCCGATTGCCCTTGTAATAATGTTTTTTATCACGGTGATTCCGGGCTGTTTCTTTGTCCATCTCACCCATCCGCACCATTTCTTCTACCAGCGAATGGTCTTTCGTAATCTGTCTGATTTCTGATTTACTACATATAGTCTGCTGTCTCCCACATTGGGCAACCGTAAGCACGTTGTCATGAATGGTACAAATTACCAGAGTAGTTCCCATTCCCTTCATTTCTTTATGGTTATTCGCTTCCTCTAACAGCATGGTATTTGCCTGCTTTACTGCAGACTCAATAATTGCAGCCGGCTCTGACAATGTCTACTCACGAATCAGCTTCTCCAATGTCTCTACCGTATATCTGTAAGCATAATCTCCCGCTTTATTTCCTCCCATTCCATCTGCAACAATGAAAAGATTTGGCAGATTACCAATCGGCTGCTCAGAGGAAAAGACATAGTCCTGATTGGAGCTGCGCTTTTGTCCGATATCTGTAATTGAAAAAAAGTCTTCATGATAGTCCACCTACCTTTCTAAAAATTTCTTTCTTAGCTGTCCACAGGCCCCGTTAATATCCCGGCCCATTTCTCTTCTAATAGTAACATTTATTCGGTTTTTTCAAGTTTATTTTTTTTTTAAATTTGAGGGCATTTCCTCATGGTCTGACTGCACATAATCCCGCTCTTTAATGGGATTTACCGGAATCAGATTAATGTGGCAGTTCATGCCGGAAACCAGCTTAACCAGCCGCTCTGCATCCTCCTCGGTATCATTGACGCCGCCTACCAGACTGTACTCAAAAGTGATTCTTCGTCCTGTCTTGTCAAAATAATATCTGCAGGCATCTAAGACCTCGGAAAGCTCATAACTGTTGGCAACCGGCATCAGCTCTTTCCTCTTTTCCTGTGAGGATGCATGCAGGGGAAAGTGCCAGTGTAATCTGAAGCTTCAAATCAGCGAGCTGCTTCATCCGTGGCACCAGTCCACAGGTAGATACCGTAAGATTTCTCTGGCTGATATGAAGTCCATGCTCGTCTGTCAGCAGTTCAATGAATTTTTACAATATTATCATAATTATCCATAGGTTCTCCGCTTCCCATGACTACCACATTGGAAATACGTTCTCCGATGCTCTCCTGAATCCGGTATATCTGCTCTAAGATTTCCGATGGTGTCAGATTACGCACCAGTCCGTCCAGTGTTGATGCACAGAACCGGCAACCCATACGGCAGCCCACCTGGGAAGAAACACATACGGAATTGCCATGCTTATATTTCATCAGCACACTTTCTATCATATTCCCATCTGCCAATGCAAATAAGTACTTTCTCGTTCCGTCAATCTTCGAAATCTGTACCAGTTCTTCTTCTAATACTGTAAGGTCTGCTTTCTCTTTTAATGTCTCCCTTAAATTCTTCGAAAGATTTGTCATTTCATCAAAGGAGGTGACATGATGGATGTGCATCCATTCATATATCTGCTTTTGCCCGGAATTTCTTCTCTCCCAGAGACAAAAAGAAATTCTTCTAATTCTTTAAATTCAGGGATTTTACATCAACTTTTTCTATCATACATTCTGTTTCCTTAATCTGGCCATGAAAAATCCGTCACTGCCTAATTCATCCGGCAGAATCTGTTCCATGCGTTCTACTTCAAATTCTTTATGATTTGAAGTAAACCATGCAACATTTTCTTCATTCTCTCCCGCATCAATGGTGCAGGTACTGTAAATCATTCTGCCACCCGGCTTCACATACTGATGAACCGTGGATAAAATCTCCCGCTGTAATGCGATCAGTGATTTGATATCTTCCGGCTGCATCCGGTATTTGATATCCGGTTTCTTCCGGAGCACACCCAGTCCGGAACATGGTAAATCGGCAATAACTACATCTGCTTTGCCGATACTGCCTTTATCTGATACACGGGCATCCCACTGCTCGGCTGTCATATTGGTCACCTGATGACGTCTGATATTCTCTTCTATCAAAGAGACTTTATACTCACTGACATCCCTGGTGATGACCCTTCCACTGCCGGAAAGCAGCTGTGCAATATGTATACTTTTTCCACCGGTGCTCCGCACACATCAATGACAGTATCATTTGCTTTTACCTCTGCCGCCTCAGCCACCTTCATGCGGAACTTAAATCCTGCACATAAAAAGTCCTTCCTCAAATTCCGGAATGCTGCCAAGATAATCCACACCTCTTACATGCAATGCATAAGGAAGTTTTTCATCTATGTTCACTTCCATACCACGATTTTTTAAACGCTTCATCAAGCTTTCTGGTGTAATCTTCGTAAGATTACATCTTATGGTCAGTGGTTCTTCTTTCAAAAAATGCTTCTGCTATCTTTTCAATCCGTTCCAGAGAATAATTTTTCTCCCAGAGCGTAATCATCCATTCCGGGATGGAACAGGTTACGGATAAATACTGTTTATAAGTTTTTTTCTTATCCGGGTATGCAATCTTATCAAGATTTCTTCCGATATTCCGAAGCACTCCATTGACAAATCCGGAAAGCTTTCCAAAGCCCTTTTTCTTCGCAAGCTTTACCGCCTCGTTGCAGGCGGCGGATGCCGGTACACTGTCCATATATTTCATTTCATAAACGGCACTCCGGATAATACAACGGATTACCGGCTTCATTTTATTCACCTTCACACTGGAAAACTGATTGATAATATAATCAAGCTCCAGCATGCGCTCCAATGTGCCCTCGCTGACTCTGGTAATAAAGCTGCGCTCCTGTTTCTCAAGATACTGATATTTGGTCAGTACATCAGAAATCGCCACATGACTGTATATGCCATCCTTTGTTACCGCCAGCAAAATTGCAAGCACCAGTTCCCGGCTGTTCACCGAATCAGTCATCCGTCGTCCTCCAAATAATAAAATCAGACGCAGTAACTGAAGAATCGCTGAAGCTGCTCCCCGCTACATAGGTTAACGCTGCAGCTCCTAAAACTTTTCTCGTATAGCCCAGTTCCTGTTCTCCTAAGATTCCTGTCTCTCCAAGGATTCTTACTGCTCTTCTCGATGCATTAAATTCTACCGGAAGTGTTACAATCTGAAATAATACTGCCAGTGAAAAGCAGATGATTCCTGCTGTAATCAATGCCTGACCACTGCGGCTGCTGATAAATAATCCAATCAGAATCAGCGGCCATGCCAGTGTAGAACCGATATTGGCTACCGGAACAATGGCACCACGAATGGTAAGCGGTGCATAATTCTTCTGATGCTGGATGGCATGTCCACACTCATGGGCTGCTACACCAACCGCCGCAACAGATGCCGAATCATAGACACTGTCTGAAAGACTTAAGGTCTTATTTCTCGGGTCATAATGGTCGGTAAGGTTTCCGGAAACATGACGGATTTCCACATCATAAATGCCTGCTGCATTTAAGATTCTCTGTGCCGCCTGTGCACCTGTCATTCCGGACATACTGCGGTATTTTTGCATATTTTTTAAACGTGTTGTTTACATGGGCAGATGCCAGAAGGCAGATTACTGCACCAATAATTACCAAGAAATAAGTCGGGTCCCACCAATAATAATATGGCATATGAATTCCTCCTTTTTATTGCTGTTTTGTTCCAAGCACCGTTCCGTTTCCGATTGTAAATCCACGTAAGAAATCAGCAACCGGCATACGTTTTTTTCCTTCTAACTGCACTTCTTCCAGTGAAAGACGGTCAACGCCTGTCTGTATGACAAGGCTCTGTTTATCTGCCTTTACCACTGTTCCCGGTGCAGCATCCGTATTGCCCGGATGTACCGTTGCCTTCCAGATTTTCAATGTCTTACCGGAAAGGTAAGTATAGGCGCTCGGCCATGGATTCAGTCCACGAATCAGCCTCTCAATCTGCACAGCAGATAAAGACCAGTTAATCTTTCCCAATGACTTCTGAATCATTTTGGTATGCGTTGCAATCTCATTATCCTGTGGTGTATACACTGCTGTACCATCTTCAATGGATTTCATGGTTTCTACACATAATCGTGCCCCGGCATCCTGCAATTTATCAAAAAAGGCTGCCACCGGTCTCCTGTGCATCCAGTTCCACAGCCACAGATGCTATCATATCTCCGGTATCCAGGCCTTCATCCATACGCATAATCGTTACGCCGGAAGCCTTCTCTCCATTGATTACTGCCCACTGGATTGGTGCAGCCCCCACGGTATTTTGGAAGCAGGGATGCATGGACATTGATACAGCCATATTTCGGCATCTCTAAAATTTCTTTTTGGAAGTATCTGTCCAAAGGCTGCTACCACAATGATGTCCGGCTGATATTTTGCCAGATATTCTATGCATTCTAGGCGACGTACCCGCTCCGGCTGATACACTTCAATTCCATAGGCGATTGCAGCTTCCTTTACCGGAGGATACTGCATGCTCTTTCCTCTTCCCTTTGGTTTATCCGGCTGTGTTACCGCAAGCACTACTTCATGGCCTGCTGCCACAATTGCCTCTAATGTACCCACTGCAAAATCCGGGGTTCCCATAAATATTACTTTCATTTCTAGCCCTCCTCATAGACTACGTCATGAAGCTCGCCCTCTACTTTTTTCCATATACATATGTCCATCCAGATGGTCTAATTCATGACAGATTGCTCTTGCTAAAAGCTCTGTTCCCTCAATCTCATATTCATCACCATCTTCATTAAATGCACGGGCTTTTACATAATTTGGTCTTGTAACTGTTCCTGCCTTGCCCGGAAGACTTAAGCAGCCTTCATCTCCAGTCTGGGTTCCGGAAGTCTCGATAATCTCAGGATTAATCATAAGAATCGGGCCATCTCCGATATCAATAACTACCATTCTCTTTTAAGATTCCAACCTGCGGTGCAGCAAGTCCCACACCATTGGCTTCATACATGGTTTCTAACATATCATCTGCCAGTTCTAAAATCTTTGGTGTTATCTCTTTAATTTCTTTACAGGTCTTTGTCAATACCGGATCTCCTACGGTCCGAATCTGTCTTAATGCCATTTTTTTTCCTTCCTCCTTAAATTCCTTTCTCTAAAAAGCCATTTACCGGGTCAAAATCAAATTGCACCGATACGTTTCTTACTCCCTGTTTTTTTCTTCCATAAGCTGTTCTACTTTATCTTTTTTATCTGCAATCAACACACCATAATCCGGGTGTTTGAAATAAAGTACTTTTTTTATAAATGTCATTTACCTTGGCTACTGCTGCATCTGCTGGTCCAATCATCTGAAGCTTTTTATCAGCCTGCACTTTTTTCCATGGTATCTGCAAGCTCTTTTTTGCACATGCATAGGCTTCTGCTTCTTCTTTTTGATGCACAAAGCACAACCAGCATATGCCATACCGGCGGATAACGCATTGCCTGCCGGTAGAAAATTTCCTCTTCATAGAACTGGTTATAATCCTGATTCTTTGCACAGATGACGCTGTAGTGCTCCGGATTATAAGTCTGGATAATGACCTCTCCCGGTTTCTCACCTCGTCCTGCCCTTCCGGCTGCCTGGGTCAGAAGCTGAAAGGTTCTCTCAGCGGCATGATAATCGGATACATAAAGAGATAAGTCTGCCGCCAGCACTCCTACTAATGTTACATTTGGAAAATCATGTCCTTTTTACAATCATCTGAGTTCCAATCAGGATATCTGCTTCCTGATTGGCAAATGCGGAGAGGATTTTCTCATAGCTGTCTTTTGCTTCTTGTGGTATCAAAATCCATCCGAAGAATCCTTGCCTTAGGAAATTCTTTTTTTTTTTACCAGTTCCTCAATTTTCTGGGTTCCGGCTTTAAAACCACTGATATATTTTTTGAACCACAGCTCGGACATATCTTAACATGATTTTGCTCATAACCACAATAGTGACATATCAGTTTTCCATTATTATGTGCATGCAATGACACATCACAGTGGGGGGACATTTCATTACATGACCACAGGCACGGCAGGATACAAAGCCTGCCATTCCCCTGCGGTTAATAAATAGCATAACCTGTTCTTTCCGCAATAACCGCTGCTCTATTTTTTTTTTCATGAAGGCTTCTGCTTAAAATCGAAAAGTTTCTTGCCTTTAATTCTTCTCTTAAGTCCACAATTTCACATTCCGGCAGTGGCTTTTCCTTCACCCGCTTATCCATGGAAAGGGGAGTAAATAGTCACCCTTTTTTCGCATGATAAAAACTTTCTATGGAAGGGGTCGCCGAGCCTAAAATCACGGTAGCACCGGACATTCTCGCCCGCTCTATTGCGGTTTCCCTTGCATGATACCTTGGTATCGTCTCACTTTATAAGTGCCCTCATGCTCTTCATCTATTATAATATACCCAAGATTTGAAAAAGGTGTGAACAAAGCAGAACGAGGGCCAATCATAACATCAATTTCACCTTTTTTTTTTTGCCCGCTCAAACTGGTCGGAACGCTCTCCCGGTGACAGTTTCGAATTCATAATGGAAACCCGGTCGCCAAACCTATGGTAAAACCGCATCACCGTCTGATAGGTCAGTGCAATCTCCGGAATTAATACGATGGACTGCTTTCCCCCTGCCGGCAGCTTCTGCAATCAGCTCCATATAGACTTCTGTCTTACCGCTTCCGGTCACTCCGTGAATGAGGCACGGCTTCTTTTTTTCTGTTCTGGCATTTTCTATCACTGCATCCACCACTTTTTTTTGCTGCATTGCATTTAAGGTCAGGGTATAGGCTCCCATCTCCTGTGTACGGACAGGGTTACGGTAAGTCCGCACTTCTTCTACCGTTATAACGCCCTGCTGCATCATTGCTTTGATGACATCTGCCGTAATATGAAGCTTTTTGGTTATTACATCATAACTTAAGACAGTTTCTTCTAACAGTGCTTCTAACAGTCTTGCCGGGCAGTTCTGTGCTTTCTTTTTCAATTCTTCCAAAAGGCTTGCCGCCTCGTTAAAAGGAAGTACAAGACGCACCAGACGGCTCTTTTTTTCCTTTGCTTTCTCTTTAATCGGAATCACTGTCTTTTAATGCCTGGTTCATGGTTCCGCCATAATTTTTTACGCATCCATGCTGCCAAGGCAATAAACTGTGATTCGATTTGCATGGCATTGTTATCAACAGCTTTAATGTCCTTTAATTTTGCCGTGTCAAATTCTGCTTTATCTGTCAGTTCTTAACACGTAGCCCTTTATCGTCCGGTTTCCAAAGGGAACAATGACCTGCATTCCTTTCGTTATCTCATCCTTTATTTCCGGTGGAATCCGATACTGAAAAAGTTTTATCTAATTTTTCATGGGAAATATCAATTATGATATTGGCATATTTTGCCATAGATTCACCTCATATACTGTTCTCTATCATTTCCCGTTCGTTCATCGGATAAAAATGTCCTTCTATCTCCTGATACTCTTCATGACCTTTTCCTGCCACTACAATCAAATCGCCCTCCTGTGCCTGGGAAATAGCATAAGAAATGGCTTCTCTTCTATCCGGGATAATTTTATACTTTCCTTTCGTTCTCTTCATTCCCTGTTCGATGTCAGAAAGGATTGCCTCCGGCTTTTCATATCTTGGATTATCCGATGTCAATATCGTGACATCCGAAAGTCTTCCGGCTGTCTCACCCATCTGAAACCTCCGCAGCGGAGAACGGTTTCCACCGCAGCCAAACAATAATACCAGACGCTTGGGCTGATACTGCCGCAATGTCTTTTTATCAGGGATTCCAGACTTGCCGCATTATGGGCATAATCAATGACTACATCAAATTTATCTGAAATTCTTACTTCTTCAATTCTTCCTTTTACTGAAACATTTCTTAAGGTTTTCCTTATCGTCTCCGGGGAAATTCAAGGAGATGTGCTGCTTCCATGGCAGCAAGGGAATTATATACATTGGCAGTTCCAGGCATTTTTAATACGATTTCATCCTTTATCCACCCGGTTGTCTGATATGTGACATTTAATCCACGACTGCTTCTTTCATATATGATATGCTCCGCTTTTACATCGCAGGGTTGTTCGATTCCATAAGTATATACCGGAGCCTCAAAATTCGCTGTCATAAAACCATGATATTTATCATCTGCATTGATACAAATCACCCGGCTACGCTCAAAAAGCCGTTTTTACAGCAGGCATACTCCCGAAAACTCCGATGCTCTCCCGGTCCGATATATGGTCCATGGACAGATTAGTATAAATTCCAATGGCAAAGGTGATTCCTTCCACCCGGTAATGCTTCAGTCCCTGGGAGGATACTTCCATCACACAACAACTGCATCCTGCATCCGCCATTTCCCGCAGTTCCTTCTGTAATACCAGAGCATCCGGTGTCGTATTGCTGCCTGGCTTTTTAATCCATCGCTTCTTCGTACGCCAAGAGTTCCGATCAGTCCGCATTTTACCCCGGCTTCCTTTAACATCTGATACAGCATACAGGCAGTCGTGGTCTTTCCTTTTGTTCCGGTAATTCCTATCATCTGCATGGCTTCTGCCGGTGCACCATAATAATTTCTGGCTATCCATGCCATGGCTTCACTGGTATTGCGTACCCGGATGACTGTCACATCACCTTCCACCCAGACATGCTTTTGATACTACACACACTGCTGCACCTTTACGAATTGCCTGAGCAAGATAATCATGCCCGTCTTCCCTGCTTCCCGCAAGGAGATAAACATGCTTCCTCTGACCACCTGTCTGGAATCATGGCAGATATGTGTCACCTTTACAATCCATCGTTCCCCGTGTACAAATATATGTAACCTGCTTTTAGTAAATCCTTAAGATATGCCATAGACGTATCCTTAAAAATACACTTTTATCATTATATGCTACCGGGTGGGTTTTTACAAGTTTTCCACTTTTTATTTATGAAAGATTTCATAATATCTTACAGATATTTTTTTATGAAATCACGAAACAGGGTGATGCTGCGAATGTATTTATTGTGTAACCGAAATAACCGGATGTTCACGAAATCCGAATGTAACATAATGACCTGCAAGAAGCACTAAGAATTCTGATATTGTTATGATTTGTTCCGGCAACCAGCGCAAATTCACATCCATGTGTCAGCGTTGCCTGTTTTTATACAGAATTCCAAGTGCTTCTAACAGGTCTTATCATGCATTCGTCCTTTCGTGAACACCCAGTTATTTCACACACAAAAAAAATTACCAGTCACATTCCATCCCTGTTTCATAATTTCATAGTATTTTTCTAAATTCAAAGGAGATACTTTTCTTATGATGAAGAATAATTTTATGATATGCGGACTCACGGGCTGGTGCATGGAAATTATCTTCACCTCCCTTGATTCTATCCGCAATAACAATTTTAAACTGACGGGGCATACTTCTATCTGGATGTTCCCGATTTATGGCATGGCGGCGGTTATTCCGCCGGTTTATAAGCACATTCATAAGCTGCCTGCCATCTTCCGGGGTTCCATTTACTCTGCCGGTATCTTTGTCTGTGAGTATCTGACCGGAACCTTCTTAAAGAAAAAAAAGGGCATCTGTCCATGGGATTACAGCAATGCCAAAACCAATATCAACGGTGTCATCCGCTTAGACTATGCGCCTCTCTGGATGATGGCAGGTCTCCTATTTGAACGTGTTACCACTGTTCCCCGGAGAAAATCTTAAATCCCCTTTCCTGCATAAAACAGCATCGCACGGAACTTCTTTATTAAGTCCGTGCGATGCCTGAATCCTGCAATGTCCTGTTACGCTTATGAGTCTAAATCATCAATATCTGCGCCAGCTCCAATATCTAACGTATTTAAAGTACGGCGTTTCATTCTTGCAATTTCGGATGCTTTTAAGATGTAATTTTTACTTCCCTGGAATGTTTGATATGTGTCAGCCGAAGCTCCGGTGTGGTAACATCTCCGGTATAACAGATTACAGTTCCAAGTCCGAACATCCGCTCCAGCAAAGTTGCCGTTAATTTTACATCCTGTACCTTATACATATAGCAGTCATTTTCTTCAATTTTGAATAAGCCTGCATCTACTGTAATTGCACTTGGTTTGATGATATATTTGGTAAACGTCCATGGCAGACCGAAAAAGAGTATTCTCTTGCGTTCTGTGTACTGGGCATCCTCATCAAAGTCCATCTGCATGTCATTTCTTTCCTCAATCATTTTTTTGCTCTCCTTCTTCTCTTTGCATCACCTTATGATACCCTACTTTATCATATACTGAAAAATTTTTTCAAATTTCAGAATATTGCGTCTTTATATTTTACCTTGAATTTTATATTTTATTATTATATGATAGTAAAAATGCCTAGATGACATTACTAAAAAACATCATACAGGAGGAATCTTATGCGACACTTAATGAGTCCCCTTGATTTATCCGTAGAGGAACTGAATCAACTGCTGGATTTAGCAGGTGATATTGAAAAAAATCCAAAAAAAAATATGCCCATGCATGTGATGGCAAAAAGCTTGCAACATGTTTTTATGAGCCAAGTACACGAACAAGACTTAGTTTTGAAGCTGCCATGTTAAATCTTGGTGGTTCTGTTCTTGGTTTTGCCAGTGCAGACAGTTCATCCGCAGCAAAAGGTGAAAGTGTTTCTGATACGATCCGGATTATTTCCTGTTACGCAGATATCTGTGCTATGCGTCATCCAAAGGAAGGTGCACCTCTCGTAGCTTCCCAGAAATCTTCTATTCCAGTAATCAACGCCGGTGATGGCGGTCATCAACATCCAACCCAGACATTAACTGATTTATTAACCATCCGTTCTTTAAAAGGAAAATTAGACAATATGACAATCGGTTTATGCGGTGATTTAAAATTCGGCCGGACCGTGCACTCTCTGATTAATGCACTGATTCGTTATCCCGGGCATCCGCTTCGTTCTTATTTCTCCGGAAGAACTTAAAATTCCGGACTATATCCGCGAAGACGTTCTGGTAAAAAAACAATATTCCGTTTGAAGAAGTAACAAGACTGGATGATGCAATGCCAAAACTTGATATTCTTTATATGACCAGAGTGCAGAAGGAACGTTTCTTCAATGAAGAAGATTATGTCCGTCTGAAAAACTATTACATATTAGACAAGGAAAAAATGAAACTTGCCAAGGACGATATGTTAGTGCTTCACCCACTTCCTCGTGTCAATGAGATCTCTGTCGAAGTGGATGATGATGACCCAAGAGCTGCCTACTTCCGTCAGGCGCAGTACGGCGTCTATGTGCGAATGGCTCTGATTCTTACTCTTTAAAATGGAGGTAATCAATATGTTAAATATTAGTGGTATCCAGGAGGGTTTTGTATTAGACCATATCAAAGCCGGCATGAGCCTTTCTATCTATCATAATTTAAAGCTGGACAAGTTAGACTGTACCGTTGCTATTATCAAAAAATGCCAAAAGCAATAAAATGGGAAAAAAGGACATCATCAAAGTAGAATGCCCGATTGATGCCTTAGACTTAGATATCTTAGGTTTTATCGACCACAATATTACCGTAAATATTATCAAAGGCGATAAAATCGTTGAAAAAAAAAAAGAACTGCACCTTCCAAAGCAGGTAAAAAATGTAATCCGTTGCAAGAACCCACGCTGCATCACTTCCATCGAACAGGAATTAGACCAGATTTTCCTGCTCACAGATGAAAATGAAGAAACCTATCGCTGCAAATACTGCGAAGAAATGTATACCGACTACGGTTTTCGCGCATAAGTAAAATTGATAAAAAGTGCACAGGAACGAATTCCTGTGCACTTTTTATGAAACTATATAACTGCTTTTCTTTTCCCCAGAAAAAAACTTACTGTTTTATCTTTTTATCTTGACAATTGTCCACAGATTTTCTCTACATCATAGTCTGGTTCCATATTTCTTGCCAGTTCATATATATTTTGAATTTTTTTCCGGAGTTTCTTCTAGCATATCCGCAATTTCTTCTACAGATTTTCCTTTTTTTTCATTTTCTTTATTACAAGTGAAACTAAACTCTGCTCTATTCCATGCTCGACTCCTGCCTCAAATTCTGCTTTCCTTAATTTCTTTTCCTCTTCCTCTTTGTCATATTCAAATATACTCATAGCAATTACCTCCGCCTGATTTTTCCTAAGGAAATCTGCCAGAATATTTTCATGGATGCATTCTGCAACTGCTTTTTGTACAGCAGCATCTACTGGCATCTGTTCCGTAAAAACACGCACTTTTTGCGACATAAATGGAATATTCCCTCAATATCCGGCACTGGGACATTAACTCCGTGTTGTGCCCCACATTCACATTAAATGTGGTAACAACAAGCTCCAAAGATGGATTGTCTGTTGCATGATAAAACGCATCTGACAGCCGTCTGGTACAACAATCCTCTATCGGCATGCTTCCGTTATAAAATACAATAAAATGGGGATTTGGAATTTTCTGTAATGCAGAAGAATATAGAGATTTCTTATCTACAAGCCTCTGGTATTCTGCTGCAATATAAAATAAATCCCGAAGCGGAATGTTCGGATTTATTGTGGATTGATGTTCATATAGATAAAGATTCATATCCAGAATAAAAAGCCAGGTCATTTTTTCATTCCCATATAAATAGCATTTTCTAAAGTTACAATTTCCAGTGCATCTGCATCCGTATAATTACTGCTATTAACCGCATTATAAAGTGACAGCAAAGCTTCCTTTTCCGAAAATAGCATGCGAAAAACAGTGTCCTTGAATTTACGATTTGCTACCGGTGTGTTTTCATTTGTTTCTCTTGTCATAGGCAAGTCCTCCTTGTATGTGGCAGGAGAACCATTGCTAAAAATCCACTGCTGTACCTCTCCTGCTTTTTTTGATTAATTAGTGAATAAAAGCATAGATAGATACAGAAATGTCATGTTCAAAATGAAACAAGATTTGAATAATAGAATTTGCTATTTCGATTGTATTAATGTATGCTTTTTTATATTTTAACATATGTCGCACAATGGGACAAGATGGAAAAGTGCACAGGAACGAATTCAAAAGGAAGCAACAGATTACTCTGCTGCTTCCTTTTTATGTCATCGATATTATTACATAATATCAACGATTACTTTTTTGTTTTCTTTTTGAGGCTGCTGCTTTCACAACAGAACGGATTGCCTTTGCAATGCGTCCCTGTTTTCCGATTACCTTACCCATGTCGGACTGAGCTACGCGCAGTTCCAATACGATGGCTTTCTCGTTCTCTGTCTCTGTGACATTGACCTCATCCGGGTAATCTACAAGTGATTTTGCAATTACTTCTACTAATTCCTTCATAGGTACACCTCACTATTTTACGATACCGGTTGCTTTGAAGATACGGTTTACGGTTTCTGTTGGCTGTGCGCCGTTTGCTAACCATTTCTTAGCCAGTTCTTCATTTACATGGTACTCACTAGGATCCTTAGTTGGGTCATAAGTTCCAATCTCTTCGATGCATTTTCCATCTCTTGGGGAACGGGAATCTGCAACTACGATTCTATAGAAAGGAGCCTTTTTTCTGTCCTAATCTTCTTAATCTAATCTTTACTGCCATTACTTTTTCACCTCCTTGAATTATGCTATCCTAAGCAAATGCTTATATGTTAAAAAGGAAACTTGAATTTTCCCATTTTACCACCGCGTCCACGTCCGCCCATAAGTCCAGGCATCTGTTTCATCATTTTCTTCGCCTGTTCAAACTGCTTTACCAGACGGTTTACTTCACTAATATCTACCCCTGCACCTTTTGCAATCCGGTGCTTACGGCTCGGATTCAAAAGTGAAGGATTACTTTTCCTTCTTTGTCATGGAATAGATGATGGCTGTTGTACGTGCCATATTTTTCTCAGCTTCACCTTCATCAATATCCGGCATCTTTCCGCCGCCCAGTCCCGGCAGCATTCCAAGAATATTACCAAGACCGCCCATTTTCTTCATCTGTTCCATGGAAAGCAGATAATCATCAAAGGTAAAGTCTGCTTTCTTCAGACGCTGCTGCATGTCTTTGGCTTTTTCTTCATCTATATCAATCTCACTCTGTGCTTTTTCAATGAGTGTAAGCACATCGCCCATGCCAAGAATTCTGCTTGCCATACGATCCGGATAGAACTGTTCCAAATCGGAAAGTTTCTCACCCATACCAACATAAAGAATCGGCTTTCCGGTGACTGCACGGAGGGATAAATGCTGCGCCACCCCGGTATCACCGTCTAACTTTGTCAGCACGACTCCGTCAATTCCAATCTTCTCATCGAACGTTCCTGCCACATTTACGGCATCCTGACCGGTCATGGCATCGACTACCAAAATGGTCTGTGCCACATCGACATTTTCTTTTATCTCAATCAACTCATCCATCATGTCTTCATCCACATGAAGTCGTCCGGCAGTATCTAAGATTATAACCTGATTGCCATTCTTTGCTGCATGCTCCACTGCCGCTTTCGCAATATTTACCGGCTTATTCTTATAGCCCATGGAGAATACTTCAACTTCCTGCTTCTCTCCATTGATTTTCCACTGCTCAATAGCAGCCGGGCGATACACATCACAGGCTACCAGCAGTGGTTTCTTGCCCTTCTGCTTTTAACTTACCTGCAATCTTAGCGGTTGTGGTGGTTTTACCAGCTCCCTGAAGACCTACCATCATAATAACGGTAATCTGCTGTCCCGGACGAAGTGCTATCTCCGTTGTCTCGGAACCCATGAGCCTGACCATCTCTTCATTTACAATTTTAATTACCATCTGTCCAGGATTCAGTCCGTTCATTACATCGGAACCAATTGCACGCTCCTGCACCGCTTTGGTAAACTGTTTTACTACCTTAAAGTTAACATCTGCTTCAAGCAGAGCCATCTTTACTTCTTTCAGTGCTGCCTTCACATCATCTTCCGTAAGCCTTCCCTTACTGCGAAGATTCTTAAATACATTTTGAAGTTTCTGTGAAAGACTGTCAAATGCCATATTACAGTTCCTCCAATATTTCTCCCGAAATTCTCTCTATTTCATCAATTACTGTATCCTTGCGTCCTGCCCGGAAGCTTTCCGCTAATTTGTTAATCTCTTCTACCTTCTGCTTCGTCTCTAAGAACTTCTTTACCAGATGAAGCTTCTCTTCATAGCCTTCCAGCATCTTATTGCACCGCTTAATCAGGTCATGTACACCCTGGCGGCTGATGCCCCCTCGCAGGAAGCTATCTCGCCTAAAGATAAATCATTGAACACGAAATCTTCGTAGATTCTTCTCTGATGTTCATTGAGCAGCTCTCCATAAAAATCATATAAATAAGCCTGTTCTACTTTTTTTTCTTCCATGTTCTCACTCCTTTGCGACCTTAGCTATCATACTATAAAGGAAGCAGGGTGTCAAGTATTTTTTCTTGACACCCTGCTTTTTTTTTTTATAACCACTGTTATTTTACATACTAAGTACGAACAAAAAATATGCAGCTATTCCAATGACTGCTAATATAGTAAAGAATACAGCACAATTTTAATTGTTCTAAGTAAACTCAATTTTTTATAGGTAAGATATTCTGCAATTTCTGCTTCAGATAAATCTGCCTCATAAACTGTATAAAAATCCGTAGTTGATGTTTCTCCAGTTTGATATGTATAACTAAAAACATCTTTCGGAAGTGTCTTGCCCTCTTTCAAAAGTTTTTGATAATTTCTGTTCTCCTGTTTCGAGCATGGAATTTTTTTGCAATAAGTTAAATTCAAACTTATATGAGCGCAATTCTTTTCTCAAATCAACCTTCTCTTTCGCCATACACCCTACCTCCATAATTTTAATCAAATGTTATAAATAAATTATAGCATGATACACTTTTGCAATCATAGTCTTGCATTTTTTATAATGTAACATTATTCATCCATGTTATGAAACCATTTCCCCTTTTTTTTCCATCGTTTCTAATATAGAAGTAAAGGTAACTTTCTTATCCATCCAGTTTCCGACAATAGCAATTCCTTTTCCCATGGTAAATGCTGCCACAATGGTTCCAACACCCAGTCCCATGATTTTTCCCAGACAAAAATATGTCATGCCGGCAGTTACCAAAAGACAGATTACATCGAATCCGATTTTAATTCTGGCATACGGTGCTTTCGTAATATCTGCCACTTCTCTCGAAACAAATCCGTTGGAATAATCGGAAGTTTGCATCGATTGGATAATGCAATTCCAATGCAGATAATCAGATAACTCAGCACAAAATAAAGTATCCGAAGTGGAATATTAAGTGGAAGTCTTGTAATCCAAAGTTCATGCACATCCATCATTTCGCCAAATGCAAATCCTACCACAAAGCTGAATAAGTAGGAAGGCACAAATTTCTTTCTCATAATCATCAAAGAAAGAACTAATAAGCCCTGAAATATGTATGTCCAGGTTCCTAATGTCAGTTTCGGAAATACCTGATGAAATGCATATGGCACGCTGGATATTGCCGAAATTCCCGAACCGGACTGCAACATCAACAAAAACACCAAGACTGTTTATTATTACTGCAATGATAAGTGCTGCTTCTCCCCGCAGCACCATTTTTTTCTTCTGTTCCATTCTATTACACGCTCTTTTCTTTCTTTTTTTCCGAATATTTGTTATACGCTCCTTTTTGCGATTCGTCAAGAAATTTTGGAGTTGTATAGTCTGCCACTGTAGTTTCCTGCAGATATTTAACCATAAACTATCTGGGCAAATCATTACGCATCAAGACCACGTAAGGGCTGAAAGGGGTACTAAGAATTTCCACTACATACTTTTCTTCCTGCAACCGGTGCATATTCGCATCCATGCTCAGATGCACCTCGCAGGCACATCCCTGTGCCTGCGTTGCTAAATATATCAGGAAATTCCAAGTCCCCCTAACGCCCCTTACCAGGCTTGTCAGCGAATGATTTGCCCAGATAGTTTGCGGTATATTCGAATCTGCATTTCAAATTACACCTAAAGAACCTGTCACCAGCAGCTTCTTGCGGATGCTTTGTAACAACAAAAAAGCCTTGATATCATCAAGGCTTTTTTTATGCAGGAGATGGGACTTGAACCCACACGATATTGCTACCACAGGCACCTGAAGCCTGCGCGTCTGCCAATTCCGCCACTCCTGCGAACAAATGATATTTTTACCGTTTCAACGGTAATAAGTCAACCCCTATTTTTAATTTTTTTTCCCTTTTTTTGAAAAAATATATAAAATTGACAAAAATCGAAAAAGTTAAAAATAGGCATTGACAATTGTCCCGGAATTTGTTACTATTTACAAGTCGTCATGAGACGTAAGTTCATACGGTATGCGGAAGTGTCGGAACTGGCAGACGAGCAAGACTAAGGATCTTGTAAGCATTGCGCTTGTGTGGGTTCAAGTCCCATCTTCCGCATTCATTATTTAAAGGGAAACCTTGATTATTCAAGGTTTCTTTTTTTTTTCTATATTTGGAATGTATTACATTCCGGTTTCTCCATAAGAATCCATTACTTTCCAATATATGAATAATAACAAATAAAACTACATACACTGTCTTGACAATCCTCTTTCTAATGTTATATGGATATATTCAACATAATATTTGCAACTAGATTTCAATTGCAAGTCACAGAAAGGGGAGATGTTGAAATTCAAACATGAGTTCATTAGAAAAGGCCAAACAAGAATTACTAAAATGTTCAAAAAAACTATACCTATGACGATGCAAAAAGCACTTTTAAGAAAACTTGGTTTTGAAGAAAAAAGCAAAAGGTAAAACATCCGGTTCCAGGGTAATGTTTTATCGAGAATCGATCAGCGAGTAATTTTGATTCATAAACCACATTCAGAAAATACAATGGATACCGGTTCTGTAAAAAGATTTAATAAAATGTTTAAAAGAATAAGGAATTATAATGAAAGAAAGTATGTTAGAATACAAAGGTTATCATACAGTAGTTCGTTACAATGCTACTGACGGTACTCTCAGAGGAATTATTGAAGGGATAAATGATTATGTAGATTTTCAAACTACTTGTATCGCAGATGTCGAGAAAGAATTTCATTGTGCAGTTGACGATTATCTTATATTTTGTGAAAAGTTGGAAAAAAAACCGAAAAAAAAAATATAAAGGAACATTCAATGTTAGAATCAAACCTGCGCTACATAGGAAATTAGCACTTAGAGCATTAGAAAATGGTGACACGCTAAATCGAGCTGTAGAAAAAAGCAGTTTCTATGTATTTATCCAATCATCCTACAGCTAATATAAATGTTGCAGCTCAACAGCTTTGTGAAAACGCTATCAAAGAAAGTAATATTAATGACACCAAGAATTATTCTAATAATGTAATTGCCTTTAAAAATTCTGCTAATATAAAGGTGGAATAGAAATGTCTAATTTTGATGAATATTTTACCGGCGGCTGTTCAATCTCTTTAAAGAATGTATCAACGTTTCATTTAGCGTTTTTTTTTAGAGCTTAATGATAAATATAAAGGGAGATAAACAGCTAGATTATAACTTAATAAAAAAGAAAATACTTAACAAAGATAGTGTTATAATGTCCATAATAATGAGTCGTATTTCACTGCTCATCTCACAGTTGACATCTTCCTATGGCGAGAGACCTATTATTACTCCACCTTCATTTATGACATCAAAAATAAAAATTTTCTCTAAAAATATTTTTTTATTTTTATAA
>VOFJ01002071.1_pt1 | contig 29206 bp, 52 predicted proteins | sample 5384081 | NCBI WGS metagenome assembly VOFJ01 (sample SAMN12384729, study PRJNA508395) | human gut metagenome | isolation source: healthy gut I | host: Homo sapiens | reverse complement strand
TCAGTACTTCGTTCAGTTACACGTATTGCTTGTTTCACAGCTTTTTCACGACAAGACCTATATATTCACCCAATTTACAATGCTTTCCCCCTGCATTCGTCAGATAAACCCCAGACTCCGGATTGCTGACCACGATCGTACCGTCTGTTCCGGAACCGGTAGCCAATCCATGGGAATATCTGCTCGGTGCCAGAAGTTCCTGTATGGCGCCCGTCTTTGCTTTCTGTACAGGTCACCAGCGCATTTACCAGTGCCCCCGGTGCCAGATCAGCATCAATATGAAGTAAAATATTAATCGTTCCGGACATCACCTCGAAATAAGTTCCGGAACGTTCATGCCAGGTCGTCGGATCCCCCACACGCACGGCATTTACATTAATTCCGGCTGTGACAATCGCTGTAACTGTGAAATCTTCATATTTCATACATTCGATTGCTGCATTTTCCATATGTGCAGCAGTAGAAAGTCCGGTGCAGGTCCGCGGATTAATCCCAGTTGCTTTGATGCCAGAAGCTCCATATGTTTTTCATAAGTATCTGCCTCAATCCCGCAGGGCATTCCTCCACCCGGATTGCAGTCATTATTAAACACTGCCGTCAGATCACGACGATATCCGCCATTGTTCGGTCCGGTACTCACCACATCCCTTGGACCGGAAAATTTCAGAACCAGTGATTTTTTATAATGATATAGTTCATCGCCTCCCTGGCAAAAATCCAGTATTTTCATAATTTATGATATTCCCCCTCACTGCTTCTGTATGGCTTTGCAGATTCCGGATTCCACCGCATAAGAGATAAATTTCTTCACCGCCGGAGATGCCTGCGCGATAGAGGGCAGTGCAATTCCCATTTCAATATAATGCTCCGGAACCGTCGGAAGTGTCACAATATCCCGGCTGGTCCGCGTCGGAATACTGATTTCATTCATAATACTGATTCCGAGACCTTTTTCAATCATGGCAATCGCTGTAAAGGAATCAAACGTTGACAGATAGACATCTGGTTTGACATGTACTTCATCCAACATGTCAAATACGTCCCTGATCCTGTCCATGCTCAGGCATGATAAAACGTTCATAACGGCAGGCCTCCACCGGAAATACCTCATTTTTTTCGCCATGGGATGATCCTTCGGCAATGCCACCATACGATCTTTCATCAGCGGCAGCCAGTCATAATTGATCGTATCGGAACAGTTGAAAAAATGCGAGATTTTCCGTTCATCCAGATACTGTAAAATATCCTGCTGTGTACCCTCCCTACAGCTGAATACGGATGTTTGGATATTTTTTCTGAAATCCACTGATCAGCGATGGCATCCACACCGCCGCCAGACACTGATACGCGGCAATGTTAATCGCACCGATAGACAGCCCCCGCATTTCCGATGCTGTCTGAAACAATCTGTTTTCCGATTCCAAAATCTCACGGATTGTCGGCCGCAGACGACGTCCTTCCAGCGTCAGGCTGACTCCTTTTTTGCTTCGATAAAGCAGTGTAAATCCCAGTTCTTCCTCCAGTGCCTTGATCAGCTGGCTGACCCCGGATGGCGTATAGCCCAGTTCTTCTGCTGCATTTTTAATACTTCCGGTTTCCGCCGCACTCAAAAAAGCCTGATATCTCGATGTATCCATAACAACTCCCCCTGTTTCCAGTATCTATTATCCTGCAATCAAAATAGCCTCCCTAAGCTGACTTTCTCATACAAAATCTTACTATTTTTTATCATTTTATGACTCGCATAGTTTATGTGTTTCAATCACGGTAAAAAACGATCTGACACCATTATATCCACGCAACCCAATCCAAACTCAAGATATACGTTATATTGTGCCATAATCAAACGCAACTGTTTTTACAATTAATTCTGTTGTAAAGCGGACATTCGCAATCCGCTTTCGCTATTCCCATTATAGAATAAGTTATTGTGCACAATTATAGAAATAGTATTTGTGCATGATGTATACCATTTAGACGATATCATTAAGTTTTACTTAACCCATCCCTAAGATACAGTAGCTTTACTTTTTTCATCATGTATCATATAATAAGATCAACAAAGGAACAGAACACAAATAATTAACATAGATAGAAGGAGGACACTACAATGAAAATGTTCAGAAATTTATATACAAAAGCACAGGAAATGAGCGCAGAGAAAGTATTAGACACAAACAGTATCACAACTGCATTATCTACTGAAAATGGATGATTTAAAAGAAGCTTGGAGAAAAGATCAGAAAACATTTTTTTTTTTCTGATATTATGCAGGCAGAAGCCAACAGCACAGAAAGCAATTTACGTCAGAGATTCTGCTAATTTATCATCAGAAATATACACAATATAGAATACCTTCCTTTAAGTAAGATGAAACCCCAAAAAGAGATCTTTATAACGATTCTTCCCCGGAATCAGATATAAAGATCTCTTTTTTCTATCCTTTCACAGACATACATGAGAACTTTAACTCTGATACAATTCTTTGAAATCCAACATATAGAAAGAATTCAGCAGATACAACCGATTCTCGGAATTTTCCAAATCTATCTCCAGTAATTCCTTCAGCCGTGAAATACGGTAATTCATCGTACTTCGGTGGATATGCAGCTCCGATGCCGTAATCTTGATATTCCGTTCATTGATCGATAACGCCGCAGCTGTATATGTAAACTCCGTATCATGCTTCTTGTCATACCAATAAGTTTCAACAGCCGCGGTGCACACAGCATCTCCGGCAACAGCACCTGGGAAGCCTGACGAAAGAAATAGTGGAACGCATAGTTTTCAAAGTAGTAGATCGGTTCCTGCAGATCCTCGCTCAGTCCCACTTCATGAGCAATCTGCGTCTGCCGGTAATAATATCTGAAATTCACAAAATCATGTCCCTGCATACTGACACCGGCCTTCAGATTTCCAAGTCTTAAGAACTCACCAATATACGCAAAAAGCGGTCCGTCGCCATATTCTCCAGTGTCAGGTTCAATACCAGAATAATCTGATACTCATTCCGGAATACACAGCTGTTCGGAAACATATTTGCCAGTCTGTGGGGGTCAGATTCGTTGCTGTATGGATGGCATTATCACTCTTCCGACAGAAGATCGTGATGCATTGAAACATATCATCAATATGCCATTTATAATAACTAAACGGTTTAGCCAGCTGATTTTTCGTATAGCTTTTTCCGTCAATCATCTCCTTAAACAGAATCGACAGCACATTGGACACATCACTCACCAGCAACATTCCCTCTTTGCATCGCCAATGCGATATTATCCGCGAAAAATTCCAGCAGTTCATAATCCCGCTTCCGGATCGGTGTACCGATCTCATCCAGACAGACACGTCCCACATACACCCATTCAATCCTCAGATTCACATATAATGTACGATAACCGGTGGCTTTTGCTGAGAAAACATGTGCCCCATAAGTGTGCAATGTCTTATGATATTCGTCAGAAGATTTGAAGGTATTCAGAATTTCCAGCGGCAGATAATACTTATCGAACGTCTCATCATACTGCCAGGAAAAACTGTCCCGCCATCTCATTTGCAATAGCCAGCAGTTCGTTGTTCCTGTCGTGGATAAAAAATCGGTTTTTCAAAGATCGGAATGCACAGATTGCACATTTCCTCCAATGTAGCATTGCGTTGCATCGCCTTTCGAATCTCCATTTCCCAGGAATTATATAGGAAAAATATCTTTTTGGATATCATGATAAAGGCTTGTTCTATCTGTATTTTCCGGAAAAATCAGACAAATGTTATTTTTGAACAGATCTTCCGGCGGTTCACCGATACACAGACACCCCCAGGCTGCCGGGGACAGGATGTGATACAAAATATTCTACATGTTCCAGAAGCATGTGATCCGGCAGATATTCCTGTCCTTCCATCGCTTCCTGAACACCCATAAATTTTATTTTTTTATCAGATCAGAATGTCCGGTCATACGCGGATGATATTCGGCCAGACACTCTTCAAAAAACCACCATACTCAGATACATAAACGCCCTCCTTTGTGAAAAATCCCCCTTCATTACATAATATACGAATGAATGATAAAAAAGTCAAACATATTAGTGAATTTTCAAATACATCCATACGGTCTATGATACAGATATAGAAAAAAAGTCCGGACCACTTTTTCAGTAACTGATCATTTCTATTGGTATTTTTTTGGTTTTATTAAGTTATGGTTATTATTTATCAAACATTTAAGGAGGACTAGGTTATGAACTGGGGTGTACTGATCGCAGTACTGATTTATGAAGTGGTATCCATCGTTGGTATCGGTGCCTTTATGGCATACAAAAATAAGAAAAGCGGCGGTGCGGAAAGCGGAAGCTTTGCATTTGCCGGTGGCGGCCTCCCGGCTTCTCTGGTAGGTATCACACTTGCCCTGACGCTGCTCGGTTCCGCACACAACTGGGGAACCTGTCAGAATGCAAAGCATCTATGGGAGTTATCGCTGCATGGTTTGGTATCGCATGTGTAATTATGATGGTAGTCATCACACAGATCACCGGTCCATGGATTCGCAGAACCGGAGCGAAAACCATCGGTGATTTTCTGAACAAAGTATTTGGTAAAGTACCTGGAACGATGATTTCCTGTGTAAACGCAGCATTAAGTATCGCAATGGTCTGTCTGGAAGTCGAGACCATCGCCATCACACTTTCCTTCCTGACAGGATGGTCTTATATGATCAGTGCCATCGTCGGCGGTATCCCGGCCATGCTCTATGTATTACTGGCAGGTATGAAAGAGATTGCTTGGCTGAACCTGTTAAATGCCATTTTAATGTACGCAGCTCTGATCGTCGTATTCATCTGTCTGTGCTTTAAACTCCCGGGTGGCTGGGATCAGGTAGAAGCAACCATGACAGCAAGTGCTGACACATCCTGGATGACAAGCATCTTCGGAAACAAAGCACTGATCATCGGATTTGCAATTCCATCCGCACTTGGTGCTACCATGTTCCATGGTATGGCACAGACCGGTTATCAGCCGGTAGCAACCGCAAAAACAATCACGAAGTAAAAAAAATCCCTCTGGTTTGCAGGCCCGATCAACGGTTTATTCTGTATCATCCCGGCCCTCATCGGTGTAGCTGCTTTCTCTATCCTGGCATACAGAAACGCAGGTTCCATGATGATGACACCGGCCATGCTGCTGGATCTGCTGCCGAAGCCGGTCATCGCATTACTGGCTGCAGGATTTTTTGGGTGTAGACCTTTCTTCCTTCGCTGTTATGGCACTGGCACCGGCTACCCTGATCTCACATGATATGTACACACTGTACAAACCAAATGCAACAGAAAAACAGAAATCCACCTTATCACGCGTGATCATCATCATCATCGGTATCGTAAGTATTGCCATCTGTAACTTCCAGCCGGCAGTTGTAGACATGGTAAACTGGTGCTTCTCCTTCGGAATCCCGGTATTTATCATGGGCGTGATCGGACTTTGGTGGAAACGAAGCACAAAAGCTTCTGTCATTACATTTATCATCACATGGATCGTTGTATGTATCTGGTCCACCTTCGGATTACAGAATGCACTCGGATGGGCCAACTTCCATGTAAACTACATCTCACTGATCGTTGCTCTGATCGTTGGTGTGATCTCAACCGCCGTATTACCGGGCAAAAAGGATTGTTTGCCGGTAAACGCGCATAAAAGGAGGAAGATATTATGCCATATGTGTGTGACAACAATTATTTATACTGCTATCATAGTATTTGCAATAACCGGTATCGGATATGCCATTGGTAAACTCAACAAATTCGGTGACAGCGACGAACTGGTCAACCTGGATGACAAATAAGGGAGGGTATGAAAAATGACTACGACACAGATCTGGATGTTATGTTTTGTTGGGGTTATGGTTTTATTAATGATCCTGTCTGCAGTATGGAATCAGATGGGAAAAAAAAGAACCGGAAAGAACTGGACAAAAACAATTAATTTTCAAAAAAAGAAAAACAATCTAACACTGTAATTATCAAACAAAAAGGAGAACTGAAAAAAAAATGAAGGAAATGACACCAAAAGAGAGAGTAATGGCCTTTTTCCGCCATGAGCCGGTAGATGAACTGCCGACTGACGAAGGTATCTTCGTTTTATTCAATCCGGAAGCTTACAAGGGAGCGTCCTTCCCATGAGCATGGCGGAGTAGACTGGTTTGGAGTTCCGTGGAAATATGAATCCAGCGTAGATGCCATTGCACCGGATCATTCTGTTGAACCGATCATGGAAGACATCTGTGACTGGAGAGAACTGGTAAAAATTCCCGGATCTGGATGCATGGGACTGGTCCAAAGTTGAAGAGATTGATCACATCAGTGAGATTGACCGTGAGAACAAAGTATTTGAGATCATGTTTGTAAACGGACCTTTCGAACGTCTCCATATGCTGATGGGATTTGAGAATGCATTATGTGCATTACTGACAGATCCGGAAGAGGTTGAAGAATTCTTCAACACTTATATGGAATGGAAAAATCAAACTCATGGAAAAAGTCATCGAATATTACAAACCGGATGTTCTGATGTTCCATGATGACTGGGGTACCCAGAACAACATGTTCTTCTCCCCGGATGTATGGCGTTCCCTGATCAAACCACAGATCAAGAAAGCCGTTGACCGTTGCCACGAACTGGGCGTACTCTTTGATATGCATTCCTGTGGAAAGATCGAAGCTGTCGTTCCGGAATTTGTAGAACTTGGCATTGACGCATGGCAGGGTATGGAAATCAATGATATTCCAAAATTGAAATCCATCACCGGCATGAACCTCGGATATCACACCACACCGGATTATCAGGGATACCAGACAGAAGCCCTGGCAGGCACTCTGACAGAAGAAGATCTGCGCAGACGCGTGCGTGAAGTGTTTGAAAAAACACGCGGAAGGATACTGTTACTGCCCAATGTTCCTTCCATTCGGTGGATGGTCCACGGAAGTGATGATCGACGAGATCATGAAATGCGGCAAAACGATTTACAAAAACGCATAAATACATCTGTAACAGATACATTACTTTTTATGATGTACAAAAAAAAACACGTTCCGATGTATAACAGAATGCTATGACATCAAGCATATTATTTATTTTTACACTTTCCCCTGCTGCTATATACTATAGAATATAAAGTCGTAAAAAAACTGACAGGTCAGCAGAAAATCATGGGGAAAACATTAACCAGAAGAATCCCGATTTTTTCGGATATAAACTGACTGACAAACAGGAGGAGGAAAACATTATGTCTATTATCAATGATATTTCAGATGCTTTACAGAGAGGAAAGAAAAAAAGAAGTAACAAAGCTGGTACAGCAGGCTATCGACGAAGGTATTGACGCAACAACCATTTTAAAAGACGGACTTTTAAGTGGTATGAACATCATCGGTGAGAAATTCAAAAATGACGAAGTATTCATACCGGAAGTATTAGTTGCAAAGACGTGCTATGAACGCAGGTACCGCTCTTTTTAAACCACTTCTTTCCGGAGATGCCGCAGAACCGCTTGGAAAAGCTTGTATCGGAACTGTTAAAGGTGACATGCACGATATCGGTAAGAACCTGGTTCGTATGATGATTGAAGGAAAAGGCATTGAAATCATTGATCTTGGCGTCGATGTTGATCCTCAGGACTTCGTAAAATGTGCGATTGAAAACGACTGCAGCATCATCTGTTGTTCCGCACTTCTTACAACTACCATGCCAATGCTTGGTGAAGTAGTAAAAGCGGCAGAAGAAGCAGGAATCCGTGACAAAGTAACCATCATGGTTGGTGGTGCTCCGGTAAACCAGGCATTTGCAGACAGCATCAACGCTGATATCTACACAGAAGATGCCGCTTCCGCAAAGAGACGCAGCAGCAAAGCAATATTCGAAGGTTAATCCAGTCACGGTTTTCATATTGGATTTTTCATCGGATTTTTATTACAACAGAATCTAATTTTGGCAGGTGCTGCCCCATGCAAAGACCTTAGCCATTATTATTTTTTACTTTTTTTTACCTACTAAAACCATAGGTATTGAAATTAAGGAGGGCATTTATCATGACAATGAACATGAAACAGTGGGTAGCAGACATACTCGCAAGTGACAAAAAGAAATCATTACCGGTACTTTCTTTTCCATCCATCCAGAAAATGGGAATCACCGTAGCAGAGCTGATCAATAGCAAACGACAAACAGGCAGAAGGTATGAAGATCATTGCTGATTCCTGTCCGACTGCGACCAGTGTAAGTTTAATGGATCTGTCTCTTGAGGCAGAAGCTTTCGGTTCCACCATCCGTGTATCTGATGATGAGGTTCCAAACCGTTATCGGTTCCATCGTTTCCACAGAAGAAGAGGCAGAGGCTCTCAAAAGTTCCGGAAATCGGTGCAGGTCGTACCCAGATTTATATTGATGCTATCGAAAAAAGCATGCAAACTCATCACAGATCGTCCGGTTCTGGCAGGTGTTATCGGACCATTCTCCCTGGCAGGCAGACTTTTGGACGTATCCGAAGCACTGATCTACTGCTACGACGAGCCGGATATGGTACATATCGTTCTGCAGAAAGTAACTGAATTCCCTGATCAACTACTGCAACGAATATAAAAAAGTCGGTGCAAACGGAATCGTAATGGCTGAGCCCTGGCAGGACTGTTATCTCCGGATCTGGCACAGGAATTTTCTGCTGATTATGTAAAAAACAGATTGTAGATGCGGTACAGGATGACAACTTCCTTGTGGTATATCATAACTGTGGAAATACAGCAGTAAAAACTATTGATACTATCGTGACAAATGGCTGCCTGATGTATCATTTCGGAAATGCCATCAATATGGCGGAGATGATGAGCCATGTTCCGGAAAACCTTTATCGCCATGGGTAATGTAGATCCGGCCGGAGAATTCAGAAACGGAACTGCTGAGAGCGTATACAATCGTACAAAAAGAAGTCATGGACGAGTGTTGTAAATACAAAAAACTTTGTAATTTCTTCCGGATGTGATATTCCTCCGATGTCTCCATGGGAAAATATCAATGCATTCTTCCAGGCAGTGGAAGATTTTTACGAAAAATAAAAGCAAATTATCTGCTTGATATTACAGAAACAAACATCACTTACCACACAGGATTGTATCTAAAATCCATACCCTACATTTTGTTTCTATAATATAATGATGCCAGGGTCAAAAAGCCTGAAACCACGATGTGCTTGCACAGGAGTGGGTTCATGACTTCCTGACCCACCCAAATATGAGCATAAAAGTGAAGCGTCAGCTTCACGTTATGCGAATATTTGGCAGGATTGTGGGAGTACGAAGTACGGAACAATTCGTACGGCATCTTTTGATCCCAACATCATATCATTAAGATAAGAGGACAAAAGTTGTCATCCGACCGCTTTTGTCCTTTTATTACACTCTATAAAAACGGATATAAAATAAACGCAAAGGAGAAATATTTTCATGATAGGTATAGGTATTGACACCGGCGGAACCTGTACGGATGCAGTTGTTTTCGATACAACCGAAAGATGCATTCTGGCATCCGCCAAATCACAGACCACACACGACCATCTGGAGCAGGGCATTGGAAATTCTCTGGACAAACTGCCAAAAGAACTGCTGCATCAGGCATCTTTTCTTGCACTGTCTACCACACTGGCCACCAATGCCTGCGTGGAAAAACAACAAAGGCGGCCGGGTATTCATGATTTTTATCGGAGTCAGTGAAAAAGTAGTTCGCAATACCTACCGCGACTATGGATTTGAAAGTCTGGATGATATTTTATTTGTGGAAGGAAATGCAAAAAGAACATACAGAACCCGGATGGGATCTTTTGAAATGGAGATTGCGGAACGTCTCTCTGCCTATGACAGCGTCGCCATCGCCCAGATGAATGCAGAAGAAAAAACGGTGGTGCATATGAGCAGAAAGCTGCAGAGTTGGTTCGCAGACATAGTTCCATGCCGATTGTCTGTGCCTATCATCTATTCCATGACCGCAACGTCATCCAGCGCGGAGCCATCGCACTTTTAAATGCCCGCCTGCTGCCGGTCATTGATGGATTTCTGAAAGCAGTCCGTTCCAGCATGCAGCTACGAAATCTGAATTATCCGGTAGTCATTATGCGCAGCGACGGTTCTCTGATGAACGAAACTTATGTACTCAACCATCCGGTAGAAACATTGTTGTGCGGTCCTGCTGCCAGCGTTATGGGCGGTGCCTACCTGGGACATTATCCAAAGTATGTCATCATTGACATGGGCGGAACTACCAGCGATATCGCACTGGTCAAAAATCATCTGCCTGTCCGCGCAGACAACGGCATCCAAATTGGCGCTGGCGTACCTTTGTCAAAGGTCTTTATGTAGACACATTCGGTCTGGGCGGTGACAGTGAAATCTGTTATCAGGAAAACAACCTTTTCCTGTCTGACCGCCGTGTTATGCCGCTGTGTATCCTGGCTGCGCAATATCCCGACCTTTTCCGGGTTCTGGATAATCTGGATGACAATTACTGGAAAGGACACTCCAAACCGATGTATTCTTTCTATATAAAACAGAAAGACATCGCCGGTAATTCACGCTACACGGAAGAAGAGCAAACACTGGTCAGAATGCTGGAAAACGGTCCACTGAGTCTGGCTGAAACAGCACACGCTCTTCACACGGATGTATACAAGCTGCTGAACCTGCAGCGTCTGGAAGACGAGGGCATTATCCTGCGCAGCGGTCTGACTCAACGGATATGATGTGTATCCGGGGCGATTTTTTACACTGTATGATGCAAAGGCTTCCCGGCTGGCAGTTGCTTTTTCTGGCAAAAATCCACCCATCACACACCCGAAGGAATCCCGGCTCTGGTGTATGAACTGGTGGAAAAGAAACTTTACAAAAACATCGTCCGCATTTTGCTGGAAGATCGTTTCCGCAAGACAAAAGGCTATGCCTACACGGATGAGATCAACCTTCTGGCAGAAGAATGTTTCCGTTTTTCCAAAGACGGACAGGACGACCCTAATCATCTGATCCAGGCACGTTTTCAGTCCGATGCGGTACTGGTGGGGGTCGGTGCACCGATCCATGTCTTTCTCCCGGAAGTAGCAAGACTCCTTGGAACCACCTGTTTTGTTCCACAGGAAGCCGGTGTCACCAACGCTTTGGGAGCCGTCATCGGTGATATCCGCGCAGAAGTCATCATCCACATCAAAGCCAACTATGAGATGAATTCGGAGGAAGAAACAAAAAGCGGTTACTACGTCTATGGTGTGAGAGAGCCGCAGATTTTCGAGGCATATGCCGAGGCACTTGCCTATGCAAAAGAAGCCGGAGAAACTGCTGCCCGGGAAAAAGCACTGGAACAGCTATAGAAATCAGCGATGTCATTTTTTTTTCAGGAAGAACAGCAGAATGCCATGGCCTACAGTATGGATCTGTTTCTCGGCTCCGAAGTACATGTGGAAGTCATCGGAAAGATGGATTTTACTTCCTGATATATACCATTACAGTTCACTTCAGTTAGGATTCCTATAACTGAGGTGAACTTTTTCTTATATAGACTTTCTTTTTCCTCCATATTATAATAGAACCCAAAAGGGAGAATCAGAAAACAAGATGTGGACAGAACGGGATATCAGAGAGAACAGACAGATGAACAGACTTTTTACCGTGGAAAATTACTGGAAAGCGCACCAACGGTGTTCTGGAATTTTCCTCCTTTGAGACAGAAGGTGTATACGGTGACAAGGAACTGAATCTGCGTGCCACCATTCATGGCACAAATAAAAATAATTATAAGGTGGAAGTCACCCTTTACTACGATGAATATGGCGAACCGCAGGGACATAGATTATTACTGTCCCTGTGAAGATTTTTTTAACCTCTGACGGAATCTGCAAACACTGCGTTGCTACCATACTCTACTATATGCACACGGACGGACAGTCAAAGACTGTTACCTCCCCATTTTCCATGCCGCCGCCTTTGCATCAGAATACGATGACAGGGATACTTTCTATGGGAACACTTCCCTCCGTTTTTTCTGAAAACAGCACTGTTTCACAGGAAAGTATCTTGGAACATCCCGCCCGGACAGATAACAGTATGCGAAGAGATTCTCCGCCAGTTCGGCAATCAGGAAAACTGGATGATCACCGATGGTGCACTCATCTCATCGCATCCATCTGGAACCAACGCTGGACATTTCCGGAAAAACGCCATCTGTTTCCCTGCGTATCGGAGATAAAAAAAAAATGTATGTCGTAAAAAGCATTCCGGAATTGGTGCAAGATGTACAACAGACAGAGATGCATAAATATGGGGAAAAATCTGGCTTTTTGTCCATCAGCTGGATGCTTTCGATGATAACAGCCGTTCTCTGATGTCCTTTTTTATCCGTCAGTATCAGGATTACAATTATTGGTACAGTACGGATATCCGTAATTTTACCCTGAAAAATGAACTTCTGGATGCTTTTATTGAGATAGTGGCAGACTCCGGCATCATGCTGGAACCATCCACAAAAAAATCAGGGGCTCTGGTATCTGACCGATGAAGAATATAAAAAGACACTGACGCTCACCGCAGTGGAGGGCGGCCTCGAACTGAAATTGGAACAGATTCCATCTGTCTCTAGTCTGGATTGGAACTACATTTTCAAAGATCAGAAAATTTTACCACAGCAGAGACACACACATCAGGCTATCAACCTGTTTGAAGACCGCATGACCGGCTGGTGCGGCGGAAAAAATCCTTCATAGCTGAGTCCGACCTTCCGCTGTTTGCCCGGGAAATGCTTCCGAACTGGAGAAAAAAATATCATATCGTGAAAGAACATTTTTATCCGGAAATTATCTGCCGGAGGATGTCAGTTTCCGCCTGTATCTGGATTCTGCCACAACAAGATATCATCACCTGTGATCTGGTAGCGGATTATGGAAATAACCGGGAATACCATGTTTTTCAGACAGATAGCAAAAAACAACATCGAAATATCCGGCAGGAAGCAAAGGCTGCAGCCCTTCTGTCCGGCTATTGCAATGCAAAAAGACGATGCCACAGGCCTTCCCGCCATTGTGGAGGATAACGACAAACTCTATGATTTTCTGACCAGGGACTGGCGGAATGTGAGAAGATTGCCGATGTATATCTCGGATCGCCTGAAAAAGATTCAGGTCATTCAGCCGCCGAAAGTATCCCTTGGTGTGTCCTTAAATGGCAATTTACTGGATTTTAACATGGAAGCAGAGGGCATGAGTCTGGAACAATTGGCTTTCCTGCTGTCAAAAATATAACCACAAGAGAAACTATTATCGTTTGAAATCCGGTCAGTTTGTCGCCATGGAAGAGAAAGCAGTCTGGATACGCTGGCACAGCTCAGTCAGGGATTAATGCTGACGGAAGAACAACTTTGCCTCCGGACACATTTCCCTGCAAAATTCCGTGCCTTGTATCTGGATGCACAACTGCCGGGACAACGAATCTCTTCCTGTGAATAAAAGCCAGGGAATTCCGGGAACTGATCCGTAATATGTGAAAAACAGTGGGAAGACAGTGATTTTTGAAGTTCCGGATACCTTCCGGAAAATTCTTCGGGAATATCAGAAAAAAGGGTATCTATGGCTGGCAACACTATGTAGCAAATGGGTTTGGGTATTCTGGCAGATGATATGGGACTTGAAAGACACTGCAGGTCATTGTATTCTTATATGCCCCACTACATCGTGCAGGGGAAAGCAACCCGGAATACACTGATCGTCTGCCCACTCGTCTCTGGTATACAACTGGGCACAGGAATGTCAGCATTTTTGCACCGGAGCTTCCTGGTCTGCACCGTAGCAGGAACAGCTACTGAACGCCGGAACTGCTGGATTCCCTGCCAGATCATCCTGGACAGATCCTGATCACTTCCTATGATCTTCTGCGCCGTGACATCAACAATATCAGAATCTGACCTTTGATTATCAGATCATTGATGAAGCACAGTTTATCAAAAAATGCCACCACAAAAGCCGCCCAGGCAGTTAAGCAGATTAACTCCCCGGTTCCGTCTGGCACTGACAGGAACTCCGGTGGAGAACCGGCTGGGCGAGCTGTGGAGCATCTTCGATTACCTGATGCCGGGATATTTATTCAGTTATTCCAGATTTCGGGAGGAACTGGAACTTCCGATCATTCAGCAAAGCAGGATGAAGATGCCCTGCACCGGATTCAGAAAATGATCGCCCCCTTTATCCTTCGCCGTCTGAAAAAAAGATGTACTGAAGGATCTGCCGGAGAAGCTGGAAAAAAATATGTATGCAAAGATGACCGGAGAACAGCAGGATCTCTATCAGGCTCACGTCCAGCGGCTTCAGATGCTTTTGTCCAAACAATCTCCGGAAGAGTTTGACCGTTCCAGAATCCAGATTTTGTCCGAATTGACCAGACTACGGCAGCTCTGCTGTGACCCGGCGCTTTTATATGAAAAAATATACGTCAGGCTCTGCAAAACTTGATCTGTGTCTGGAGCTGATCCGCAATGCTATGGAATCCGGTCATAAAATGCTGGTATTTTCCCAGTTTACCACTATGCTGGACCGCATTGCCGAAAGACTGCAAAAAAAGGAACACATTCCTTATTTCATGCTGACCGGAGCCACCACAAAGCAGGAGCGGATCCGTCTGGTAACAGAATTCAATCAAGATGAAACACCCGTGTTCCTCATTTCCCTGAAAGCCGGTGGCACCGGATTAAACCTGACCGCAGCAGATATCGTCGTCATCCACTTCGATCCCTGGTGGAACACCGCCGTGCAAAATCAGGCAACAGACCGTGTACACCGCATTGACAGACCAATCGTGTGCTGGTCTACAAACTCATAGCACAAAACAGCATCGAAGAAAACATTGTGAAACTTCAGGAACAGAAAGCGGAACTTGCAGAACAAATTCTGGGCGGCGATAATATTGGAACTCCATTCTTCTCCCGTGAAGAACTTCTGGAGTTGCTGCAATAATATAGTGATACTTGGTGCGTGATTCTGAGACGAATACTATTTAACGGACATTTATAGGCTGAGTTACTGACATTTATTGATTAATTCTGATGGTAACTCAGTCTTTTTTTTTCTATATCTTACTTTTTATAAAAGAAATAAAAAAGGATTCCTCTTTTAAAAGAAACGGACATTTTTGGGATTACTTGCAGACATTTACTGATTCTTATTGCATCATCTTTCACTCTGTTTTTTAAGAAGAAACGGACATTTATAGGATTACTTGCAGACATTTACTGATTCTTATTGCATCATCTTTCACTCTGTTTTTAAGAAGAAACGGACATTTATGGGACTATTTGCCAGACATTTACTGGTTTTTTTATTGCATCATTTTTCACTCTGTTTTTAAGAAGAAACGGACATTTATAGGATTACTTGCAGACATTTACTGGTTCTTATTGCATCATTTTTCACTCTGTTTTTTTTAAGAAGAAACGGACATTTATAGGATTACTTGCAGACATTTTTACTGATTCTTATTGTATCATTTTTTATTCTTTTTAAGAAGAAACGGACATTTATGGGACTACTTGCAGACATTTACTGGCTGCTTTTTAAGAACGACATTGAGACTTGGTGCGTAGCTCTGCTCAGCGTAAGCTGACATATTCATCTCAGAGTCACTGCACATCTACACTTTTGTTCCGGTCGGCAAAAAACCGGCAAATTGTCCTGTTGATTTTTTCTAAATCTCATATACTTATCTTTTTTATCGACTATTCGCTTTCTTTTTCCATGTTCAAAAATGTTCCGGTCTCATCTGCTCCATATATTCATCAAATTCCACCGTTTCCTCCGGTGCCTGACCTTTACCTTATGGATTGGGTTATCTTCATACCGTTTTTGAATCGCAGAAGTCATCCATCCGATCAGATTACGGATATTTTCCTGCTTGCAGGCCAGTTCATATGCATATTCAATCTTGTTTATATCATAATTGGCAACTTTCAGCGGCGCTTTCGCCTGGGAAATCTTTGATTTTTTTCATCAATGATATCCATGACTTTATCAATCAGATCATCCAGTTCCACATCATCCGGTGTCGGAACTGTTCCTCGACCGTCGGCTCTACATTCATATCTTTTTAGTTACTTCAAAGTCAATACCATAGATTTTACCGCCACGGCCGCTTCGCATCAGAATCATATTTTTACGGAAATATCAGACTTTTCATTGATCTCATTTACCGCAACATCCAGTACACGACGTTTGAAATCGCACCATTTATCAAAGGATTTCAACTTTTTCATGCACCAGTTCATTTACAATATAATCATAATCAATCTCTTTTTTTTCTCCAACTCACGCTGAATATCACGATTGATCTTTCCTTTGTCATCCTTGATCTGAACTGTACCGAGATGAAGTTTGATTTCAGAAACTCCATATTTTATATGGAAAACATTACCGGTTTCCTTATCATATTTTGAATGATAGGCGCGCGAAGAAAGCAGTTCTCGTACAGACGGTATGACCACCCGGAACGAAATGATAACATCATCGGAATATTCAACATTGTAAAATTAGCTTTCAGATCATAGATATAATCTTTGATCTCCGGTTCAAACTTAATCTCCATAGTACCGGAACCGGATTCATAACTTACCACACCTACCAGACTCATACACTTTAAGCCGCCGTCCGCAGATTCAATAAACATAGTACGTCCCGCCAGAGAAGTAGCCACATCCTTCAAATATGTACCCATTGCATTTCCCTGTTACATGCAATACTTTTTTTTAATTTCTTTTGTCCGGAGTGTTGCCACCGGACGTCCCCTGATCACTGAGCCGTACTTTTTGTCAAGGCCAGTGCAAGCACTTTATTTTCCAAAAGCGATGCCCGGTACACAGAAGAAATAAGGGAAATTACTTTTCTTCAATATATCAGGAAACATCGTCTTTTCCGATTTTGCAATTTCGTTCTTTGTCATTGGTGTTTCTCGTCCCTTTATAAACATGAAAAATTATATCCTTAATTATGCCTTTAAATCCTCAATTTGTCAATGAAAAAACTGTCAGACTTTTTATGAAAAGTTATCAACACCCATAAATGTCCGCTATAACAATATAAAATCATCCTATATTTGTCCGTTATTTGGGATACTTATCCTATAAATGTCCGCTATAACTTGTATGTCCTCCTATATTTGTCCACTAAATAGCAGATTTGCTCCCCATAAATGTCCGTTTCTTTGTTTTTTTCTATCCCAAATTTGTCCGTTAAAAACAATCGGTTCCTATAAATGTCCGTTAAAACATCTGTTCGATACCATATTTGTCGTATTGTTCTCAAAAATGGGCCTATAAAAATGTCCGTTAAAAAAGGGATCATCCTATAAATGTCCGTTAATTCATCCACTCATATCCTAAATTTGTCCGTTAAAAAAGTATTTTCTGGAACTTACGGCACAATATCTGGGGATTTCCTTTTTCGCTGTATCCCAAAAATGTCCGTTAAAACGTCTGTTTGCCTCATTTATGCCGTTTCTTTCAGAAAACTATCCTAAATTTGTCCGTTAGTTAACCAAATATCCACAAACTCATCCCACATTTGTCCGTTAGTTAATAAAAAAACTCCTATAAATAGCCGTTTCTTTTATATAATAGTCTCCCACATTTGTCCGTTTCTTTCCAAATTCTAAATTGTAAAAAACAATTCATTTTTCCCTCAATTCTGCCGTAAGTTTCATGAAATAGTCCCATAAATGTCCGTAAAATCGTTAAAATGCATGAAAAATTTAGCTCTTTTTTTTTTTTAACGGACAAATATAGGACCCAAATATGCCTTTTTTTCTTTGCCTAAATATGCCTTTTTCTTCGCCCAGAGCCGGCTTTTTCTTTGATTTTCCAGCCATCCCACATTTGTCCGTTTCTTTACCCATGTATTATTCGCAACTTTTCCAACCCCACCGTCAATTAGCCTGTAAATGTCCGTACTTTACTTTCATGAACCCCAGTAAAATCAACACTTTTCGACCTTTTTTGCCTGGATATAATATAAAGAATAGAAGATTGTTGTTTACAAATAAATAAAAAAAATAGAATATTATCAACAACGGCGTTGTTCCCCGTCGATAACCTCCATTTATTTTGATCCACAAAACCGATTTTTTCTTTTTCTTCTTAGAACAACAAGAAAAAAAAACTTCAATACTTAACTTAAATTTTTTTCTGATATACTGGAACAGGTTGTTGTTGATAACTCACACAACAATTTATAACGAAAAAATACATAATTATCAACAGAAGGTGAAAATATGGAAAAAGGGATTGAAATCGTAGCAAGATATCATTGTCAAAGGGATATTTTGTTGAAGTTACAACAGAAAAATCTGTTCTGGCAGGAAGAGATTACTGGTTATGTAAAAAAAACAGTCCACGAAAAGTATTTATGTTCAGCGGAAAATTCAAAAATGAAGATCAGGAAGTACATCAGATTATCGATCAGATCAAAAACAATGTTGAAAAATACGAACAACTGTAATATCCGGAAGTTCCGTATATTTGAGGGAAGTTTGTCGGAACACCGGCGGTATCATAAGAAATACTTATTATAAAGATGAGAAAAAACAGCCAGCGAATTCCCTGTACATTGATTCGCTATAAGCTGTTTTTTTATACATTAAATGTATAATTATTCATTTTAAGAATCAATATTTACTTAATACGTAAAAACCGGATCCTTTCTGGGTCCGGTCTTATGGGGAGAGTGAGTTATGAAAAAATTTATCTATATAAAGGAAATAGTTTTTGTCGCCCCTGAATGTGCCAATGCTGGTTAACTGACTACCCTCAGAATCTTTTTTATAAGTATCAAGTCTTACATCTGTTTCACTTGATTTATTTGATACTGTTATATTACTTGGAAATTGTGTTCATTTTGTGGCGTAAATATGAAGAAAATGGAAAGTATCTCTTAACAAATTATAATCATATAAATTGTTATGAATGCTCTTTGTTATCTAAATAGATTTGGGTGTAAATTGCAACAATTGATCTGCATTTCCATAATGCGTGTGAATTGTAACAATAGGATTTGTGTTTCCTAAATGTATGCTAAGGATTTATTGACGTGTGTTTTTGATAATGATAAACTGGAAATATCAGGATGCAGGCGGCATTCCTGCACGAAAGTATGGGAGGTATTTCATTATGGAACAGCAGATTTTTTACCAACGAGAGCATTTTATCCTGGTTACAGTATTTTGCAAAAAAAATACAGCCATTGATCTGGAAAAGTAAAGATGCTCGATATCACCCGAAAAAATAAGAACCTGATTCCAACGGTAGAATCACACAGAGCCGTGCTCGTATTTACAGAAGCTGGTATTGACGATATTTTTTTACCGGATGTGGAACGCAGGACTGGGGGACTGCGATGTATGGTATAACGAGGGCTCAGAGCCTGCAGGCGAGATAAAACACGATAAAGTGAGCAATATGATCAACCGTGGCATCAATGCTTCCGCAGGCATGCTGATCGTAAATGAGCATGCGCGTAACACCTACAAGATTGGTATGGACAACCATAATTTTAAACGTGGTTCCATTCATTATGTAGGAAGTGAGATCCGTTCCGTCATCTTAAATAAGATGCATGTAGGTCATCAGGACGATATCTGTATCATCAGCATGGCGAGTATTGCCATTGAGGCGGCAAGACTGATCGCCACAGAGGGCACCGTCATTGCCGTGGAGTATAATAAGGACGACCGTGCGACCATGGAAGAGAATATCGACCATTTCGGTCTGCACAACATTCAGGTTATCGATCATGTGGACGAGGAGACCATGAAGGACTGCCCGGTTCCGTCACTGGTATTTATGGTGGCATCAGCCAGCATGGAGCAGGAAATCGCATATCTGACAAAATTAAATCCAAAGATCAATATCGTGATCTATACCCTTGATTTTTGTGTGGCTGCATCTATTTCCGCCATGTTTGAAAAATATGGCATCAAAGATACAGAAGTTATCCAGGTATCCGTATCCAGATTGAACAGCAAAAATTCCTTTGAACAGCAGCCGGCTCCATGGATCATTTCCGGAAAGGCAGACTGTTAAGATGGCAAAAAGTATTATTGTTTCAATGTGAAAATGAGCGGGAGATCCGTCAGATTCTGACTCCGATGAAGATTCAGGCGGGTGTCCGTTCCGAAGACGAAGTTTCATATGACGTTAAAAGAACTTGAACGGGAGGATGATGAGGAAGGCTATTTTGAAGGAGCTTATCCGGAAGGCAGCATGATCGTGATGTGTGACTTCACAGAGAAGCAGCTGGATCGGCTTCTGATGGATTTTCGTAATCGCAACGTAAAAATAGACTATAAAATGGTTATGACGGCTACAAACGCCTCCTGGGACGTTTTACACGTATATTTTGAAGCTCAGCGGGAGAAGATGATGTACGAGATGGCGCAGCGGGATAGAAAAAGCGTTTTTAGCATCTTTCCTGGTGACTGAAAATTTTGGCTTGTGAAAGCATCAGCCATCAATCTTACTTCTTTAGTTAAGAATCAAATGAAAGAAAAGAAGAAAAATTTTCCTCTGCAAGCACTTATTAGCTGTGGAGGTAAATTTCTTTCTTTCTTTATCATAACTTATCGTTTAAAAACATTTTTTAAAAATTAGCTTAAAGCTGCAGTGATGATAGCCATGGAGTAAACTTCCAGTGCGTTGCATCCTCTAGACAGATCGTTGATCGGTGCATTCAGACCAAGAAGGATCGGGCCGTAAGCATCGAATCCACCAAGACGCTGAGAGCAATTTTGGCGGCCGATGTTACCAGCGTTGATGTCTGGGAAGATAAATGTATTAGCATGTCCGGCAACTTTTGAATCCGGGCATTTTGTCTCAAGCAACACGCGGAGATACAGCAGCGTCGAACTGAAGCTCACCATCGATAGCCAGATCCGGATTAGCAGCTTTTGCTTTTGCACAAGCGTTACGCATTTTGTCAACATCCTCACCTTTACCGGATCCGAGTGTTGAGTAGCTTAAGAATGCAACCTTTGGATCAATACCGAAAATCTTAGCACACTCTGCTGTCTCAAGAGCAATCTCTACCAGATCATCTTCTGTCGGTTTGATGTTGATCGCACAGTCAGCCATTGCAAGTACTTCGTTCTCGCCCGTAGCTGCCGGACGTACCATGATGAAGCAGGAAGATACGATCGTGTTACCCGGTTTGTTTTGATCAAGCTGAAGAGCCGGACGAACGGTGTCAGCTGTAGAATAAGTAGCACCACCAAGTAAGCAGTCCAGCAACGCCCATTTTTACGAGCATTGTACCGAAGTAGTTACCGTGAGATAATGCTTCGCGGCACTGATCCTCTGTCATTTTTACCTTTACGAAGTTCAACCATCTGTGCAAACCATCTCATCCATGCGGTCATAGTTTTCCGGATCGATGATTTCTGCACCGTTGATATTGTAGCCTGCTTCTTCAGCAGCAGCTCTGACTGCTTCTACATTACCAACTAAGATTGGTTTTTTAGAATGTACCCTGCAAGCAGACGGGAAGAAGCTTCCAGAATACGTGCGTCAGTTCCCTCGGTAAAAACGATTGTACGAGGATTCTCTTTTTAATTTCTGTATTAATTTGTTGAACATTGGTTTTGTTTACCTCCATTAATAATTTGAATATACTCGTCAGTTCTATTGTAAACGTTTTGCCCTTAAAATGCAAGGAAAATGCCTATTGTTTTGTATAAAAAACGATAAAAATCTTTTCAGTTCTACCAGCAAAAAGTAAATGTATTAAAAAAAAAAAAAGGCTGTTTTTATGCTGAAAAAGATACATCGCATTTTATCAGATTAGCATTCAAAAAGCATCTGATGTATTTTTTTTCACCGGGTGCAAGCGTCAGAATATTGGAATCTTGTGTCCCTGTAATCAGATGTTCCAGTGTTGTGATATTTCCGGGAACGGTTTTCCGGTCAAAGCCCAGAAATGTGGCAGCCGTATCAGCATACTGTTCCACGGGGGCAGGTCATAGCATCCTGTATCAAGGACTGTAAGAGTATGATAGCCGTTGTAGAGAGTCTGCAGGATAAAATTAAAGGGTCTCTTCATCATATGTCTCAGAGAGCATTTTATATTGTTGTAAAATTCCTTCGTGATCCAGAGTCCAGCCCCGGGTCAGATAGAGGGCATCTTTCTGTGTTTGTTTTTCTTTCTGTCCTTGGCTGACGACAGGCAAGCATATTGATACAATCGTCAAATTTTGGCAGACGCAGCATTGTGTTCGGACTGACAAGCCCTGCAGTACCGTTGCCGCACAGACCAAAGGTAAGCAGAATCTCATCCTGGTTTTTGCAGCTGGTTAATATGTTCCTGCAAAGCAGCTGGTTCAGATTTTCCGGTCTGTTGTGAAGGCCACGGTCAATCCATATGACTGGAAGCGTAAGGTGTGTTTTTTCTAAAATGTGGTTTACTTCGTCTTCCAGCATGGCGCAGGAGATGAGTGTGCGTTTTTGGTTTTTCATAAGAAGAACGGCTCCTTTGGTTAGCGTTAATGATGGTATCGTATCATAAAAACACATAAAATGAATATTTTTTATCAGAAAAAAAGCTTGCATTTTATTTTTATATCCGTTATAATAGCACTTGCGTTAAAGACGTATGCGCCTTTAGCTCAGTTGGTAGAGCAGTAGACTCTTAATCTATTTGTCCAGGGTTCGAATCCCTGAAGGCGCATTATACGAGGTCATCCAAGCGGATGACCTTTTTAAATAGGATGACAGGGATTCGGTCTCCGTAAAAATATATAAGGCATCTCAGAGCAAATTCTGAGGTGCTTTTCTTAGTATATACAGGGAGTTAGAACTGCGTATCTTTTGTAAGAAATGTAAAAAAAGGTAGGGCAGGTATAACTGAAAAATATGTCAGCTTACGCTGATCAGAATCATTTCAAGTCATACATGCGTTTAACTGGAAGTGAGTAGTTTGTTTGTAAAGAAAGAGAGTGAGAAATATGACAGAGTTATTGATAAAGCTATTTATAAAAAAAATAGTAAAGATACGAAGGATGTAAAAGTCCGGTTGGCTTATGGTAATCTGGCTGGAATCGTTGGCATTTTGTGCAACGTATTGTTGTTTGTTGGAAAATATCTGATTGGAACGATATTTGGTTCTATCGCGATCGCAGCAGATGCGATAAACAATTTAAGTGATGCGTCAAGCAACATTGTCAGTCTGATTGGATTTAAATTAGGTTCAAAAAAAAGCAGATGAGGAGCATCCTTTTGGTCATGCGCGGTATGAGTACCTGGCAGGGCTGGTAGTCTGCGTTATCATCGTTGCCATTGGCCTGTCTCTGGCAAAAAAGAAAGTATTTTAAAAGTCATTCATCCATCTGAGGTAGATTGTAATGCACTGATGATAGTTGTAATGCTGATTTCCATTGCTGTGAAATTATGGATGAGTATTTTTAACAAGAAAATCGGTATGAAAATTGAATCTGATACATTGATCGCAACAGCGGCGGACAGCAGAAATGATGTGATTTCCACGTCAGCAGTTGTAATTGCAACCATTTTATGTAAAGTGACAGGATGGAATATTATTGATGGTATCGCCGGTATCGGTGTGGCAGTATTTATTCTGTACAGCGGTATTGGACTGATCAAAGAAACCTTAAGTCCGCTGCTTGGGAAAGTGCCGGCAGCAGAATTTGTCAATCATATTACAGAGAAAATCCAGTCTTATCCGGGTGTGATCGGTGTACATGATCTGATGATCCACGATTATGGTCCGGGTAATCTGTTTGCCACGGTACATGTGGAATTTCCGGCGGAAACACCTGTCATTGAGGCGCATGAAGTCATGGATGAGATTGAGCGTGATTTTCAGGAACAGGAGCATATGATTTTGACGATCCATTATGATCCGATTGTTGAAGAAAATGAAGAAGTGGCAGAAATCCGAACGTTTGTAAGTAAGGCGGCCAAAGAGTTTGATGAAAGACTTTCGATCCATGAGGTTCGTCTGGTTCAGGAAAAGAATCCAGTAACGTGATTTTTGATTGTGTAAAACCGGCTGGATTTAAAATCAGCGACAGTGAGATAACATCCTATCTGCAAAAACGTGTGACAGAATGGAATCCGCGCTATCGCTGTGTGATCAAAGTAGAGCAGAGTTATGTCTGAAAAATTCGTTTTCGGAAAGATTCCGGTGAGAATGTAAATGTTTCCAGAAATACTTTGTTAAAATAGTATGTGCTGGAATATCCGAGCATGGATGCGATGCCATTAATTGGAATATCTTTGTTTTTCAGCAATTGAATGGCTTTATTCATGCGGATTTCCGTCAGAAGTTCAGAAAAGCCTTTCCCGGTATTTTTTTTTTGAAAATACGGATAATCTGGCGTTCACTGTAATTGAAAGCAAGAGCAAGTTTTGACAGCGTAACTGTCTGGTAATGCATTTGCATATAATTCAGCAGGGAACGGAAATTTTCATCAGAATTATTGATATATGAAGTGGAAAAAACAGCTTCATCTTCATGGGAACGCATAAGAATCAGAATAAATTCCATGACAAGCAGTTCAATCATTTTATCGCAGTATTTTAGATTATTTTCCCATTCTTCATAGACCTTTAAGACCAATTCTTTTAATGCAGAGTCATTCTGACAGTGCCAGATAATATAGCCGTTAGAATCTCCGTAAATCACATTGGAAAACAGTGTGGATAAATAATTATTGTTATTCAGTAAATGAAAGAAAAACAGTATCAAATGTTGTGACACGTAGAATGAAATCAACAATGATGCTGTTTTTATTTTGTGTCTGAAATGTGTGCTGAAGGTTTGGAGGACATAAAATAATATCCCCATCCTGAAGTGGGGTGGATTTCTCCGCATCAATCAGCAGGCTGTGATTACTTTTCAGAACATAATTGATCTCAATAAACTGATGGGAATGCATCAGCAGTGGCATATATCTCAGATTTTTTCAAAATACAGACATTTTGATTTTCCGGGATAAAAAATCTTCAGAAAGATGTCCGGATGAACCGGTGAGAAAAAGTCTGATCCGGGAGCTGCTTGTGCCATTCCGCTTCCAGCAAATGCAAAGCAGATATATATAATCCTGCTCATTTGCTAAGGGGATTAATGATTTTGGTCTGATAAACCGGAAATTTTTTCAAAAAAAAATTTTTTAAAAATGCTCAGTGTCATTAAGTGGAAGCAAATTGTTCTCTGATATCATAATAACTGTCTCCTTTTGCAACAGCTACTTTCGGAATTTTTTCTAAATGAGTCATTCCAATCGTATAAGAATGAATATGTGAATGAGTTTTTTTGTCATTTCTTTTTTTAAATAAATGTCATAAAATTTGTGACATTATAGATTATAATCTCATCATCAAAAAAGAAAACAAGCAGGAGGTTTGTTATGAAAAGAGAAAAATTAAAGTTGTCAACGATTTTGTCTTATGCATTGGCAACCGGAAGTGGATATCAGATTATGGGTTCTTTAGTTGGGGCGTATCTGATGATCTTCCTGACAGATACGTTTGGAGTACCGGCAGGAGCTGTTGGTGTGATTACTGTAGTTGCTTCTGTATGGGATGCAATTAATGATCCGATGATGGGAACAATTGCCGACAGAACAAAGAGTCGTTGGGGAAAGTACAGACCGTATTTTCTGTTTATTCCAGCGATTTTGACGGTTGTTGTAGTATTATTGTTTGCAAGTCCAAATATTGGAACACATGGAAAAAATCATATGGACAGCAGTCTTTTTTTTATTTTGTACGGAATGCTCAGAACTGCTATTGAAATTCCAAGTGGTGCACTGATCAATGCAGTTACAGATGAGCCATCAGAGAGAAGCAAAAATGATCAATGCTTATACAATGGTAATGGGAATTTGCACAACGATTGCAACTTCTTTTGGTTTGTCGCTGGTTTCTTTGTTTGGCGGAGATAATACAGCAAAGGGATACATGATCGTTGTAGGTCTGGCTGGTGTTATCATGACAATTACATGCTGGATGTGCTTTTGCAACAACAAAAAGAGACTTGTGTACAACATAATGAACAGAAGCCACTGCTGGAAGAAATTAAAAAATTTATTTCATGTAAAAGGTCTGTTAAGTGTGATTGCTGTCTGGCTGGCAGCTTATACCGCATATAATATCATGATGTCATCTTCTGTGTATTACATCATGTACTGTTTATGCAGACCGGATCTGATATCCGTGTACATGTTGGATGTTTCACTGATTGGATTGCTTGGAATTGTTATCATTGTTCCAATGTTTATGAAATTATTCCACAAGACACAAAAAAGCATTTGCTAATTTCTCAGGTTGCGGTAATTATATGTGATATTTTAATCGTAATTTTCCATGGAAACATGGCAGTATTATTTATCTGCTCTGGCGTTGCATCTATGTTTGCAACGGCATCCATGCCGTTCAGTGCAATGATGATGACAGAAATGACAGATCTGGTATTAATTGATTCTGGAAGAGTTGTAAATGGAACGATGGCAGCTTTGAAAGGATTTTCCAATAAAGCAGGTATTGCTATTTCCAGTGCAATCGTAAGTTTTACACTTGCAGCAACAGGATATATTGCAAATGCAATCGGACAGGAGCCACAGGCGGTTATTACAGGAATCACGGTTGCAAAGATTTGTGGTTCCGGTTATTTGTGGAATTGTAATTATTTTTTAGCATTAGTGAAATATCCGATCACGGATGAAATCAGACAGAAAGTAAGAGCTGTATATGAAAAAAACAGCATGCAGAAAATAAGTAGTATTAAGAGGAATAAAATGAAGTTAACAGATATTAATATAAGAGATCCATACATCTTGTGTAGTGGAGACTGGTACTATATGTACGGAACCAGAGCAGAGACCTGTTGGGGGAGCGGCAGAAGGATTTGACTGTTTTAAAAGTAAGGATCTGGAGAACTGGGAAGGACCATTTGAAATTTTTCACAGACCGGAAGGTTTTTTTGGGCAGATCGTTGTTTCTGGGCTCCGGAATGTTATGAACTTAATGGAAAGTATTATCTGGTTGCCACGTTTGGCAGTGAAAAACATAAGGGCATTCAGATTTTACAGTCAGATACACCGGATGGAACATTTCAGATTATGACAGAAACACCTCTGACACCGGACGATTGGAATTGTATTGATGGGATGCTTTATCAGGAAAAGGAAAAAATCTATCTGATATTTTCCCATTCTTTTTTTGAGGATGTTCCAGATGGTGATATGTGTATGGTGGAATTGGAAAATGATTTTAGCAGTACAAAAAGGTGAAATTTTTTACTTTATTTTCTGCAAAAGATGCTGGTTGGGCTGTTCCAATACCTTTTTTGCAAAAGCAGAATTTGGAATGGATGGTGATGTATATTTTACAGATGGTCCGGCAGTGTATCGTCAACAGAATGGAAAATTGCTGATTCTCTGGTCCAGTTGGGGCGAAAAAGGTTATACCGTTGGTCAGGCTGTTTCTGATTCCGGAAAAATAGAAGGACCGTGGAGACATTTGGAGCAGATTGTTTTTGGTCCAGATGGTGGGCATGGGATGTTTTTCCACACAAAAAGAAGGTGCGTTAAAATACCTGCTGCATTATCCAAATCAACCGGGAGATGAGCACCCTCTTTTACTGGAACTGGCAGAAACTGAGTTGGGATTAAAAAGCAACTTTAAGTTAATGCGGTCAATTTACCTTTTTAGAATTTGCATATATATTACTCAATAATTTCTACTTCAACTTTCGCCACAAATTCATTTTCATTTTTTGTGATAAAATTATTTACCACGTCGTATTCAATGTAAAAAATCACTGGTCTTAAGCTGATGCTGTTTTTTATAATTCAGCATTCGTTCATAAGTCTCACCGATTGTATTCCAATGACCGACATGATAGGCTGTCAGATATTTTCCAGCGGGAAGTATCTGGCAGTTTTTTTATTGCAGGTTTCTGTCCCATGAGCAGAGCAACATTATCATAGGCATCGTAAATACCATGTTCCACATTTTTTCCGTACTGAAAATAAGCAATATCATAATCCAGATAAGGATTGGTCTTTTTGTAACAATGAAATCAGCTTATTGAGATTTTTGGAAAAAGACTGATTAGAATTTGGCTCTGCCTCTCTGTAAAGATAGTAACAGTCCGGATAAGTCGTGATTTCAATTTTTTTTGAAAAATCGGTCTGTTCCGCAATCTGAATCTTGTTTCTCTGTTGCTGCATCCATTTTTTCATGGATTGTAGTTTCTTAATCTGCTTTTGCAATCTGTGCTTCATGTTCCAGAAATATCTGCTGAAAAAGTTCTGGGGTTCGCTGTGAAACGTATGTTTGAATTTCCTTTAATGGCATGTCGAGATCACGCAAAACCAGAATTGTGTTTAAAAATATCAATCTGATCGATGGAATAAAACCGATAACCCTTTTCGTTAATATATTTCGGTTGAAACAGACCTATGTCATCATAATGAAAAAGTGTATGCTTTGTAATACCCATGAGCTGGGTCAGTTCGCCGGTGGTCAGATAATCTTTGCGTTCCATATACTTTAACTTCTCCTGTCTTGTAATTGCAATCTATAGGCATCCTGTGATTCCCTATGCATTATGTGATTTGAGTAGATTATAATTTGATAATGATGATGTAAAAATCTTCTGCAGACATGTTGTAAAATCTTCTTGACTATAGGGGTTACCCTATAGTATATATGCTGTCAAGAAGTCAAGATATAAAAGGTGAAAAAAGCATTTGTCACGTTGTATCATATGGGGAAAATGTGCAGATAACGGATAGAAGTATTATAAAAAAGTATGTAAGTTTGAGAAAGCAGGTGTTTTTTTATGAGTATGTCTTTGAATCAGGAGTTTACTCCTTTAAAAATTATTGCGATTTGCAGCACCTTCCATCATTATGATGATATTTATGTCAATGTATACGATCATTGATGGAATGTTTGTATCACGTTTTGTGGGAAGTAATGCATTATCTGCAACTAATATTGTGTATCCGGTTATAAATATTATGATCGCAATTGCAACGATGATGGCGACTGGAAAATGCGATCATCAGTAAATATCTTGGTGAAGGAAAAAAAAGAAAAAGCCAAAGAAAGACTTACCATGTTTGTCGTCATTACATTAATT
>VOFJ01001869.1_pt1 | contig 29221 bp, 38 predicted proteins | sample 5384081 | NCBI WGS metagenome assembly VOFJ01 (sample SAMN12384729, study PRJNA508395) | human gut metagenome | isolation source: healthy gut I | host: Homo sapiens | reverse complement strand
AGTAGCGGCAGCGATAATTACAGCGGTCCAGCTGATGCGCAGGTAAAGCCGTCAGCATCCGAAACACACTCTTTCTTCCATGGTACAGCATGATATTTTAGCAAATATCACGCTCTTACGCAACATTAAAGAAACCAAACCGGATAATGTCGAACTATATTTTTTATATTATCGTAATCTTGACTTTTTTCCGCAGTATTTTTAGAATACAAACAACGATTTTTGACCGAGGCCGATTTATGACTGACGGCAACACCATCCCGCTCCGTGGCGAAGGCGATGGAGCTTTTGCAGCTCCTCAGCGACGCGGCGAGGCGATGACGCTCACTTACCATCAGCGAGCGCGCGCAGGGCTGCCCAAGAGCACAGTGTTTGACCACCATCATGCGCGACTATGACGTGTCATCACACAGCACGCAGACGGCAATACGCCCCTCGGCCTGCGTGCCTTTTGAATACGGCTGCCGCGCCAGCGTTGCTGGAACATCTCGTCCCTCGCGTGGCCTTTTCCTCGAGCATCTGGCAGAAGCGACCGGCGCCTCCACCATGCTCTCCACCCATGGCGAAACGGGCACATCGTCGCCCTCGATCAGGCCGGCGCGACAGCCTCGTACGTGTCTCCGCGGGCGCGGCTGCCGCTGCACTGCACCTCGCAGGGCAAGATTGTCCTGCTCGCATGAGTGAGGAGGAGCGGCGACTTCCTTCCTGCCCGTGTGCCGCTCACGCCCTACACCCGGCATCACAGGAAACGGATGCGGGTGCTTTGCTGCGCATCGTTCCCCGCCCGCGAGGCGGGGCTCGCCGTGGAAAACTATGAGTATAAGATCGGTCGTTTCCGATCTCCGCGCGCGGTGTTCACCGGCGGCGGCGCGCTTCAAATATGTCGTCAGCGTACTGGGATGTTCCGTTCCGTGCACTCGGACGAGTTCGCGCACGCCGAGCGCGCGGGTCGTCGCCGCGGGCAGATGCTTTCCCTCCTCGCACTGGGCTATCCGGGGAGTGGAGACTTTTTCCGCGCGGAAAAACCACGCTTTTGACCCCTACAATTGTTATAGAGTTTATGATGACCCATGCTATTCTGATAAGGAGTCCTTTCCGATGCAAACGATCTCACCCACCGGCAGCGTCTTTCGCAACGTTGTGTCCTTTTTCGCTGCTGTATCTGCGTTTCATTTTTGCAGACGCTCTACGGCGCTGGCTGACCTTCATCATCGGTCAGCGTTTGAGGGCGTCGCCAGCAACGACCGCCGTCTCCATCGGTTTCGCAGGTCGCCAGTCATGCTCGTCGGCCTTGCGATGGGCGCGACTTGGCCAGCATTGCGGCCGCCGGCGGTGAGACAAAGCGCAACGGCCTCTGCCATCGGCAACACGGTCAGCCGCTCTTCATGCTGCTGCCCCCTGTACACGGCACTGTACCGCCAGCGCGGGGTATCGTCTCCATCATGTCCACACCGGAGGAGGCCGCAGGGCACGCTCGCCTATCTCTTTACTATTTTGCTTTTATCGGTATTCCGTTCACGGCACAACATCATCGCCTTCGATCTTTCGCGGCCTTGCGACAGCAAGAGTCCCATGTACTTCATCGCCGGCCTGCGTCGTCAACATCGCGCTCGACTACCATGTGGGCACGTTGCACCTCGGCTCCCGCGGGCGCGGCGCCGGCAACCACGCCTCGCAAGTGGTGAGTAGCTGTGTCCCTGCTGTGGTTCCTGCCTCCTCGCGGTCATCTTGAAGCGCAGGTTCATGTCCGCCGCCGCGCGGATTTTCGCCCGCAACGCGCCGTCATGGTAAGCTCCTTCAGATCGGCGTGCCCGTCGCCTGCAGGACGGCTTTATTCAGGTCTCGTTCGTCATCATCACGATCATCGCCAACCGCCGCGGCCTCACGGACGCGGCCGCCGTCGGCATCGTCGAAAAAAGATCATCGGCTTCCTCTCCTCATCCCGTCGTCGATGCTTCGACTCGTCTCGGCGCTCGGCGCGCAGAATATCGGCGCGGGCAAGCCCGAACGCGCGTTCTCACGCTGCGCCACTGCCGCGATGATCGCCTGCTCGTTCGGCATCGCGGTCGTCATCCTCATCCAGTTTATCGCCGAGCCGCTCGTCAGCTTTTTCACGCCTGATGCCGCGCCGCGGGCGGGCAATATCTGCGCGGCTACATCTGGGACAGCTTTGCCGGCGTGCAGCCCAGCTTCAGCGGCTATTTCTGCGCCTGCGGCAAGTCGGGCATCTTGTTTCGCACACCCGCTCGATCCTGCTCGTGCGCGTACCGGGGCGTACCTTGCGTCGAAATACTTCCCGCAGACGTTGCTGCCCATGGGCCTTGCCAACGCCGCGGGGTCGCTTTTTCTCCATCCTCGTCTGCGTGATCGCCTACGCCATCCTCACGCGGCAAAAAAACGCGCAGGAGGCATCATAAATGGCTCTTCCCCAGCTTTTCTCCATCGGCGAAATGGCAAAAATTTTCCATCTCAGCGTCAGCAGCCTGCGCCACTACGAGAAGCTCGGCCTTGTGCCGGAATACCTCGATCCGTCGACGAACTACCGCTACTACAGCGTCCGCCAGTTCGAGCCGCTCAACACCATCCGGTATCTGCGCGCGATGGACATGCCGCTCACCGAGATCGCCGATTTTCTGCAAAACCGCGACGTGGAGACGATCGAAGAAAAGCTGCGCGCGCAGAAGGCCGCCGTCGTACAGAAGCAAAAGGAGCTCAAGCGCATCGAGCGCAAGCTCGACGCGCGCCTTAGCCAGCTGCACGAGGTTCGGCATGCCGCTCGGCGATATCGTGCTCATCCATTCGCCCGCGCTTCGCCTTTTCTGGATCGACACGGCGCTGACCGCGCCGGACTACTCCGCGCTCGAGCTCTCCACGAGCCGTCTTGCCGCCGCGCAGGCCGAAGCGCTGGTCTTCCTCGGCAAGGTCGGCTTCAGCGTATCGCAGGAGCACTTGAACGAGGGCAGCTTCGGGCAGTACGACGGCGAATTTCTCGTGCTTGACGAGGCCGACCGCTTTGCGGGCGACGTCATTGATCTGCCCGCTTCGCTCTGCGCATGCGTGCGCTTCCGCGGACACCACGCCGAGTCGCCCGCGCAGTACCGTCGCTTGATGCAGTTCATCCGCGAGGAAGGCTACACCGCCGCCGGATTTTCGCGCGAGATTACAGTCATCGACTACGGCTTCACGCCCGACACGGAAAAGTTCGTCACTGAAATCATGATCCCCCTGCAAAAGGTATAAAAAAAGTTCCCGCGTTCATACGTGGGAACTTTTTTTATACTTTTTACTCAATGCCCGCCGCCGGCGATCATCTTGAGGGCGTGGTCAAGCGCGCCGAGCACGGCGCTCAGGTTTTCGCGCGCAGCCTTTTCCGAGCCGGGGAGGTTCAGGATGAGGCTGTTTCTTCTCGTGCCGGCCACGGCGCGGGAAAGCATCGCGCGCGGCGTGATCTGCAAGCTGTAATAGATCATCGCCTGCGGGATCGCGGGAATTTCGCGCTCGAGCACGGCGCGCGTCGCCTCGGGCGTCACGTCACGGGGAGATAAGCCCGTGCCGCCGCTCGTGATGACAAGGTCGCAGTGCTTTTCATCCACGCAGGAGATGAGCTCTTCGCTGATCTTCTCCTGTTCGTCCGGCACGATGGACGTGTACGACCTCGTAGCCAGCCTCCTTCAGCATCGCGGCCACAGCCAGCCGGTCGTTTTGTCCTCGTACACGCCCGCGGACGCGCGGTCGCTCACGGTGATGACTGCCGCCTGATAGCTCATAGCATTGCCGCCTTTCTCAAAAAGTCGATCGTGCCCGCGCACGCGCAGATCATAGGGCTCGAACACCACCTTGCGGTAGGCGTCCACGTCCAGCTTCACGCCGGTCCAGTCGGAGTGGATGTCGCCGTTCTGCTTGATGAGGATATCATAGAGGCTATCGTAGGTCCCGCCGTCGTCACCCGTCTCCACGATGGTGGAATAGGGCAGCGTCTTATGGTAGGTCATGTGCAGGCCCTTGTAGTCGAAGTGGTAGCCGTTGCGCATGCGGCAGCCGTCGAGGCCCTTGTAGGTGAAGCGCTTTTTAAGGTCTGCCAAAATCTTGTCGCCCTCCTCCTGATAGAGGTTCTCGGGCGTCGTCTCGGTGTAGTCGTAGCGGAACTGCACGGGGATGTTGTACTTTGCGCCAGCGCTCTGCGTAGTCCACAAGCTCGTCGGCGGGATAGTCCATGTACAGCACGCAGTTCACACGCTTGGGCGTTGCGATACAGGCGACGACCTCGTCGGGTGACTCCTCGACATACTTCGTCAGGTGGCGGGAGATGTTCATGCAGGTGATCTTGTCGCGATTGCGCTCGGTGAAAGCGATCATTTCCTCCGCGCTGCACCCGGCTGCACGGGGAAGGTGGTGTTGATATAGACCTTGTGGGTCGGGGGATGGCGTCGAGCATGCGCTGGAGCGCTTTTAAGTTGGCAAACGGCTCGCCGCCGGTGAAAAACAAAAGTCGCAGCGCGGCGTGATCTCGTCCATCACGGCGATGCTTTGAGGATCGCCTCCACGCTGAAGCCCCTCAGCATGGGCGTATTCCTGCTTGTTCACGCAAAACGGGCAGTGGTTCCGGCAATCGTAGGGTACAAAGATCGTTACCGTCGCGCCGCCCTCGCGCGTCTTGTAAAGGGATGAGTCATTGGTTCTTGTCCGTCCTCTGTTAAAATTCTATAATGAAAATAGTTTACTCTGAAATATGCAGGATTGCAAGCGATCTTCTGACAGTTTTTCTCATTTTGTCGGACATTGCTTTTCCTCGCGCAGAAGAGCGCGCACATAGTCGAACGCCGCGTCCTCGCCCTGCTCCTTGAGTACGAGCAGCATCTTGCCGATGAGCTCGCCGGTCTCGGGATGGATGAGGATATGGCCGCGCGACTTTTCGTAGTAGTCGTAGGCCGAGGCGTCGGTATATTTGTCGCCCTGATAGACCTTGCAGGCGGCAATGCGGTCGCAGAACATTTCGGCTACATATTTGAGCGGCATTTTGCACACGCCCATGTAGACCTTACCGTCGTCGGCAACACAGTAGTCGATCCAGTATTCAAAGTGGTGGCGGTTGCGCCCCTTGTGGTGGAGCCACGCAAGGCTCACGCCGTTTTCGCGCCGCTCAGCGTCGTTCGGGCTGCGGTAGCCCTGATAATACTTGACGCCGCGCCAGAATTCCGAGGGGCTGTATTTGCTCAGGTCATGCGTTAACCCCTGATAGTACAGGCCGAGGCGAAAACAGTATTGCCGCACCAGATGGCGATGATGCGTAATGGTTTTAAAGTGCTCGATGGCGCGCATACGGACACCTCCCCTGCGTATTCCGGCAGGCCGCCCGCCGCGGTTCGCCGCTTTCCCGCGCGTCTGTTTCCGTTTGAAGTAATACATGCACAGTTATTGAAATTTTATATCAAATCAACAGAAAATGCAATAAGGTATTTTTGCAAATAAATTGCGCAAAATGAGCACCAAGGGCGGCAAGTCCCCTGCCCTTTTGTCTCCTCCGCGCGGGAATGGAAAATATTCCCGCGCGGAGCGAGCGTGCCGGAAGGCTTTGCAGAATATCTTCTGTCATTTCGTCCATCACAGCAAAAAGGGCACGGCCTGTTGGCCGCGCCCTTTGTCTGCGATTTGCGAAAGAGCCTTTTTTACAGGTTCTTCTCGTAGCTCTCGATCATCTTCTTAACCATCTGGCCGCCGACAGAGCCGGCCTCGCGGGAGGTCAGATCGCCGTTGTAGCCCTGCTTGAGGTTGACGCCGACCTCCCTTGGTGTGTATTCACCACAAAAACTCAGTTTTTATTTTGAAGTCAATACACACCAAGGTGGTTTGATGTTTTTTTGACCTCTTAAAGATTTGCTACCCTTGTTACATTCCGTACAGGGTCTTTTGCGATTTCTCCAATAAAGCGGTAAAAGATACGAATACTTTGCCGGTAGGGAGTTCGCGGCCCAGCAATCGTTAAACCGTCTGGCAAGATTTTTTTTCCAATTTCTATTCGCTCTATGAAGGTATGAAGAATATCTCGATCTAAAGTTTCGATATGGGAATAGCGTCTGGCGAGGTCAAAAACAAGTCATACGCATCGCGGATATTGCTTTCTTCCGAAGTATCCTCAATCAATCTGTCACGCTGTTTTTCAAGCTCCTGACGCTCTTTTCCAAATCGCTCCATCATTTGATCCAGTAATTCATCACTTAAATTTCCGGCTGCGTTATCACGGTACGCCCGTTCAATCATCTTCACAATACGCTTCAGTCTTATTTCTATATCGGCTAATGACTTTTTCCCTGTCCTCGCCAATCCCAAGTGAAGCATTGATTGTTGAACAGCTGCCTGTGTGATGGCCTCAATATCATCGTCATCAAATGATAGCAACTCGTTCAGATCCCGGCGAATGATCTCCATTAGGTCATCGTATCGTATTCTTGCTCCATGTTCACAGCGGTTTCTTGTTCGACTTGTCAGATTGTTACAAACAAGATACCAATACTTTGCGCGTTCTCCCTTGTAGACAGAGCCGCCGGAGCACATTGCCGTGCCGCAATGTGCGCAGTATGCGATCCCGCCAAAAATACTGTGGCGAAATGCAGGGTTGGCCGCATGGGACTTTGTGTTTTCTCCGAGGAAATGTTCTGCTCGGTCAAATTGCTCTCTGTGTCACCAATGGCTCATGGGTATTTTCTGTAAAGCACCAATCTTCCTGTGGAATAGAGATTTTCTTTTTGGACTTCACATTGACCTTACGGGTTTTCCCAAGTACGGTGTGTCCCAAATAGACGCGATTTCGCAGGATACGCTTAACCGTAGTATAGTTCCAGTAGTCTGACGCTCTGGATGCTCCCTGTGGGGTGAATTTGTCACGATATTCAACCCTGTATTTCAAAGGCGGGATGATACATTGTTCGTTCAGCTTGTTTGCAATCGTCCGCGTTGAAAGTCCCGTTGATGCCCATTCAAAAATCTGTCGGACGATCGGTGCTGTATTTTCATCGGGAACAAGCTGATCGGTGGTACGCTCCGCCTTTTTATAGCCGTATGGCGGACAAGCTGCATACTTGCCCTTCTTCCGTTTCATGTCTAACGTCTGCTTGACTTTTCTGGAGGTATCACGCAGATACACGTCATTCATGGCAAACTGAAACGGCGCCATCAGGTTGTCTCCCCATGGAGTCAAAGTCATTGCCGGGAGCCAGATAGTGAATACCATTTTCAGGAAAGAAGCGTTCTGCGTAGTAACTTGATTCCGTCATGTCACGGCCAAGCCGGGAAAGGTCTTTTGTAATGACCATATTGGCGCCTTTCCGGTCGAAAGATGATCCAGCATCGCTTGAAAGCCAGGGCGCTCAAAATTGCCGCCAGAATAGCCATCGTCTACAAATTCTTTTACGATGATAATATCGTGCTTTTCACAATAGTCCCTAATGATTGCACGTTGATTTGTAATGCTCTCGGACTCGTTTTTATGTTTCTTTTCTTCATCGGATAAGCGGCAGTAAATATCAGCGAGTTTGATGTGGTTCCGCATGATGTCCTCCTTTCTGGAACCACTCATTTACACTGATATTATACCATTTTCTTTCCTGAGTGGTCAAAAAAATCGGCTTTTTTAGCCGTGGTAATGATTTCCTCCGCCACCACTTCTTGCGGCGTTTTGCTGCTGGTAAACACTCTCTCGATTACATAGGTTGCAGATCCAATTTTGTGTTGTTTTTCTTGCTTTTCCAAGGTTGCACCTCCCTAAAAGCATTATTTCCATCTAAAAACAATTTAACCGGACAGTAGGGCTGCCTGGCACTTTTTTCTCAGTCTAAAATCGACAAAAACCGCGCCCTCATGCAGGCGCGGCCTTTGATGTAGTTTTGTTTGTCGGCAGGTACATTTCAGGAACATATTGGACGGTGCTGGCACACCTTACACGGGAATTTCACCCCCTGCGGTTCTCACAGGTTGTCCCCTTTGCCTGCGACGGCTCACGGCCTATCAAGGCCGTTTCAACGCTCGGACTGAGGCTGGACAATCGTATCTCCCCGATATGCGGGTCATCGCCCCCAAGCCAGCCACGACTTGTTTGTGCGCGGAAGGCTGCTCCCCCTATACCTCCTCTCTCAAGTTGGGATCATGGCCTGCTCAATCCCGCACGGCTTTCCTTTCGGGCGCATATCGGATGTATCCAATAGACCTATTCAATTCTCGGACTGTCGCCAGCCCGCACAGATGCACCGTTGCCGATACATTCGTGCCGAATGGCGGTAGTGTCGAAATCTGTCTCAAATTGAGCCACATTTCCGGTGACAGGCAAAAGAGAAAGGCGGCAGCGCCGCCTTTCTCCCCTGTCGGTCAATTTCGCAGGTAAGCGGCCAGAATGTCGATAAACTGGGAATTGGTCGGCGGCTGTCGCAATTCAGCCCCGGCAATCAGGTTCAAAAAGCTGTGGTCAGGATAATTCCAACAGCTCTGAATAAGCGTGCGGAGATTGCGCTCGACGCAGCTGGGCGTGGTCTGAAAATGCGCCGCCGTTTGTGCATAGAGGCGCTTGGTAATAAGAATCATATTCTCCGGCTGATCCCGAACTTGCTCCACCATGTAGACCGCATAGCGGAAACCCGTCAGTTTGCCGCTCACACCGAGAAGCCGCAACAGGCGTTCGGCATCCAACGGGGTCTGCGAAGCGTCTCGTTCATACTCAGGCACATAATAAACTAAAGGCATTTGATACCCCTCCTGTTAGAAATTAGGATAAGAACAGAGAAAGGGCAGCAGGGGCGGGCCTCTCGGCCAGCGGTAGGTCTCGGCACAAGACCTCTGCTATGCTGGAACTAAATCCAGCCGTTAGGGATACCCCAATTTTCTGTTTTCACTGTAAAAGTGAGATGACGGGGGAGCGTTGTGTGAATGGTCATCAGGTCAAAATTCCTTGTAAACATCCGTGTCCTCCGTTAAGTAAATCATACACGATAAATGCCGTTTTGTGTCATACAATCGCTCTACAATGCCCGTCGGTAATCGCCTGATTTTGCTCGATTGCAGTCGAATTTTGAACTTTAGGACGATATTATAGAAAAACCGCAAGGCAACTCCATAGAGGAGCCGCCTTGCGGTTAAAAACAATATTTCTTTGGCTATTCCACGCACACTCGTTCGGGACTCAGCTTACTTGCCCTGATAGGCTCTGAAAAGGAAAGTAACGATTTGTGCGCGGGTGCAGCTATTGTCCGGCCCGAACAGGCCATCACCAATGCCGTTTGTGACGCCGTTCTCCACCGCCCATGCCACAGCGTTTGCATAGTAGCTATCGGTAAGAACATCGCTGAACTCTGCCTTGCTATCGACCAGCTTACCAATGGCACGGAACAGGAAAGTCACGCTCTGGGCACGGGTGCAGGTGGCGTCAGGACTGAATTTGCCATCGCCCGTTCCTGTGGTGATACCGTTTTCTACCGCCCATGCAACTGCCTTAGCATAATAGCTGTCCGCAGAAACATCAGAGAAGCTGCTCATGCTCTTGGGTTCGGGAGAACCGGCAGCACGCCACAGGAAGGTGACGATCTGTGCGCGGGTGCAAGGCTGGTTCGGCCCAAAGAGGCCGTTGCCAATACCGCCGGTGATGCCGTTCTTCGCCGCCCACAAAACCGCGTCAGCATAATAGCTGTTGGCGGGAACATCGGCAAAATAGTCAGCCGCGGTTTTCTCCGGCGCAAAGGTCGCACTTACCGTGACCTTGCCGGCAGGCATTTTGAAAGTGTACTTGCCGTTGCCCTTGTCGGTCAACTTCAATTCATTGCCGTTCTTGTCGGTAACGGTGAGGTCATCCAGTTTGAAACCATCGTCCGGCTTGACGGTGATTGTCACGGTATCACCACGCTCGGCGTAGCGGCGGTTTGCTGTCACTGTGCCGTTCCGGATGTCCTCGCCCACCTCGATGGCGTAAGTCGGGTCGCTATCGTCGCCACCGGAGCTTTTCCGATAAGTCATTGCAATGGTCTGCGTATGAGTTGCTGTATCAGCCGTAATCGTAATATTGGAATTGAAAACCTCGCAATTATCTGCACTGACTTCGACAGTATAAGTACCCGCTTCCAAATCAACAGGGTTTGCTACTTCCTGACCGTTCACTTTAATGACTACATTCGTCAACTCGGCAGGTGTTACAACAAAAGAAACCGCATATTTCGGTGCAGGCAAAAGGGGCGTTCCATTAGGATTAAATCGATAATCGCCGCCCGCAGCAGTGATCTCCTTGTAGAAGTCCTCGGTTTTCATATATTCAAGGGTCTTTGCTATACCTGCATCAGCATACTTATTGCAAGCTGTAACATTTTCCTTTTCAATGAAACAGTTGTTTTCAAAAGCAGGGGCATCAGAAGAAACACCGCCGACAATACCGCCTAAACGCTTATAAGGTGTAGTGGCAGTATATTGAGATAGATCCACTTCACCGGCGAAATAGCAATGTCTGATTTCTGTACCTGCACCAACTATGCCTGCAATGCCGCCGAAATCCGTAGTTCCCTTACCAAGAGGAACTATTTTCCCGGTGGAATAACAATTTATGACCTTTGAGTTCTGAATCAACTGTCCAACAATTCCGCCAGTACAGGGTGTCCAAGAGGTCATATCGCCCGTATTGGCACAATACTGTACGGTGCTGTTTTGAGCAAGACCTACGATACCGCCCATCTGAAAAGAGGTGACATCCTTCGTTATTGAAAAATCCCCCTTGTTTTGGCAGTATTCAATCGTGCTATTTATCGCATATCCGCACAAAGCCACAGTACCGTTAATATATTTGTCCGTATCCGTGAACGACACATTTGAAACGCAGTCAGAAATTTTGCTGTCTGCTGCAACGCCCGCTACCGTTCCAAAATAGACATACCCTGAATTGGACACATCCAGCTTGCCTTGAATTGTCAAGCCGGAAATTTCAGCGCCGTAAACCTCACTGAAAAATCCGAAAGACGGATACTCTGTCTTTCCATAGTTTTCGGAAAAATCCAAATTGGAAATCGTATGACCGTTTCCGTAAAATTTGCCGCTGAAGTAATTTTGCAGCGTTCCATCAGTAGCAAATACGCTGCCAATCGGTTTCCACGCAACACCTGTTAAATCCAAATCTGCATCAAGAGATACAACCGCATCTGTTTTATCGTCATATTCGCCATTGTCCACAGCTTTTGCAAATTGCAAAAGCTCATCTACTGTTGTAATTGAGATTTTGTTGCTGTCCGCTGCTAACGCTGCCGTGGGTAGCAGTGTAAAGCACAATGCCAGAATAAGAAGCAGGCTTCCGATGCGTTTTCTCATGGTATGTCCTCCTTTGTATGATGGTCAAAATTTTCTTCATGCCCGCCTGACCGCGGCGGGCAAAGTCCACAGGTTACAGAACGGTATCATCCCGTGGGTACCCACGGGATGAGGGGCGCGCCCCTCATCATAAGTTTTTCGCTTCATACTAATTCATAATAATTATATCCGCATTTTTGCAAAATGTAAATCGTTCTAAAGTATGAGGATGGATAAAATTTTTGAATATGCTACTCGCCTTCACGTTTTACAACATTCAGCCATTTCTTTTTCCATGTGTTAGGGTGGATCAGCAGGGTTGGCTTCCTCAACGCAAGGGCATAGGCCATAGCCTTGTCCTCTGCGCTACCGCTGGCAAGTTCAGGGTCATATACGGCCACCAGCATATCAGACTGCTTGACGATCCGCCGATAGGCCATAAGCTGTGCGTTGGGTGTCTCCTGATAGTCTACACAGGAAAGGTCGGTGCAGTCCGCCAGCATATCGAAATAGCGTTCACGCAGCTGCGGCGTCCACTTGGTAGCCTGTTCTTCAAAAGGGGTTACGCAAACAAGGCGCATGGCCTCGTCATTCTGCTTTGTGATATTGACGATTTCCCCGGCGTACAATCCCACGCCGGGGTCACAGGCAACTTGAAATTCTGTCACTCCACATTGACGCAGTTCCATAATGCACTGAGCCAGTTCCAGCTTCATTCGGCGGCATTGGGTATCTTCCTCGTCAAAGCCCCACGGAAACCGCATGGGATGCTGACCTATGATCGCACAACGATAATTCTCCATGACTGTGCCCTCTCTATCTTATAACTCACCATTTCCGTCATGTGCTTTCCTATACTATAATATTGCTCACTAATTAAATCAATAGCACTCTGATACATACAGAAAAGAGATTTGGGAAACCGTATAATTTGCTTATCATCAGAAAGGCAGGACACCGCATGAGCAAAGAAGTTTCCTTCAAAAATCGTGACCGTTTCGTACAGCTTGGGATCGCCATTGCGGCGCTCCGTAAAATGCGTGGTCTGTCACAGGAGAAGCTGGCCGAGAAGGCCGGTGTCAGCCGCTCACTCATCAGCACGATTGAAGCGCCGAACATGGCTCACGGCTTCTCGCTGGATGTGTTCTTCGATATTGCCGATGCGCTGGAGGTCGATCCCGCTGACCTTATCAACGCTTCCGTATTCCCGGACAGGATCATAAAATCGAAATAGCTTTTAATGCGTCTCAAACTGAGACGCATTTTTCGACGATTTGTGCGCCAAGCCCCGTATCTGACTTACCTCTCATTTTACTGCATTGTGGGTATAATCACAATATGGTTTTCTCAGAATACCACATATAATTTCTTTATCAGACAGGAAATGTGGTGATGGAGATAGTCGATTACGGGCCGTTGTGGGAAACCATGAGACGAAACAATGTGACGCAATACCAGCTTTTGCAGAGCGGCATTGATAATCACAACGCTCGACTCCCTCAAAAAGGGCGAAACATCACCATGCTTACCTTGGAGAAGCTGTGCAAGATCATTGGCTGTACTCCGAACGATGTTGTATCTTTCAAATAGCGGCTGCTGGCATTTGGGCCGGTGGTCGCTATTGCTTTACAAAAAAAGAGAAACGGGCGGACAGCTATACAGCTATCCGCCCATCTGAAATTATCTTGTTGTCCTAATCAGTGTTTGTGTTTTCAGCAAAAGCGATGCCAATACACGGTGATCTTCCCGCTCTACCCACCATTGGGGCATCAGAAATTGTAGTGTCCGCTCCGTCCATAGGTAATCCTGATGGGTCAAAGAGTTTTGTTCCAGTCCTTTGCACAGCCGGGAGTAGCCAGCACGGACAGGCTCACAAACCGAGGCACGGTCAAGATACCGGCCTATAAAGCCGCAGAGAACAGCAGCTTCTTCCTCTGTATAAGTCATAGATACCCCCAATCACACACGATGGGTATTGTAGCATACCGGGAAGCCAAATGAAAGAGCAAAAATGCGTCTCAATTCGAGACACATTTCGACAGTAGCTAAAAGCCCGTCCAAACCGGAGAACCTTTATATAGGAAGGTCTGCACATCGCCACAGTCTGCATCAGACAGATCCCGCAGTCTTTTGTGGGTCTTAGAAATGAACAGCTGGCTTTTCAATGGTGGGTGCGCTTGATACCGCTCTATCAGTTCATCTACTTGACAGGCACAGGCATAGCAAGCGGGGTCATGCTCCCGAATATGCTGATAAAAATAGCCAGTGTGGAACGGGCAGAATACGCAGCATGACGCCTTCGTTTCAATTCCCCATACTTCTCTGTTATAGGCATAGCAGTCGCTCCGTGTCCAGCCCATAGCTACAAGCGGGTACTTATTTTCAAATAAGATAGCTTTACTCTCTTTTGCCCGGCGAGCTTCCTCGGCCATGATCCCCATGTGCAGCCTGTGAGCGTGTTTATCGACAGAGAGTGTTCGTTCCCTTGGCCGGTAACAAAGTAGATCATACCGAACAAAACGCTCTATCATCTTTATTTTGTAGTCTACCGTACACTGCCGCGGCATCCGGCCTTTCTTGCCATCTTTCCCCAATGTCCAGAACGGGATGCTGGAAACTCGCGCTTTTCCAAATCTGTTTAGATAGTCTCCGTATAAGTCTACATCCAACTTATAAAAAGGAATACTGGCCCTGCGGCACAGATCAGCCGCAAACGCAGCTTGCCGATATACCCAGCTTGGCTCTGCGTGGAGATCGCAGAAAATGACCGCATCGTATATGGGGACTTCCGGCCAGACAGGATAGCCCCTCATGGCATTTTCACAAGCCATTCCAACCAAGGTTGTGCTGGGCGTTCCGGCCCCATAGCTTAAAATTTCAAGATTATCCAAGGTCAACATGATAGCACCTCCGAGAAGCAGGGTATCATCATTAGCTCAAACACGCAAAAAATCAGGCTCACACCGCCGGGAAGGCAGTGTGAGCCTGAAATAATGTGTCTCACTCTGAGACGAATTTCGACAGTAATCACAGACTGACGGGATCTTCGACTTCTTCGATGAATAGCCCCATCAGGTCATGGTTTGCACCAACATTTGTCACTTCAAAGTGATTGACGCAGTGCTGAAGCCAGGGAAACGTGTCGCTCATATCGTGAATCAGATCGAATATCTCCAAATCCGTTGTTTTGTAGCGGGAATGGTAGCCGGAATACTGTTCATGGGAAAAGTTTCGCTTCATCAGGAACTTTTTTATCAATTCATAAGCGCCCTTTGGCCGGGTTTTGGAGTAATATTCCTCCAAATCTTTGATCCGCAAATCAAAGTAGAGAGCCTTAAAACGCTTGGCTTCTTTTCTCGCCATTATGCAGCACTCTCACGGTGGGCATAATGATAGAGAACATCCTCCACAATGAAGTCTGTTTCGTTTTCACCGTCATCACTATTGTACCAAAGCCACTTGACCAGGTAGGCCATAAACCACTCTTTATCCTTCAAGGTGGTGATGAGCCGGCCAAACGTGCCATAGTCACGAGGCATCCCATTTCCATAGTAGCAAATCGTCCCATCAGAAAGCGTTTCTCTGCGAAAACCATACTTGGTGAAGGATTTGTCCAGCGCGGCATAAATTGACTCCGGGGCATACTTATGTTCCGCCCGCATCTGAGCATCGTTAAATTTGATTTCCAGCTTCAGCATGGTATCTCCTCCTGTCGGCTGAAAAAATGTTGTTTCTTTTACATTCATAGTATATAGGATACCCCCTCGATTTTCAATGTATTTCTTCGTCGAAAAAAGTCAATTATCTGAAAAGCAATTTGTCCGCGCAACGGAAACGAAACCGCTTGTGCCAGTAATGACCACATTATTCGCACCGCTGGCACAGTGAATCACCAACAGATTTCCGTTCTCGTCCCGGCCGCAGATAATGCCGACATGGGAATTATCCGGGTAAAACACCAAGTCGCCGGGTTGTGCGTCCGACCACGAAATATCGGTGCAGTATGAGTGCTGCATCGTGGCGCCGCCGCCATGTCCGATGATGTAACTGCCGCCCGTGGCATTGTAAAAGGCCCAATCCACGAATCCACTGCAATCTAACCCGTAGGGCCGATAGGTGCCGGTGGTAGAGCTGCCTGCGGCTGTGACCTGACGAAGCTGCCCCCAACGGCTGTCCCAGCCAAGCACCAGTGATTTCCCACCCCAAAAGTACGAAACTTTTCCGTAGAGCGTCAGAGCATTTTGGACGACGGCCCGGCGCTCCGGGGAAAGGTCTGCTGGGAGGTTCTGAAGGACTTCTTCTGCGTCCGCATTGGTGATCGTCAGGCTGGAGGCCAGTGAAGCCAACGCGGCCCGGTCTGCCAACAGCTCGTCCAAGGCTTCATTCTGATACCGGGTAAAAGAGTAGATCGTCCGCATTTCATCCGCTGTTTTCGGCGTGATGGTGATATGCAAGATGTACTCCGTCCAACCATCATCGTCTCCACTTCCGGGATGGTCTATCGTCTCCACCCAAGAGGCGATCTCCGTCATATCCCAGAATACGGCGGTCAGGCGGGCTACCCGGTCAGCATCCAGCGTGGCCACATCCACGCCATCATCCGTACCTGCGGTTTTGGCTGCAAAGACAGCCAGCACCTCCGGCCAGTCCGGGGCCTGCCCTTGAATGTCGATGCTGTCATAGCCACCGGCCTGCAACTCCTCCAACTTGGCGTTGTAGGCGATATTCACCTGCGCCACGGCCTCGGCTACCGACACAGTATCCGGTGCGTTACGCTCTGCCGCAAAATACAGCCCAAAGGGGAACTTGCCACAGCCGCGATGATGATAATGACTACCAGTGCCACCAGGACAACGCTCCCGCCTACCAAACCGGCCAGTGCGGAGATCAAGGCAGCGGCGGCACGGCGGAGCATCCCAGCTGCCCGCTTGAACAGCTCTACCGCTGTCTTGGCGGCCTTTTTTTGCCTGTGCCGCGCCGCAGTCTGGTGGATCTGTTGCTGCGAAGCGGTTTTCTGTGCTGCTGATATAGGCTTTGCCGCAATTTTGAAGGATGTACGCTTAACCTTTGGAGCAGGCAGCGGCTTTTCTGGCTTACTCCTACTATGATCGTTCACGGCAAAACGCTTCTTCTCTTTGAAAGCGCTGTGCTTCAGCGTATCCGTCTTTGACGGCGAAACCGGCTCCCATTCTGCGTCATAGAAAGCAGGCGGCTCCTCCATAGAATGAACGGCCAGCCGCTCCGAAAGCCGCTTGTTTTTCTGCTTGTCCACTACGAACTGCCGACGGGCTTCAAACTGCTGCTTTTCATCCAGTGGCCTTGCTTTTTCAGCGGAAGAAGTCTCCGAGAGGACTGTATTTTCAGGTGTTATATATCTTGAGGTATTTCTCCCCGAAGCGGCGGTTTGCCCATTTGCTTTGCGCTCACGCGGGATACTCGCAGACGATTTTTCCTTTATCGGTGGTTTTTGCCTTGCCCGCGGCACCTGCGTTACACGATCCTGCACCGTGTCCACTGCCCAGTTGGCCGCGCCCTCTACTTCATCGACAGCCTGCGTTTCCGCGCTATCTGATTCCGGTTCCTGCCGCTCCGCCAACTGCTGGCGGTACTTCTCCTTCAGCAGCATAGCCCGGTGGCGGGGATCAAGCATAGCGGCACGCTTGCTTTCGGGCTGGCCCATTTTAGGCTTCTCCTTAAATTTCGGCAATCTGGTACCCTCCCTTAATGTGTCTCAATTTGAGACGAATTTCGACAGCACTCATTTGTCCCCCGGCGTCGTGGTCATCAGGCGGTAGAGGGCGCCATCGCGGGGAAACTCGTTGACAAAGGGGATGATGGAGCTGCCGATCCGCATAAGGCCGTGGCCAGCCTCCACATTCGTCACATGGCTCATCTGCGTCTCTGAGATATGAAGCAGCTTTGCCAGTTCCGCCCGGTCAGTGGCGGCCTGATTGAGCAGGATCAAAAACTCGCTGTTGGCCAGCATCAGGCGGGCCGTTTCTGAGTGCAGGCACTCCTCGATATTCTGCGTGGCTGCGGTCATAGCCGCAGCGTACTTGCGAAAGCGTTTCCAGCACTTATAGAGGAACTGTGCGGAGTAGTAATATTTGAAGAACAAATACACCTCGTCCACGAATACCCATGTGTACCGCCCGGCCAGCCGGTTTGCCGCCACGCGGTTTTGAATCGTCTCCAGCACCACATTCAGCGCCGTGGGCTTCAGCTGCTCACCCATCTCGTAGAGGTCAAAGCAAATGATACGGTTATCAATATCAAAATTGGTTTCGTGGGCGAACATATTCAAGCTGCCCTCCACGAACAGTTCAGAGGCAAGGGCCAATTCCTGCGCTTCACGCTCCGGCTGACGCTTGACCTCGTTGCGCCAGTCCGGCAGGGTCGGTATCCGGCCTTCACCGCCACTCTTGATGAAATCGTGATAGATATTGGCGGTGCAGCGGTCAATGATGGACTTGTGGAACGCCCCCAGCTGACCGACGCCCATCTGCTGTTCGCAAATGCTCATCATCAGTTCAGACTTCATCGCCACCGGGTTCTCACCGGCTCCATAGCCCCGGTTAATATCCAGCGGATTGATATGGTGCGGGCTGGATGGCGAAATTTCCAATACCGACCCTTGCAGCGCCCGCGTCAGTTCGCCATACTCACGCTCGGCGTCGATCATAATAATATCGTCATTGGTAGACAGGGCAATAAAGGTGATGGCCTCCTTCATAGAAAAGGACTTGCCGCTGCCCGACACACCCAGCACGAAGCCGTGAGGGTTCAACAGCTTCTTTCGGTTGCAGATTAAGAGGTTTTTGCTCACAGCGTTGACCCCGTAATAAATGCCGCCCGCATCCTGAATCTCTTGGACGCGGAACGGCATTAGGACAGCGGTGGACTCGGTGGTGAGGGTACGGGTCGTTTTGATGCGGCGCAGACCATAGGGCAAGGCCGTGTTCAAACCGTCCTCCTGCTGGTATCGGAGGACGGAGAACTGACAAGCCTGCTCCAGCCCAATCGCTTGCAGCATTTCCGTGTCAGCGTCCAGCTGCTCCAGCGTGTCGGCCATGTGGACGATGGTGACATTGGCAAAAATCATCCGTTGGTCGCGGGTACTCAGGTCATCCAGAAACTCCTTCGTCTCCGCACGCAGCTGCTCCAGCTCATAGGGGATGCTGGCGGTAAAATTATTGCGGCTGTTCTGGCGCTGCTGCCACCGGGCAATATCCGCTTCAATGCCGAGGATACGGCTCTGCACCTCCCGGATGGCTTCGTCGGTGGGAATAGGGAGAATGTCGATGGACAGCATCAGGTTTCGCGGAAAATCAGATAGCTTAGAGATCATTTCGTCCTTAATATAGCTGGCATAGTCCCGCAGAAACAGAACACGGCCCACCTTGCCGCCCATCTCGAAGTGGTCTGCTTTGAAGCACAGCCCATCCGGGCAGATGTAATCCCGGAAGTCATGCCCTTTCTTCATGGCATCACTCAGGTCAAACCAGAAATGTTCTTCTTCGCCGGGACGGAAGAAATCATGGAAGATTCGCAGACGATCCTGATTATCCAGTGCTTTTGCAGCGCTCTCCAAGCGCCCAAAATTTTTCCCAAGGTCAGCGTCTACCCGGTGGAAGAAGGTGCGGGCCTCCTCTATGCTTCTCCGGGGCACCGAAACCGTAATGTACTTGTCTTGAATGAGGTCATTACTTTCTGTGGCCTTGTCGGTCAGGACGCTGTTGTACTCCCTGCGGTAACCGTCCAGACCGTCCCCTCGCTCCCGCATCAGGACACTGCGCTGGAAGTCCGCGCCGTTGAGACGCCGGTTGTTGATGGTGATTTTCGTGGTGGCATCCGTAGGCAGGCTGTTCAGCACGCCGCAGTAGGACGTAAACATATCTCTCTGATCCTCATGGGAGGCCAGTGCATAGTTGATGTCTGCGAAGCGCCATGTGCGGCTGAACTTGCCGCCGGTCTGCCAGATACCGTCCCGATAGATCTTTTGGATGGGGATGGATTGCTGGACGCTGCGAGGGATTCGGAACCGCTCGCGCTCACTTCTGTCTGCGGCAATCAGCGTTTTAATCATAGATGTTTTTCTCCTTCTCGTTCAGAATTTTGCAGTACAGATTTTCGGAACGGAACACGCGCGGCCCTGCACATAAAATCTGTGACTTGATAACAGCCCACACAAACCGCTCAAAGGTCAAGCCGTTATAGCGGAAGAAGCCGGCTGCCGCCAAGGGCGCGGCGGCCACGATGCAAACCCAACTGGCGGTTTCTTTGCCGACGGTTCCTTTTGTCAGAAAGTAGGTGCCGATGGCAGCGGACACGGCCAGCAGCGCACAAATAAATTGGCGAGTAGACAAGCCGAAGAAAATCGTCTCGCTATGTTGCCGGACTTCTTTGGGTATCTTAATTTCCATATATCTGCCTCCTGTCGAAATGTGTCTCAAATTGAGCCGCATTTCTCTCCAAAATATTTATTTTTCGATTTTTTGACACGATTTTTGAGGTATGAGATAATAGAAGTACCAAATAAAGGAGGTTTTTACTATGACGATCCTGCAACAGGTACTTCTTGCTTTCGCCGCGTTTGTTCTGTTTATCTTTGCGATTCGGTTGGTATTCGCCTTGCTCCTGCGCCTGCAACTTCTGCCCATTCTGGTCTGGCTGGGCGTAGGGCACATCTATCCCCAATGGGCAGCGGAGCATCCCTTTGTGTTCTACGGTGTTTTGGCATTTTTCGGACTGCTGGCGCTGTCCTGCTGGCTCCGCCCGGTGGTGGAGTGGGTACAGGAACGGCAGATGCTCCGGCTGGCTGAACGGCAGATCAAGGATGACCTGCACCGTGCCAATGCGGAGGGCCGCACCATCACCGGCTTTCAGCTGTGCAACGGCGTACCCATCCCGGAATATGAGGACTGAAAAACGGCGGGCAGAAGCCCGCCGTTTTCTTGTCTATAGTCCGAACATTTCCTTTGCGATGCGCTCCGCGCCCTTGATAAGGGCCACCAGTATCAACATATTGAAAATGGTCTGTGCCACATACTGCCAGCTCATCGTGACAACGGGCAGCGAGGTATCCGCAATCGGCGTGCTGCTGGCGGCAAAGGCGGAAAAGATCAAACAGGCCAGCACCACAATAGCGCCCTCCATGCAGACACCGAGATAGCTTTTTAGAAAGGCTTTTCCCATAAACGAGGTATCCTCCCCTGCGAAAGAGGCCAGCGGCAGCGGAGCCAGAGCCGTAAACATATACAGCCGGAAAAAGCGCCCGTAGACGGTCATAATCAGGATGAAGGACAGCACCGTAATAAACAGGCTTCCCAAGAATGTGACCATCCAGAGGGGGACGGACTGAAAGAAGCCCACTTCTTCAATGGCATCCGCAATTTCCTGCGGCAGTGTCACGCTGGCGGCGCTCATGCCGCCGATGCTGCCCATGATGGATTGCACCACACCGCCGCAGAAAACACGGCAGTCATAATTTCCATGGCACTTCCCACGGCCACCTTTGCGATTATGAAGCGGATGAAGTGCCGCAGGGCGAACTCCGGGCGCTGAAGGTCGCGGAAGCTGGCAGCAGAGCGGAACACACTCATAGCGAAAAACAGCACCAGCAGGCCATAGCCGAAGGCTTTCAGACCGTCATTGATGGTGACGATGGTGTTCCAAATCTCGCCGCCGCGAAAGGCTTGCGGCGTGGTAGTGACAAGGCTCCATATCTCTGTCAGTTTTTCGTTCCATGTATCAAAGGACGCTTGCAGATTGCCGACGATCCAGTTATTCAAATGATTTCACCCCATTTCTCCAGAGAAGTATGAGGGGCAGGCTCTACGGCCTGCCCCTTTTCCGTTAGACCGCACCGATGGCAGTGAGAATTTCTTTGGCAAAAGCGATCATCAAGCCGCCGAAAAGGCACAGAAAGCCCTGCGTTCTCTGGCTGGCATCGTGGGACTGGATGGACATACCCACCTGCACGATACCCCAACCGAGGATGATAACCCCCAAGGCTTTAATGATCGAAAAAATGAAATCAGACAGGTTTCCGACAATGGTGAGCGGATCGTCAGCGGCCAGCGCGGGGCAGGTCATGGCGGCACAGGCCAGCACAGTCAAAACGAGCGCCCCATAGCAGCGCCCGGCCCGGATAGTCCTGCGGTCGGCTTCAGACGGAATACGATTCTTCTTCATGGTGTCATTCTCCTATTCATTCAATAATTTCAATGGACTCCCAGCTGTCCGTGGACAACGGCAAGTCCTCCAGCGCATAGGTCAGGCCGGGGCGGTGGATATACGGCGCGGCGCCGCCATCCTCCGTCAGCTTCAGGCCGGGATGCTTTAGGATGTCATACTTTCTGTCCATCACCGGCAGTTCGCCGCGGACAAACAGGATACAGTGGTCATTGTCCAGCGCCCGCACCTCATCCGGCGTCATCAATTCCCGCCCGGTCTGCTGGTAGTTCACACTGCTGGAGCCGCTGCGCCCCTTGGATACACTGCGCGTCCGGGTATCCAGCGTTTCCTTTCCCAGCAGTTCGGAAATGTATTTGAAGGTGCTGACCTCGTTGCCGCCTAAGTACAACAGCGTATCCGCGTTGCCGATCAACCCCTCCCAGTCATCCTTGAACAGGGCTTTCAATGCGGAGATATTTTGCAGGACGATGGTGGACATGATGTTGCGGCTTCGCATGGTGGCTTGCAGCTTGCCGAAGTCATCCGGGAGGGAGACATTGCAAAATTCGTCCATCATCATCCGCACGGGAACAGGCAGCGCCCCTTGGTGTACCTTGTCGGCCTGATAGTAAAGGCTCTGAAAGGCGCAGGTGTAGAGCATACCTACGATGTAATTAAAGGTTCCGTCATTGTCTGGGATGATGGCAAACACGGCCTGCTTGCGCTCTCCCATTTTTTCAAGCTCCATATCATCCTTGGCGGTGATGTTTTGAATCTCCGGCAGTATAAAGCAGACAGCCGCACAGCTGCGGAGATTAAGATGGACTTGGCGGTTTCATCATCAGTTTAGCACAAGGCGGCTTCGTTTATCAGTCTGTCACATTTGCTGAATTTCATTTTTGAGCATACGCTTGATTTTATCGCTCATGGTTTCTGTGCTGGTATTGCTGAAATGGACATGAACCTTGTAGGTCGTCTTACCGATTTTCTTTACCATCGCCGGCGTGTTTTCCGGCGCTCTGGACGCAGTAACGGCGTCTGCCACCTGCATAGTACGGGGTTCTTTGTTCATGGCGCTCCTTTCTCCGAACGGGTCTGTGCCGCCCGATAAAAAATCAGTCGTGCTTACTGTTTACAATGTCTTTTGCTGCCTGTCGGGTAGCACCGGCGTTTTCTTCCCGGAAATTCTTCCCGTCAAAGAGAATCGGGGCGCACCGTTCCAGAATACGGTCATAGATACGGGCGTGGGCCAGATCAGGCGGATTCTTCAGCTCGGACAGTTTCAAGTTTGTTGTGATAATCATGGGTCTGCGGCTGCGGTAGCGGCTGTCGATGACGAAAAACATCTGCTCCATAGCATATTCGGTACTGCGCTCTACTCCCAGATCGTCAATGATAAGCAGGTCATACTCGTCAAAGCTGGCAATAAACTCCGACCTGTCCTCGGAAAACATCCCGGTCAGGCGGTTCAGAATGGTGGGAAAGTTCGTCATCAGCACCGGCACATCCTGGTCAAGTAGAGCGTTGGCAATACATCCGGCGAAAAAAAGACTTTTGCCGGTTCCCACATCTCCAAACAGTAAAAGCCCGATATTGCTCTTATATGCCTCTTTCCAGTTCTCCACATAGGCGTGAGCCTTGTCCATCAATGGGTTTTGCCCGTTATCATTGGAAAATGTGTAGTCATACAGATAACGGTCTTGCAAGCCCTGTGCCTTTCGGCGTTTGATACGCTCCATGCGGCGCTGCCGTTCTTCAGCAGCCTTGCGCTGCTCCTCAGCCTCCCGCTGGCACTGGCAGATGCAGCGCGGCATAAAGTAGCCGGATTTCCCAAAGCATGGCACAACGGTCTGCCTCTGGCCGCCGCATTTCTTACAGTGAATGAGCCCGTCTGACAAGTCTATATACTCGTCCTCAGCCAATTCCACACCGGCAGCTGCCTTGTCGATCAGCGCCCGGATTTCTGCGGTAATCTCAATCATACGGTTTCATCCTCCTTTACGCTGTAATCCCGGTTGCGTGAGGGTGTGACCGCTTTTTTAGCGTCCTCACCGGCCCAGCGCCGGATGGTCGCTGCATGGCTCTGATAACGCTTGCCGGTAGAAGCCATGTACTCGGACAGTTTTTCGATGTACTGTTCCCATACAGCAGGAAAGCTGGCCTGCAAGTCTGCCAGTTCTTCATCTGTCAGGAAAACATTCTGGTAATGGCCATAGGCGCGGGGAAGGGTGGCGGGCGTCCCTTCTCTATCTCTCTCTTTTATCTCTATCTCTTTCTCTCTAACTCTATCTCTATCTCTGGTGGACGAATGTCGGACAAATGTCCGCCGTTTGTCCGGGGCGCGGAAAGAGCCTTGTTTTGGAGCCTCGCCGCCCGCTTTCGCTCGGCCTCGGTGGAGGACTGGCCTATCAGCAGTTCGATATTGCTCATGTAGAAGGTGCCGCTGTCCAGCACTTCCACAAGGCCCAGCTTCAAAAAGATCTGCAAGGCCCTCTCCACAGTGCCGATCTGCTGGCGGGTAATGGTGGCGATCATCTGCGCCGTGTAGGGGATGTCCTCGTCAAGTTGAAGCCGTCCACCATGTTTCAGCGATTTCAGATACAGCTTGAGCAGAATGTTGGAGTACAGCACACCATCCTGCATACTTTCCAGCAGCACGATGGAATCATCGTCAAAATAGTTTTCTTTGAGTTTCAGGTAGTAATATTTTCGGTTGTCTGACATAGGGTTCCTCCTTGGGGTTTCTCTTGGGATTCTGTACGCATTTTAAGGCTATTTTAGGGGTCAGAGGATAAATCTATCAGCCTGCCTTTGACACCCTCGAAAAAATCCTTGATTTACAAGGGGTTTTCAGCCCCTAAAGCGTGACATTTCTCCCGTTGTTTCCGCTTGCGCTTTGCGGCATTGATCCGCTTCATGCGTGCGGCACATTCCGGGCAGTATTTGGCCCGGTTGGAACCGGGGGTAAACAGCGCCCTACATACGGCGCATTTCTTCGCATTCATCCGGTGGAACAGCGCCGTTTCCAGTTCCTTATCCTGCGGCAATACCGCCGCCCGAAACCACCTGCACAACAGGGAGTAGGAAATAGACTGGACACAGACACATTCCTCCCCATCGTCCAGGGCGATACAGTTTCCGTCGATGTAGTTACAGCACTCATGCACCAGCCTCCGCGCTCTGCGGTACTGGCGGTAATCCATGACAGGGATAGGTTCAGACTTGTTGTTCTTCATAAATGATTTCTTTCATAAAGTTGACAACCTCCTTAAATGAATTTATTATTAAATATTCGTGCAAAGTATTGTTTTCTTCGTGCAAATGGCATATACTATAATTGCCAGCAGAAAGGGGTTGATCGTATGGCTGGAAATACCACAAACATCAGTATCCGCATGGACGCAGATTTGAAAGCGCAGGCGGACGCACTGTTTACTGAACTTGGCATGAACCTGACTACGGCGTTTAACATCTTTGTGCGCCAGTCGCTTCGTGAAGGCGGCATTCCCTTTGAAGTAAGGCTGGAACAGCCGAACAAAAGAAACGGTTGCTGCCATGCTGGAAGCGGAAAGGATTGCAAAAAAAGACCCGTCTGTAAAGGGCTACAATGACCTTGACGAGTTGTTTGCTGACCTGAAAAGATGAAAGAAACCAAATATACCGTCAAGTACACGACCAGTTTCAAAAAGGACTACAAACGAGCCATAAAGCGTGGCTTGAAGATTGAACTGCTGGAGCAGGTCGTAGCATTGCTGGCAATGGGCGAACCGCTGCCGGATAAGAACCGTGACCATGACCTGTCCGGCGATTGGGCAGGCCATCGGGAATGTCATATTCTCCCGGACTGGCTGCTTGTCTATCGCATAGAGGATGATGTTCTGGTGCTGACGCTGGCCCGCACCGGCACACACAGCGACTTGTTCGGCAAATAAACAGTCTGCCGCCGTATGGGGAAACCTGTACGGCGGTTTTTCTGTATGCAAAAGTATGTCGTGAAACGCGGTAGCCCTTACCGCTCCGGCTCCCGGTCGTGAGGCTTATCCCGTTCCTGTCTGGACAGCTGCTCGGCGGTTTTGCGGAGCCGTTCCACTGCTTTCAAATCCTCCCGCATGGATTTCATGGCAAGCGTGTCCGTCTGCTTTCCAGCGGCCAGCTGGTCAATCTCCCGCTGCCATGCCTTCGGGGTGATTGCCTCGCCGTTGTCTTTCAAGTCTTTCAGATACCGGGTCGCTGCGTCATACAGAATCAGTTCCCGGCTGTGGCGCTGTTCAAACTGTTCCCGTTTTTCCGGCTTTACTTTGGCAAGCTGCTTGTGGATGGACTTGTACTGGTTGTACTGTTCCCACATCTCCCCGCGTTCGGTAAGGGTGGCGATCCGGCGCTCAGCCTTGACGATCTTTCCGCGCAGGTCATAGTAACGGCTGTTCATATCAGCGATTTTTTCATGAAGCTGCTGCATAGACTGGATGCCGTTTGCCTGTAAAAAGCTGAATAGTGTAGCACTTTCCTGCAAAGCCCGGATTTTGCCGGTGCGGGTGCGGGGAAGCGTTCAACTGCTGCTGAGCCTCCCACAAAGCTGTCAAGCTGCTTTGCTGTGTTTGTGGTTTTTCCGTTTCGGCTTTCGACCAGCGATAAAGACGGGTAATGCGGGCTTTGATTTCTTTCAGCAGCTTGTTGTCGGCAACGATCTGCCGGTTTACTTCGCCCTTGTCGGTGCGGATGCCGCGCTTTTCCATTTGGCTGGCGGCTGGCCCCAGATGGACAGAGGGAATCTTATCAATGCCCTGCCGCTTGTAGCTGCGATGGTCAATGCGCTCCGGTCTGCCGGCAGATTCCAACGCCCGATTGGTGTAGGCCGCCCACGCTGCCCGCCAAATCTCCACATTTTCTTTATCGTTCCAGTCGGTCGTATCCTCTCTGTGATTTTTCCAACCGCCTTTCCCATCCGGGATACGCTGTCCATTCTCGTCCAGATCGTATGCCTTGCGGCACTTTGCGCCCCACTGTCCATTTTCTTTCAAAGGCCGGAGCGTCAGCATGATATGGACATGAGGATTGCCGGTTCCCTTGTCATGGATAGCAAAGTCGGCACACATTCCTTTGTCTACAAAGTTGTCCTTCACATAGGCGCGCACAAGGGCAAGCTGCTGTTCGCCGGACAGTTCACGGGGCAGGGCTGCTTCAATCTCGCGGGCAAGCTGGCTGTCCCTGGCTTTCTCAATTTGCTCCACGCTGTTCCAGAGGATAGAACGGTCTGCAAATTCCGGCGGGGCGTAGGCAGGCAGCATGATCTCCGCATGAACAATGCCGCCTTTCCGGGTGTAGTCGTGGGTCATGCCGTCCCATTCATTTGTCAGCTTGGTTCCGCTGCGGTAAGCAGCTGCGGCAACAGCAGAACGGCCTGCGCTGCGCTTGATGATACTGATGGGGATATGACAGAAATCTATGGGGAACACCTCCTTTCAGTGGGGGGATAACAGGCTCTGTGGAGCCGGACAAACGCAAAGTGGGTGTCTGGCTGCGCAGAGCGCACAAGGGGTTTGGGGAGTGTAGCGCCCCATCGCGCTCGGAGAGCGCAACAGCCCCCGGCAGGGCGCACGACACCGGCAACGGTGTATAAGTGCGCCCTTGTAAACAAGGGACTTATGGCGTATCCCCGGATTTTGGCAGGTTTGCAGTCAATTCCGCAGCCCCCGGAAGATGGGACAGGGTAATCAAGAACGCTTTGACCTCTACGCCGGAAAGGTCGGAGCCAGCGGGAAAATCCCCTCCAAAATGGCTCCGCGCTCAATCAGGCGGCGGGTGCGAACCCTGCGTTCTTCGTTCCACTGCTTGTTCTCCAAAATCTTCTTGCGGTTTTCAAGCTGCCGATCTCCTTCAGGACTTTCTCCCGTTCTTCTTTTTGTTGGGGTGGGCTGTAATTTTTTCGTTCATGTCAGGCACCTCTTTTCTTTGGAAATACTCATAGATTGACCGTCCATTTCTGTCGAGCAAAGTACCGGCGCAGCCTCCGCAGTGCAGCGTGGATGGATTTTCCCGCCTGTGCTGGTGTGATACCATCCATTGCGGCAATATCTTTCACTTTCATACCCAGCATATAGCGGGCATGAACACGGCGAGCCTGCATAGGCGGCAGGGAAGAAATGGCTTCGTACAATCGCCGTATCAATTCTTCGTATTCGGCTAATTCTTCTTTTTCTATCAGGTAGTCCTCCGGCGATGGCTGCGCCCCCAGCCGATGGCGGCATTTTCCGATTCCATCGTTACAATCGAGGGAGTAAAACGCCTTATACCGGTACATCTTGCGATCTCTGGCGGCCTCGGCCCTCTTATCCAGAAGAAACGCTTCGACGATCTCATCGGACACCTCCACAAAAATGTCCTCTTTGCAAAATGGATAATATTGTTTGAGATTGATGGTCTGCATAGGCACGCCCTCACTCTGTTTGAAAAAGGTCATCATAGCAGCGGCGCATATTCCGCAGCCCCCGGTGGATGGCAACGCTGACCTTACTGCTATGGATACCCTCTCTCCGGGCGATTTCCGGCTGCTTGATACCGGCAATGTAGTAGGCGTGAACACGGCGGGCCTGTGTCGGAGTGGCATGAGCCAGAGCCGCAGGCAGAGCTGCAATCAGGTGCAGGCGGGTGGTCATTTCTTCTCGTTCCAGCAAAATATCTTCCGGCGATCTGCTGTGTTCCAGTGCGTAATTTTCCAGCCAGCTGTATGCGTTCAGAGAGAGTAGTAGGCGCGGTGGTAGACTTTCCGACGCTCATAGTTCTCCATCTCCCGCTGGGCCTGATACATCGCTGCCCATACCTTGTCCGTAACATCCACAAACTCGTCATGCCGGTAGTGGGGATACATCCACCGCAGATTGATTGTTTTCATAGGCTTACCTCCTGAAAATTGGAGAGGCGGGCAGCTCGTCCGCTGTCCGCCCCTCGCTGAGATAAGGGAAATGATCCCTTTCACTTGGTAGCCAGAAAACAGGTCATTCGTTAAGCCTGTTCTCAAAGAAATTTATAAATTTTTTTCTGACCGCTTCCACACTTTGATAAACAGCCACTTTGGAGCAGCCGCACAGCACACCGATCTCTGCAAGGCTCAGCCCGTCAAGCGCATAGAGCAGGAACCGGCGGCGCTGGGCCTCGGTACAGGTGTCCAGAACAGCCATCAGCTCATGCAGCGTTTCCATGCGGCAAAGGTATTCCTCCGGCGTTTCACCGTAGGCTCCTACGCCCTCGGTGGTAATGATGTACTCGTCAAACTCCCGGCCATCCCAATGCCGCCGCTGTTCATGGAACAGGTTCTCCGTTTTGTGATCGGCCCGGTCAAGAAATTCATAGACTTCCAGCGTAACCTCCACGGCCACAGCTTGTCCGTTATAATTGATGGTAACTTCCATCTGCCTTTCCTCCATTCAGATTTTTTCGGGAAAATCTGAATGGGGCGGCGGAGAACGGCACCGGGGATAAAGTTCGGGCCATGCTGACCCGATGTTCCGGCTCCATAGAGACAAAAAAGCACCCGGACGGCATAAAGCCATACGAGCGTCATGGAATATATTTTGCTGTTCGCTTACATGGTATAGTACATACTTCTGACCGCATTGCCCCGCTGCTGGAAACAGACTTTTTTAGCTGGTGCAGGTCATGGGGACTGTGAAAAAAGGCAAAATAGACACGGCGGCAATCCTCCTATGTGCCGCCGTGGATTTTACACGGTGTTAGGTCGTCG
>VOFJ01003091.1_pt1 | contig 29276 bp, 26 predicted proteins | sample 5384081 | NCBI WGS metagenome assembly VOFJ01 (sample SAMN12384729, study PRJNA508395) | human gut metagenome | isolation source: healthy gut I | host: Homo sapiens | reverse complement strand
AAACCTGCGTCGAAGGCGTGCAGTTCCACCGGAAGGTCCATCCGCGCCGCAAGAGCCATGTCCTGCACGATCAGCGTCGACGCCCGCGTCAGCGCCCGGGCCTGCCGTTCGGCGGCCTCCAGTTCATCGTCCCACACGAGCGTGTTGAGCGTGTCGTCTCAGGTCACCAAGCTTGGTCCAGGTGGCCTTGTCATCGCTGACCTCGACGACGCCTGGCTCGGACGGTCGTCGGGGCTGGAGGCATGACCGGTAATCGTGACCTCGCCGATCGGCTTGCTGGAGCCCAGATCGACGATCACGGCCGCGCCGGCCGCGATCTTGTCGCCGTTCGGGTCCTTGAGGTAGGTGATCGTGGACGGGTTGCCGTCGATCATCTGCTCCTTGGTGCTGCTGTAGGTGGCGTTGAGGTTCTCCAGCTGCACGCCAGTCGCCGTGTACGGAGCGAGAGTCTCCTTCTCGACCTTGTTGACGTCGATGCCCTTGATGCCGAGCCACAGGTCATCGCCGTTGTCGGCGGTGGCGATCAGTCGCACGCCGGTGACGCCGGTGATGTTCAGACCGGTGACTTTGACCGGCTCCTCGGAGCCCTTCGGGCGCTCGAACGTCGCATCCGGCACGTCGGTCCAGTTCTCGCCGTCCGTGGTGGTCTGCAGCTTGAGTGGTAGAAGTGGTTCTTGCCGCCGTTGAACGCGCGAAGCGGATGCTCTTGAGCGTGGTGGCCTTGCTGAACTTCACGCCGACGTAGTTGCCCTTGTGCAGGTAGTTCGGGTTCTGGAACACCGTGACCGTGCTGTCTTTGCCGTCGAAGATGTCTTCGATCGAGCCGGAGGTCGGCGTGGTGAACACGTCGCTGATGTACGTCTTGGTCACGACGTTCGGGTCGGCCTCCTGCTGCACCTTGTTGGACAGGTAGGAGTCCATCGCCTTGATGAACGGCACGATGTGCTGCACGCCGACTTCGGCGTACTCGGTGTGGTTCACGTAGTAGAAGCCGTGCTTCTTGGACGCGGCGAACGCGGACTGCGCGTCGGAGTACTCCTTGAGCGTCGAGGACGTGTCGCCGTTCAGCGCGGCCTCGATACCCGCGATGTAGGCGAGCGCGGCCTTGGTGGTGTCATCCCAGCAGTCGATCCACGGGGCGATCTGCTCGTTGGCGTCCTGCCCGGTGTAGTCCTTGCCGATGTCGCCGAGCATCTTCGCATCGCCCTTGGCGCGGTAGGTCTTGGCTGCCTTCTGCAGCGTGACGAACGCGGCCTTGATGTCGGCCAGGTCGTGGGCGGTGATGGTGCCGTCAGCCAGCTTCGCCTTGGCGGCGGTCAGTGCGGGAGCCAGGTCCACGGACTCCTGCAGCGCGGTGACGCGCGAATCCATGTTCTGGTTGATGGTGTGCTTGGACAGCTCACGCAGCGCGTTCGACGCGGCGGTCGGCACAGCGGAGTTGTGGTCGACGAACGAGAACGAATCCTGCCATGCCTGGTCGGCCTCGCTCTTGCTCCGCCAGATGTTCCACGAGTAGGTGGCGTTGCCGAAGATGCCGACCTTGCTCGGCTCGGACTGCTGCATCGGGTTGAGCACGATGCCCTGGATCTTCGACGGGTCGACGCCCGGATGCAGGAACGTGTCGTAGCCGCCCATGATCAGGTGGCTCTTCGAGTTGTCGGAGCACGGCCAGTTGATCCACATGTAGGGGCCGCGGCCGACGTTCGAGGTGAACGTGTCGGTGAAGTTCTGCGAGACCTCGCCCCAGACGCGTCCGCCGGTCATGACGATCTGCACTTCCTTGGGGGAAGTTGGCGAAGTAGCTCATGCCGTTGCCCATGTATTCCTGCGTGACGAACGGCAGCGTGGTCTTGAGATCCGGGTAGGTCTTCTTCATTTCCTTGAGCCACGCGACCATGTCAGTGAGCAGCTTGGTGTAATTGTTTACCGCCCACGTTCGCCGCGTCATCGGCCAGGATGGCGATCTGGCGCACGCCGACCCCGATGGTCTGCGCGAACTTGTCCTGCAGCACCTTCAGATCGGCCTGATAGTTCGCCTCAGAGTTGAACCGAATCGCGTTGTTCATGAACGGGTGCAGAGCGAACACGAAACGCGTCGTCTTGGAGGCGTTGCCGGCATCGGGCGAGCGGCTTGATCTTGGTGTCGAGCTCGTCCTGCGTGTACAGCGTACGCCACTGCGAGTTGTGCTTCGGATCGTCCTTTGGGGGCGTAGAAGTACGAGTTGAGCTTGTGTAGCCGCCCCACTTCATCAGGTTGATGCGGTCCTGAGTGCTCCACGGGTTGCCGTAGTAGCCCTTCGATGAAACCGCGGCTGACCACGTCGGCGTAGTCGGTGACGGTGAAGTTGCGGATCGTCAGGCTATCGATCTGGCCGAGCACCTGGTACAGGGTGGTCAGGCCGTAGAAGCTGGCGTCGGTGTCTTTGCCGAGCACGGAGATCGTGCCGTTGTCGGACTTGAGGAAGTATGAGTCGGTCTTGTCGAAGATGGCGGAATCCGGGCTGTACTTGCTTTCGATGGCAGTCTCGGCCTTGCCATCGGAACCGTTCACGCCCACATAGACGTTGGTCTTGCCGCTGACTGCGGCGTCGGATTCGGTGACGTTCAGGTTCTTGAGCGCCGCCACTTCGTCCAGTCGGTCCTGGGTGGCTTCATCGATGTCATCGTCATAGATGACGTTGATGTCGCGAAGAATGTACTGTCCGCTGTCATAACGGATCGAATGCGGCTTGGGGTACAGCGTGTATTCGGTCGCCGCCGTATCGCCGCCTGCCGCGTACGCCGTCTGCACGCCGATGGCCACTGCCGGGCTCAACGACAGAGCCGCGGCAAGCAGGCCTCCCCTAATGCCTTACTTCGCATACTGGGGTTCCTTTCCTTGTCCGGCACTGGGGACGCGCCGGCTGAATCTCTCATCATTGAATTATTCGTCACCATGCTGCTTTGCATCATCGTGACACGGGGACTCGTGTGAGTTCATCATTGGTCAGTATTCAGTATATATAATTAACAAAATATCGCGACGTTTTCGGTCGTGTCGCAGCCCATCGGCGATTCATGGCCGTGACACGGCGTGCGTTACTGTTGTTGTCATGACCATCACCGTATCGACAGACGGAAGCGCCCTGGGCAATCCGAACGGCCCAATGGGCTGGGCCTGGGCCGACCACGAACTCAACATGGCACATTCCGGCGGCCATGAGCACGGCGGCGACTGCGATGCCGGCGGCGCCACGAACGGCACGAATCAGATCGGCGAATTGTGCGCAGTGCTGGAGGCGCTGCGCGCACATCCCGGCGCGGAGCCGCTGGTCATCGAGACCGACTCGCAGTACGCCATCAACTGTTCCACCAAGTGGGTGCACGGGTGGAAGAAGAACGGCTGGAAGAACTCGCAGAAGAAGCCTGTGAAGAACGCGGCGCTCATCAGGGCGATCGACGCCGAGCTGTCGCGCCGCGCCGGCTCGGTGAAGTTCGTGTGGGTCAAAGGGCACGCGGGCAACGCCGGCAACGAGAAGGTGGACGACCTGGCTCGCACGTATGCCGGCGACTGCCGCAGCGGCGTGCAGGAGGGATATCTGCCGAAGGAGGGATGGCAGTCGCTGCTGGCTTCGAGTATGCCAAGGGAACCGACGTGCCGGAGGATGCGCAGATGCTGCTGGACGGCAAGATTTCCACGCAGGAGTACCATCTCGGGCGAGGCGGGGAATCGGGTGAAGCGGGAGCCGAGCACGAATCGGACGGCGACAACGTCGCAAAGCGAATCCGCAAGCCATCGTTGGCGGAGCTGCTTTGCCGAACCCCGAAGGCGTGCCCGACTACGGCGAGACCCAGTCGGACACATCATCCACCACTGCGATGTCAACTCCTACTGTTCCTATGACGACCGAATCGGACGCGACCGTCGCACTGTCATCGAATTCGGCACAGGCCGAGGACACACAGTCCGGTAGCTCCACACGCTCTGTGGCCGAACCTGCGGCGCCGCGGCTCTCACCGACCGCCCTCACCGCGTCGGGCACGCTGCGCTTTACTCCCCCCGCCATCCACCAGCCCGACATATGACGGACGGCCGCGCATCATCCACGGACTGGTTCGCGTGGACGGATATGTGAACGGCGACGGCACCATCACCCTCGACAATGCCGCGTTCTATACGGACAAGCAGGGATAAGCAGCCGAATGGCGACGGTTCTCCTCCCAAAACCCGGACGAACGGCGGTGACGTTCCACGAACCGGATACTATAGAGGTGGACTTCAATCCCAAAGTTTGAAGCATGTTTCCCTCCAAGGGGAATGCACGGACATTTCAAAGGAGTACATGATGGACAAGGCACAGCAGGATGCACTGAAGAAGGCGGCCGGCATCGAAGCCGCCAAGCTGATCGAGAACGGCATGATCGCCGGTCTCGGAACCGGTTCGACCGTGCGTTTCCTGGTCGATGAGCTCGGCCGCCGCGTCAAGGAGGAGGGCCTGCAGTTCACCGGCGTGACGACCTCCCGTCGCACGCAGGAGCAGGCCGAAGGTTACGGCATCAAGATCGTGGACATCGATGATGTGGATCATATCGACATCACCATCGACGGCGCCGACGAGGTGGACAAGAACTTCAACGGCATCAAGGGCGGCGGCGCCGCACTGCTGTGGGAGAAGATCGTGGCCACGAACTCCAACAAAAAATCGTGTGGATCGTGGACGAGTCCAAGGTCGTCGACACCATCGGCAAGTTCCCGCTGCCGGTCGAGGTGATTCCGTTCGGCGCCGGCCACGTCATCAAGCAGTTCGAGGCCAAGAACTACAAGCCGGTGCTGCGCCTCGACGCCGACGGCAAGGAAGTGCGCACCGACGAGAACAACTTCGTCGTGGACCTGCATCTTGAGCGCATCGACCACCCGCAGGATCTCGCCGAGGACCTGATCAACACGGTCGGCGTCGTCGAGCACGGCCTGTTCCTCAACATGGTCGACAAGGTCATCGTCGGCGACCCCAACGGCCCACGCGTAATGACCAACGGCAACAAGTGACCTAACGCGGCGAATCGCCGCCTCAATCCCGGCGCCGGCAGCCCCCCCCATCGGAGTCTGCCGGCGCTGTCATATCCAGTTCGCTTCCGCCAGCGGGGACGAGAATGTAAAAGCCCCGCGGCCGACAGGGTCGCGGGGCTTTGTGTGCGCGCTTGCGAGCGAACGACTACTTGCGCTGGTGGCGAGTCTTACGCAGCATCTTGCGGTGCTTCTTCTTGCTCATCCGCTTGCGGCGCTTCTGATGACCGAACCCATCGTCAGCCTCCCTTAGTACGTTAAAGATTGCAACTTGCCCAATAGTACACGTATTGAGGGACTTACGCATCCGCGCGTTCCATTTCCGCCATGAATCCGCAAATCACCCCGAATTATCACGAAATCACAGCGGGAACGGCTCATAGAACCGCAGCACGGATTCCTTGGAGCCGGTCACCTCGAACACGGCGGTATCGTTCTGCCACAACGCCGTCGCGGTCTTGCCATCCTCACTGTCGGCCCTCACCGTGTAGCTGCCGGTGCTCTTGCCCGACACCTTGACGTCCCCGGACTTCAGCTCCTTGCCGGTCAGGTTCTTCGCCAGCTCGTCGTACTGCTTCTTCACGGTGTCGGAGTCCGACCATTGCGCGACGATGACGGTCACGTCCTTCGCCGACTTGCCCGTGGAGTACGTGAGCGTGTACTCCTCCAGCGGCGACGCGGACTTCCAGGTCTCGCTGGCGCCCGCCTTGGTGCGCGCGTAGTTGAGCACGCTGTCCGGCATCGCCTTGAGCAGTTCGGATGCGTCATCCGGCAGCGCGGTGGCCTTGATGCTCGGCTTGGTAGGCTCGGCGGCGGTCTGCTGCTGCACCTTCGTCACTTCGTCCGTCTTGTTCAATGCCCAACCGGGCCATACGAACGCGGACAGCAGCGCAAGCACGACGACCAGCGCGGCGACGATCATCACGACGATCAGCTTGCCGCGCGATGCGGAACTACCGTGCGGATAGGAAGGGGATTGAGTCTTTGCCATGCTGTGATTCTCTCACGCGCATACGACGCAACGGCATCGTTTCGCCGGCGACGTCGACGTGCCGCTTTGTGCTAAGGTCTGCGGTATGGTGAAGTCGGCGACGCGATATGTATGCAGCGAATGCGGCTGGGATGGTCTCAAATGGGTGGGCCGCTGCCCGCAGTGCGGGCAGTGGGGGCACCGTGGAGGAATTCCACGAGGCCCGTCCCGCCGCATCGTCGTCGCGCACCGCGGCGCCGGGCCGCACCTCACGCACGCAGGCGGCCGTGTCCATCGTCAGCGCGGCGACGCCCATCACCCAGATAGACACGTCCACGGCGTCACGGCTGTCCACGGGTTTCGGCGAGTTCGACCGCGTGCTCGGCGGCGGCATCGTGCCCGGCTCGGTCGTGCTGATCGCGGGCGAACCCGGCATCGGCAAGTCGACACTGCTGCTGGAGACTGCCGGCAACATCGCCGCAGGCCAGCCCAACGGCTCGGTGCTGTACGTCTCCGGCGAGGAATCGCAGGCGCAGGTGCGTCTGCGGGCGTCGCGGGTCAATGCGATGGAGCAGAACCTGCTACTGGCGTCCACCACCGATCTCGCCACCGTGCTGGGGCTGATCGAGAGGACGCGGCCGACACTGGCGATCGTGGATTCGGCGCAGACCATCGTCTCGCAAGACGTTGATGGCATCTCCGGCGGCTCCACGCAGGTGCGCGAGGTGGCGAGCGCGCTGATCGACACGGCGAAGACGCTGAACATCCCCGTGCTCCTGGTCGGGCATGTCACCAAGGACGGGTCCATCGCCGGCCCGCGCACGTTGGAGCATCTGGTGGATGTGGTATGCCAGTTCGAGGGCGATCCGGAAACGGCGCTGCGTATGCTGCGGGCGGTGAAGAACCGGTTCGGGCCTACGGATGAGGTCGGGTGTTTCGATATGAGTGGCGAGGGCATCGAGGAGGTCAGCGATCCCTCGGGACTGTTCCTGTCGTCCGCCGACGAACGTGTGGAGGGCACGTGCGTGACGTTCACGCTGGACGGCCATCGCAGCCTGCCCATTGAGATTCAGGCGCTGGTGACCAGTTCCGTGCTGCCGACACCGCGACGGGCGGTGGTGGGGGTCGAGACGAACCGCATCGCTATGCTCACCGCCGTGCTGTACCGACATGGCAAGGTGAACCTGCTGGCGAACGACCTGTATGTATCGACGATCGCGGGAGGACTGGCGAAGGAACCAGCCTGTGATCTGGCGATTGTGGCGGCGCTGGCCAGTGCGGCCAGGTCGAAGCCAATCGCGCGAGACACGTGCGCCATCGGCGAGATCTCCCTGACCGGGCAGATTAGGCCGGTGCCGCGGCTGGAGCACCGGCTGCGCGAGGCCGCGCGGCTCGGGTTCGCCACGGCGGTGGTGCCGCCGATGCGCAAGCGTGTCACCATCGAGGGGCTGCGCATCGTAGAGGTGACGCATCTGCGCGACGCGCTGGAGTCTCTGGGCGTCGTCTGACAGTGACGGTGACGGTGACGACACGGCACGCGCAAGATACGCGAGGCACGATAGCGGCGCGATTCAGCGCATGCGAGCCTATGCCGATACCGTTCTGACGCAGGTGGAGAGACCGGCGTCTGTCGGGTGCTCCTGCCGCGCTCAACGCGCGGAGGTCAGTTCCCTGGTCTCCCTGAACGTTGCGCGTCAATTCGTCCTTGAGCGCATCGGCACTGTCGAATTTCACCTGCGGGCGCAGGAATCCCGCGAATTCGACGCGCACGTCGTGACCATACAGGTCCAGCCATTCGTCGGTGACCGCGTACGCCTCGACCACCCGCTCATTGAGACCGGTCTCTTCGTTGAAGGTCGGCTTCGTGCCGATGGAGATCGCTGCCGGCCACCGGTAGGGTGATTCGGCGGCGAGCCTGGCCTTGATGAGCCAGAATCATACACGCGCGGAATCACCGAGGCATTGCCGCTGCCGCTGTTGCCGTCGGAGGCGTTCTCGTCGGAGTCGGCGGGCGCTCCCCGCCGCGCCCAAATCGATCAGCCAGCCGGCATACACGCCATCCACCGGAATATAACCGTCAATCATGCTCCCCCAGGTTCGCCGTCGGGAAACCGATTGTGCGGCCGCGCTCCTCGCCGTGCACCACCGTTCCTCGATGGCGTGCGCATGGCCGAGGATCTCGTCGGCGGCCTTGATACGACCATGTGCGAGCAGGTATCGCACGTTCGTCGAGCTCCACACGCGCACTTCGCGCCCCTGATGCTTCTTGCTCCACGCGCGCAGCTGCGCCTTGGTCATGCCTTCGGTCGGATCCACAGGCTCCCCAGGCTCGCTCGGCATCTGCGGGGTGACGTCGGCCGGCACGCGCACATGACCTGGGCCGCGGTCGTCGACGATCTCAAGCTCGAACACGCCGGTGGCCTGCGCGAGGACTCCGATGGCCTTCACATCGCCAGCGCGGTTGGCGCCCATCGCCGCATCCGTTCCCAGCACCAGCGTGCGCATGCCCAGTTTGCCGACCATCTGGCCGAGGAAGAACCGATATGATTTCGTGGCGAACGCCAGCGTATAGCGCACGATCAGCACATGGTCCACGCCAAGGTTCTCCAGCGTCCGCAGCCTCTGGTCGACGCTGGTCAGCGCCATGGGGTCGCAGAAGCCGTCGCCCGGCTCCTGCCCGTCATGGGCGGCCGCGTACGCGTGCACGACACCGGGACGCGGGTCGAACATCACCACCACGGAAAACGCCTTGTCGGCCTTGGCGAGTTCCACCGCTCGGCGGATGACCGCCTGATGGCCGCGGTGCATGCCGTCGAACACGCCGACCGTGACCACGGATTTCCTGTTGGCACTCAGCGTCGGCCATTCGACCAGCCCGGAGGCGTCCGGGGCAAGAGTCGTGATTTTCATGGGTGATGGTGTTCCTTCACGTGTTGCGCCGTATATGCGGCTTGTGGGCATGGTTCCGGCCTTCCATGATACCCGCCACCAGTGCGGCTGCGCCACCGAAATGATGAACTGATTTGCATCATGCCGTCCCGATGCCGTCACTGTGTGCGGGCGCCGTCACTGTGTGCGTGGACGCACAGCGTGACGCATACCACAAAACCCTTGGAAAATAAGGATTTCTGGCATTGCGTCACTGTGTGCGTGGACGCACAGCGTGACGCACCTCGCACACAGTGACGCATTACGCGCCGAATACGGTGGCCGGCTTGGCCTCGCCACGCTTGGCGCGCTCGACGAGCGCCACCACTTCCCCGCTCTGCGGCAGATACGCGGCGGCCGTACCGTGGATGTCATAGGGGATACGCCGGCCGTACCGCAGGTTGACGGCGTCCTGATCGGTGATGGCGAGCAGCGGCATGGTGCCTCGCGCGGCATCCAGCATCGTCAGCGCCTTGCCTGCGAGCTCGTCGCCAATCACATCGAGCACGGCGCGGTTGCGGGACTGGTGGTTGCCGTTGCGGTCGGTGTACTCGCGTGTCTCCACGTGCGCGGTGATGACATTCGGCGAGGAGACGTCGAAACCGCCCACCCGCGTGCGCCGCAGCCGTATCAGGTGCCCGCCGACTCCCAGCGCCGCGCCCAGGTCGCGCCCGAGCGCGCGGATATATGTGCCCGCCGAGCAGCTGACGCGCACATCGACGTCGATCACCGGCGTCGCCTCCGCGTCATCCCGTTCCGTCGTTGCCCGCCCGTCCGCCGCCGAGACGAGCGGAAGTCCTAGCTGCCGCGTCGGGGCATAGCCGAACCGCACATCCAGCACACCGAACGCGCTGACGGTGATCCGACGCGCCTTGAGCTGCACGTCCTGCCGTCGCGGGCCAGATCATAGGCACGTTGACCGTTGATTTTGATTGCGGAGAACGTGTTCGGCACCTGCTCGATGCTGCCGGTGAGCTGCAATGCGATGATGTCATCGATACGGTCGCGCCACAGCTGCTGGCCATCCGGCAAAAACGCTTCCTGATGCGGATGATACGCGGAGCCGTCATCCGCGACCTTTGCGGCTGCCACGGCCGAACCCTTGGCCGCGTTCACAGGCCCATTCTCGCCAGCCGACTGAGGCCCACCGGCGACCGGCAATGCCAGCAGCTCTTGCCAGCGCTCGGGCGAGGTAGCCGACAGCAGTTCGCCATCGGCATCATCGGTGGTGGTGGACTGGCCGAGGCGAATCGTCGCCTCATAGGTCTTGTCGTGTTCGACGATATGGTTCAGCAACCGCGTGGCGTTGCCGAATCCGACGACCAGCACGCCGGTGGCCATCGGGTCGAGGGTGCCGGCGTGCCCCACCTTTTTCATATGCAATGCGCCGCGCGCAGCCGCGACGATGTCATGACTGGTGACGCCACGCGGCTTGTCCACGACCAACAATCCCGACGTAGGAGTCGCCGGCGCGGCGGAGCCAGCCACAGGCGCGGCTTGCGTAGCCACGATCGGAGCCTGCTCGCCGCCCGAGGCTTCGGGTACGGTCCCCATCAGTGAATTCTCTCCGTCTCGCAGAACCGCTGATATGAGGCTCAGCGGTCGCCCGTTGCCTCGTCCGCCGCGTTCTCGGCGTCATCTTCCAGGGTCTCGACGCCGATGCCGTTGCCTTCGACGTCGTCATCGTCGAGGTCGTCCGCGTACTCGTCGTACTCGTCGTCATCGTCAAACTCGTCGTCATCGCGCTCTTCAGGATGCTTGTACGGGTCGGCGTCGCCCGCGTACTGCGCGGTCTCGCGCGCCTTGGCGATCTCCTCGTCACGCTTGTGCGCGACAGCCAGGATATCCTCGATCTCATGCGCCTCGCTCGGCACCTCGTCATAGATGAACTGCAGCTGCGGGGTCAGTCGCAGGCCGGCTTTGGAGCCGACCAGCGAACGCAGCCGCCCTTTCGCCTGATCGAGCGCCTGCTTGGCGCGCTTGCGCTCCCCCTGCTCGCGCCCATCATGCCCAAGCTGAGTCCAGTACACCTTGGCGATCTGCAAGTCATTGGTGACGCGCACATCGGTGATGGTCACGCTCGCAAGCCGCTTGTCGTGCAGCTGAGCTTCCATCGACGACGCGATCACCCGTTGGATCAGCGCCGCGACTCGTGCGGCGCGCGGGTTCGTTCCTGCCATAAAAATCCTTTTCCTCGATTGCGCGGCGAACCGCTGACAATATCACTCGTATCATATTCGCACATCCCCTACTCGAAGGCTCACAGCGAATCGTTCTCAATAAGAAACATGCGGGGATTGCGCACATTAGCGCACAATCGAACAAAACCGAAAAGCCCGGAGTTCCGGCCATCAGCAGCGAATACTGTTCATTGGCGAAAAACGGGGGGCGCACGAACCGTAATGAAAATGGTTCGCTGCGCCCGTCCGCGAAAAAGCGGCGGACACCCGAAAGCGCCCGCCGCCCATGTATATATGCGCCTTACTTGCGCTCGACTTCCTGCATCTCGAAGGTCTCGATAATGTCGCCGAGCTCGATGTCGTTGAAAGTGCCGAGGTTGATACCGGCCTCGTAACCTTCCTTGACCGACTGCACGTCGTCCTTGAAACGACGCAGCGAGGAGATCTCCAGGTCGTTGACCGTGGCGACGCCGTTGCGCAGGATACGGCACTTCGTACCGCGCTTGACCTCGCCGTCCTGCACCATGACGCCGGCGATGTTGCCGAACTTGGAGGAGCGGAAGATCTCGCGGATCTCGGAGTGGGAGGTGACGACCCTCCTCGTATTCCGGCTTGAGCATGCCCTTGAGGGCGGCCTCGATGTCTTCGATCGCCTTGTAGATGATCGAGTAGTACTTGATCTCGACGCCTTCACGGTCGGCCAGATCCGCCACCTGACGGTTCGGGCGCACGTTGAAGCCGATGATGACGGCCTTGTCGACGGTCGCGAGGTTGACGTCGTTCTGGGTGATCGCGCCGACGCCGCGGTGGATGACCTGGATGCCGACCTCGTCGGACACCTCGATCTTCATCAGGGAGTCTTCCAGCGCCTCGACGGAACCGGAGGAGTCGCCCTTGATGACGATGTTGAGCATGTCCACCTCGGACTTGGCGAACTGCTCCTTGAGGCTTTCGAGCGAGACGATCTTGCGGCGCTTCGCGAGCTGCGCGGCGCGTTCGGTGGCCTGGCGCTTCTCGGCGATCTGGCGGGCGGTGCGGTCGTCGGATGCGACCAGGAAGAGATCGCCGGCGGTCGGCACGGACGTCAGACCCAGCACCTGCACGGGCGTGGACGGGGTGGCTTCCTTCATGTGGTTGCCGTTCTCGTCGAGCATGGCGCGCACGCGACCGTACGAGGTGCCGGCGACGATGGCGTCGCCGATGCGCAGGGTGCCCTGCTGCACGAGCACGGTCGCCACAGCGCCGCGGCCCTTGTCGAGTCGGGCTTCGACGGTGGCGCCTCGGGCGTCCATATCCGGGTTCGCACGCAGGTCGAGGTCGGCGTCGGCCGTGAGCAGCACGGCTTCGAGCAGCTTGTCGACATTGGTGCCCTGCTTGGCGGAAATGTCGACGAACATGGTGTCGCCGCCGTACTCCTCCGGCACGAGGCCGAACTCGGTGAGCTGGCCACGGACCTTCTCCGGGTTCGCACCCGGCTTATCGATCTTGTTGACGGCCACGACGATCGGCACCTTGGCCGCCTGCGCGTGGTTGATGGCCTCGACGGTCTGCGGCATCACGCCGTCATCGGCGGCGACCACGAGAATCGCGACGTCGGTGAGCTCGGCACCGCGGGCACGCATGGCGGTGAACGCCTCGTGGCCAGGGGTGTCGAGGAACGTGATCTTTGCGCTTCTCGCCTTCCAGATCGACGGTCACCTGATAGGCGCCGATGCGCTGGGTGATGCCGCCGGCCTCGCGGGCGATGACGTTGGTCTTGCGGATGGCGTCGAGCAGTCGGGTCTTGCCGTGATCGACATGGCCCATGACGGTGACGACCGGCGGACGCGGCTTCAGATCCTCGTCCTCCTGCAGCTCCTCGCTGTCAAGGTCGATGTCGAACTGCTGCAGCAGCTCCTTGTCCTCCTCCTCGGCGGAGACGATCTGGATGTTCCAGCCGATCTCCTCGCCCAGGATCTGGAAGGTGGATTCGTCCAACGACTGGGTGGCCGTGGCCATCTCGCCGAGATGGAACAGCACGGTGACCAAGGCCGCCGGGTTGACGTTGATCTTCTCCGCCAGATCGGCGAGCGAGGCGCCCTGACGCAGGCGAACGGTCTGTCCGTTGCCGGTGGGGATGCGCACGCCGCCGATGACGGGTGCCTTCATCTCCTGGAATTCCTGACGCTTCGCGAGACGGTTCTTGCGGGCCTTGGACGACTTGCCGCCCTGACGGCCGAATGCGCCGGCCGCGCCGCCGCGACCGCGGCCGCCGCCGCGCGACGGACCGGTTCCGGACGTGTTGGAGTTGTTCTGGAAGCCGCCGCCCTGACCAGCGCCAGTGCCAGCGCCGGCACCGAAGCGGTTGCCGCCCGCGGGACGGGCGCCGCCGGTCTGACCCGGACGGTTATGCCCCCACTGCCCCGGCTTGGCGCCCTGCGCTCCCTGACCGGGACGACCGCCACGGAATCCTCCGCGACCGCCCTGACCTGCGCCGGGGCGACCGCCACGGCCGCCGCGATTGTCGTTGTGGTTGCCGTTTACGGTCGGACGGGCCATCGGGTGCGGACGGGGGATGTCGCGCGGGGTGGGCGCGTGCATGCCCTGCTTGCGGCTGAACGGGTTGTTGCCGGGACGAGGCCCCGGAGTCGACGGACGGGCGCCGCCGTTGGCGGAAGGTGCGCTGCCTGCGCCCGGCTGCTGGCCCTGGCGCGGCTGACCCTGATGGGAGCCTCCTCGGGAATCCTGCGGACGGCCGCCGGCGTTGCCGCCGTGACCGGGTTGGTGGGAACGCGGGCCGGGGAAGGCGCCGCGCTGCCCTGAAGGCGCGTGCGGATTGTGACGCTGCGCGGGTGAGGGGCGGTTCTCGCCGCCTTCACGGGTCGGTCGAGCGTCACGCATGTCGCCGCGGGATTCGTTGCGATTGTCGCGCGGCGTCGTGCCGCGATTCGATGACGGCACATGTGCAGCAGGCGCCGCAGAGCGCGGTTCCGCCGGACGCGGTGCCGCGGCGGGCTTCTTGCCCAGACCGGGCTTGGCTACAGGTGCGGGCTTGACTGCGGGAGCACGATGCTCCGACGGTGCGGGAGCCGGTGTCTTGCGTTCCGCTGCGGACGCTCCCGGCTTCGCCTCGCCCTTTTGGAAGGCGTTCTTCAACTTGCGCGCCACCGGCGCCTCAACCGTCGAAGAAGCTGATTTTACGAATTCACCCATGTCCTTGAGTTTGTCAAGGACGGTTTTGCTGTCGACGCCAAAATCCTTGGCAAGCTCGTACACGCGTTTTTTCGCCACATTACTCCTAATTCTGGGCCGCGCGTAGACTCGCGCGGCTATTTTCCGATGACGGATTCTGCCCGTTTCATCGTGCAACCATGGTCGTGTTACCTCATATCTCGATCCCGTGGCATGACGGCATAACGCATCCACACCCGGTGTGCCGTGTCCAGCATACTAGGGACGTTGGATGTGCCGTCGGCCGCGCGTCACCGCCGTGTCGCGGATCACTTGCCTTCGGCAGCGACCTTCTTCGCGTGCGCTTCGGTGGATTCGATGCCGATCTTCCATCCGGTCAGCTTCGCCGCGAGACGCGCGTTCTGGCCTTCCTTGCCGATGGCCAGCGACAGCTGGTCGTCATGGATGAAGGCGATGGCGGTCTTGTTCTTCTCGCTGATGACCTGCACGCCGGTGGCGACGGCGGGAGACAGCGCAGAGGCGACGAACTTCGCCGGATCGGCGGACCAGTCGACGATGTCGATCTTCTCCGGTCCGAGGTTCTCCATGACGGCGCGCACACGAGCGCCGCCGGGGCCGATCAGGGCACCCTTGGGGTTGACGCCATCGGTGTTGGCGCGGACGGCGATCTTGGTGCGGGCGCCGGCCTCGCGGGCGATGGCCATGATCGACACGGCGCCGGACACCAGTTCCGGGACCTCGCGCTCGAACAGGCGACGCACCAGCTCGGGGTGCGAACGGGAGACGACGATCTCGGGGCCCTTGACGCCGCGCGCCACGTTGACGACATACACGCGCAGACGCTCGCCATGACGGTAACGCTCACCGGGCACCTGCTCGCGACGGGGCAGAATCGCCTCGACATCGCCGATGGCGACATGCACGTTCGTCGGATCGCTGGCATCCTGCTGAACGATGCCGGTGACGAGCTTGCCCTTCTGGCCGGAGAAGGCGCCGAAGACCTTGTCGTCCTCGGCCTTACGGAACCGCTGTCCGATGACCTGGCGCGCGGTGGCCGCGGCGAGGCGCCCGAAGTTGCGCGGGGTGTCGTCGTACTCCTCGCCCAGCTCCGGTGCGGGATGAGGGTCATCCTCGGTGGGCTCCACCGGGATCTCCTTACGAGCCCACACGGTGAACGTGCCTGCCCGCGTGTCGAGCTCGACACGGGCATGCTTGGCCGCATGAGGTGTTTTCAGATAGGCCAGACGCAGCGCCTCTTCCAGTGCGGCGTCCAGTTGTTCGAGATCGATTCCTTGCTCGATGGCGAGCTGATGCATTCCTGCCAGGTCCAGTTCCATACTCAAGACCTCCTATGAAGTTATAGCCGTGGTGGCGCGCATATGGTCACAGTCGTCTATTAGTGTAGAGGCCTATGCAGACACGTCATTGGCCAGATCACGGCATTCCATGCCGTGAGAGGAACATATCTTCGTGGTGTCGCCGTATCGTCGCGGCACTCTGCATCACCGCCCTGTGCGGCGCCCTGAGCGCCTGCAGCGCGCCCCGGATCGATGGGCGCGCGGAGTCGGAACACCAGCCCAGCGCCTGCGAGAGCGCCTACTGGGCCGCCGACGCGTCGACGGCCACCATGAACGGCCGTCACCATATCATCATGCGATATCTCGCGGCGAAGCAGGCCGTCGGGCAGTGGAGCGAGGTGGCCGCCACCTGCACCCAGCGATTCGCGCAGGGCACGATCAGAAGCGCCCAGGCCGAGCATGTGGCCGTGACGCTGGGCACAAGGCTCGGTGGCAACGACACCTACCGCACGGTCTCCGACGACAGCCTGAGGCAGGTTCTGGGCATCGACCTCGACGGCGCCACCTTGGGCGCCATGTCGCTGGCCGAGGACCGCGCCGGGTTCGTCATGGAGGTGCTCGCCGCGCGGGATACGCCCGGCGCCACCCTGAGCCGGTCCGACCGGCACAAGACCGCGGGGCAATTGCTCTTCACCGCGTCCGGCTTGAGCCGCGACCCACGAGAAAAGGTCTACGACATCCAGAAGATCCTCGCCTCGCCGACCTCGATGACCGATTCCACGACCGGCCTGAGCGTGCCGACAACGGCCTTGACGGAGATCGACTGCGCCCGGGAGCAGCTCGCCGCAATGGCCGATGACGGGGCGTCGGCCAAGTCGAAGCACACCGACAAGACCGGCAACAACACCAACGGCAACGGCGATACCGACAGTGCAACTGACACCACCGACGTCAACGCCACCGATACCAACACCGTCGGCACGGAAAACGACGCACGCCTGCGTGTCCTCTCCACGCTGATCTCCTCCCACATCACCTCCGCATTCGCACTCGGCTACCCCGACATGGACGCGTTCCTCTTCTCCTGATCGCGTCACTCCCGCAGCCCTATTATGCATACGGGGGTAAAAGCAACACCCGTACGCCGCAGAAGTCAGCCCGATTGCATATGCGCAACATAACCGTTTCTTCGTAAAAGGTCTCACGTTGCCGTGAAACCCGATGGAAAAAACGCCAAACTCACCCTCGATGGCTCATCGATGAGCCAGCAACGACAACGTAGGGCCTATAGGAACTTTTGTGGTGCTTATGATCGAGGTCTGGCCTTGTACGAGTAGGCGTGTCGGCATGTCTTTTTCCCCGCGTGGAAAATGATGCGCTCCCGGTGGTGGGCTGGATGGTGTGAGAACGCCATCCAGCAAAGCGAGGAAATGCCCGGCATGCGGGCGTGCGATGAAGAAGAACGGACGGACCGGCAAGGGCACGCAACGGTGGAGATGCCGGGCCTGCCGGCTGAGCTCGACGATGCCGCAGCGCGGCCGCAGACGGGCGCGGACGCTGGAGGAGTTCCTCTCATGGCTGCCGGGGCGTCGTCCCAGACGGCGTCGGAATCCACGGGCGACGCGCGCGCCCTGCGCAAGCGGATCGCATGGTGCTGGTCAATCCGGCCGCGCATCGCCCGCCGGACGCGAAGCGCCACACGGTCATGGCCGACGGCACGTACATGGGCCACGGCTGGCGCCTGATCATCGCCATCGACGGCGAAAGCGGAGAAGTCCTCGCCTTCCAGTGGTGCGCGCACGAGGCTGCGCCGCTGCTGCCGGCGGTTGGAGAAACTCTTCCGCGAGGGGAAGCTCTTCGCCTTTCCCGGGCCGGCGCTTGCCGCAGGTGGGCCGGTGGCGCGCACCACGAACCGGCTGGAGGGCGGCGTCAACTCGGTCGTCAAGAACGTGTTGCGCAACCCGCGGACTGCCCGAGGAGCACATGCTCCGCGCGTGCGAATGGGTGTGCTACATGAAGACCGCGCACCCGCGGCCGGAATCATTCATTCCCGACGATCCGCTGGAGGACGGGAAAGCGACGTCGCCCGAACCGGAAGGCGACGTCTCGCCCGCATACGGGATCGGCATCGACTGGAACGAATTCCACACCGGCACGCGATATCCCAACGGCACCGACTGACGCCGAGAACCAGACCTAAAGCACCACAAAAGTTCCTATAAGCCCGAAAGAGGGTTCCGGGAGAATCCCGGAACCCTCTTTGCTGGCGGATAGGGCGAGATTCGAACTCGCGGAGGGGTTAGCCTCACACGCTTTCGAGGCGTGCTCCTTAGACCGCTCGGACACCTATCCATGCGCTGCGAAAAAACGCAACTTGTTCATTATAAGTCGATTTCCCGATTACGCAAATCAGCGCGTGGCGCACCTGCCACCGCTCCATCGAGCCTCCATCGGCGAGCTATCTGCGTTTCGAGGGGTGGATTCAGCTCCTGCAAAACATCTATCTGCATTTCAAGGGGTTGGTGGTCAAGTATGACGGCTCGCTAATCCGCATGATTCCAATAGCGTAACAAGCCGAATACATCAGGTATCGCGTTTGAGCAACCCCCTGAAACGCAGATAGATGACCCGAGCAGCCTCAATCAACCCCTCGAAAGCGAGATAGCCCGCAAAACGCCCCAGGCAACCGTCCTCACAGCAGCTGCTCGTGGACGGAGGCGTTCACCCATTGGTTCTGCTGGACCTGATAGCCCGAGAAGATGCCGATGTCGAGCATGCAGTCGCGGTAATCGCGCCCGTGGGCGATGGTGATGTAGTTGTCGTCGACCATGCGGTTGTGGGTGGGGGTCGAGCCCGATCCAACGGCCGTCGTGGTAGATCTCCACCCATGCGTGCGTCGCACCCTCGCCGCCCAGCAGGCCCGCGATGTAGCGGGCGGTCAGCCCGACGTGGCGGCACACCGAGAGCATCACGTGCGCGTAGTCCTGGCACACGCCCTTGCGCTGGGCGAGCGCCTGCTCGGCGGTGGTGCGGATCGTGGTCGAGGCGGGCGTATACGTGAACGCCTGATACACCTCGTCCATCACCTCCCATGCCTGATCAATCGGAGTGGCATCGGCCGGCAGCCCGGCGATGCGCGCCCGGCACGCCGCGATCATGGCCTCGATGCACGGCCCGGGAATCGTCAGCGCCGAGTTGAACCGGTACAGCGGCTTATAGATCTCCGACTTGATGTGGGCGTTGTCGACGAACGCGATGCCCTTCACCGAATAGCTGAATATCGTGTGAGGCTGCGGGATGAACCCGGTCATGACCACGGAATCGAACGAGTCGATGGTCGTCTCCAGTTCGACGTCCGGCTCGATGGCGACCTCCACGTCCACCACCTGCTGTCGCGGACCGGTCGCAGGCACGCAGCGCAGTTGGAAACGATGGTCGGTGACCGGCGAGCTGAACGTCAGCTTCATCTCGTAGTCAAACACCAGTTTCTTCATGACGGCAGGCTCCTCGTCGGATAATGCTCGCAAAAATCCACTCTAGTCTAGCAGAAACGGCGGAGGTCATCCGTCAGCTGACGGCCGCCGACCGGTCACTCTCCGATCGGCGGCCTGCCCCTCACGGACGCTTGGCGTCCATGTTCATCGCGTTGAGCATGCCCGCGTCCTTCGGGTCGCCGGTGATGGCCCGGCTGTTGAAGTCGGTGAGGAACTCGTTCAGGCGGCTCGTCAGCTCCGGGTAGCCGCGGCTCGGCAACTGCCCGAGTAGCCAGCTGATGCCGGACACGAAGCATGAGGGCAACGGCATGCCGTCGAGTGTGCGCGAGTAGGTCTCCAACTTGGCGAGCGGCGCGTCGAGCTCGCTATTGTCCAGATGGAAGCGGGTGTACAGGTCGATGCGCTCGATGTACTTGCCGATGAACACGAACGCCTTCAGTGTGATGTCTGCGGTGGAGTTCTCGATGCCGCCCCAGAACGCGAGCATGTCGTCGGCGATGTCACGCTGCGAGTAGATGTCATCCGCGCTGGCGGAACGCTCGGCGGCCTCGGTGATGTTCTTCACCGCGAGCTCGACGTACTGCAGCAGCCTCGACGTCAGCTCCGGGCGCAGCACCACGGCGTTGTTGAACGCGGCGACGATGGCGGAGCGCACCGAGTCGGGGGTTCGTGCCGTCGTAGAGGAAGGAGTGGATGAACCCGTCGAAGTCCTCGAAATCCTGCGGTAGGTCGAGCGCCTTCGCGAACGGGCGGAACGCGTCCACATCGGTGTCCATCACGCGGTCGTAGAAGGGGAAGAACTGCACGAGTGTCGTGAACGCGCGCTCGGTGTACCGCCCGAGCCAGTACAGGTTGTCGGCCTTCGACGCGGTGACCAGCGACAGCGAGTGCCGCTTCGAATGCGGAATGAGGTTCACCGAGGCGACCGACTCCTCGCGCTGCCTGTCCGTGCTGCCGTCTTCGGGCGCCAGCACCCACGTATCCTTGAATCCGCCGCCCTGCGACGAGTTGACGATCATCTGGCCGGGCACTGACGAGTAGCGCGTCAGGCCGGAATACCACACGTGCGTGTTCTGCCCGGTGACCACGAACGCGCGCAGATCGCACTTGCGCGGGCTCACCTCGCCACTGTCCGGGTCGATCACGTCGATGTCGCGGAACTGGATGACCTCCTGCGCGATAAACCGGCGCGGATCCTTCCCTTGATGCGGTCGGCCAGATCCTCCCGCGCGGCCTTGTCGAGCGACGAGCCGAACACGACGCCGTAGCCTCCGGCTTCCGCCACGTCCTTGATGACCAGCTCGCCCATGCGGTCGAGCACTTCCTTGCGGTCCTTCTCGAACATCGGCATGTAGGTCGGCGCGTTGTGCAGGATCGGCTCCTCGTTGAGGTAGTAACGGACCATCTGCGGCACGAAATAGTAGATCGCCTTTGTCGTCCGCGGCCCCGTTGCCGGGCGCGTTGATGATGGCGACGTTGCCGGAACGGTAGGCCGACAGCAGTCCGGGAACGCCGATAACCGAGTCCGGGTTGAACGCGAACGGGTCGAGGTATTCGTCGGACAGTCGGCGGTACACGGCGCCCACGCGATGCCGGTTGCCGGCATAGTCGAGGAAGTACAGCTTGTTGTCGACAACTTCCAAGTCTTCGGGGAACGCGAGCGCCGCGCCGGTCTTCTCGGCCAGGTAGGCGTGCTCGAAGAACGCCGAATTGTAGCGCCCCGGCGTGAGCACGACGGCGATGCCTTCGGTGGATACGAAGTCCATGGCCTTGCGCAGCAGCCGCGGATAGTCGCGGTTGTCGCGCACGTGCACGTCGCGGAACAGTTTGGGATTCGTACGGCGTTCGATGTCGCGCGCGAACAGCGGGTAGCTGGCTCCCGACGGGATGCGCAGGTTGTCTTCCAGCACCCACCAGCGCCCGTCCTCGCCTTGGACGAGGTCTTCGCCTGCGATGTGCGCGAAGATGCCGCCGGGAGGAGTCACGCCGTTGACTTGCGGAAAGTAGCCGGCCGACGTGTACACGTATTCTTCGGGGATGACGCCGTCGTGGATGATGCGCTTGTCTGAGTAGATGTCTTTGAGGTAGGCGTTGAGTGCGTTCACGCGCTGCTTGAGGCCGGCTTCCAGCTCGTCGAATTCGTCGGATTCGATGATGCGTGGGATCGGGTCGTATGGAAACAGCCGGTCGTGGTATTCGCCGTTCTTGTATACGCCGAAACGCACGCCGTTGCGGCTCAGTTCACGGTTGATGTCTCCTCGCCTGTTGACCAGTTCCTCGGCGAATTGTCGGGCTGACCGTTCTGTCATGGCGACTCCTTGTCTCACAGATACGCATGCTGAACGCTTATGCTCTATGATACTGAACTCGTCCCAGCGTATGCGGCCGTGGTTTCCGCATTCGCTCGAAAAATCGACAATCATGTTACGAATCGGTCGCGCCGCGAACGGTTCGCCGGCATGCCGAACGTCTGCCTTCGCGCCCACCCCCGCGTCTACAGCGTGCGCTTGGCGCGTATACGCTCGGCCGTTCGGCGAGCTCGTCGTCGGCGGGATAGGCGACGTGCTCCAGCGTCAGCCCTTGCGGCGCGATCGGCCCTGTGGAGCCCTCGCGCAGCGGCATAGCCATCTTCTCTCGGAACCAGTCGGTCGAGCGCTTGCCCATGCCGACCTGTATGCAGCCGCCGACCAGCGAGCGCACCATGTTGCGAGCGAAGGCGTCGGCGACGATGGTGAAGCACAGCAGGTCGGATTCGGCGGCTGGCGTGCGGTATCGCTCCCCCATGCCGTCGACGACCAGCGGCCGGGTGGGGATCCGCCGCCAATATGCGGTTTTGACCTCGCGAATCGTGGTACCGCCCGGATTGGGGGTGGCGAACGAGCCGAAATCATGCAGTCCGATGGTCATCGCGGCGGCCTCGTTCATCGCGGCGACGTCGAGGTCGGCGTCGAGGTGCAGCACGAAGCCGCGCAGACGCGGGTCGACTTCGCTGGCACGGTCGGCCACGCGATACACGTAAGTGCGTTCCAGTGCGGAGAACCTCGCGTCGAATCCGCTCGGCGCGACCGTCACGTCATGGATGGTGATGTCTGCGGGCAGCATGCGTTGCAGACGGTGCTTGAGCGCTACGGTCGGCGGCACGCTCATGTGCCCGACGCAGCGGCTCAGCGTTTCCTCGCCGATGTCGAGATGGCAGACCTGATGCGAGGCGTGCACGCCCGTGTCGGTGCGGCCGGCGACGGTCAGGCGCAGCGGCTCGGCGGGATCGTCGACCGGCACGCGCGTAATCGTATGCAGCACCCGTTCGATCTCGCCCTGCACGGTGCGAATCGTCGGCTGCTTCGCCCATCCGAAGAAGCCGCCGCCGTCATATGCCAGGTCAATGCGCAATCTCATCACGCCCACCAGTATATCGACGCCGCGCCGAGTCCCTCCCCCACCTCGCGACACCCATGTGCCGATACACTGTGGGCAAATGTTGGATGTAACGGTAAACTTTGTCTATGTTGGAGCAAAGTCGCAACGAATGCGGCGATGCGCTAACCAATCAACAAAGATTCCGACAATAACAGAAACAACATTAACCACATACCCAATGGAGAGATTATGCGATTGAGGAGAGTGAAAGCGGCCATAGGCAGTGTCCTGGCAGCCGTGACACTACTGAGTATGTCGCTGACCGGCGTCACGGCGGCGCAAGCCAGCGATGACAATCTTGCACTGAATCAGACCGTAACGGCCAGTTCATATGAAGTGGCGACGACTGCGCCCGAGAAGGCCGTGGACGGCGATCTCGGCACACGCTGGGGCACCGCGCAGAACAAGGCCGCAAACGAATGGATCGAGGTCGGCTTGGGCGGCACCAAGACCGTCAAGCAGATCAACATCGATTTCGAGCGCAAAGATGCCGATCAGAACATCACCAGTTTTAAAGTCGAGCTGAAGCAGGGCGACACCTATACCAAGGTGTATCAGAAGGACACCCGCGCCAAGCAACAGGAGATCATCCTGCTTGACCAGGCACAGCAGGCGTCCGCCGTGAAGGTGACCGTACTGTCCGCCGACGGCGGCACCATGAACTGGGTCAACGTGGGCATCAACGAGATTTCCGTGTACTCCGCACCCAAGGAGACCGTGCTCGACACGGCCGACACGAACCACATGCTCGGCGCCACCATGACCGCCTCCAGCAACGAGACGGCGACGCTCACCCCCGACAAGGCGATCGACCAGAACCGCACCGGCCGCAACAACCGTTGGGCCAGCGGCTACGAGACCCCGAGCAACATCTGGCTGAAGGCGGAATTCCCGCGGCTCACCGCGGTCAAGGACATCCGCATCTATTTCTTCGAGCGTGACGTGAATCCGAAGCCTACCAATGTCCAGAGCTTCGACCTGTCCTACACCGACTCCGAAGGCACCGAGCACACGCTCAAGTCCGGCTACGCGATGACGGCCTCCGGGACCGGTTATGTCGCTGACGTCGTCATCCAGCTCGATCAGGCCGTCAACGCCCGCTCGCTCAAGCTGTCGAACTTCGCGATCAAAAGCTCCGAATACAACAACGTGAGCGTCGCCGAATGGGAGGCGTATTCGAACGATCAGGCCGAGCCGGGCGCCACGCTCGACAGCGTGGTCTCCGACCTCGAATCCAACCACCTGACCATCGAGACCGACACCGACACGCTGGCTCTGCCCACTGTGCCCGACGGCTACACCGTCAAGTTCAACGGCGCCGACTACGAGCAGCTCATCGCCGCCGACGGCACCGTCAACCACCCGCTGGTCGACAAGACCGTGCAGGTCGCCTACGTCGTCACCGACACCGCCACCGGCAACACCAAGACGACCTCCGACATCCCCTACGTCGTCAAGGGCACCAACCAGCAGCAGGAAGGCAACAACGCCAAGCCGACCATCATCCCCGAAATCGCCGAATGGCATTCGACCAGTGCCGCCAAGCTGGCGGCCTCCGCCGTGACGAAGGTCGTCTACGACGATGATTCGCTCAAGGCCGTGGTCGACGAGTTCGTCGCCGACTACAAGGACTTCACCGGCATCAAGCTGACCGCCAAGAAGGGCGCCGCCGAAGCCGGTGCGTTCAACTTCGTCAAGACCGACTCCACGGCCGCGATCGCGCAGCTCGGCGACGAAGGCTACACGATGGACATCCAGGCCGACCGCGTGGTCGCCAAGTCATCCAGCGTGACCGGCAACATGTACGCGATGCAGACGATCCTGCAGATGACCAAGCAGGACGCCAACGGCTTCGTGATCGGTTCGATGCGCGACTACCCGCGCTTCACCACCCGCGGACTCCTGCTCGACGTGGCCCGCAAGCCCGTCTCGCTGGAGATGATGCGCGAGATCACCCGCACGATGCGCTACTACAAGATGAACGACTTCCAGGCGCATCTGTCCGACAACTACATCTTCCTGGAGAACTACGGCAAGGGCGACAACGAGGACGAGGCGTTCAAGGCCTATGACGCGTTCCGTCTCGAATCCAGCCTGACCAACGACAAGGGTGAATCGCCCACGGCCGAGGACTACTCCATCTCCAAGAAGACGTTCAAGCAGTTCATCCAGGACGAGCGCGCCCTCGGCATGAACGTCGTGCCGGAGATCGACGTGCCCGCGCACGCCAACTCCTTCACGAAGATCTGGCCCGAGCTCATGGTGAAGGGACGGGTCTCCCCGATCAACTCCAACCGACCGCTCATCGACCACCTCGACGTGTCCAAGCCCGAGACCATCGCCAAGATCAAGGAGATCTTCGACGACTACACCAAGGGCGACGACCCGACGTTCGACAGCGACACGACCGTGCACATCGGTGCCGACGAGTTCCTCTACAACTACACGGCATACCGTAAGTTCATCAACGAGATCGTCCCCTACATCAAGGACACGAACACCGTGCGCATGTGGGGGCGGCCTGACTTGGATCAACGACCACAAGACGGAGATCACCAAGGACGCGATCGAGAACGTCGAGATGAACCTGTGGTCCAAGGACTGGGCCGACGGCCTCCAGATGTACAACATGGGCTACAAGCTGATCAACACGATCGACGACTACGGCTACATGGTGCCCAACGGCAGCTACGGACGTGCCAACGCGTACGGCGACCTGCTGAACATCAGCCGCGTCTTCGACAGCTTCGAGCCCAACAAGATCCGCAGCAGCGGCGGCTACCAGGCCGTGCCCTCCGGCGACGACCAGATGCTCGGCGCCGCGTTCGCGATCTGGAGCGACAACATCGACAAGAGCGCATCGGGTCTGACCGAATCCGACCTGTACTGGCGCTTCTTCGACGCGATGCCGTTCTACGCCGAGAAGACCTGGGCCGCCACCGGCAAGGAGAGGGCACCGCCGCGAAACTCACGGCGCTGACCGCCAAGCAGGGGAACCGGCCCTCGCACCAACCCGTACTACCAGGCCACTTCGAAGAACAGCGTCTACGAGAGCTACGACTTCAACGACGGGCTCGCCGACGCCAGCGGCAACGGCCGCGACCTGACCATCGGCGACGGCAGCAAGGCCGCCGTCAAGGACCAGTCGCTCAAGCTCGCCGGCGGCTCCAGCTATGCCACATCCAAGCTCGACAAGCTCGGCAACGGCAACGAGCTGACGTTCGACGTGACGCTCCAGCAGGCTGCCAAGCCCGGAGACATCCTCTTCGAGGCCGACGCTCCGTACGGCACGCATGACATCCGCGTCATGGAGAACGGCAAGCTCGGCTTCACGCGAGAGCTGTACAACTACTACTTCGATTACGAGCTGCCGGTCGGCAAGACGGTCACCGTGACCATCAAGGTGGACCAACAGACCACGAAGCTGTATGTTGACGGCGAATTCGTGAGCGACGCGACCGGCAAGTACATCGACAAGGGCATCGAGAAGAAGACCGGCATCACCGCCGCGACCTTCGCACTGCCGCTGCAGCGTATCGGCTCGAAGACCTCTGCGATCAACGGCGTCATCGACAACGTCATCGTCAAGAAGTCCGAGGCCGAGACAGACCAGTACAACAAGTCCTGCTGGACCGGCACGACCAATTCCGAGACCCAATACAACGACACGGAAGGTCTGCTGCGGTACGCGTTCGACAACAACCCGAGCACCATCTGGCATTCCAACTGGAAGGGCGCCACGGACAAGCTGACCGGTTCGAACTCGTTTCTACGCCGAGATCGACATGTGCCAGAAGTACACGATCAACCAGTTCTCCTTCACGCCGCGTACCAGCCAGGACAGCGGACAGGTGACCAAGGCCGATCTGTACGTCAAGGCCAACGCGAACGACGAGTGGAAGCAGGTCGCCACGGATCAGGTGTTCGAGGCCAGCCGCGCCAAGAAGACCTTCATGTTCGACGAGCAGGAAGTGCGGTACGTCAAGTTCGTGGCCAAGTCCTCGAACGATGGCTGGGTCGCGGTCTCCGAGTTCGGCGTGGCGAACAAGCCGTCCTCCACCGTGCGCGTATTCGTCGCGGCCGATCCGGCCGAAGGCGGTACGGTGAGCGTAGCCGCCGAGGGCGAAACCGGCACCGATACGGCCGTGGACGTCGCATCCGGTGCCTCGGTGACCGCCAAGGCGGTCGCGGCGGATGGCTACAGGTTCAGCGGCTGGTTCACGACGGCCAGTGAGACGGCGGTTTCCACCGATGCCACGTACACGTTCGCAGCCGACGGCAACACGGCTCTGACCGCGAAGTTCACCAAGGACTCCACGCCGGATCCCGGCCCGAAGCCGACCATCAGCTCGATCGCCGTCACCAAGCCGACCGTCACCGATTACAAGGTCGGCGACACGTTCGACGCCACTGGACTGGCGGTCACCGCCACGATGTCGGACGGCAGCACGAAGACCCTGACGGCCGGCGAGTACACGCTCTCAGCCACGCAGGACGGTGCCGCGGTCGCGCTTGACAAGGCGTTCGCCAAGGCCGGAACGGTCACTGTCACGGTCACCGCCAACGGCAAGACCGCCACCTTCGACGTGACCGTGACGGCCAAGAATCCCGATCCGGAACCCGCGACGCTCAAGTCCATCAAGGTCACGTCCAAGCCGGACAAGACCACGTACACCGTGGATGAGACGTTCGCCAAGACCGGTCTCGCGGTGACGGGCACCTGGTCCGACGGCAAGACGGCGCTGCTGAAGGACAGCGAATACAAAAGAAGCTGTCCGCGGTCGACGCCGACGGCAAGACCGTCGACCTGACCAAGCCGTTCACGGCCGCGGGCGACGTCACCGTCACAGTGACCTCCGGCAAGCTCACCGACTCCTTCACGATCACCGTCAAGGCAAAGACCGTGACCCCGACTCCTGGCGACAACAAGCCGGGCGAGAACAAGCCCGGTGCCGACAAGCCGAAGCCGAACACGCCTGACGAGGTCGCCAAGACCGGTGCTTCGGTCACGGCGGTCGTCTTCAGCGCCCTGTTGCTGTTGTCCGCAGGCTACCTGCTGGTGCGTAAGCGCAGGATCTGACCGAATTACGTGTCATCCCCCGCGGATGACACGCTGAGACCCTAGAGGGGGCTCCCGGTTCACACCGGGAGCCCCCTCTTCCGTTGCATGCAGGTACGTAATAACGTGTATATGTCATTATCGCCTACTGTTGCGTATCTAAGTGCGCGCCGAAACGACAAGTCCGCGCACTTAGATACGCAAACGGGGCTATTTGCGTTCCTAAGTGCGCACGGTTGTCGTTTCGGCGCGCACTTAGGAACGCAACCGCATCTGATGCCAACGCACCCGCTGGCGGAGGGCTGTCCGTGCAACAGACTAGGGCCCGTCAACAGCCTCCAGTACCACCCAACAAACAAAAACAGGGGCTGGAAACCAGTTACGGTTCCCAGCCCCTATCAATGTCTATGAGACGGGTCTCACTCGGCCTTGTCGGCGGTCTCCCTCAGCAGCGGTCTCGGCGGGCGCCTCAACCGGAGCTTCAGCGGCGGCGGTCTCCCTCGACCGGAGCCTCGGTAGCGGCGGCGACCTTGGTGGCGGCCTCAGCTTCCTTGACGACAGCCTTCTTCGGGCTTACCGGCTCGGTGACAAGCTCGATGATGGCGGCAGGCGTGGAGTCGCCCTTTGCGCGGAGCGATCTTGACGATACGGGTGTAGCCGCCCTCACGCTGCTCCATCTGCTCGGCAATCTGAGTGGAACACACTTGCGCAAGGTGGAGTACTTCAAGGATGCCCCGGTCGCTCTCAGCTATGGCAAGGGAAACGGTTTCCTTCCGGGTGTAGGTCGTGCGAACCAAGGCGACAACCTCCCCGTGGAGATATTGTACGTGCAAGGCGGTGAGCGGAATATCGATTACTCGGCCTATGGCAGCCAGACCTTGCTGCTCCCCAAGTCGCAGGAGCTTTCCTATCAAGGCAGACGCTACAAGACCGACAAGGACGGGATGTATGTCACTCGCGCGGACAGGCCCCTTTCCTCTTATAATGAGGACAGCTACGACGCCAGCGATATATATCCATCCCGGGTCGGCACGGTGAGCGAGACCGACACGGAGTCGGGCGAGGACACGGACGGGAACGATGTCACGTTCTACAACTTCTATGACTCATCGGTTCCCGCCAACCTCAATTTCGAGGATTGCCTGATCGCCGGTCAGACCATGACGGTTATTTTCCAGACAGGCCGTCTGGCGGGCCGTGAGTTCGACGTAAAAAGTACATACATGACGGCCGTAAGTTCGAGATCATCTCGTCCGAGCATCATAAGTGAACACCTTCTTCGCCTCGATGATAATATGACCCGGAGTAACCGGCGCAACGAAACCCTTCAGGAGCACCTTTACCCATACGCACATCAGCAGGCTTGCGAGTAATAGGTTTGTCCGGGAAAATACGGATCCTCAAATCTGTCCTTGACGTTGCATATATCTTTGTTACCGGCAATACGTGCAGCTTCAATTTGTCTACCTGTAATCCATTTAGTCTCCAAAGATTTAATACCAAATGAGCCAAAGCCAATTGGTTTCCCTCTTTTGAGCATTTCCTTTCTGACTGCCCTTCTGCTGTCTTTCTGAATTTTGTCTTTTTCGGTTGTAACATAATTTACCTAAAATTCAAACCGTTAGCGATTGTTTTCTTTTCTTTCTTTGAAGTTCTACCACCGTTATTGTTGCCATTACCACCGCGACCATGCAACTGAACGAAGTACAATTGAT
>VOFJ01001730.1_pt1 | contig 29280 bp, 41 predicted proteins | sample 5384081 | NCBI WGS metagenome assembly VOFJ01 (sample SAMN12384729, study PRJNA508395) | human gut metagenome | isolation source: healthy gut I | host: Homo sapiens | reverse complement strand
GTGGCATGAAGGAAATAGTTGCAGAAAGCGTGAAAGGGCGGGTAGCCGGGGAATCCCTTTACGGAGTAAGGGCGCAACTATACACCGGTCAAGCCGGTGCGTTGCGCCCTGCCGGGGGCTTCCTGCGGAAAGCGGATGATTTTCAGCACCGTTGCGGCTGCTTCCAATCATCACAGGGGACGCTACACTTCCCCTGCGCTGGCTGCGCCAGCTACCCCTTTGTGGACTTGCCGCCCGGGAACACCTTGCGCTGCAAGCTGTTCCCGTCCAGCAAGTTTACAATTTATCTATTCCAAAACAGGACTGCCCGTAGTATAATAAAGCTAATGACGAACACTATCTAAGGAGATGGTTTTATGTATGGATTGATTGCTTTGAATTTCATCATACCCTTTGTTATGGTTTTTTGTAGGATATATCTTAAAGAAGCACCCGGTAAAAGATATGACATCCGGTAACGGATACAATACGCCTACATCTCGGAAGTCACAAGAGCATTGGGATTATGCACAAAGCATAGCACCTAATATTTTTATTGGTATTGGCAAAACATTAGGTTTGGTAGAAATCGTTTTGTGTATATCCTTACTTCTTCTTAATATTTCTACACAGACTACCGTATTTGCAGGAGTAGTTGTTGGAATTATTTTTCTGATTTTTGGATTTTATAAAACAGAAACTGGAATTACAAGTAAATTTGCGAACAAAAACTTTTAAGCTATTAGACAGCTTTCCATCATCGAGCCAACCTGACCCGAACCTTCAAAACTGAATACTAATCGCCTACCAGCGACACCACTAAGCAGGAAATCAGAAACGGTTTCCTGCTTTTCTTTTTGCCCAAAATCAACCACAGGAAGGAGGAACGCTATGCCCTGTCCACACCATGATATAAAAATCATCCAGCGCAGCAACCACCAGTCAGCCGTTGCGTCTGCCGCCTACCAGAGTGGGGAACGGCTGTTTTCCGAGTACGACCAGAAGCAGAAATACTATTCCCATAAAAGCGAGATTGTCCATACCGAAATCATGCTGCCGCCCCACGCCCCGCCGGAGTACGCAGACCGGAATACCTTGTGGAACGCCGCCGAAGCGATTGAGAAGCAATGGAACTCCCAGCTTGCCCGGAGGTTTGTGCTTGCCATTCCGAGGGAACTTCCCCCCCGGAACAGTACGCCGACCTTATCCGGGACTACTGCCGGGAGTTTTTCGTTTCCAAGGGCATGATTGCCGACTTCGCCATCCACGACAAGGGAACGGAAATCCCCACGCCCACATCCTTCTTACCATGCGGGCGATGGACGAAACCGGGAAATGGCTTCCCAAGAGCCGGAAGGTTTATGACCTTGACGAGAACGGCGAGCGTATCCGGCTTGCGTCCGGCAGCTGGAAAAGCCACAAAGAGGACACCGTGGACTGGAACGACCAGAAGTACGGAGAGATCTGGCGGCAGGGCTGGGCTGACACGGCTAACCGCTATCTGGAAGCCATCGGCAGCCCGGAGCGCCTTGACCTTCGCTCCTATGCCCGACAGGGGCTTGATAAAATCCCCACCGTCCACATGGGGCCAGCGGTCAGCCAGTTGGAGAAGAAAGGCATACAGACCAACATCGGCAACCTGAACCGGGACATCAAAGCCGCCAATTCCCTCATGCAGTCTATCCGGCAGATGGTGCGCCACCTGAAAGGCTGGATTGCAGACCTGAAGGAGAAAAAAGCCGCCCTGCTGGAAGCCTTGCAGGAATCGAAGGAACCCACCCTGCCGGAGCTGCTGGGGAAATATCTGGATTTGCGCCGGGAGGAACGTACAGGCTGGACAAGCAAAGGCCAGCTTACAGGCAGCGTTGCCGATTTCAACAAGGTTATGGAAGCTATCCGCTATCTGCGGGAAAAGGAGCTGTCCACTGTGCAGAGTTTGGACGCTTATCTGGATACCGTCAGCGGGCAGGCCGTTTCCATCCGGGCAGAGATGAAGCCGAAAGAACAGCGTATGAAAGAAATCAACACCCTGCTTTCCCATATCGCCAACTTTGAAGCCCATAAGCCGGTTCATGTGGAGTATGCTGCCATCCGGTTTAAGAAGCCACGGGAACAGTTTGCCGCCGCCCATCGGGACGAGCTGGACGCCTATAATGCCGCTATCCGTTATTTCAAGGTGCATTTGAAGGAGAAGAAGTACAGCATTAAAAAGCTGAATGAGGAACAGACACAGCTTGCCGGAGAAGTTGCCGGATATAAGGAACGGTTGTCCGCATTACAGGAGGATGTGAAGATTTTGCGGGATGTGCGCCACTGGCTCAATCAGGTTTTGCCATCCGAGCAGTACCGCCAGACCGCAGAGCCGGGAAAGAAACCGTCCATCCAGCAGGCAGTCAAAGGCCGGACGCAGCGTATCCGGGAAGAACAGGCCGAGAAACGGAAGCAGCCCCGCACAGAGAAAAAACAGGATATGGAACTTTAAAAGGCGCTTGCTATTTTCCCCGTGAGAATGACAGGCGCTTTTCTTATTTTCAGGAGGATTTATTTGAATGTATTTGAAGCCGTGAAGCAGTCTGTTACCACCCGGCAGGCCGCCGAGCATTACGGTATCCGGGTGGGAAGAAACGGGATGTGCGTCTGCCCCTTCCATGACGATAAAAACCCCAGCATGAAGGTTGACCGGCGCTTCCATTGTTTCGGCTGTCAGGCAGACGGGGATGTGATTGACTTTGTTTCCCGTCTGGAAGCTGTCAGCCCGAAGGAAGCCGCCCTCATGCTGGCGCAGGAGTTCTCCATCCCCTATGAGGACAGGGAACCACCCGGCAGGAGAAAACCCAAACCCCGGCAGGAAACCCCGGAACAGCGGTTTTGCCGCATGGAGCGTTACTGCTTCCGGGTGCTGTCCGACTATTACCATCTGCTGCGCCGCTGGAAGCGGGACTATGCCCCCAAGACGCCGGAGGAAGAATGGCACCCGCTTTTCGTGGAAGCCTTGCAGAAACAATCCCATGTGGAATATCTGCTGGATGTGCTGCTCTCCCCGGATATGGAGGAACGGGCAGCCCTTATCATCGACTGTGGAAAGGAAGTGAGCAATCTTGAAAGACGAATGGCAGAGCTTGCCGCCGGAGATACGGCAGGCCGCAGAACAGACCATACAAGAAGCAGCCCCGCCCCGGAGCGTTGAGGAAGTGAAAGCCATGCTGGAAAGCACCGAGAAAGGCGGCGTTCGCAACAGTATTCAAAACTGCCTGACCGTCTTTCAGAATGACCCGCTGCTTTCCGGGGCAATCGCAAAAAAATCTGCTGACCGAGCGCAGTGGACATTGTAAAGCCCATCGGCTACCACCGCATCGGCACCGCCATCACGGACACGGATATGAACTATCTGCTCCTGTATCTGGAAGAAACCTATGGGCTTACCAGTGAGAAAAAAAGATTACCGCCGCCATCGGGATTGTTGCCAATGAAAACGGCTACCACCCCGTCCGGGACTACCTGAACGGCCTTGCATGGGACGGGCAGGAGCGTATCCGCTACTGCCTGCGGCACTTTTTGGGAGCCGACACGGACAACTACACCTTCCAATCGCTGCGGCTGTTCCTGCTGGGAGCCATCCACCGGGCGTTCTGCCCCGGCTGTAAATTTGAGGTCATGCTTTGTCTGGTGGGCGGTCAGGGAGCCGGGAAATCCACCTTCTTCCGGCTGCTGGCCGTAAAAGACGAGTGGTTTTCCGATGATTTGCGGAAGCTGGACGATGATAACGTGTACCGCAAGCTACAAGGCCACTGGATTATTGAAATGTCGGAGATGATTGCCACCGCCAACGCCAAGAGCATAGAGGAAATCAAGTCATTTTTAAGCCGCCAGAAGGAGGTCTATAAAATCCCATACGAAACCCACCCGGAGGACAGGCTGCGGCAATGCGTGTTCGGCGGGACTTCCAACGCCCTGGACTTCCTGCCCCTTGACCGTTCCGGGAACCGGCGCTTCCTGCCGGTCCTGGTTTACCCGGAGCAGGCAGAGGTTCACATTTTGGAGGACGAAGCCGCTTCCAGAGCCTATATGGCGCAGGTATGGGCGGAAGCCATGACCATTTACCGCAGCGGGAATTTTAAGCTGTCTTTCAGCCCAGAAATAGTGCGCTATCTCAAAGAACACCAGCGGGATTTCATGCCGGAGGACACCAAGGCCGGGATGATACAGGCGTACCTTGACCGCTACACCGGCAGCGCCGTATGCTCCAAGCAGCTTTTCCGGGAAGCCCTGAACCACCCCTTTGACGAGCCGAAACAATGGGAAATCCGGGAGGTCAATGACATCATGAACCAGTGCGTGACCGGCTGGAGCTACTTTTCCAACCCCCGTATGTTCCCGGAATACGGCAGGCAAAAGGGCTGGGAGCGTGAAACGAAAGCAACGGACATCAGCAACGGAGCTGAAAAAATCCCGGAAGGATTTGAGGAAGTCACGGAACAGATGGAGCTTCCCTTCTGAAAAATGCAGCCGGTTGCCGACCCCGTTGCTATCCCGTTGCCGAGCCGGTTGCCGGGAAAAAGACCGTAACTGCGGGCTTTTCTCCCCTATCACAACCAAAACAACAGAAAAATAAAAGAAAATAAAAATAAGAGCCAAACTGCCAGACAGAGATAGTTTTCAGGTTTTTTGAAGCCCGTTGCCGGACTTCGTTGCCGACCTTCTCCTGTCTGGCTTATTCTATTTATGGAGGTAACTGCCTATGGCAAAAACGAAAACAGAGATTCATGTTACCACAGTTTTTGACGGCGAACTGGACGCCACAGACGTCTTTGTGAGCCTGATTGCCCAAAAATATGGGCAGAATACCAGCAAAGAAAATCTTGCGAAAACACAAGATTTAGAGTATAATAAGGATGAGGTTCAGAAGAACCGTGTTCCGTCTGGATTGTGCGGGTAAACGGTTATGATGAACGGATTTGAATATACAGACATGGACGCAATACTGGCAGGCAGCTTCCGGGCAGCCATCTATTGCAGGCTTTCCAAGGACGATGACCTTGACGGGGAGAGCGCCAGCATTGCCAACCAGCGGGATATGCTGGAAAACTACTGCGAGAAGCAGGGATGGGAGGTTGTTGCAGTCTATCAGGACGATGGCTACACGGGGCTGAACATGGAGCGCCCTGACCTGAAACGGATGTTGAAAGCCATCGAGCGCAGGCAGATAAACCTTGTGATAACGAAAGATTTATCGAGGTTAGGCAGGAATTACTTGCAGACCGGCTTCCTGATTGAAGATTTCTTCCCCCGCCACGGCGTCCGCTATATCGCCATGAATGACGGTATCGACACCATGCGGGAGAATAACGACATTGCGCCGTTCAAGAACATCCTCAACGAGATGTACAGCAAGGATATTTCCAAGAAGGTACATTCCTCTTACCTTCTGAAAGCCCAGCAAGGCCAGTTTACCGGCTGTATCGCCCCTTTCGGGTATCAGAAAGACCCGGAGGACAAAAACCATCTGCTGGTGGACGAGGAAACCGCCCCCATTGTCCGGCAAATCTTCCGCTGGGCGCTGGAAGGACACGGCCCGAACTTTATCCGGCGCAGGCTGGAAGAACAGAAGGTGCCTTGCCCTACATGGTGGAACCGGGAACGGGGCTTCCGCAATGTCCGCACTAAATGGGAAAAGAAAGACCCGGTAAACGGGCGGTATATGTGGGATTTTTCGGTAATCAAGGACATCCTGATGAATCCCGTCTACACCGGCGCTATCGCTTCCCAGAAGAAGGACTACCGCTTCAAAATCGGCACCATCGGGGAAAAAAAGCCGCAGGACTGGATTGTGGTGGAGAACCAGCATGAGCCGCTTGTTGACCGCAAGACCTTTGACATCGTGCAGCGCAAGCTGAAATCCCGGCAGCGCGCCAGACCGGGGAAATCAGCCTGTTTGCGGGGCTTATCAAATGCGGCGAGTGCGGGAAGTCACTGACGATCCGCTACACCAACGAGAAGCACCCGAAGCAGATTTATTCCTGTAAGACCTACAACGCCTACGGCAAGCAGCACTGTACCCAGCACCGGGTTGAGTACGACACCCTTTACCGCCTTGTGCTGAACAAAATCCGGGAATGTGCGAAGGCCGCCCTGATGGACGGGGAAGCTGTTGCCGGACGGCTTACCAACACCTGTGAAGCCGAGCAGAAAGGCCAGCGGGAAGCGTTGGAGCGTTCCCTTACGAAGCACGAGGAACGGATTGAGGTTCTGGAAAAAATGGTGCTGCGGCTCTATGAGGACATGGTTGCCGGACGTATCAGCGAAGCAAACTTCAATCTCATGCTGGATAAGACGCAGAAGGAACAGGCTGAACTAAAGGAACGGGTTGAACAGGGGCGCAGGAAGCTGGCTGATGAAATCCGCCTTGCCGTGGACGCCAAGCAATGGGTGGACGCCATTCAGGAATACGCCGACATCACGGAGCTGGACGCTGCCACCCTCAACCGTCTGATTAAAGAAATCGTTGTCCATGAACACATCGACAGCGATAAGACACGACACATTTCTATTGAAATTCATTTTAATCTCAAACCCATCCCGGAGGTGGAACAGGTCAAGGGCTGACCTGTTCCCGCTGGGGCGGTTCTAAAAAAATTCCATATATTTCTTGACACGCCGCCGCCCGCCATCGAGCAGAGTTTTACACCTAATTGGGGATAAAACAGCTCATGGCGGGCGGCGGCATCATCGTGCTGGGCACGACCCTGATCCCTCTGCTGTCTACCCTGTTTTAAGGGTAACTGCCGATGGGTATTCTCACCGAATGGATCACGGAATGGCTCAAAGGGCTTTTGATCGAGGGCATCATGGGAAACCTCGAGGGGCTGTTTGACACGGTGAATACCCGCGTCGGGGAAATATCCGTACAGGTGGGGACTACCCCGGCGGCATGGAACGCCGGGGTGTTCTCCCTGATACGGCAGCTTTCCGAAACGGTGATATTGCCGATTGCCGGATTGATCCTGACCTTTGTTGCCACCTATGAGCTGATCCAGATGATACTGGAAAAGAACAATATGCACGAGTTCGACGTGGCGAATATCTACAAATGGGTATTCAAAACCACTTGTGCCATCCTGATCCTGTCCAACACGTTCAATATCGTCATGGCAGTCTTTGACGTGTCCCAAAGCGTAATCACAAGCGCGGCGGGCATCGTCACAGGCGCAACCAACATCACGCCGGATATGCTGACCGATCTGGAAATGACCCTTGAAACGATGGAGCTTGGCCCTCTGCTGGGCCTGTTCCTGCAATCGTTCCTCATTAAGTTTACCATGCTGGCGCTGAACATTTTTATTTTTTCGTGATCGTATATGGCCGCATGATCGAGATATATCTGCTGACCAGTTTAGCCCCCATCCCCGTGGCGACGCTCTCCAACCGAGAGCTTGGCGCGATGGGCCAGAATTATCTGCGCTCCCTGTTTGCCGTGGGCTTTCAGGGTATGCTGATTCTCGTCTGCGTTGCCATCTATGCGGTGCTCATTCAGGGTATCGCCACAAGCGGAGATCCTATCGGCGCGATTTGGGGCTGTATCGGCTATACGGTGCTTCTGTGCTTCATGCTGATGAAAACCGGGACGATCTCCAAAAGCATCTTCAGCGCCCATTGAGAAAGGAAAGGTGATCTTATCGCTGATACTGCCGCTTCTGGTCACGGTGGCCAGAGGCCGATCCCGGAGGGGCTGCACCTCTCTGACGGCATTGAGGGCCTGCGTTCCCTGCCAAAGCATAGCGTGGATATGTTGCTGACCGATCCGCCCTATGGCACGACCCGGAACTTTTGGGATGTGCCGCTGCCGCTCCCGGAGCTGTGGGAGGCGGTGAAATGGGCCGTCAAGCCGGAGGGCGCGGTGCTGTTTTTCGCACAATGTCCCTATGACAAGGTGCTGGGCGCGTCCAACCTCGCCATGCTCCGTTATGAGTGGGTATGGTACAAAAGCCGCTGCACGGGTTTTCTCAATGCCCGCCGCGCTCCGCTGAAAAAGACGGAGAACATTCTGGTGTTCTACCAGAAGTCCCCGGCCTACTTTCCGCAGTTTGAACAGGGCAAGCCGTACAAGAAAATTCACCGTTGCAGCGGGAACAGCCCCAACTACGGAAAGTTTGAACGCACCAGCGGCGAGTCCGATGGGCAGCGCTTTCCGGGGAATGTGCTGGCGTTTCCCACAGTGACAACCACCGTGCATCCCACGCAGAAGCCCGTGGCCCTGTGCGAGTACCTGATCCGCACCTACACACGCCCCGGCGAGGTGGTGGCGGACATCTGCGCTGGCTCCGGCACAACTGCCGTGGCCGCGCTGAACACGGGCCGCCGCTTCGTCTGCTTTGAAACCGCCCCGGCCTTTTACGGCCCCGCCACGGAGCGCATCCGGCGGGCGCGGGAGGCTGTGGCATCTGGCGGGAAAGGAGAATGATGACAGGAACCTACGAAATTATTTACGCCGATCCCCCGTGGCGCTACTCCGCAAAGAAAGTGCAGGGGGCGGCAGAAAATCATTACCCCACCATGAGCATTGATGAATTGTGCGCGCTGCCTGTGGCCGAGCTTGCGGCCAAGGACAGCGCCCTTTTCATGTGGGCCACGTTCCCGCAGCTCCCGGAGGCCCTGCGGCTGATCCGTGCGTGGGGCTTCACCTATAAAAGCGTCGCTTTTGTCTGGCTCAAAAAGAACAAAAAGGCGGATAGCTGGTTTTATGGGCTGGGCTTCTGGACGCGGGCAAACGCCGAGATCTGCCTGCTGGCGACCAAGGGACACCCCAAGCGGCAGGCCGCCGACATTCACCAGTTTATCATTTCCCCCATCGAGGCCCACAGCAAAAAGCCGGACGAAACGCGGGACAAGATTGTTGCCCTCATGGGCGACAGGCCCCGCGTGGAGCTGTTCGCACGGCAGACCCCTCCCGGCTGGGACGTGTGGGGCAACGAGGTGGAGCCGACAGCGGGCCTCTGGTCACGGTGTCCAGAAGATAGCGGAAAGGAGGACGTTTCTTGCCCTATGTGAATGTTCCCAACGATCTTTCCAAGATCAAGACGAAAATTGCCTTTAACCTTACCCGCCGCCAGCTTATCTGCTTCGGCGGCGCGGCTGCCGTGGGTATCCCCGTGTATCTGCTGACCCGTCACGCGCTGGGCGGCACCGGGGCGATGTTCCTGATGATCGCGCTCATGCTCCCGGTCTTTTTCATGGCGATGTATGAGCGTGATGGCCTGCCCTTTGAAAAGGTGGCCCGGAATATCATCCGGGCCAAGTTCCTGCGGCCCGGTGTGAGGCCCTATCAGACACAGAATATCTACGCCCCGTTTGCGGGAAAGGAGGTCACACTTGAGCAAAAGCCCCAAGAAGTCAAAAAGCCTGACGCGGGCCGGTAATCGTCCGGCGACCATATCGGCCCAGCAGACCATTCCCTATGTGCGGATGCTGCCAGACGGTATTTGTCAGCTCCCCGGCGGTGTCTACACAAAAACGCTGGAATATGAGGACATCAACTATTCCGTTGCGTCCGCCGAGGATCAGACGGCCATTTTCGGCGGCTGGAGTGCGTGGCTGAATTATTTTGACAGTTCGCTGCCGTTCCAGCTTTCCTTTGTCAACCGCCGCAGCCGCTCCGGGAGCCGCTACAAGGTGAATATCTCCGAGGCGGATGACCGCTTCAACAGCGTCCGCACGGAATACACGGGGATGCTGAAAAACCAGATTGCCAAAAGCAACAACGGTATCGAACGGGCCAAGTACGTCACCTTTTGCATCCCCGCTGAAAATGTGGCCGCCGCCCGTCCCCGTCTGGAACGTGTAGAGGCGGACGTGATCGGCAACTTTAAGCGGCTGGGGGTACAGAGCCAGCCCCTTGACGGGCGGGAGCGTCTGGCCCTGCTACACGGTCAGCTTCACCCCGGCAGCCGGGAGCCGTTCCGCTTCAAGTGGACGGACATCGCCCATACGGGCATGGGAACGAAAGACTTTATCGTGCCGGACAGCTTTGACTTCCGGCAGAGCCGCTCGTTCCGCGTGGGCCAGACATGGGGCGCGGTGTCCTACTTGCAGATCATGGCGTCGGAGCTGTCGGACAAGCTGCTGTTGGAGATTTTGGAGCTGGACGCTGAGCTGACTGTCACCATGCACATTCAGACGGTGGATCAGGTCAAGGCCATTAAGACGGTCAAGGGTAAAATCTCCGACATTGACAAGATGAAAGTGGAGGAGCAGCGCAAGGCCACCCGTGCCGGATATGACCCTGATATTCTCCCGCCCGATCTTGTCACCTTTTCCAAGGACGCCGCCGAGCTGCTGGCCGACCTGCAAAGCCGCAACGAGCGAATGTTCCTCTTGACGTTTCTGATCGTCAACACCGCCCCCACGCGGGAGCGGTTGGAAAACGACATTTTCACCGTGAACGGCATCGCGCAGAAATATAACTGTGCCGTCAAGCGGCTGGACTGGCAGCAGGAGCAGGGCTATATGTCCTCGCTGGCTCTCGGCTACAACGGCATTGAAATTCAGCGGGGCATGACTACCAGCTCCACCGCCATCTTCGTTCCCTTTATGACGCGGGAGCTTCGCATGGATGGCCCGTCCCTCTACTACGGCATGAACGCCCTGTCCCATAACGTCATCATGGCTGACCGCAAAAAGCTGAAATCCGCCAACGGCCTGTACCTTGGCTCCACGGGCAGCGGCAAGAGCTTTGCCGCCAAGCGTGAATTGCTGAACGTCTTTCTTGCCATTCCGCAGGATCGCATCATCGTGGTAGACCCGATGGGCGAATATGCCCCGCTGGTGGAGCGGCTGGGCGGCCAGGTCATCGAGATCGCGCCGGACAGTCCCAACCACATTTCCCCGATGGATGTTCAGATGGACATGGGCAGCGGGGATAGCCCTCTGTCCCTGAAAGCGGATTTTCTGCTGTCGCTGTGTGAGCTGGTGGTGGGAGGCCGGGACGGTTTGCAGCCCATTGAGAAACCGTCATTGACCGCTGTGTGCGTCAGGTGTACCGGGAGATGGCGCTGGGGCTGGAAACGGCCAAAACGCCGCTGCTCCAAGATTTGTATGAGGAGCTGCTGCGCCAGCCGGAGCCGGAGGCCAAGCGGATCGCCACGGCGCTGGAGCTTTACTGCACAGGCTCCCTCAACCTCTTTAACCATCCTACCAACGTCAACCTCAATTCCCGCGTGGTGTGCTTTGTGCTCAAAGGCATGGGCGAAAACCTCCGCAAGATCGCCATGCACATCACCAACGATTTTGTCACTTCTGCGGTGGGAACCAACTTCAAAAACGGTGTGGCGACGTGGTGCTATTTTGACGAGTTCCATATTCTGCTCCGCGATCCGCTGACCGCCAGCTATTTTGTGACCGTCTGGAAGATGCTCCGCAAACAGGGCTGTGTTCCCTCGGCCCTGACGCAGAATGTGAAAGACCTGCTGGCCAGCCGGGAGATTGAGAACATTCTGGACAACACAGATTTTATGATCCTGCTGTCGCAGGCGCAGAGTGACCGCGCCATTCTTGCCAAGCAGATCGGTATTTCAGAGCACCAGCTATCGTATATCACGCAGTCCAACTCCGGCGAGGGCCTGCTGTTCTATGGCAGCGTCACCATCCCGTTTGTTGACCGTTTCCCCCCGTGGCGAGATATACGACCTGCTGACCACCAAGCCGGAGGACGCCGCCAATGGAAAACAGGCAGAATAAGCCGCCCGAGGGCGGGGCTGCTTCTGGTCACGGTGGCCAGAAGTTCCATACCGACAGCGAACAGGCCAAGCTCCACAAGTCCAAGCTCCGCATGGAGAGCCGGGAGGAACGGCTGGCGAACAAGGCCCGTGAAAGGCTGGCAAACCAGAAGCCGCCGAAAAAGCCCGGCCCCATCAAGCGGATCGCCCGGATCGCCGGACACGAAACCCACGCTTTTCTGCACGGAAAGGTGTATCAGGAGGAGCGCGACAATGTAGGCGTGGAGGGCGGTCATTTTGTGGAGCGTTCCGGCGAGGCCGCGCTGCACTATGGGCGGCACAAGGTACGCAGGGCCATCCGGGAGCACCCGGCCAAGGCCGCCGCCCGTGCCGGAGTCCCGGTACATCAAGGCCACGGCAGACTACCATTCCCGCAAGTTCGCACAGGAGCAGCCGGAGGCGCAGAGCGCCGCCGCCCGGTTATGGCACCGCTACAAGCTGAAACGGGAGTATCAGCGCAAGGCGCGGGAAACCGCTAAGCAGACCGCCAAGGCCGCCGAACAAACCGTATCGGCCACGGAGCGGTTTGTCCGGGGAGCGGCGGCGTTCGTCAAGCGGCATCCCGTGGGGACGCTGCTTGCGCTGGGCTGCCTGCTGGTGGTGCTGACCCTGCAATCGTGTATGTCCTCGATGTTTTCCGTGGGAAATAGCACCCTTGCGGCCATCGCCGCCAGCACCTATAAGGCGGAGGACGCGGATATGCTGGGAGCCGAGGCCGCCTACTGCGCTCTGGAGGACGAGCTGCAACGCTACCTCGACACCTACACCCGCACCCACGATTACGACGAATACCATTTTGACCTCGACACCATTGAACACGATCCCTATGTACTGATCTCCATGATCTCCGCACTCCATGAGGGCGCGTGGACATTGGACGAGGTGCGCGGGACGCTGCAAGACCTCTTTGACCGCCAGTACATTTTGACCGAGGATGTGGTGGTGGAGGTGCGCTACCGTACCGTTACCCGGACAGACAGCGAGGGCAACGACTATGAGGTGGAGGTGCCGTACAACTATTACATCTGCTATGTCACGCTGGAAAACTTCAATCTCTCCCACGTCCCGGTTTACATGATGTCCGAGGAGCAGCTTTCCATGTATGCCCTGTATATGTCCACGCTGGGAAACCGGCCTGATCTGTTCCCCTCGTCCGGCTATATTGGGAAATACATCACCAACCGCCCACCAGAGCATGAAGTCCCGGAGTCCTATCTGGATGATGAAACCTTTGCCGCCATTCTGAAAGAAGCGGAAAAGTATCTCGGTTTCCCCTATGTGTGGGGCGGCAGCAGCCCGTCCACGTCCTTTGATTGCTCCGGCTTCGTCAGCTATGTCTACACTCAATGCGGCTGGAGCTTCGGACGGCTGGGGGCGCAGGGCCTTTATAACATCTGTTCCCGGACGAGCAGCCCCCGCCCCGGTGATCTGGTGTTCTTTGTCGGCACCTATGACACGGCGGGCGTTTCTCATGTGGGCATCTATGTGGGCGACGGCTGGATGCTCCATTGTGGCGATCCTATCAGCTATGCCAACCTGAACAGCAGCTATTGGCAGTCCCATCTTTACGCCTACGGGCGACTACCGTAAAGGAGGTTTTTTGATATGGCAATTACGAAAAGCGCAAAGATCGAGGCCGAGATTGAAAAGGTCAAGGCCAAAATTGCCGAGCAGCAGGCACGGCTTAAAGAACTGGAGCAGAAGAAGCTGGAGGCAGAAAACAGCGAGATCGTGGAGATCGTGCGCGGCATGAGTATCTCCCTTGCCGATCTGCCGCTGGTGCTCCAGCAGCTCCGGGGCGGCGCTTCTGGTCACAGTGGCCAGAAGCCGACAGAACAGGCGGAGGTGACGGAATGAAAAAACTGCGGCTTTTGCTGATAACGCTTTGTGTGTCCGTCCTCATGGGTAGTATGGCGGTCACGGCCTACGCCGGAGGCGGCGAGGAATGGGACGGCCTTGCCCCGGTGGAGCCGCTGCCCGCCGAAACCGTTGACCCCGGCGAGGGCTTCACCGAGGACGGCAACCTTGTGACCCGTGATCTGCTCTACGATAAGGCCACCAACAAGCAGTTCATCACGGTGCAGACCAGCGGCGGCAATACCTTTTACATCGTCATTGACTACGACAAGCCCACCGACGAGGACGGCGAGCAGTATCAGACCTACTTTTTGAACATGGTGGACGAGGCTGACCTGCTGGCGGCGATGCAGGCGGCGGGCGGTGAGCTGCCGGAGTGTTCCTGTGCCGATAAATGCGCCGTTGGTGCTATCAACACGGATTGCACCGTCTGCGCCGTGAACATGAGCGAGTGCCAGGGCAAGGCTCCCGAGCCTGCGCCCGTGGTGGAGCCGGAGCCTGACCCCGAGCCGGAGCAGCCCAAGGCCACGGGCAACGGCGGTATGCTTCTGCTGGCGCTGGCCGTGGTGGTCATTGGCGGCGGCGCTGGCTGGTACTTCAAAATCTACCGTCCCAAGAAGCAGCGGGCCGCTGAGTCCGAGGCGGACTACGGCGGCGAATATGACGGCGCGGAGAACTATGACGAAACCGATCCCGAGGATGACGGGCCGCCGTGGGACGAGGACGGTGAGGAATGAGATTTACCAACAGCCCCTATGAGGACTTTATGAAAGAAAAGAGCTACTTCAAGGGCGTCCCGCCCAACCTGCCGCCCAAAGGCTCCCGCTGCGACGGCTGCCCCTATTGGCACGGGATCGGCTGCGTGTTCTGCTACCGGGAGCAGCTTCGGTCAAAGACAGGGGGCAAAAATGAGCCGTGAATTGACCCGGCAGGAAAAAACGGCGATTCGTAAGCTGGTGATAAGGTGGTGCGCCAACTATGACAAAGACGTTGGCTGCCTGCCGCTGGATTGCGAGTGCTATATGCTGGGGAAATGCTGGACGGGCGCTTATTGCCGCTATTTCCGTTCGGCGGTGCTGCCCCTTGATCCCGTGCTGGAAAGGTCGCTGACCGTGGAGACCGTGGCGGAAACCCGGCCCTGCCCGGTGTGCGGCAGGGCTTTTCTCCCGGACGGGCGGCAGCGGTATTGTTCCCCGACCTGCGCCCAGGCCGCAAGGCGGCAGAAGCAGCGCGGCTATATGCGGAAATACCGGGGGTAGGCTGTGAGCATTTGACCCCGGAAAACTCCCTTGATTGTAGGGCTTTCCGGGGCCGCTTCATGGGCGGGGCGTATGATTTCATAGCCCCGCCCGGTTTTGCAGAGATATTGCTAACATTTTGGAAAGGAGGTCGTATGGACAAAAACCAAGGCTATGAGATCATTCAGGCCGTCATGCTGGAAAATGGCAGGGGCTTTGCGCTGGGGCATAACCCCACTGCGCCCTCGCCCTATGTCACATGGGCTTGCTATGATGACAAGGACGGCCAGCGGCAGTATGAATGGGGGCATTACGGCAGCGACCGTGCCGCTCTGGAACAGGACTTTGCGGCGCGGGTGCAGGAATACCAGCGCCTTTACAATGTCGATGTCAGGCAGGTCGAGGCTCCCGGCCTTTACAAGTATTACTCTACCCAGCGCCCCGTGGACATCGGAACATTCCCTAAGCCGCCCCGTAACGCCCCGGATGAGATCGTCAACTACGATCAGCGCGTCCCGGTTGAAAATGGATCATTTCTGGCGTGGGGGCATTTGGCCTACACGCGGCCATTGACGAAACGGCAGGCGTCTGACTATGAGCTGCGGCCTGCGCCTGACAATCCCGACAGACCTCGTTCTATTAGGGAGCAGATGAAAACCGCCGCAAAGCAGGCCGAGGCTGACCGGGGGCAATCCGCCCCAAAGAAAAATGCCCCTGACCGGGGCGACAGATAGGAGGACATTTATGGAGCAGGAACGCAATCCCAACAAGAACGCCGAGCTTTCGATGGAGCAGAATTATAATCAGATCGACGGCATCATCAACAATCTGCCTGTGCCGCCCCCGGAGGAGAAGCCGCTGGACAAGGTGCGGGAACACCCGCCCAAGCGCCGCAGCCGGGAGCGTGAGGAGCGTTGACAAAGAAGCGCGTCCGCAGTGTCCCCATCTATGTATGGGTACGGCCTGACGAGCTGGAGGTCATTCGGGAGCGCATGGCCGAGGCGGGCATCCGCAACATGAGCGCCTATATCCGATGGCGCTGGGCGGCTATGTGCTCCACGTTGACCTTGAACCTGTCAAGGAGCTTGTGTCGCTCCAGCGGCGCTGTGCAAACAATCTCAATCAGGCGGCCATCCATGCCAACAGCTATGGCGGCTTGTACCCGGACGAGCTGAAGCGTCTGCAAAAGGACTATGCCGATCTGTGGGGGCCGCTGTCTGATCTGCTGGCCCAGCTCTCCGCCATTGTAACGATGTGACACAGGGGGAACGGCCCCGCGCCGTTCCCCGGCTGTCCGCGCCTCTGGTCATCGTGACCAGAAGTACGGAGGGCCGGGACATCCTTGAGTGCCGATTTTTTCAGAGTTATAATAGACATATACAGGAAAAAGGAGGAACCCCCTATGCGGATTATATTCAAAATCCTTGCCGCTCCCTTTGTGTTGGTGCTGACCTGCTTGTGGCCGTGCTCTCGTTCCTGCTGAGTCTTTCCGCTGGTTTGCTCTCCATCCTCGCGTCGGTGCTGGGGCTGCTGAGTGTCCTGATGCTGTTTGTGGAGAAAGACATTTCCACGGGGATCGCGGGGCTGCTGATGGCGTTTGCCATTTCACCCTTTGGCCTGCCTGCGCTGGCCGGATGGCTGCTTGCCAAGCTGGACGAGCTGAACGGCTCCCTGCGGGGCTTCATCATGGGCTGAGTTCTGGTCACGGTGGCCAGAAGATGCAGAAAACGGCGGCTGATCCCATCCGCCGTTTGTCGTAGTGCGCCTAGCGGCGTACGTTTCTAACGGGTTAAAGTCCCGAATCCGCCCGGTAGTGGGAAGGATATAGCCGAAAGCAAGGGTGTCCATCGTGAGATGGAATCTGAAGGAAGCTGGATGTGGGGAACCTACTAACCCACGGGCAAATCTCTGGTCTGACGAACAGGAATCTCATATGAGGTCATGCATGAGGGGGGGTAAGACTGCTATTCAAGTTGAAGCCCAATAACTACACGGAATCATGCATGATAAATGAGGCAGATGGATGGAGAGGAAGAAACGTGTGGTACCTAGGGAGGTCTGTGTGGTACGCCTTGAAAGAGGTAACCATTGCATAAAGCAATGCTGAACGCACAGAAGTCAGCAGAGGCCATAGTAGCCAAACGGAACAAGTTCCGTTCGAGGTGAAGGACCGAATCAGTAGGAGTCTTGAGTATGACCGAGAAAGGAGGAATGACCGCCTATGGCAGAAAACATTGAAAACAATGGCTGTTCGCAAAGAGATAATGCGGAACATGAAGGGTATGTGAAAGCGTCTAGGTCATTCAATCGGATATGGAAAGAAAGAGACAGTGCACAGCCGAGACTTTTGGAAGCGATACTGTATAAAGACAACTTTAACAGAGCGTATAAGAGAGTTAAGGCAAACAAGGGAGCACCGGGAATTGATGGCATGACCATTGAAGAGGCTCTTCCATATTTAAAGGAACATCAACAAGAGATAACTGACCGCATTTATCGTGGAAAGTATACTCCGTCTCCAGTAAGACGAGTTGAGATTCCCAAACCAGATGGTGGTGTGAGAAAGCTTGGCATACCAACAGTGATAGACCGCACACTTCAACAGGCAATAACCCAACAGTTAGTGCCAATCTATGAACCGCTGTTTGCAGAAGGCAGCTATGGCTATCGTCCGAACAGAAGTGCAAAAAGATGCAATACTTAAGGTTAAGAAGTACGCAGAACAAGGCTATACATTTGCGGTAGTCCTTGACCTGTCAAAGTACTTCGACACTCTTAATCACGAAATTCTCATCAATCTTCTCCGAAAGAATGTAAAAAGATGAACGTGTAGTACAGTTGATAAAGCGCTATCTGAAAAGCGGTGTAATGGAAAATGGAGTGGTCATTGACACAGAGGAAGGCTCACCACAAGGCGGAAATCTATCACCATTGCTGGCAAATGTCTACCTCAATGAGTTCGACCAGGAATTCCTGAAAAGAGGTGTTCCATGCATAAGATATGCAGATGACATCGTGCTCCTTGCAAAGAGCAAGCGGGCTTCAGAGAGACTCTTGGAAAGCAGTACAAAATATCTTGAGGAGAGGCTGAAACTTACAGTCAACCGAGAAAAGAGCCGTACGGTCAGCGTGTTTGCGATCCGAAATTTTAAATTCCTTGGCTTTGCATTGGGAAGGAACGGAAAAGGCATTTATGTCAGAGTTCATCCAAAGTCATGGAAGAAGTTTAAGTCTAGACTGAAGGAGTTATCTTCCGTAAGCGATGTCAGTCAATCAAGCCAAGCCTTGAGAAAATCAAGGTGTATGCGAGGGGATGGCTTAACTACTACGGAATCGCAAGTATGAAGAACAACATAGATGACATCAACGGATGGCTTTATCACAGAATACGTATGTGTATATGGAAACAATGGAAATTGCCCAGAACAAAGAAGAGAAATCTGATAAAAATGGGGGAATCCATGAATACTATGCGAACATGGCGGCAAACTGTCGAAGGGGACACTGGTATTGTGCCAATCTGACGACAGTCAAGAAGGCCATGACAAAAAGAAAGACTGATAAACAGTGGCTTTTATGATTTAGCCACAGCCTATCAGTCTGTGCACGTCAACTATTGAAAGCGCCGTATACCGAACGGTACGTACGGTGCTGTGAGAGGACGGCGGTTAGTCACCGCCTCCTACTCGATTGGAAAGGAGGGATGCCTACGGCCACAACCTACCTCAAATCCCACAAGCGGGCCGATAAGCGGACGGCCCTGCAAAGCCTGAAAGACCGCTTTGACTATGGCCTGAACCCGGAGAAGCTTGGGGCCGTTTCCTCCTACCTCTGCGATCCGGCCACGGCACACGCCGAGTTCATGCTGGTCAAAAATCAGTATCAGGGCGGAAACTGACCGCAGGGCCGGATACGGGGCGCTATGCTACCAGATCCGGCAGGCGTTCCCTCACGGTGAGGTGACGGCGGAGGAGGCCAACCGCATCGGCTATGAAACGGCGATGCGCTGGACAAAGGGCAAGTATCAATTCTTCGTCTGTACCCATATCGACAAAGGCCACATTCACAATCACATTTACTACAATTCCACGGCCTATGACCGCTCCCGGAAATTCCGCAACTTCATCGGCTCCTCGTTTGCCCTGCGGCGGCTGTCTGACCGGGTATGTCTGGAGCACGATCTGTCCGTGATCGTAAATCCCAAGCTTCACAGCAAGGGGCGGTATCTGCACTACGGTCAATGGCTGGGGGAAAATCAAAAGCTCTCACAGAAAGAACAGATCCGCCTTGCCATTGACACGGCCCTGACGGAGCGCCCCAAGGACTTCGCAGATTTTCTCCGGCGCATGGAAACGGCAGGCATACAGGTCAAGCACGGGCGCGGCGGCGTGATCTCGTTCCTTGTGCCAGGACAACAGCGGGCGGCCCGTTTCCGGGCAGCCACGCTGGGGGACGGCTACGGCCCCGAGGACGTGCAGGCCGTCATTGACGGCAAGGCTCCCACACGAACGACCACGGCACGGAGAGCGCCCGCGCCCCGCCGTGTCAATCTGCTGATCGATATTCAGGAGAGGATGCGTCAGGGTAAAGGCCCTGCCTATGAACGCTGGGCCAAGGTGTATAACCTCAAACAGATGGCGGCTGCGCTGCAATATCTGAAAGAGCAGCAGCTTTATGAATATGACGATCTGGCCGCAAAGACTGATGCCGCTACGGAGCGGTTTCACACGCTGGCCGGGGACATTCAACAAACCGAGGCCGAGCTTTCCCGTGTGTCCGATCTGATGGCCGCCGTAGTGCAGTACGCCAAGACCCGCCCCGCGTTCGATGGGTACAAGGCCGCCAAGTACAGCCGGAAATATCTTGCCGAGCATGAGGCGGAGCTGGCGGACTACCGGGCGGCCAAGGCGACAATGGCCGAGCTGCTGGGCGGCGAGAAGCTCCCCAAAATGGACGTACTAAAAGAAAAACGCCGCCAACTGGCAGCGCGGAAAAAGCTCTTTATTTGGAATACCGCAAGGCCCAGCAGGATATGCGGGAGCTGGTGGCAGTCAAGGGCAGCGTGGATCACCTGCGCGGGCTGACGGACAACCAGCGCAATAAGGAGCAGGCCCGTTAGGGACGGCGACGCAGACAACGTTTCTTCTGGTCACGGTGTCCAGAAGTCCAGCGGGTTTGGGGGCACCCCAACAAGCATTTCCGCAACGTGGAAATTGCAAGTGTCAATACACTTGCCTTGCTTGCCGCTAACGCGCTCCCCCGGAACCCTCGCGAAAAACGGAGGCAGCGCCGTTTCTTACGCTTCCTCCGTTCCACGGTTTTCTATGATTGCATTGATAATACCCTCGACGAGCCGCAGCTCGCTTTCATTGAGGGAATTAAGCTGAATGTTGATCCGCTTCTTTGCGGCTTCATCGGCTCCCATATCGGGATAAAAGTATTCATCCACGGAGATACCGAACATGGTTACCATTTGGTAAAAGGCGTTTAGGCTCGGATGCTGTCCGTCATTTTCGTGATACATAATGGTACGCGGATCACGGTCAACAATATAACCTAACTGTTCTTGCGTCATGCCCTCACGCTCACGGGCTTTCTTGATAGCAAGTCCGATCCCGTGAAAGTCAAATTTGCGTTCGTCACGTTCAATTTTCATAGCATCACCACCTAATGTAATTTTACATTTCATGTGGCAACATTTGAACGGCGTCAAATTTCATTTCACTGCATATTTAATTTCATGCTAAGAGAATTGATGACGCTGAAAATGTGATGTAAAATGTACTTATAATTAAATTTGTCCCGAAGATCAGAAGTTGGTATCTAAAATAAAATCAGAAATATTGTGAGGTTTCTGTGACATTTGGGTGCTACACTGAAAATGAAGGAGTGTGATACCATGCGAATTTTAGTAGTCGAGGATGATCGACTTTTGAATCATACTTTTATGCTATAACTTGAATACTGCGGGCTATACGGTTGATTCTGCACTGACAAAATCAGTGGCCGGTAGTTTCTTGACGAAGCAGGACTATGACCTGATTGTGCTGGATGTAAATTTGCCGGACGGGAACGGTTTTGACTTCTGCCGGGAGGTAAAAGAGCGCCGCCCCGATACCGTTATTATTTTTCTGACCGCAAATGATATGGAAAGCGATATGCTCAAAGGGTATGAACTGGGCGCAGAGGATTATGTGACAAAACCTTTCCCTATGAGCGTCTTTCAAAAGAAACTGGCGGTGGTGCTGGGGCGGCTGACAAAACAATATGGTGGTGATACTTATGAGGATGGCACACTGACCATCAATTTTTTTCAGAGATGAGTGCTGCTCTGTCAGGAAAGCCACTTACATTCACCCCACTGGAATATCGACTTTTGAAAATTCTGATGAAAAATCCACAGATTGTTTTGACCCGGCAAGTCTTGTTGGAAAAACTGTGGGACGCAGACGGAAATTTTGTGGATGAACACGCTCTGACTGCGGCTATCAGCCGGGTACGAAACAAAATCGAAACACCCGACCGTCAGTACATCAAAACGGTATATGGTATGGGCTATATGTGGATCGGAGGGGCGCTGAAATGAATGTGCGAAAACTTTCCGTCAACAAAGCCTGTATCTTTTTAGCTGTTCTCCTGCTGGCGGCAATGGTGACGGTTTCAGTGGCTTTATATGCGTTGACCCAAGATATAACCGCTGTTTGGTATGTACTATTGTTCGGCATCTTTGTGCTGTTTTGCTCTATTTGTTTTATGGTGCTGGTTCGCCGCAAATTGGCGATGTTCTCCGATGCTTTTTGCAGTTTGATGGATGATATGTTGTCCGGGAATATGCAGCCGAAACAGACTGTGGAAGAAGAAAGTCTTTTCTATAAAATTGAATATCGGTTGAACCGTTTGTATGAAGTCATGCAGGAAAACAAGAACAGCATTGCACAAGAGCGGGCTGACTTGCAAGAACTTATTTCCGATATTTCCCATCAGGTCAAGACCCCGATTGCGAACTTGAAAGTGATTAACAGCACCCTGCTTGAAAATGAAATCCCTGTGCAAAAGCAAAAAAGAGTTTCTTACAGCACAGGCCACCCAACTTGATAAACTGGATTTTCTCATGCAGGCTATGATTAAAACCTCGCGTCTGGAAACAGGTGTCATTTCTCTGGAAAAGAAAAGCCAGCCGCTTTATGACACGCTTGCCGCCGCATTGGGAGGTATTCTTCTGAACGCCGAGAAAAAACAGATCAATGTTCAAGTGGACTGCCCGGAGAACTTGGTCGTTTCCCATGACAGAAAATGGACAAGCGAAGCACTGTTCAATATTTTGGACAATGCAGTGAAATATACGCCGGAGGGCGGTCAAATCCGTGTTTCGGTTGAAAGTTGGGAAATGTATGTGAAAATCGACATTGCAGATACGGGCATTGGCATTTCAGAACAGCATCAGGGAGCAATTTTCAAGCGTTTCTATCGAGAGGACATCGTACATGATGTAGATGGAATTGGTATTGGTCTATATCTGGCTCGTGAGATCGTAACCTTGCAAGGCGGTTATATCCGGGTAACATCCGAGGTTGGGAGGGGTTCAACTTTTTCCGTCTTTCTGCCTCGACAATAAAATAAGTACGCTAAAAAACAAAATGTCACAGGCCTATGACATTTGAGATTTAATTAAACAGAGGTATTTTGTTTCCCGTGACATTTCTGTGAGGTTTACCTTTTATGATAGAGCCATCAAAAAGAAAAGGGTGGTGTTCTATATGAACATATTACAAACGACAGATTTGAAGAAATATTACGGCACCGAACCGAACATTACAAAAGCATTGGATGGCGTGACCCTATCCATTGAGGAAGGTGAATTTGTTGCCATTGTTGGTACTTCCGGCAGCGGTAAGTCTACTTTGCTGAACATGATGGGCGGGTTAGATACGCCAACTTCCTTCCGGCAGTATTAAAGTAAAAGGGAAAGAATTATCGAAACTCAAGGATGAACAGCTTACCATCTTCCGCAGACGTAACATCGGGTTTATCTTTCAGAATTACAATCTTGTTCCTGTGCTAAATGTCTATGAAAATATTGTCCTGCCGGTGGAGCTGGATGGTGATACCGTGGACAAGCGGTTTATGGATGAAGTCGTGAAAATGTTGGCTCTCGATGGGAAGCTGAACAGTATGCCTAACAATCTGTCCGGCGGCCAGCAGCAGCGTGTAGCGATTGCCCGCGCCCTTGTTTCCAAACCAGCTATTATACTTGCAGATGAACCGACAGGCAATTTGGATAGCCGGACAAGTAGTGATGTTCTTGGTTTGCTGAAAGTTACAAGTCAGAAGTTCCATCAAACGCTTGTAATGATTACCCATAACAATGAAATTGCCCAGCTTGCCGACCGAATTATCCGTATTGAGGACGGAAAAATCGCACAGTGACAGGGGGTGACATTGATGATGGATGATATTTTATTTGGGAACAATAATCAGGCAACAATCAATCGTCTTGCCAAAAGAAGCTACCGCGCTAATAAGCAGAGAAATGTTTTCGTTACCATCGCATTATTCTTGACCGCCTTTATGATTACATCTGTGTTTAGTTTGGGGTGCAGTTATTTTGAAACCTATCAAATGCAGCAAATTCGTGCGATGGGCACGACTGCGGATGTGGCAATTACAAGCCTCTCAGAAGAACAATATGAAGAATTGAGCCGATCCAGCTTGGTATCCGTAGTTGGTGTCAGTCAGAGATTGGGCAGCATTGATACATCTGGAATGGACGATGCCCTGCTGAGTATTACTTGGATAGACGAAACAGAATGGCAAGAACACCGTGTACCAACAATTTCGGATATACACGGAGATTATCCGCAAGCAAAAAAATGAAATTATGCTCCCTACATGGGCTTTGCGTGCAATGGGGATTGATGATCCACAGATAGGGATGAATATTTCCCTTTCCTATCAGCTCGGAACAGATTATCAATACAGCCCCGATGAATTTGTTTTGTCAGGCTATTACACAGATTATTCGGCTTCGCGTGCAGGCAACCGTGGTGCTGCTTATGTTTCGGAGCTTTTTGCAACACAAACAGGGCTTCCCTTTGATAGTGTGTCTACCGCAATGATTTCTTTTTCTGATGACAGTAATGCCCTGCGATCCTGTGAAAAACTAAAACGGAAGATTTCGTTTACAGAAAGTCAGTCCTTTGAAATTGTACCTATTGCTCAGAGTAATTCCACCACCATTGTTCTTCCACTGGCTGCTATTATCGTCTTTATCATTATCAGCGGCTATTTGCTGATTTATAACATTCTGTATATCTCAATTTCAAGAGATACACAATTCTATGGACAGCTTAAAACGATAGGCACGACAAAAAAGACAAATCAAGCGAATCGTGCGTTCTCAAATATTCAGAACGGCGGTGATCGGTATTCCCAGCGGCCTGATTGTGTCGGTGGTATTGTTTCGCTTGGACTTGTTCCGTTTGCCATGAATATAATGTACTCAGGCGATACAGACCTTGGGGAGATAGTGTCCTTTTCCCCCATTATTTTTGCGGGTGCCGCAATCTTCACATTTTTTACCGCAATCATCGGCAGCATGAAACCAGCGAAAATAGCTGCAAGTATTTCTCCTGTTGCGGCTTTACGCTATACGGAGGCAAATACAAGGAGTTACCGAGATCATAAGAGCCATAGAACAAAATTATCCCGGATGGCACGAGATAATATTTTTAGAAACCCTAAAAGCGCTGTCCTTACTTTTGCGTCCTTATTTTTAGGCTTAATATTGTTTTTGGTTTCTGCTGGTTTACTATCAAGCCTAAGTCCAGACAATTTTGTAAATCAATGGGGAGAAAGTGATTTCGCATTGACTTACAGCATTTTCGAAGAAGGAAACCTGCTCTCTGATGAAATGTTGCAGCAAGTTGCAACAATGCAGGGAATTGAAAATCTGCGCGTCACTTATTCCGCTTCACCGTGGCCCACTATGGATGTCATTTACAGCGAAAATGTATTCGGGAAATATATTGATTCCTTGATGGCGTATCGGGTCTTGATTTTTCAAATGCGGAAACACGGAAAAACTATACAGATAATTTTTGAGCGGCGTTTACGGAATAGATTCCAGATATATCGAAGAACTTAATAAAACGCTTGATAAGCCTATTGACTTAACAGCCTTTGAAAAGGGAGAGTTGGTGGTTTTGTCCGCTATGACGGATGATGAGGGAAACCTATTGATTCAGCCAGGGCAAGCAATCACCGTTGTCGGTGAGTCCGGGGAACTGGTCTTTACAGTGGCAACTGGCTTTCTGGACGCTGATTTTCAGAGTGGTCGAGGAAATGAGAGAGTACTGCCCCCGATTTGTATATCAGTGAGCAGGCATTAGAGAAGTTGTCTGGAGAAACTAAAATCTTTCGGATTGCTTTTTGATACTATTGATACAAGCAGTTATGATAAAGGGATTATGGAGCAGCTTCAATCCATTACTGCTTCGTCACCGGGCATTACGATTCTGTCACGATATGAAAAGCAGCAAAGAAATGGCCGGATATTTGCTGACCTCAAGGATTATAGCCGCAGGGTTGTCCACTGTATTTTTGCTGATAGGAATTATGAATTTCATTAACACAATGGTTGTTAGTGTAAATACTCGGAAACATGAATTTGCCACACTTGAAAGTATAGGAATGACGAAAAATCAAATTAGAAATGTATTGCTTTGGGAAGGCGGGTATTATTGGAGTATTTCTTTCCTACTGCTTGCCACACTGGGAACAGCGATATATATTCCGATATCCTCAGCCTTTAGAAAAATGGTTCCTTATGCAGCTTTTCACTATCCTGTATTTTCTCTGTTGGTTGTCGCAGCTATTGTTTTACTGGTCTGCTTGGCAACTCCCGTCATAACTTTCATGCAAAATGTTAAGCAAAGCGTTGTAGAGAGACTGCGGCAGAATTAAATATTTGCGATGAAAACCGGGAGATTATTCTCCCGGTTTTTCAAATCTCACAGGTTCGTGAGATTTCAGCCCATTATTCTGTCGAAACAGCGTGTGTCGGTGACATTTCTGTGAGGATTGCTTGTTAAGATAAGCGCAAAGGAACAAGCTGCCGCACGACGGCAAAAAGAAAAAAAGCCGTCGTACAGCAGCCTATCAACACGCCCATTTGAAACGGCGGCTTTGATTTTCAGCGCCGCCGTTTCTTTGCGATTGCACAAACCAATGACGACTTGCAGGGACACGGTAGCCGATTGGAGGTTATTTTGCCGTGTCCATTTTATTATTTCATTGTTCGCGTGATCTGCACCAGCTAAAAAAAGCGTAGCCCCTCCATCGGAGCAGTCCGGCCTTGAAAGTGAAATTAAACATCATGTAACAAGATATTTATTTGCTTGCGCCCGTATAGCGTCATGCTGTGCGGGCGTTTTTATATGCCCCTGCTTCTGGTCACGATGGCCAGAGGCGCCAAGGTGCCGGGGGCCGCCTGTTCTCCATTTCAATCCGCACTCACCAACCACCTTTTGAAATGGAGGACAATTATGACGACTATCAATCTGAAACGGTATTACCCCTATATGACCGAAAATGTGATGCTGGAAGTTTCGGACGAGATCGCCGCCACCCTCTCTATGGGAGGCCGCCTGTGCGACAGCTACAAGCGACAGAAGCGCAGAAATGGCGAGTGCTCGCTGGACACCGATCCCGGCTTTGAGGCCGACGTGCTCCGCCAGCCCATGACCCCGGACGAGTACATTGAGGCACGGGAAACCACGTTTGCCCTCTATGACGCGCTGACCCAGCTCCCGCCCACGCAGGCCCGGCGTGTGTACCAGCACTATCTTCTCGGCATGAGCAAGGCCGAGATCGCGGCATCCGAGGGCGTTGGCCGGAGCCGCATCTGCTGCTACGTTGAGCGTGGGCTGGCCTCTATGAAAAATTTTTGAAAAAAATCTCTGTAAGAGGGAGTACATTTGCCCCCAAAACCTCCTGATAGGTGAGAGGAGTTTTCTTCCTCGCCTTGAAAACTGAATAGACAGTATTCCCGATACGAAATCCGCGTCATAGCGACGTAAGGTGCGCCGCCACGACAGCCAGCTCAGGAGGTGATGGACAAGCGGGCCGAGCGATCAACGCAGCCTTTGACCCGGTGCTGGCAAACCGGGCGCGAGGACAGCGCGGAGGATAATGAAACTTGCTCACGCCCTCCCACAGACTTGAGGGGGAGTCCCTGCGGTATGCGCCAGCCCTCCACGGGCAGCGGTACTGTGGGGCTATGCAGCCGAAGCCATCGGCGGTCTGGAATACTCCCCGTGCCGGGGATGCGTGGCAAATACGGCACACAACGATCATACAGGGAGCCGTCAAACCGGGCCTTTCTGTCTTATGACAGCCCAAACCATTCCGGCGCGGCGGCTCCCTATCTTGTGGATTGAAACGGAACACAACTGTCCCGCTGCTTCTGGTCATCGTGGCCAGAGGTGGGGGGCAAGGTCAAAGGACGGCGCTTTTGTGCCGTCCTTTCACGTTTCCCCACGGACAACGGGAAACCATCAAATCTATTCACACCGCTGATTTTTATAGGAGGTTTTCAGATGACGGAGGCAAGAGTCGGCTATCACAAGGAAGTCAAAACCGCGTCTTTTCAGGGCAAATCCATCACCGTGGAAAATCTGACCCCGATGCTCTCTCCCCGAGCACGGGATAAGCGCAAGCGTGAAATTGAAAGCTGCCTGTATGAGGTCTTTGTGAAGTATGCGCCGGGACGGGCGCAGATGCACTAATGCGGGACATCCTTGAGATGCGGGGCTGCCAGAGGTATAATATAGGTGTAAGGTTTGGTAGCTCCTACACGGAAAGGAGCACCAAATGATTATTCGTGAAGATGCCATTTATGGCAGACAGTCCGTTGACCGCAAGGACAGTATCAGCATTGAAAGCCAAGATCGAGTTTTGCAAGTATGAATTGAGAGGAGGCAATTTCCGCAAGTACACAGACAAGGGTTATTCCGGCAAGAATACCGATAGACCCCAGTTCCAAGAAATGATGGCCGATATTCGCCGGGGCCTAATCAAGCGCGTAGTGGTCTACAAGCTGGATCGTATCAGCCGTTCCATTCTGGACTTCGCAACCATGATGGAAACTTTTCAGGAATACAATGTCGAGTTCGTTTCTTCCACGGAAAAAGTTTGACACGTCCACCCCGATGGGGCGGGCCATGCTGAATATCTGCATCGTGTTCGCCCAGCTCGAACGTGAAACCATCCAGAAGCGCGTGACCGATGCCTACTATTCCCGCTGCCAGCACGGTTTTCACATGAGCGGCGCGGCCCCCCTACGGCTTCCAACTGGAGCCGACCACCATTGAGGGCATCCGCACAAAAATGATGAAGCCTGACCCGGAAACGGCAGATATTGCAAAGCTGATGTTTGAAATGTACTCTCAGCCCGGAATTTCTTTCGGGGACATTGCCCGTTACTTTGCCGACGAGGGCATCCTGATCTACGGCAAGGAAATGAAACGGGGCTTTATCTCCCAACTTTTGAGAAACCCCATTTACGCACAGGCTGACCTCGATATGTACGAGTTCTTCAAAAGCCAGGGTACGGTGGTAGTCAATGAAGCCACAGATTTTGCCGGGACAAACGGCTGCTATCTCTATCAGGGCCGGGACGTGCAAGAAAGAAAAAACAAGCACCTGAAAGATCAGATACTTGTTCTGGCTCCCAGCGAGGGGCTGGTATCGTCTGATACATGGCTGCGCTGCCGGAAAAAGCTCATGGCAAACAAGACGTTCCAAGGCGGGCGCAAGGCAAAGAACACATGGCTTGCCGGAAAGGTCAAGTGTGGCCGCTGCGGATACGCGCTTATGAGCGTCGGCAATCCGACAGGCGTTCAGTATCTCCGCTGCTCCAAGCGGGCTGACAGTAAAAGCTGTGACGGCTGCGGGACGCTCCGCACACGGAATTTGAAAGGTTTCTGTACGGCGAGATGGTCAAGAAGCTGTCTGTGTTCCAGACGCTGACGGCAAAGCGAGAAACGGTCAATCCCAAATTGACCGCGCTGAACATGGAGCTTGCCCGCGTGGAGGACGAGATTGAAAAGACTGCTGAATACTTTGACCGGGGCTAATGCGGTGCTGCTGTCCCTATGCCAACAGCAAAATCGAGGAGCTGGACACACGCCGCCAAGCCCCTGACAAAAGAGATCGCGGCGCTGTCAGCGGAAACCATGTCCCCGGAACAGATTGAGCGGTTGTCGGTCTACCTGAACCAATGGGAAGAAATTGACTTTGAGGACAGGCGGCAGGTTGCCGACGGCCTGATCTCACAGATCCGCGCAACCGACGAACACGTTTCGATTGAGTGGAAAATTTGACTTTTACTTATCCATCGCACACGACAAAGGGCTGTGTGCCCTTGTCAAGCGATGTAA
>VOFJ01002136.1_pt1 | contig 29282 bp, 51 predicted proteins | sample 5384081 | NCBI WGS metagenome assembly VOFJ01 (sample SAMN12384729, study PRJNA508395) | human gut metagenome | isolation source: healthy gut I | host: Homo sapiens | reverse complement strand
TAACTAAGCCATTCTCTTTCCTATCCTAAACAAGCAGAAGCGGGGGCCTTTGCAAGGCTCCCGCTTCTGCTTTTGTTTTTTAGTCTGTATTGTATTCCGGTTCCGTGGGGGTAGGATCTGTTGTTTCCGGAGGGGCCGGCTCTGTCGTGGTGGGTTCGGTAGCGGCGGGTTCCTCCGGTGTTACCGTGATCTGCACACTGGGGTCCGCCGCAATATACACGGTGATCACCGTGCCCACTTCCACCTTGGTGCCCGGCTCCTCGCTTGGTACGCACCACGCATCCGGCGGCATAGGAGCCGTCGTTCACCACCATAAAGCAGCTGGCCACAAGGCCCCTCGCTTCCAGTTCCTTTACCGCGCCATCCTGCGTAAAGCCGATGATATTGGGCATCTCGGCCATCTGTGGGCCTTTGCTGACCACCAGACGAATGGTCTCCCCTGCCTTGAGCACCGTGTCCGCGCTCGGCTGCTGCTGGATGATCTGGCCCGCCGGGGGCGGTGTCGCTGTATTCCTCGGTGACGTAGAACAGATACATGCTGGTGTACTCCCGGTTGTTCTGCACCTGCGTGTAGTCCATGCCGATAAAGTTCGGCACAAGGTTCTGCGGCACCATCACCTCGCTGCTGGCCGGTTCCGACTCCGCAGCCGACGCGGCAGGCTGGTGGATGTGCTGGCTCAGCACGCTCCACAGCGTGAGCAGAATGAGGATGGACAGCAGGATCACGATGCCCGCCAGCAGCGCTTTTTAAGCTGAGCAGATGCTCTCTTGCGTTCCGGCTCCGGCTGGGCTGTGCGCACCGGAGTCTCCGGCTTCATGGTGCGGGTCAGCTCGGCGGTGTATTCCTTGGAAGAAAGGGCCTGATACAGCTGCGGCACGGTCTGGATGCGCTCCATGGGCCGCAGGCGCAGGCCCAGCTGCAGCACCTGCGAGACGTACAGCGGCAGGCTGCCGTTCACCGATTTTGCGCGTGGGTTGGAGTCTGCCACCATGCGCTGCGCTGCAGGCACCGGGGCCTGCCCGCACACCATGCGGTAGAACACGGCTGCAAGGCTGTATTCATCGGTATAGCGGCCCTCGAACTGTGCAGTGGAGTATTGCTCCGGGGCGGAATACCCCTCATAGAGCTGTTCGTGCAGGCCGCTGCCCCGCTGTGCGCAGGCCCACCGTGGCATAGCCTGCCAGACGGCAGCGGCTGTTTTCCATCACCCGGATGTTCTCCGGGCAGATGCCCCGGTGCACCAGACCGATCTTGTGCATTGCAGCTACGCCCTCAAACACCGGCTGCAGCATGGTGCAGGCATCGTCCGGACGGATGGTGCCGGGGTGGTTTTCCAGCCACTGGTCCAGCGGGGTGCCGCCCAGATTTTCCAGAATGGCGTAAACGCTGTTATTGGCTTCCACCACATCCAGCACGGCTTCCAGACCATTGGCCGGAGTGATGCGCTGGATGGAGCGGTACAGGTCCGCAAAATCCATGCGGGTGGTCTTGAACAGCACCTCACGGCCGGTCTTGGGCCGCAGGGTGCTTTCTGCCGTGCGCTCCGCCGTGAGGGTAATGGGCAGATATTCCTTTTGATGGTCACCCGGAAGCGGCCCAGATTTTCTGCACCGCGGTAGAGGATGCCCTCACCATCGATGCTGAGCATTTCCCCCTACGGTGTAGCGCCCGGCCAGCACGGTTCCCACCGGCAGGGTGCCGCCGGGGTTGCGCCCGGCAAAGCTTTTGCCGCAGTGCGGGCAGCTTTGTGCTGCATCCGGGCAGCGGCTGCAGTAGGGGCACAGGCGTGCAGTATGGACACAGGCGTGTTGCTTCCATTGTGGTCTCCTTTATACCGTTTTGCGCCGCCGCAGCAGGCTCATGGGCGGCAGCTCCGGCGTGGGAATGGTGTATTTTTCCATGGCATGCGGGGTGCTCTCCACCCGCTCACCGGCTTCGTTTTCGATCCACTCGGGGTTCAGCGGGATGCTGCGGCCATCCGGGCAGAGCACTTCCAGCGTGTCGCCTAGGCTCCACTTGCCCCGCTGCTGGCAGGAGGCAACGCCGTTCTCCCCAGCCGTCCACCGTACCGACGAACTCCCACTCGCGGATGTAAGTAGGCACTGTCGGTAGCCTGACGGGCCTGCTCCCGGCCAAAGTAGAAGCCGGGCGAATAGTGGCGGTGACTGGTACGGGTGAGCTCCTCGTACACTTCAGCAGGCAGCTCAAAGTTGTCGTTGAGCGGGTCGGCCAGATAAGCGTCCAGCGCCCTGCGGTAGGCGGCGGTAACGCTTGCCACATAGTAAGTAGAAGGTCTTGGCACGCGCCCTCGATCTTCAGGCTGTCCACACCGGCCTTGCAGATCAGATCAAGAAAAGGCGCGGTACACATATCATTGGCGTTGAGGATGTAGCTGCCGTTCTCGTTCTCGCCGATCTCGTACAGCTGGCCCGGACGGGTCTCCTCGCTGAGATAGTATTTCCAGCGGCAGGGCTGGGCACACTCGCCGCGGTTCGCGTCGCGGCCTGCCATGTAGTTGGAAAGCAGACATCGGCCCGAAACGCTCATGCACAGGGCCCCGTGCACAAAGACTTCCACCTCCAGCTCCCGCGGTGTTTTATCGCGCAGGACCGCAATATCCTGCAGGGTCATCTCACGGGCCAGCACCACGCGCTTTGCGCCCATGTTGTAGGCGGCGCGGGCCGCAGCCCAGTTGGTGATGCCTGTCTGGGTGGACATGTGCACATCGATGTCCGGTGCAAAGGTCTTGCAGGCATCCAGCACGCCAAGGTCTGCCACGATAAAGGGGCATCCACACCGGCCTTGGCTGCTTCCTTGATGGCCTCGGGCAGGCGGTCGGCTTCCTCGTTGGTGGGCAGGGTGTTCATGGTCAGGTAGACCTTGCGGCCGCGGGCGTGAGCGTAGATGACACCCTCGGCCAGCTGTTCCGGCGTAAAGTTGGCCGGAGCAGACCGCATTCCAAATTCAGGCAGGCCGCAGTAAACGGCATCGGCACCGTAGTTGATGGCATAGCGCAGACGTTCCAGATCGCCTGCCGGGGCCAGCAGTTCCGGGATCTGTAACATTTGTAGGTTCCTCTCTTATGTATCAAAACTGGAAAGGGCCGCTGCACCGTGTTTTTTTGTGCAGCGGCCTTTCCTCAGTTTTTTCAGGCTTTTGTTCACAGCTGCGGCGGTTTTGCAGTTTGCGTTATGCTCTGCCAGCGTGTGGGCGTAGTAGTAGTTGCCCTTGAGGTCGGTCACAAAGAAGTAAGCGTCCTTGGCTTCCTCATCGGGCTGCGGGCTCCAGCGCCGCTTTGATGGCGGCAAGGCCGGGGTTCGAGATGGGGCCAGCGGGCAGGCCGGTGCAGCTGTAAGTGTCGTAGGCTGCAAGGATATTTTCCGGGATATCATCCCAGCCGCCGTAGTAGGGCGCGACCCAGTTCCAGAGATAGTTATTGTCGGCGTCGCTCTGGATATGGCTGGAGGTGTTGCTTTGCAGCCGGGGGTAGGGCGAGCCCTCCGCCAGACGGTTGCGGAACACCTGCGCCACATTGGAGTCCTGACTGTTGCCCGCTTCCTCCTGCACAAAGGAGGCAAGAGTGACAAGCTCCGGCAGGGTCATGTCCTGCTTTTTGAGCGCTGCGTACATTTCCTTGGTAAATTGTGCATCGAACTGGGCGTAGAAGGTAGCCACATAGTTGTGCACCGTATCACCCTTCAAAAACTCGTAGTAGGTCTCCGGGAAAAGATAGCCCTCACACTTCATGAAGCGGTTTGGAGCATCTTTATCCTCCGGGACATACTGCCAAAAGGTATATGCGCTGAAATCGCCCTCGTTGGCTTCCTTCAAAAACTCCTCGGCGGTGCACAGACCGGCAGCTTCCATCTTCTGGGCAATGGCAATGGCCGTTGTACCCTCCGGGATAGTCACCCGCACCGTTTCTGCCTTGGCGTACTGGGAAAGGGTGCTGATGAGTGCATCATAGGAGCTGCCGGTGGTCAGTTCAAAATCGCCGTACTGCAGCTTTGCGGCAGCGCCCTTTTCCCCCACATACCAGCGGAACAGGTAGGCAGAGCGGATGACGCCTGCATCCTTCAGCTTGTTGGCAATAGCTGCCACGCCGCTGCCCTGCTGAATGCTTACAGTGACCGCCGTGCCGGGCTTGCTGCTGCCGTGGATCTCGCTGCGGGCAAACAGCACCGTTGCGCCCGCGGCCAGTAGAAGCAGCAGAAGCACTACCAGCAGAATTTTGCCTGCGCCGCCCTTTTTTTGGGTGGCGTGTGTATCGTCGTTGTGTGCCATAAGCACCTTCCTTTTATCAGTTTTCCAGCATCAGACGCAGATAACTTTCGCTCACGTCAAAAGGCTCTGCATCAAAGCGGATCATGCCGTAGTCCTGCCGGGTGCCCTCGCCGAGGAACAGCGGCTGGGATGCGCCCACGGTAATGACCGCCTTTTCCACAATGACTTCCTTCTCGCGGGCGGCTTCCATCAGGATCTCGGCGGCGCGGTCACTGTCGGCCATCATCTCCACAAAATACAGGGTATCCTCCTTGCGGAAGTAGATGCCGTAGCCATGCTCGTTGGACACGATGGTAGCGCCCCGGGCGTACAGCTCCTGCAACACCACCGCCATGCGTTCCGGGCTCAGCTGCACGGTATCCTTCCAGAACTGCTCCCGTAGTTCGCACAGCTTTTTGGCCGTCACCGTGTCAAATTCCGCCTGGCTCCACAGGTTGCGGCTCACCTCACGGGGCAGGCAGCGCAGGGCAAAAGCCTGTGCAAAGCCTTTATCCTGCAGCAAAGCGGCCTGTGCCGCATCTGCCGGGACTGCCACGGTAAAGCCTGCGCCCCGCAGCTTTTTGCTGGGCACACAGGGTATCCAGCAGACCCGCCAGCAGCAGACTGCCCTCGCCGCACAGGCACAGGTAGTTGCCCGTGCGCCCCTGCAGGGTGACCGGTACAGCCAGCGCAGCCGCCACGATGGTGTCGTTTTCATCGGCCACATAAATGTTCTGCACACCGGCAAAACGTTCCAGTACCATTTTTGCAAAATCTTCGGTATCATGATGCTGGCTCTGCCACAAAGCCAGCACTGCCGCCTCGTCGGACGGCTGCATCAGACGATACATCGTTCAGGATGCCCCCTCTTATCATATTTTATCGTTCAGCCCAGTGTTTTCCGGGCAAGCTGCTGCACCTCTTGCTGGATCTCTTCAATGCTGCGCATTGCGTCCCCGCTGGTGCAGTGCACGGTGTCCCAGCCGAGATTCCGGGGGCAGAACTCAGCAGCGGCACGGCTTCGCGCTAGATGGGCGGTATCCTTCTCGTGCACGTCCTTTTTTGCTCTCGTCACCGTGGTAGCGGGCGGTCATCAGCCTCTGGCTGACGGCCGGGTCCACCTGTAAATAGATGACCCTGTCCGGTGCGGGCAGACCCAGCAGACGGAACTCGTAATCAAACAGCCAGTGCAGATATTCCTCCCACTGCTTCTGCGGGAGCTTCGAGCACTGGTGCACCGCATTGGAGGTGGTGTATCGATCGGCGATGATCACACCGCCCTGCTCATAAAAGCTGCCCCAGCTGGTTTTATAGCTGGCATAGCGGTCCACCGCGTAAAAGCTGGAAGCCGCGTAGGCGTTTACATCGTCCGGGTGCTGGCCGAACTGCCCCGCCAGATACATCTTGACCAGTGCGCTGGAATCGCTGGCATAATCCGGGAAGGTGATCTTCTGCACAGGTACACCCTGCGCGGCAAGATGCTCTGCCAGCAGCTTTGCCTGTGTGGCCTTGCCCCGCTGCCATCCAGCCCTTCCAGTACGATCAGTTTGCCTTTGCTCATACGACGGCACCTTCTTTAATGGCAGCATATTTTGCGCGCACCTCAGCGGTCTTGCCGCAGCACATCTTGCCCTCCGGGCAGGCACCGCACAGGCAGGCAGGGCCGGCCTTGGCAAAGATATGGGGTGCTACCGGGTACACCAGCGCGAACATCTTTTCAGCCAGTTCCCGGATCTCCCACTGGGCGCGGTTGCAGCAACGCAGCTGGAAGAAGTTCATCAGGCTGCGGGCGTTCATAGTGACCACCATTTTTTTCTCTCGCAGGCATTGGGCAGCACAAACCGTGCGTCCTCGTTGGCCTGTTTAGAAGCCTTGGCGCGAGCCTGCTTTTCCGGCATCCCCTCGGCCATCAGGCGGGCGGTGTGCCCCTCCTCCAGCTTATGAGCGAGGTCAAGATAGCGCTGGGCGTCCTCTTCCATGCTGGCAAGGAAAGCGGCTTTTGCTTCCGGGATGGCCCTTCGATCTCCGGGGGCGTCACATAGCGGAAATCATCCAGACGCACATACCGCTGGCTCTGCACGCTGAAGGACGCAATGCGGTGCCGGGTGATCTGTGCCAGCAGGGTGCGGCTGACCCCTTCGATGGCAAAGGTAAAGCTGGCGTGCTCGATGGGGCTTGCGTGACCAAGGTCACTGAGCATGGTCAGGAATTTTGCAGTTTTTTCCTCGTCCAACCCGTCCAGAAGGTCGGTGATATGGGCGTCGGAGTAACAGAGCTTTGCGGCAGCCGCCACCACCTTTTCCGGTTCCGGGGTGTGGGCGATCAAACGAACAGTCATCATAGGGTCATTCTTCCTCCGTAATCTTGGTCAGGGGCGCAAAATTGGCCATCGTTTTCTTGATGCCCACTTTTTCAAAGTTGATCTCCACGATCTGATCCCCGGCAGCAGGCTTTACCTTCAGCACCGTGCCGCGGCCGAACACCTTGTGCTCCACGATGTCGCCCGGTTCATAGTGTGCTTTGCGTCGAAAGCCACCGATTTTACGGCAGAATTTGCTGTAAAGGCTGTTTGCTTTACAGTATTTTTCGTCGCATTTCCGCTTGAATATCCAGAACCAAATCCGCCGCTTCTGGTAGTCGGCTGAGCGGAGCTGTTGCCATAGTGACTGCCAAAACCGGAGGAAGTGGTGCTTCTTCCGCCGTAAGATGAGCCAAAACCGCGGCTTTCACCGGCGTTATATTCCCGGTTCAGGTAGCCGCTGCGGTTGCCCGAGCTGTAACCCGAGCCATAACCGCCGCCGTAGCTGCTGCGGCTGTAACCGGAGGGGCCGGAGTAGCCGGATGCCCCGCCGGGCACGGTATCGCTGTAACTACTGCCCCAACCGCCCATGCGGGAACGCTGTTCCAGCACCGGGCTGCGGGTCTCCTCGATATATTCCGGCTCGATCTCCCGCAGAAAGCGGCTGGGCTCGTTGCGCTGGGTGCGGCCGTACAGCATCCGCGTAACGCTGTTGGAGGATGTACAGCTCCTTTTTTGGCGCGGGTGATACCGACATAAGCAAGACGGCGCTCCTCTTCCAGATCTGCTTCGGAGTACTTGCTCATCTCACCGGGGAAAACGCCCTCCTCCATGCCGATGAGGAACACATAAAGGGAACTCCAAGCCCTTGGCAGAGTGGATGGTCATCAGCACCACCTGATCGCTGCTTTCGTTGTAGCTGTCGATATCACTGATAAGGGCGATATCCTCCAGATAGCCTTCCAGTGTGGCTTCCTCGCCGTGCTGATCGCAGTAGTTTTTGACGTTGTTCACCAACTGACCCAAGTTCTGCAGACGGTCGGCGGCATCCTCGTGCCCCTTGGCGGCGTCTGCTTCCAGCATGGCCTTGTAGCCGGTCAGTTCAATGACATCGGAAGCGAACTCATCCAGCGTGCGGGTGGCAAGGGAATCCTGCAGGCGCTGGTAGATCTGCCAGAACTTGAGCAGCGGCATGGCCGCGCGGGAGAGCTTGGCGTACTGGTCGGCATGGCTGATAACATCCAGCATACTGACCCCCTGCTGCCCGGCAAGATCTGCAATGACGTCAACGGTGGTGGCACCGATCTTGCGGGCGGGCTCGTTGATGATGCGGCGGAGCCGCACATCGTCCCGGGGTTGGCCACGATGGACATATAGGAGTGGATGTCCTTGACCTCCCTTGCGGTCGTTGAAGCGCTGCCCGCCCACGATCTTATGCGGGATACCTGCGCGGGTGAAGTAGCTTTCAATGGGGGCAGACTGGGCGTTCATCCGGTACAGGATGGCATGGTCTGCCAGATGGCCGCCCGCCTTCAGGTGCTGGCCGATAACGTCCGCGATATGGCTGGCTTCATCCTGCTCGTTCTCGGCGGTGTACACCTGCACCTTATCACCCTCGCCATTCTCCGTCCACAGCGTCTTGCCCTTGCGCTCGGTGTTGTGCTGGATGACACAGTTGGCTGCGTTGAGGATGTTGGAGGTGGAGCGGTAGTTCTGCTCCAGACGAATCGTCTTAGTGCCGGGGTAGAGTTTTTCAAAGCTCAGAATGTTTTCGATGGTCGCGCCCCGGAAGCGGTAGATGCTCTGGTCGTCGTCGCCGACCACGCAGATATTGCGCTCCGGCCCAGTGAGCAGACTGACCAGACGGAACTGCGCCACACTGGTGTCCTGATACTCGTCCACCAGCAGGTAGCGGTACTTGTTCTGGTAGAATTCCCGCACGTCCGGGTGGTCGGCCAGCAGCTGCACGGTCTGATAAATCAGATCGTCAAAATCGAACGCACCGGCCTCTTTCAGCTTTTTTTTCTCGTAGGCTGCGTAGATGCGGGCGGTCTGGGTGCTCTTCACGTCTCTGGCGTGGTCTGCAAGCGCCTGTTCCGGGCTGACCAGCTGATCCTTCCAGCGGCTCATCTGGTTGATGGCGGCCTTGATGGGTAGGAATTTATCATCGATGCTCAGTTCTTTATACACCGTTTTCATCACGCGCTGGGCATCATCGGTTGTCGTAGATGGTAAAGCTGCGGGGGGTAGCCGATTTCCTCCGCCCAGCGGCGCAGGATGCGCACACAGGCGGAGTGGAAGGTAGAAGCGAACACCTCGTCCCCTTCCTCGCTGCCCAGCATCCGGCGCAGACGTTCCTTCAGCTCCCCTGCTGCCTTGTTGGTAAAGGTAATGGCCATCACGTTCCAGCTGCGCACCGCGTTGCGGCGCAGCATCCCGTCCAGCCAGCTGGGGGCATCTGTACCGGTCATAATGGCGGTGCGCAGGGCTTTGACGTCCTCCTCGGTCACCGGGCGGGGCGTTTCTTTGGAGCCGTGCGCCGAGCCGAACCGGATGAGGTTGGCGATACGGTTGACCAGCACGGTGGTCTTGCCGCTGCCGGCACCGGCAAGGATGAGCAGCGGGCCATCCGTGGTAAACACAGCCTGCCGCTGCATATCGTTCAGGCGGCCGAATTGCTTTTCAATGTAAGTATCACGCAGGGTGCAGAATTCCTGCCCGAGAGATGCTGCCATGGTTTCACCTGTTTCCTTCGCTGTTATTCATACCGTATAGTATAACACATTTCGAAATAGTTGTACACCAAAACTGCATAGAGTTACAGCTGCTTTTCCAGCAGATAGCGGTCGTAGCCGCCGTACATCTCCCGGCTGCAGCGGATGACAAAGCCGGAAGCCTGTGCGTTGTGCAGGCTGTAACTGTTGTCCGGGCTGACGGTAGCCCCCAGATGGGCGATCTGCGGCGGCAGCAGCGGCAGAGCCGCTTCCAGCATGGCGCGCTGCAAGCCGTTGCCCCGCCAGTCCGGGTGCACTACTGCGCTGTCTGCGTTGGCCCAGTGTTGCCACTGACTTTGCGGCACGCCCAGAAAAGCAGCGTAGTTCTCACTGCTCTGCCCGCACAGGCGCAGGATGAGGTAGGCCCCCAGCCGCCCCTGCTGCCACGCACCGATACACACCCCGGTGCGCAGATAACCGGTAATGTTTTCCAGCGTATCCGGCACGAACTGCTCCGGGTGCGGCATGGCGGCGCGCACTTCGTTTTGCAGCGCGAACACCGCCGGTGCCTCGGCAGGGGTGCAGCGCCGTAGGGTGACAGCCTGCCGGGCGGGCCGGCCGCCTACTTTTTGCAGAAAATAGTCCATCTGTACTATGCCCTCCAAAATAAAATCGTACTTTTCAGCAGATTCCAGTATAAATGACGCTTTTCTAAATGTCAAATTATGCTATAATAAGAGAGAAGGGGCTGTGGAGGAATCCTCCCGGCCCGTTCGTATGAAGTTCGGGGCGGCGCTGCCGCCCGGAAACGGAGGAACCATCCATGAAAGATCCCGCACTGGCATCGTCCAGCCGCTTGGGCGGCGCTGTGATCAGTGACCGCGTTGTTGCAAGCCTGCTGGAGGAGCTGACCAACGGGCGCTATGCCCAAGCCGACCGCCTGCCCGCCGAGGTAGACCTTGCCACCGAGTTGGGGGTAAGCCGCACCGTGATCCGTGACGCGCTGAGCGAGATGGAGCGCGCCGGTTATGTGGAACGGGTGCGCGGTATTGGCACGGTAGTGAACCGTGCTGTGCTGGGGCTGCGCAGCCGCTTGGACCAGAAGCTGGAGTACTACCCGCTGATCCGCAGCTTTGGCAGCTACCCCCATGCAGACGGCATTCAGGTGATGCTTCTTCGTGCAGGCGAGGAGATGGCCCACGCGCTGGCGCTGGAGGTCGGCGATGAGGTGATCTGCATCAAAAAGCGTATCCTTGCCGATACCACCCCGGTGATCTACTCCATCGACTACCTGCCCCGCAGCCTGTTCGGCAACCGGGACTACACCCGCATCGACCTGACCGGCGGCGTGTTCGATATTCTGGAACGGGAGTGCCGCCAGCAGATCTCCTCCAACGTCGCCCACCTGAAGGCAAGCTGCGGCGATGATGCCATCCGCTCCGCCATGCGCCTTGCTCCGGGCGAGGCCATGCTGTTGCTGGACGAAGTGTGTTTCAATCGTTTGTGCCGCCCGGTGATGCGTTCGCTGAGCTACTACACAAACTTTTTTGATTTTTCTATCCTACGCAAACTACTTTAAACGGAGGTATACTGTCCATGCGTCATCTGATCGATCCTTTGGATCTTACCCAGCAGGAGATCACACAGCTGCTTGATCTTGCCGACCGTATCTGCGCCGACCCTGCTGCCTATCAGGAGGTTGCCAACCACAAAAAAAGCTGGCCACCTTGTTCTACGAGCCCTCCACCCGCACCCGCCTGTCCTTTGAGGCGGCTATGCTGAACTTGGGCGGCCATGTACTGGGCTTCCCCGGCGAGAACGGGTCCAGCGCAAGCAAGGGCGAGAGCGTAGCCGACACCATCCGGGTGGTTTCCTGCTATGCGGACATCGTGGCCATGCGGCACCCGAAAAGAGGGCGCACCGCTGCGTGCAAGCCGCTACTCCCGCATTCCGGTGATCAACGCGGGCGACGGCGGCCACCAGCACCCCACCCAGACCCTGACCGACCTGATGACCATTCGCCGCCGCATGGGCAGACTGGATGATCTGACCATTGGCCTGTGCGGTGATTTGAAGTTCGGCCGCACCGTCCACTCCCTGCTCAAGACCATGGCACGCTGCAAGAACATCCGCTTTGTGCTGATCAGCCCGGAGGAGCTGCGGGTGCCGGATTATATCATCAACGACGTGCTGGAGGCCAACGGCATCCCCTACAAGGAGACCCGCAGTCTGGAGGAATCCATGCCGGAACTGGACATCCTGTACATGACCCGCGTGCAGAAGGAGCGCTTCTTCAACGAGGAGGACTATATCCGCCTGAAGAACAGCTATGTGCTGACCCGCGAAAAGATGGCGCAGGCCAAGCCCACCATGGCGGTGCTGCACCCCCTGCCCCGCGTGAACGAGATCGCACTGGACGTGGACGACGACCCGCGCGCCGCCTACTTTGAGCAGGTGCAGAACGGCGTGTATGTGCGTATGGCACTGATCATGACCCTGCTGGTGGCTTGCAGACCCCAAAGCACCGAAGGAGGAGAACTGATATGTTGAATATTGACGAGATTCAGAACGGTATTGTCATCGACCACATCAAGGCAGGTACTGCCGTTGGTCTGATGGATCTGCTGGGCATTGCGGGCAACCGCACTGCCAGCGTGGCGCGCTGATCCAGAACGCCCGCAGCAAAAAAAAGACCGCCAGCGGCCGCAAGGACATCATCAAGGTGGAGGGCGATGCTTCCTGGCTGAACCTGGATGTGCTGGCCTACCTTGACCCGGGCATCAGCGTGACCGTCATCGAGAACGGCAAGGCTGTCAAGAAGGAAAAGCCCCAGCCCCCCAAGCGTCTGGTCAACATTGTACGCTGCAAGAACCCCCGCTGCATCTCCAGCATTGAAGAGGCGTGCGACCAGATCTTTGAGCTGAGCTCCAACGGCAAATATCGCTGCATCTACTGCGAGCAGGAGCTGCAGGTAAAGCCGGAGTAACTGCGCTTTTACGATTTTAAATGCGCTCCGCTTCGCTCTGCGCATAGTTTAAGGAATTGCATTTTAGTTTTGCAGCTCAGCCAAGCCTGCGGGCTTGGCTGAGCTGCTTTTTCATGGGAGGGACGCAGAGGGAAACCGCAGCTGCCGCGCTGGTTTTCTACCGAAACAGTCGCGCGGCGGGTCGGCTTTCTGCTGACTGGCAGATACGATGATTTAATAGATAAAAAGGACTGCTATACTGGGCAAAACCCATGTACAGCAGTCCTTTTTGGTGCAAAAGAAAACTGACGGGACTCTTTGCAGCGCACGATACCCCGGCTTGCCTATGCCATTCCCGTACAGCAGGCAGCGCCGGAATTGCGACACATCGAGAAACTTTATCGACTGCAACCCCCAAAAGGTCCGCCGCAGAAAGCCCCGTCAGCAAGGTACTGTGCATTCCTGCACAGCCCAAAAAAGCAAAGGTAGGCAGCCTGCTTACACGCACCGCAGGCGGGTTTTCCATCCAGCAACAAAGCTTTTAAAAAGAGGGTATTCCCCCCCTCCCACCGCAACGTGACCATGTCCGCACGGAAGGCTTCCTTTACTGACCACAGTATAGCAGAGTTACGCTTCTGTTGCACAAAAATTGTCATATTCTGACGGTGCAGATGTCATGAATTGCCGGTGGGCACCGCACAGGTAAAGCGGAACCAATTGTCCCGGCAGCTCAGGGTATACTCCGCACCGTGGCGCAGCAAAACGTCCCGCACGTTGGAAAGCCCCATGCCGTGGCCGGGCTCCTTGCGGGTGGTGCGGGGCAGCTGCCCATCCGGCGGCAGCTCCACATCTCGTTGCACCCGATTGCGCACCGAGAGAAGATATTCCACCTCCGTTTTGCGCACCCGCACGTAGACCTCCGGTGGGTATGCCTGCGCTGCGGCACAGATGGCGTTATCCAGCAGATTTGCCAGCACGGTGACCATATCCACCCCCGCTCAGCGGGAAATCCCGCAGGTCGCAAAGGTCAAAATACACGCTTACGCCCTGCCGGGTGGCCTCCTCGTACTTGCAAGTCAGGATGGAGTCCAACAGCGGGTTGTGGGTATCCATAATGGTAGTGCTGGCCGCCACAGCCTTATCCACACCGGCAATATAGTCCTGCGCACCGCCCACATCTCCCTGTGCCAGCAAGGCACGCAACGCACTGATGTGGTTGGTGAACTCATGGGTCAGACGGCGCTGGGCAGTGTAGGAATCCAGCAGAGCCGAAGCCCGCTGCTGCTCCAGTTCGGCCTGAAAATGCAGGCTGCGACGCTGCATGACCTGATCATTGAACATTGCCACGATGCACAGATGCACCATGACAGCCACCGTAAGCCCCACTGTCATCCCCATTGTGGCCATGGTGGCCCTTTTGTTGTTATCTGTGAGCATGAGCAGGATGTTCAGCACCACGACCACGCCCGGAAAAAAAGCTCATGGTCAGCGCCTGCAAAGGCTCCAGTGCATTGCGCCTGCGCCACTTGCCTACCAAAAAGGCCACAGCTGCGCCCACCACCATATTTGCCACCGCTATGATGATCAGACAGTCTGCGCGTTGGATGACCTGCTGCAGTTCACACTTCAGGATCCACGATATGACATACCGCATACTGTTTTCGACCAACAGGCACATGGTACCGTTGATCAGGCAGGCGGTAAACTTTTTGCCCCGGCGTGCCGCCAAACAGCATGACGGTGATGAACAGAAAAAGAAAGTGTGAGAGCCACTGCCATCGGCGTAAAAAGCCATAGTTGTGCACGACCGAAAGGGTCATCGTAAGCATGGTTATAACACCGGACCACACCAGAGGGTGCTTTACCTTGCCCTTGCCAAGGTAAGCATATTCCACCATGATAAAGCCGAGCCATTGGGTCAGGCAGACCCAGTGGCCGTACATATACCAGCGCCAGAATTCTTCATTCATTGCCGAACTGCCCCTTCCATTCCAGCCATGCGCTGCGAATGGCTGTATAGTACTGTCGGCTGACTGACGCTCAGTTCTACCCCGCTGCGCAGCTCCACCTTATAGTTGCGGATGGAGCGCACATATTGCAGATTGACCACATCGCTGCGCCCTACCTGCAAAAAACCGTTTTCGTACAGCATGGCGGGCAGATCTGCGATTTTGCCGTAAAAGGTGCAGATGGGCTGGTGCGGGATATCGCCGTAGACGTTGATCTGCCGCAGATCACTTTCCAGATAATAGATCTGGTCGAGAGGTATCTCGCTGGTGGTACGGTTGTGGCGCACCTCCAACGTTTTTTTAGGGTCGGTCATGCCGGCAAAGATATCCTCCAGACAGCTGGGCAGCTGAGCGGCAATATCCCGCTTGAGCAGATAGCGGTAGGCATTGACCGTGTAGCCCTGCGGGGCAAATTCCAGATACGCCGAGATGTACACCAGCACGATATCCGGCGCGACCTGCCGCAGCCTGCGCCCCAGCGCAATGCCGTCGGTGGTTTTCAGATCTACGTCCAGAAACGCCAGCTGGTAAAGCGTTCCAGCTCTGGGGTAGCCAGCAGCTGCTCGCCGCTGTTGCAGACCGTGCGCTGCACCTGAATTTCTCGGGCGCGGAACCATTCCGAGATATACTCGTCCATCTGCGCAGCAAAGACCGCATCATCGTCACAGACCAGAATGTGCATGGGGGTATTTCCTCCTTCTGAATACAAAAAAGCATATAGCAGTGTCCCCCGCCGGGAGAAGCACCCTATATGCTTTTATATTACACTTGTTCCGCCCGTTCGTCAATCAAAGACAGAGCAGACGTCTTATGCTAGGAATTTGTCGTAGAGTCCAAACGCAAAGATGAACACCACGATGAGCGGCAGCACATAGGTCAGGTAGCCGCGCATCCAGTCCTGCACCTTGAGACCCTCGCCGGTGTTGACCTCTTTTTTTGTAGTTCTGCCAGCCCCAGCCGTAGCGGGTGACACAGAACAGCAGATACACGAGGCTGCCCAGGGGCAGCAGCAGGTTGCTGACCAGAAAATCCTCCACATCCAGCACAGCGCCGCCGAACACCGCAAAGCCATCCCATGCCCACAGGTTATAGCCCAGCACACAGGGCATGGACAGCAGGATGATGAGCACAAGGTTCACCAGACTGGACTTTTTGCGACTGCAACCGGTCAGTTCCATACCGCAGCAGATGATATTTTCGAACACTGCCAGCACGGTGGACATGGCTGCAAAGGCCATGAACAAAAAGAACAGGCTGCCCCACAGCCGACCCATGGACATATTAGCAAAGATGTTGGGCAGGGTGATAAAGATCAGGCTGGGACCGCTGGTCTGGTCCACATGGTAGGTAAAAAGCAGGCCGGGAAAATGATCAGACCGGCGGTGATAGCTACGAAGGTATCCAGCACCACCACACGGACGGACTCGCCCAGCAGCGCGCGCTCTTTGCCAATGTAGCTGCCGAAGATGGACATGGCACCGATGCCAAGGCTGAGGGTGAAGAATGCCTGATTCATAGCGGAGACCACCAGCGTGTTGACCACGCCCACTTCCTGCATCCGGTCAAAGTCCGGCACAAGGAAGAAAGAAAGCCCTTCCTTTGCCCCGGGCATGAACAGGCTGTTGACAGCCAGCACCACCATAATGAGGAGCAGGGCGATCATCATGCCCTTAGTCACACGCTCCAGACCGCTTTGCAGCCCCTTAGCGCACACCAGAATACCTACCACCACCACGAATACCATCCAGAAGGTCATGGTGGCGGGGCTGGCCAGCATTTCGGTAAACTTACCAGCTACCTGCTCTGCGTTGAGCCCTGCCAGCTTGCCGGCGGCAGTCATGTAGAAATAGTGCAGCATCCAGCCCGCTACGGTGGTGTAGAACATCATCAGCAAATAGCAGCCGATGAGGGTAAAGTAGCCGTGGATGTGCCACTTGCTGCCCGGCTGTTCCAGCGCCTGATACGCCCGCACCGGGCTTTTGCGGGAGGCGCGTCCCACGGCAAACTCCATGGTCATGATGGGCAGAGACCCAGAATGACCAGAAAGATCAGGTAGAACAGTACAAAAGCACCGCCGCCGCCCTGACCGGCGATATACGGGAATTTCCATACATTGCCGATGCCGATGGCGCAGCCTGCGGAAAGCAAAATAAAGCCAAGACGGGATTTCAGAGTTTCTCGTTCCATGATCCGATAACTCCTTACTTCTGCTTCCGGGGTGCGTTTTTACCCACAGGGCCGCGGGGACGGCGCTCGGCAGCCTTGGACTGCTGGACAGCACTGCGGGTCTGTGCACGGCCCTTGACGGCTGCGGCGCGCAGACCGTTCACCTCGGCCTTGGTCAGCTCGCGGTAGGTGCCGGGCTTGAGCATACCCAGTTTGACCACACCCTCAGCGTTGCGCTTCAGGCGCACCACCTCCAGGCCCACGGCCTCGCACATCCGGCGGATCTCGCGGTTCTTGCCCTCTTTCAGGGTCATTTCCATCACGGTGCGGCCGGGCTCGTCGGTGACCACATTGATGGCACAATACGGGCATGGTCTTGGTGCCGTCATCCAGCACAACGCCGCTGCTCAGCTTGAGGATGGTGGCCTCATCGGCGCGGGGCTGCACGGTAACGCGGTACAGCTTGGAGATGCCGCCGGACGGATGGGTGACAGCCTGCGCAAAGGCACCATCGTTGGTCATCAGCAGCAGACCCTCGCTGTCCTTATCCAATCGTCCCACCGGGTACAGACGGGCGGGGATGTCGCTGACTAGGTCCATCACGGTCTTGCGGCCCAGTTCATCGCTGGCGGTGGTCACATAGCCACGGGGCTTGTACAGCGCCAGATAATACAGCTGCTGGTTCTTCTGGATGTAGATGCGCTCGTCATCCACATGGAGCACGTCACGGTTGGGGTCCATTTTGTCGCCCACCTTGACCGGGTGGCCGTTCACCTTGACGCGGCCCTCGGCAATGATCTGCTCGGCGGCGCGGCGGGAGCACAGACCCTGCTCGGCCATAATCTTCTGAATACGTTCTTCTGCCCATAATATTACTCCTTTGTGCGCCTCACGGCGCTCAAAATGCGCACCGCTTCCCTGCTTTTGCGGGGCACGGTGCGCGCGGCTATAAAACCGCCGGCCAAAAAGGTCTGCGGCTGCGGCTTGATTTGTATAAAGGGTTACTCTGCCTTAGGCTCCTCTGCGGGTGCCTTATCGTCCTTTTTGACCAGAGCGGTAAGCTTTTCCACCAGCTCGGGCAGCATGGTCAGGGCACGGTCGATGCTGTTGGAGCTATCCGACAGCTGGATGGTGCGCACGCAGCCATCCTTGATGACCAGAAATGCCACCGGCTGGATGTTGACACCGGCACCAGAGCCGCCGCCGAACAGATCCTTGTTGGCAGCGTTCTTTCCGTTAAAATCGGTGCCGCCGGAAGCGAAACCAAAGCTCACCTTGGACACCGGCAGGATGGTGATGCCGTCCTCGGTGGTGATGGGCTTGCCGATAATGGTGTTGGAGTCCACCATCTGGTGGATCTTTTTTCCATCGTAACATTCATCAGACCCTGAATAGGATGCTCTGCCATAAAACAACTCTCCTTTATTCATCCGTGCAGGCAACAGCCCGCCGGAAAGCATTCTGATATAGATTTAGTGTACCACACTTTATAGGAATATGTCCAATACTTTTTTTTACGCCAGAACTCGTACAGCACCCGCACAGCGGCAATGACGATGAACAGCGCCTGCGCACTGACCCGGAAGGACACTCTATCCTGCACAGTGGGCTGGGCGCTGCCAAAGTCCGGCAGGACACGCAGCTGGTCAAATTCCAGAAAGAAACAGTGATCCAGCACGCCAAGGGTCGGGTACAGCCACGCTTGCAGCTTGCCGTAGTTGCGGGCAGCTGCGGCGGGGTCGTCACCGCGCACACCAAGGCAGACCGAGATCTTTGTAAAACGGATGGCGCCAAACACCGCCCGCAGCAGCGTCCCTGCGCCCCGCAGCATGGTGCAGAGCGCATCCAGCGTGATCTTTGCCTTTTGGCGGGGCGGCTTTTCAGCTTTAGGCTTTGCGGGCTGCGCGGCCTTTTTTTCAGCCTTTTTGCGCTTGCGCTCCGCACGCCATGCGCGGAATTTTGCTTTCAGCCTGCCGGTAAAGCCCTTGGGCTCCTCCGGCTGGGCGGGAGGTTCCGGCTTTGGGTATTGGAACACCGGGAAGGTAATGCCCAGTGCCCCGGCTTTTACGGTAAGCGTATCCTTTTGCCAGCAGACATCCGCGCAGAAAGGGCACAGCAGCAACAGCGCCGCCAACACCAGAATGATCAGCAGCAGGATGCCCACCACCTTGAGGATGAACAGCAGACAAGCGCCAACTGCGGAAAGAACCATGCCCATGGGTCAGCCCTCACTTTCGGTCGGATCATCTGCCGGTGCGTCGCTGTGCACCGGCGGCAGGTCTGCCAGACTGGACAGGCCGAACACCCGCAAAAAATGTATCGGTGGTGCGGAAACTGACCGGGCGGCCCGGCAGATCCAGACGTCCGGCTTCTTCGATCAGCCCCTTTTCCAGCAGACCGGACACGCTGGAGGAGGAATCTACGCCGCGCACCTGCTCGATAAAGCTGCGGGTGACCGGCTGGTTATAGGCGATGACGGTCAAAGTCTCCATGGCCGCAGAGCCAAGCGGTACGGCGCGGCGGCTGTCCAGCACGCGGCGCACACAGTCTGCCCACTGGGTCTTGGTGGCCAGCTGCCACCGGGTATTCAGATGCAGCAGACACAGGCCGCTGTCCTCCCGCTGATAGCGGGTGTGCAGGGTCTCCAGTGCGGCATCCACGCTGGACTGGGGCAGCTGCACTGCCTGTGCCAGCTTATCGGCCCCTATGGGATCGCCGCAGGCAAAAAGCATGGCCTCTACGGCGGCAAGGATTTGTTTTTGGTTCATGGGTTCTCCTTATTGCGTTCCGGGCGGGTGCGGCGCATGGTCAGTTCTCCCCGGTCATCCAGCGCGATGCGTCCGCCGCGCACCAGCTCCAGCAGCGCCAGAAAGGTAGCTACGTTGGTGCTGCGGCTCTGGCTGCGGGAAAACAACTGCTCCATTTTTGCCACGGTGCCGCCCAGCATCCGGCGCAGGATGTACACCACCCGGCTGGTGACCGATACCATGGGCGCGGTGACCAGCGGCTCGAACTGCTGCTGGGTGGGCACGCGGCGGGTTTTCGTGCGGCCTGCCAGTGCCTGCCAGTAGTCGGCCAGTATCTGCGGGGCGTGGTGCAGCGCGTAGGTGTTGTCCAACTCCATCTCCATGGGACGGCGCACGAATACCGGGGCGGCCTCCCCTTTTTTGCGCGCAGCAGAGCCGCCATGCGGCGGCACTGGTCGTACTCGATGAGCTGACCGGTGAGTTCCTGTTTCATGCGCTCACCCTCTTCGCTGCGGGGCAGCAGCAGAAAGCTTTTCATCTCCACCAGATGCGCCGCCATTTCAATGAAGGCGCTGGCGGTCTCGGGGTCGGGGTCGGCCTGCTCCACGGTACGGGTGTACTGGTCGATGAGCTGCAAAATGGGGATATTATGCAAGTCCATTTTATGTTTGGCCACCAGAGCCAGCAATAATTCCAGCGGGCCGTCAAAATCTTCCAGATGGAAGGTCAATTCCTCTGCCACTCAGATCACCGCCCCAAGGCTGCTGGCGTAAACGGCATAGGCGATTTTATCGATATACCCGGTGCCCGCGCCCAAAAGCGACCACACTACGTTGTTCAGGTAGTAGAGCGGCGTATCCAGAAAGCCGCCCCACACCGCTGCCAGCATGACGATCATAATATATTTTTCATACCGCATCAGGCCAAAGTAGATGCGCTGCGGCAGCACCACCAGCAAAATGCGGCTGCCGTCCAGCGGCGGCACGGGGATCAGGTTGAACACTGCAAGGCTCACGTTCATCAACACCAGATACCGCAAAAACATGGCAATGTAGATGGTGGCATTATTGACCGGTGCCCAGTAGTACATCACCTTCCATGCCACCATGCCAAGGTAAGCCAGCACAAGGTTTGCCACAGGGCCTGCCAGCGCCGTAAGCGCCATACCCCACTTGGGGTTTTTGAAGTTGCGGGGGTTGGTGGACACAGGCTTTGCCCAGCCCACGCCCGCAAACACCATGCATAAGGTGCCCAGCAGGTCAAAGTGAGCAAAGGGATTCAGCGAAAGCCGCCCCTCGCGTTTGGCGGTGGCATCGCCCAGCAGCCATGCTGCCAGCGCATGGCCGGCTTCGTGGAACGGGATGGCCACCAGCGCCACCAGTGCGCGGATGATATAATAGGTTGCCTGTGCGGTCATGTAAATCTCCTGTCAAAATGAATTTCTTCCTTTATAATACTATTTTTTTTTGCGCCCTGCACAAGCCCCACTGCGCTGGGAATACAAAAAGCTGCAGGAAATTTAAAAAAAAGGCTTGCTTTTTCTCTGCATCTCTGGTAAAATAGTCAAGCTGATTATTTTGATTCCATACTTCACTGTAGGAGGTGCAAATTACCATGGCTAAGTGTGAATGCTGCGGTAAGGGTGTTACCTTTGGTATCAAGGTCTCTCACTCTCATCGCCGTTCCAACCGTACCTGGAAGCCGAATGTCCGTCGTGTCAAGGCGGTCGTGGAGGGCTCTCCCAAGTATGTCTACGCATGCTCCCGTTGCCTGCGCGCTGGCAAAGTTACCCGCGCTGTCTAATTTGGTGTATGTGGCCGGTCACTTTGTCGAGTGGCCGGCTTTTTTATTTGCCGCAAGGAGTGGAATAAAATGTCTTTTGCCTGTTGATCCCATCATGCTGCTGAGCGTGGTGAACCTGAAACTGCGGGATCAGTATAAAGATCTCGATGCGCTGTGCGAGGATCTGGCGGCCGACAAGGCCGGTCTGTGCGCAAAAAGCTGCACGCTGTGGGCTACGATTACGACCCGCAGCGCAACCAGTTTATCTGATTATAGCTTCCAAATCCGGCACCGGTGCGCAGCGACTGTGCCCGGGCCGGTGAATGATCATAAAAATAAGGAGTGCTTGATTTATGATCCAGGGTACCTATTACAAAGAGTGGAGCCGGGTGCTCGGCCGCGAGATGGAGTTTAAGGTGTACGGCCATGCCGGTGTGCCGGTTCTGGCGCTGCCCGCACGGGGCGGCCGCTTTTACGACTGGGAGAACAATGGGATGCCCGATGCCATTGCCCAGCTGCTGAACGAGGGCAAGGTGCAGCTGTTCTGCGCGGATGCCGTGGACGGCGAGGGTCTTTTGAATGGTGATCTGCCCCAGCGCCGCCGCGCCGAGATGGAGGAAAAGTATTTCGTCTACCTGACCGCTGAGCTGGCTCCCCGCATTCTGACCCTGAACAACGCCAAAAAGGGCACCCGGATCTGGACTGCCGGTGTGGACTTGGGCGCTTACCACGCCGTCAACTGCCGCCTGCGCCGTCCCACCCTGTTTTGCAGGTGCTGTGGGCATGGGCGGCATCTACGACCTGACCCGCTTCTGGGGCACCGACAGCGATACGATATGGTGCTGCGCTGCTCTCCCCCCTTGCCTACCTGCAGGAGAACGGCATCGCCGACAAGCTGGCTCTGGCCAAGGCCATGGAGAACAGCCTGATGCTCTGCGCCGGTCAGGGTGCCTACGAGGGCGATGCACTGGATGACACACAGGCATTGGCTGATCTGCTGACGGATCAGGGAATGCCCGCACATCTGGAGATCTGGGGCGGTGACGTCTCCCACGAGTGGTACTGGTGGGGCAAGATGTGGAGCCTGTTTGCGCCGCGCATTCTGGAAGTAAAGTAAACGTTTTTAACGAGGGAAAGCCTGCAGGGCTTCCCTCGTTTTCTTATGTGCAACGGTTTTGAATGGCTCCGCGTGCGCTCTGGCCATATTCAGCGGAATTTTATCTTTTTTAATTTATGGTCCAGAAACGCCTGCGGCGTTTCCGAACCATTTTTTGTCAGCTGTACTATTTATATTTCATTTCCTACTTGAATTGTCGGATATTATGTGCTATACTTGCTGTTGCAAGAAAATATACCCCATGGGGGTTTATGAAAGGAGCGATTCCGATATGGAAGAGACCAAAAAGCACTGTTGCTGCTGCGTTGATACGCCGGAAGCGGACGCTGCGGCAGACACTGCTGTCCCCTCCTGCTGCCGCCACAAAGAGCGCAGCCCGGAGGAACACAAAGCTCTGCTCAACCGGCTGAACCGTATTGAAGGACAGGTGCGCGGCATCCGCGGGATGCTGGAAAAGGACGCCTACTGTGTGGACATTCTGGTACAGGTGGCGGCGGCGAACTCGGCGCTGAACAGCTTTTCCCCGGGAATTGCTGGCACAGCACATCGGCAGCTGCGTGGCGGATGACCTGCGTGCCGGCAGTGACGAAAAGCTGGAGGAGCTGCTCCGGCTGCTGCCCAAACTGATGAAATGACCGCCCGCCGGGCAGACTGACCACAAGGAGAAACAACAATGGAACAATTCAACGTTACCGGCATGAGCTGCGCGGCCTGCTCTGCCCGGGTAGAAAAGGCCGTAAAGAGCGTGCCGGGCGTTACCGGCTGTTCGGTAAGCCTGCTGACCAACTCCATGGGCGTAGAAGGCACCGCTGAGGATGCTGCCATTATCCGTGCCGTAGAGCAGGCCGGTTACGGCGCAAGCCCCAAAAAAGCCGCCGCAGCGGCCAGCACCAGCGCAGAGCTGGATGCGCTTGCCGACCACGAAACACCCAAGCTAAAGCGGCGGCTTATCGCCTCGCTGGGCTTTTTGCTGGTACTGATGTACTTTTCCATGGGGCACATGATGTGGGGCTGGCCGCTACCCCGCTGGTTTGACGGCAACCACATTGCCATGGGACTGGTACAGCTGTTGCTGGCAGGCATCGTGATGGTGATCAACCAGAAGTTTTTCATCAACGGCTTCAAGGGGCTGGTGCACCGCTCCCCCAACATGGATACGCTGGTGGCTATGGGCTCGATGGCAAGCTTTGTGTGGAGCACCTACGCCCTGTTTGCCCATGACCGATGCGCAGCTGCACGGCAACGAAGAACTTGTCATGCACTATATGATGGAGTTCTATTTTGAGTCTGCCGCCATGATTTTGACCCTTATCACCGTGGGCAAAATGCTGGAGGCACGCTCCAAGGGCAAGACCACCGATGCACTCAAGAGCCTGATGAAGCTTGCCCCCAAGACCGCTACCCTGCTGCGGGACGGCACCGAGGTGACCGTACCCATTGAGCAGGTACAGAAGGAGGACATCTTTGTGGTGCGCCCGGGCGAGAACATCCCGGTGGACGGCATTGTGCTGGAGGGCAGCAGTGCCGTGAACGAGAGCGCGCTGACCGGCGAGAGCATCCCGGTAGACAAGGCCGTGGGCGATAAGGTAAGCGCTGCCACCACTAATCAGTCCGGCTATCTGCAGTGCCGCGCCTCGCGCGTCGGGCAGGATACGACGCTCTCGCAGATCATCCGCATGGTCAGCGATGCCGCTGCTACCAAGGCACCCATTGCAAAAAGATTGCAGATACCGTATCCGGCGTTTTTGTGCCTGCGGTCATCAGCATTGCAGTGGTCTCCGCCCTTGTCTGGCTGCTGCTGGGGCGGGATGTAGGCTACGCGCTGGCGCGGGGCATCTCGGTGCTGGTCATCAGCTGCCCCTGTGCGCTGGGTCTGGCAACGCCGGTAGCTATTATGGTGGGCAACGGCCTTGGTGCGAAGAACGGCATCTTGTTCAAGACCGCTGCGGCGCTAGAGGAGGCCGGGCGCACCCGCCTCGTGGCGCTGGACAAGACCGGCACCGTCACCTGCGGCGAGCCTACCGTCACCGACCTTCTGCCCGCTGAAGGCGTGACCGAGACCGAACTGCTCACGCTGGCAGCTGCGCTGGAGGGCCGCAGCGAGCACCCGCTGGCGCGGGCAGTGCTGGCCTATGCGGAGGAAAAGCAGCTGGAGCTGCCCTCTGTTACCGATTTTACTGCCCTGCCGGGCAACGGCCTTACCGCCAAGCTGGAGGGTAAGGAGATTTTTGGCGGCAACGCTGCTTTTATTGGCACAAAGGTCTCTATCCCCGCTGCGCTGCAAACGCAGGCTGCTGCACTGGCCGCTCAGGGTAAAACTCCCCTGTTCTTTGGCGGCGCAGGTCGTCTGCTGGGCGTTATCGCGGTAGCTGATACCATCAAGGAGGATAGCCCGCAGGCCATCCGGGAGCTGCGGAATATGGGCATCCGCGTGGTGATGCTGACCGGCGACAATCAGCGCACCGCCGAGGCCATCGGCCGACAGGCCGGGGTGGACGAGGTGATCGCCGGGGTGCTGCCCGAGGGCAAGGAGGCCGTTGTCCGGCAGCTGCAGAAGTACGGCAAGGTAGCCATGGTGGGCGATGGCATCAACGATGCCCCTGCCCTGACCCGCGCTGACACCGGCATTGCCATCGGTGCGGGCACGGACGTAGCCATTGACGCTGCGGACGTGGTACTGATGAACTCAAGCTGTCGGACGTGCCCGCCGCCATCCGGCTGAGCCGCGCTTCCCTGCGTAACATCCATGAAAACCTGTTCTGGGCGTTCTTCTATAACTCCATCGGCATCCCCCTGGCGGCCGGCGTGTTCATCCCCTTTGGGGCTGACGCTGAACCCCATGTTCGGCGCAGCAGCTGCCATGAGCCTTTCCAGCTTCTGCGTGGTGAGCAACGCCTTGCGGCTGAACCTGTTTGACCTGCACAGCGCAAAGCGTGACCACCCGCCCAAACACGTCCCTGCCCTGCCCGCTGCCCCCTTGTGCAGCCCGCAGCGGAGGAAGATACAACTCAAAAGGAGGAGACCGCTATGAAAAAAGACCCTGACCGTAGAAGGCATGATGTGCCCCCACTGTGAAGCCCGCGTCAAGAAGGCGCTGGAAGCTCTGCCGCAGGTGGACGAGGCTGTTGTCAGCCACGAAGCCGGTACTGCCATCGTTACCCTGAACGCAGAGGTGGATGATGAAGTGCTGAAGAAAGCCGTGGAGGCACAGGACTACCCTGTTACCAGCATCCAGTAAAGGGTATCAGCCACCACAAATGCAAAAAAGAGGCAGCTGCGCGTATTCTGCGCAGCTGCCTCTTTTGTAGCGGGACGATTTGAATGCGCGCCGCATTCGCTTTGCGCATCTTCAGAGGAAAGATCCTTTTTTTGTTTTTAGAGCACCGGAGCGTCTGCGGACGCTCCGGTGCTCCATTTTTCCCAAAAAGCCGTTGCCGCAATTAGAACGCAAAAAGCCCGCTGCAAGGCGGAATGTCCTTGCAGCGGGCAGCATAGATAACCGGGGAACCCTTATCAGACTTCGGTGTTGAAGTAGCGCTTCAGCAGGCCCTCGAAGCCACGGCCGTGACGGGCCTCATCCTTTGCCATCTCATGGACAGTGTCGTGGATGGCGTCCAGATTCAGGGCCTTAGCCTTCTTGGCCAGATCCATCTTACCGGCGCAGGCACCGCACTCGGCCTCAGCACGCATCATCAGGTTCTTCTTGGTGCTGTCGATGTCACGACCTCGCCCAGCAGCTCTGCAAAGCGGGATGCGTGGTCAGCCTCTTCGTAAGCATAGCGCTTGTAGGCCTCGGCGATCTCGGGGTAGCCCTCACGCTCTGCCACGCGAGCCATAGCCAGATACATACCGACCTCACTGCACTCACCCTCAAAGTTTGCGCGCAGACCATCAACGATCTCCTGCGGCACGCCCTCTGCCTTGCCGATGCCAACAACATGCTCGGTGACGTAGGTGTTGCCGGTCTTTTCCACAAAAGCGGAAGCGGGAGCCTTGCAAACGGGGCACTGAGCGGGGATCTCACCCTCAGCGATATAACCACAAACGGTGCAAACGTATTTCTTCATAAGAATTTACCTCCATTCGATCTGTTAAAAATGATACAGGACGGAAACCACCCGCCTGTTGCTTCTATGCTGGGCAGCCGCGCTGCCGGGTATAGAAAGAGCCATGGAAGGGGGCTTTGTGTACTTCCCTTTCCATGGCTCTATTATAGCCGAATAATTCCTAGTTAGTCAAGTATATTTTTAAGAATTATTCCTATTTATCAAAATCTGGCAGGATGCCCAAATTTCCTTATAGAAAACTGGACGCATTCCCGAGGATCAGACCTGCAGGTTGCCGCTGGTAGCAGCATCAGAACCAGCGGTAGCGTCAAACTCGTAGTCATTGCCGGGCAGGATGGCGTTGAGCAGGATGCCTGCGATAGCAGCCACAGCCAGACCGGACAGGTTGATGGTGACGCTGCCAACGGTAAAGCCAACGCCGCCCACAGAGTTGAAGCCCAGTGCGCACACCAGAATGACGGCGGCGATGATCAGGTTGCGGCTGTTGGAGAAGTCGACGCGGTTCTCGACCACGTTGCGCACACCGATAGCGGAGATCATGCCGTAGAGCACGAAGCTGATGCCGCCTACGATGCCGGTGGGGATGGTGTTGATGACGGCCTCAAACTTGGGGCTGAAGCTCAAGATGATAGCCAGCACAGCGGCAATGCGGATAACCAGCGGGTCGTAGATCTTGCTCAGTGCCAGCACGCCGGTGTTCTCGCCGTAGGTGGTGTTAGCGGGGCCGCCCAGCAGACCAGCCATGGTGGTGGCCAGACCATCGCCCATCAGGGTGCGGTTCAGGCCGGGGTCATTGATATAGTTGTGGCCGACAGTAGCGCTGATAGCGGCAATATCGCCAACGTGCTCCATCATGGTAGCCAGTGCGATGGGGATAATGGTGAACAGAGCGCTGATGAACTCCGGGCTGCCGTCAATGGCGAACAGTCCCATAGCCTCCTTGTGCAGGGGGGATGCCCAGCCAAGCGGCCTCGGAGATCTTCTGGAAGTCCACTGCGCCGGTGACCAGTGCCACTGCGTAGGAGACCAGCACACCGATGAGGATGGGCAGGATCTTGAACATACCCTTGCCCCAGATGTTGCACACGATGACAGTGCCCAGTGCCACAAAGGCCAGCAGCCAGTTGGACTGGCAGTTGGTGATAGCAGAAGAGGGAGCAAGGATCAGACCGATGGAGATGATGATGGGGCCGGTGACCACCGGCGGGAAGAACTTCATGATGCGGCGGATGCCAAAGGTGGAGATCAGCAGGCTGGCCACCAGATAGACCAGACCCGAGAATGCAATGGCAGCGCAGGCATACGGCAGCATCTTGGTGTTGGCAACGGTCAGGTTGCCATCGGCATCAGCCAGCATGGGAGCTACGATGGAGAAGCCGCCCAGATACGCAAAGGAGGAGCCGAGGAATGCCGGGACCTTCTTTTTTGGTGATGAGGTGGAACAGCAGCGTGCCCAGACCGGCACACAGCAGCGTGGTGGAAACGCTCAGGCCGGTGAGCAGCGGCACCAGAACCGTTGCGCCAAACATGGCAAACATATGCTGCACACCCAGAATAAACATTCTGCCGGTGCCCAACTTTTTGGCATCGTATACGCCCTTGGAGTAATCGATCTTTTCGCTCATAGAAAACCTCCTATACTGTTATTCCCAAAAAAAAGAGGCATTGCCGTTGAAACAGCAGTGCCTCTGAATTTCAGGAACAAGACCTCCACACAAAAATGGGAAAGAAGCAGCTATGCAGTCGCTCGCGCTTGAACATTGTGCTCCTCCCCTTCTTTTTTGTGTTTCTTTCCAACAACCGGAACCGCTCCGGCAAGGCAGCAGCAACGCCGCAGCCTTTTTTGTTAAGTATAGCAGATTTTGGGCTTTCCAGCAAGGTGTTGACAGCTTTTTTCTTGCCGGTTACACTGCGCCGTGGGCTGCGGGGGTTGCGCTTTTGGACGGAATGCCCTATAATAGAGCCTGTTCTTATTTCCTACCATTATAATGTGTTGATATTACAGGAGGCTTTATGCTCTATCTGGATTACTCTGCCAACACCCCTGTGGACGAGGAGGTGCTGCAATGCTTCTGCGAAGCTGAGCGGCGCTACCCGGCAATGCCAATGCCCACCATCAGGCAGGCGCTACCGCAAAGGCTGCTATAAACGAGGGCGACCCGCAGCATTGCCCGCTGTCTGGGCGCACCGCCTGCGGGCATCATCTATACCTCCGGTGCAAGTGAGGCCAACAATCTTGCCGTGAAGGGGCTGGCAGCGCTGGGAGGTACAGCGGGCAGGCACATCCTCTCTCTACCCGCTGGAGCATTCGTCCGTCAGCGGCAGTCTGGAGGCCCTGCAAAAGCAGAGATACGAGGTGGAGCTGCTGGACATCCTGCCGGACGGCACAGTAGACCTTGCAGACCTGAAAAAACGGCTGCGCCCGGACACCGTTCTGGTTGCTGTGACTGCCGTGGACAGCGAGTTGGGCGTAGTGCAGCCCATTGCAGAGATTGCAGAGCTTTTAAAGGCATACCCCAACTGCCATTTCCATGTGGACGCCACGCAGGCTGTGGGGAAAATTCCTGTGCAGTTTGAGGGCATGGACACCATGAGCCTGACAGCCCATAAGTTTTACGGGCTCAACGGCATCGGTGTGCTGGTAAAGCGGCTGGGGGCTGGCACTGCCGCCCCTCATCCACGGCGGAGAGAGCACTACCCCCCTACCGCAGCGGCACGCCTACCGTGGCCCTTGCCTGCTCGCTGGCGCTGGCCTTGGAAAAGGCCGCTGCGGAACTGCCCGCCCGCGCCGCAACTGTGCGCAGCCTGAACGACCGGCTGCGCACAGAGCTTTCCCGCTATCCAAAAGTACGCATCAACAGCCCGGCAAACGCTGTGCCGCATATCCTGAACCTGAGCGTGCAGGGCGTAAAGGGTACCGTGTTCCAGCGGGAGTTGGACGCACGCGGGGTGTGTGTCTCAGTCAAATCCGCCTGTTCGTCCGATGGGTTGCCTTCCCGCGCAGTGCTTGCAGTCAGTCAGGACCGGCGCAACGCCCTTTCCTCTTGGCGCATCAGCCTGAGCCACCTTACCACAGAAGAGGAATCGACCGCCTTTCTGCACACCTTTGCAGACTGCTATAACTCCCCTAACCCGGTAAAGGAGCTGTGCGC
>VOFJ01000549.1_pt1 | contig 29282 bp, 41 predicted proteins | sample 5384081 | NCBI WGS metagenome assembly VOFJ01 (sample SAMN12384729, study PRJNA508395) | human gut metagenome | isolation source: healthy gut I | host: Homo sapiens | reverse complement strand
GGCTTCGTCTGTTTATAAACTTTGCAGGATGATTACTATGAAAAAAATAAAAAGAGAGGGCTTCTGTTTGTGAAACGAGGGTGGACGTGCGGCAATTACCTATCACTCCATAATTCTGATTGTTCATAACGCTTGTTTTTTTATAATAGAGTTAAACTTTTAAGCTTAAATGATGTGAACGACGACAAACTGATACTTTTTTATTGCTACATTTGTCGCGAAATTAAAGAGATCTAGTATAAACAACTAAAAAAGAAATACCATGAAAGTTTCTCTGAAATTCATATTAGCCACGATTCTGCTAATGCTATCTTTTATAGCATCGGTGGAAATGCTATGGATTTCGCTTCATGTGTTTCTAAGTGCGAAAGCTCTTGCCAGTTGTCTGAATCGTCTTCCGATATAAAGTCCAATTCTTTTTTATAATAGCCGCGCTGTAGGCTTCGACAAGTCTTCTCAGTCATTGACTATTTCCGATGTAGAATTAGGCTTTAAATCAGTTTCCGAAACATCATCTAATAATTATCGTCTACGTAGAATCATTGAAGTAAATGATTCTTTAAAGGACGTGATGCACAAGTTTTCTTTGTTGAGAGAAAACTCATTAGTATTAGATCAAAGTAAATCTTATTATTCGGATAAGGATCCACATTACTCCATTATCTCCAGCGATTACTATGTATTCGCTTTGAGACGTATCCTTATTTAGTATTCTCACTTTTTCTCCGTATTAATTTACTTTTCGTACTCTGTATGAACTGTGTGATTTTTTGTGCTCAAAAAAGTCGCAGGGTCTGTAGCGCAGTGTATCTAATCTTTTGAAATTTTCTAAATAACTAAAATTAATATCTTAACAAAAAACTTATTATGGAAACTACTAAAAAATCTCAGATTGTAGGTATAAAAAATGCCGGTATCGTTATTATCTGCTGTTTTATTCTGGCAGTATGTATTTATCATTTCCTGTTGGGAAATCCGTCAAACTTTATGAACAATGATCCGAACAATCACCCGTTGCCAGGAAACTTTTTGGGTACCATTTACAAAGGTGGTATTATCGTGCCTGTTATTCAGACACTGCTGTTGACTGTACTTGCATTGAGTATCGAACGCTATTTTGCTCTCCGCTCTGCTTTCGGAAAAGGTTCTTTAGCTAAATTCGTTGCTAATATCAAAGCTGCATTGGCTGCCGGTGATATCAAAAAAGCACAGGAAATTTGTGACAAACAACGTGGTTCTGTTGCCAATGTTGTAACTTCCACTCTACGCAAGTATGAGGAAATGGAAAAAACACATCTTTGCCTAAGGAGCAAAAAGCTGTTGGCTATTCAAAAAAGAACTGGAAGAAGCTACCGCGCTGGAAATGCCGATGATGCAACAGAATCTTCCGATTATTGCTACTATCACTACTTTGGGAACATTGATGGGATTGCTCGGTACTGTAATCGGTATGATCCGTTCATTTGCCGCATTGTCTGCAGGTGGTGGTGCCGACTCTATGGCTTTGTCACAAGGTATTTCCGAAGCTTTGATTAACACGGCTTTCGGTATCTTGACTGGTGCGTTGGCTGTTATTTCTTACAACTACTTCACTAACAAAATTGACAAATTGACTTACGGGCTCGACGAAGTCGGATTCTCTATTGTGCAGACTTTTGCAGCTACTCATTAATTCTGCGGACCCTTTAAAATCTATTAATCATGGGTAGAGCGCAAATTAAAAAGAAAAAGTACGTTCATAGATATGACTGCTATGAGTGACGTGACCGTATTGTTGCTGACTTTCTTTATGTTGACTTCAACATTTGTGAAGAAAGAACCGGTACAGGTCAACACTCCGGCTTCCGTATCGGAAATTAAGATTCCGGAGACAAATGTGCTTCAGATTCTGGTAGATCCGGATGGGAAAATATTTATGAGCCTCGACAAACAGCAGGATATGCAGGCTGTTTTGGAGAGCATGGGTGATGAGTATGGTATTAAGTTTACTCCTGAGCAGGAGAAGCGGTTTGTTCTGTCTTCTACTTTCGGAGTACCTATTAGAAGTATGCAGAAATTCCTGGATCTTCCCGAAGAACAACGAGACAAGATTCTGAAGAATGAGGGAATTCCATGCGATAGCGTCGATAACCAGTTCAAGGCATGGGTACGCAATGCGCGTGCAGCCAACGCTGACCTGCGAATTGCTATCAAGGCGGATGCATCTACTCCATACTCGGTGATAAAGAACGTTATGAACTCACTTCAGGATTTGAGAGAGAACCGGTACAACCTGATTACTTCTGCTCAAAGGGGAATCTGAAGAATAAAAAAGGGAGGAAAACAATGAGTGCTGAAGTACAAGAGAGCGGCGGAAAAAATGGAAAGAGCAAGCAGAAGAAATTTGCTGTACGGGTAGACTTTACTCCGATGGTGGACATGAATATGTTGCTGATTACTTTTTTATGCTTTGTACCACCTTGAGCAAACCTCAGACGATGGAGATAAGCATGCCGAGTAACGATAAGAATATAACTGAAGAACAGAAGAGTATGGTAAAGGCTTCGCAGGCAATCACATTGCTGCTGGGGGCCGGACAATAAGCTCTATTATTATGAGGGAGAACCTAACTATAAGGATTATACCTCATTGAAGGAGACTACTTATGGCCCGGATGGGTTGCGTAGCATACTTCTTCAAAAGAATGCAACTGCTGTCAATAAAGTGAGAGCTTTGAAACAGCAGAAACTTGATCTTAAGATATCGGATGAAGAATATAAGAAAACAGGTTTCCGAAATAAAGAGTGGAAAAAGATACGCCGACTGTGATTATCAAGGCGACGGACGATGCTTCTTATATGAATCTGATTGATGCACTGGACGAAATGCAGATATGTAATATTGGTAAATATGTGATAACGGACATTGCCGAAGCGGATCGATTCTTGATTAAGAATTTTGATTCTAAGGGAGAGCTGTCACAGAATATAGCCGATAAATGATGTAACACCTAAAAAAGAAAAGTAAAATGGCAAAAATAGATTTAACTTCTCAGGAATGGTGTCAACTGATTTTTTGAAGGCAAGAATCAAGCGTACGGTGCATACAAGATGCGTGCTAATTCGACAAAACGGCATAATCTGGCAATGTTTGCCGTATTGGTCATAGCATTGATCGGGTTTACGATTCCTACGTTGGTCAAGTTGGCAACTCCGAAGCAAAAGGAAGTGATGACGGAGGTTACTACTCTGTCGAAATTGGAAGAACCGGAAATCAAGCAGGAAGAGATGAAGCGGGTAGAACCCGTAGCTCCTCCACCTCCTGCATTGAAGAGCTCTATCAAGTTTACTGCTCCCGTCATCAAGAAAGATGAGGAAGTGCACGAGGATAATGAAATCAAGAGTCAGGAAGAGTTGACTTCTACTAAAGTAGCGATCTCCATTGCCGATGTGAAAGGTAATGATGAAGAGAATGGTGCGGATATCGCTGACTTGAAGCAGGTAGTAACACAGGCTGAGCCGGAACCGGAAAAGGTGTTTGATATGGTAGAGCAAATGCCGACTTTCCCGGGTGGACAACAGGAACTGATGTCTTATTTGGGTAAGAATATCAAGTATCCGACTATTGCACAGGAGAATGGAACACAGGGACGCGTGATTATACAGTTTGTAGTAGAACGCGACGGTTCGATCACGGATGTGCGTGTGGCTCGTGGGGTAGACCCTTATCTGGATAAAGAAGCGGTACGTGTGGTAAAAAGTATGCCGAAGTGGATCCCGGGTAAGCAGAATGGAAAAGCGGTGCGCGTAAAATTTACTGTTCCGGTAATGTTTCAGGTTACAATAATATGATGATGAAGAGACAATTTTTGGCTGATAGGAATCGTTTTGTTGGCGGTATTAAGTGCTTGCCGCTCTAAATCGAAGGAGGGACCGACGGATACTTATTCGTCTGGAGTGATAGCTATTGCGGCGGATGAAAGTTTCGAACCCATAATACAGGAAGAGATTGATGTATTTGAAAGCCTGTATCCATTGGCCGGAATTGTCCCTCGTTACACGACTGAGGTCGAGGCGATTAATTTACTTCTGAAAGACAGTGTCCGGTTGGCTATTACAACCCGGACACTGACCGAGGAAGAAATGAATTCGTTTCACAGCCGGAAGTTCTATCCTCGGGAGATGAAGCTGGCTACGGACGGGCTGGCATTGATTGTGAACCGTGCGAATCCGGATTCTTTGATAAGTGTGCGTAATTTTCGCCGTATCCTGACAGGAGAAGTGAAAGAGTGGAAAGCGGTGAACCCTAATTCCCGTTTGAAGGATATTCAGGTGGTGTTTGATAATAAAAACTCTAGCACCGTGCGTTTTGCAATAGATTCTGTTTGTGGCGGGAAACCTTTGTCTACGGGCAATGTAAGTGCGTTGAAGACAAATCAACAGGTGATAAATTATGTGGCGGAAAATCCCGGAGCAATGGGAGTGATCGGAGTAAACTGGTTGGGAGACCGCAGTGATACGACTAATCTTTCTTTCCGGCAGGAGATCAGGGTTATGGCGGTGAGTGCCGAGGATGTGGCGACTCCTGTCAACAGCTACAAACCTTATCAGGCTTATTTGTATTATGGTAACTACCCGTTGGCAAGATCGATTTATGCATTACTGAATGATCCTCGTAGTGGGCTGCCTTGGGGATTCACTTCTTTTATGACATCCGATAAAGGGCAGCGGATTATATTAAAATCTGGACTTGTTCCGGCTACTCAGCCGGTGCGTATTGTCCATGTGAATGGCGAATAATAACTAAAATTAGAGACTATCATGAAACGAGTACAAATGTTTTTAGCTGGAGCGTTTATAGCAGTTGGGTCGCTCTACGCACAGTCGTCCGATGCCGAATGGCAGATGGAAGTTGCAAAGTTGAAAGAAACTATTCAGTCGGATCCGGCGCAAGCTGCCGAGCAAGCTGAACAACTGATAAAAGGAAAAAATAAAAAAAGAATGTGGAACTTTTGACAGCTATCGGCGAAGCTTATTTGCAGGCCGACAAGTTGTCCGAAGCACAAATGTACGCTGCTCTTGCTAAAAAGCGAATGGCAAGTCTGCTTTGGCTTCCGTGCTGGAAGGGGATATTGCGGCCAAGCAGAAAAATGCAGGTCTTGCTTCACAGAAGTATGAGGAAGCTATTTATTTTGATTCGCGTTGCACGCCTGCGTATCTGAAATATGCTGATATTTATAAGTCAGCAAATGCCGGTCTGGCCATAGAAAAGCTGAATCAATTAAAGACCCTTGAACCGTCCAACACAGCCATAGACAAGAAATTAGCAGAGATTTATTATTTGAAGAACGATTTCAGTAAGGCGGCCGATGCCTATTCCCGTTTTGCAATGGGACCGACGGCTAACGAAGAGGATCTGGTGAAATATGCATTCGCCTTGTTCTTGAATCATGATTTTGCGAAGTCACTTGAAGTGGCTAATATGGGATTGAAAAAGAACCCGCGTCATGCGGCATTCAACCGTTTGGCGATGTATAATAATACGGACTTGAAACGCTTTGAAGAAGCATTGAAGGCGGCGGACGTTTTCTTTAATGAATGTGATAAGGCGGATTATTCTTATCTGGACTATATGTATTACGGACATTTGCTGGAAGAACTGAAGAAATATGATGAAGCTGTCGGCCAATATGAGAAGGCTGTGGAACTGGATCCGACAAAGACGGATTTGTATAAGAATATTTCCTCTGCTTACGAGCAGAAAAAAATGATTATAAAAAAGCGATCGGTGCATATCATAAATATTACTCGTCTCTCGAAAAGGAAAAGCAGAACTCCTGATTTGCAGTTCCAGTTGGGCAGACTTTATTATGGTGCAGGTACACAACCCGATTCGTTGACTATCAATGCTGAAGAACGTAAGCAGGCACTGATGTCTGCCGATTCTGTTTTCCAAGTGATTTCAGAGGCCGCTCCGGATAGCTATTTAGGCAATTTTTGGAGAGCACGTGCAAATTCTGCACTCGACCCCGAAACAACGCAGGGATTGGCGAAACCTTTCTATGAAGAAGTAGCCGCATTGTTGGAAAGCAAGAACGACCCTCATTACAATTCGGCGTTGGTAGAGTGTTACAGTTATCTCGGATATTATTATTTGTTGGCTATTGAAAACCCCACATTGAAAGCGGAAGCAAAAGCCAATAAGGAGAAATCAAGGAGTACTGGAGTAAAATTCTGGCTATAGACCCCGCTAATGCTACTGCTAAAAAGGGGCATTGGACGGCATCAAATAGTGAATAATTTTAGTTGTTTGTCGTGACAGGAGGAGTGGAGAGTGATCTTAGCTCCTCCTTTTTTTTACACTTTTTTTTGCTTTTCTATTGGAATATTGAAAAGATTGCCTACATTTGCGGTGTACTATTATACTAATACACTAAAATGCAATTGATAATCAAAAGAAAATGCTATGATTACAGTAGAAAACCTCTCATTTACTTATCGTAAATCGAAGCGTGTTGTACTGCACGACTTCTCTCTCTCGTTCGAATCGGGCAGGGTATATGGACTGCTGGGGAAGAATGGTGCCGGAAAGTCCACTCTCCTTTATCTGATGTCCGGTCTGCTGACTCCTAAAGGTGGCAAGGTAATGTTTCACGATACGGATGTACGCCGCCGGTTGCCGGTAACTTTGCAGGATATGTTTCTAGTGCCTGAAGAATTTGAACTGCCTCCTGTATCTTTAGTCAGCTATATTGAGTTGAACAGTTCTTTTTATCCCCGTTTTAGCAAGGAGGATATGATTAAGTATCTTCATTACTTTGAAATGGATATGGATTATCAACCTCGGTTCGCTTTCCATGGGCCAGAAGAAAAAAGTATTTATGAGCTTTGCACTGGCAACGAATACTTCGCTTTTGCTCATGGACGAACCGACGAACGGATTGGATATTCCCGGAAAAAGCCAGTTCCGTAAGTTTATCGCATCGGGGATGTCGGATGATAAGACGATTGTGATTTCCACACATCAGGTTCGTGATATTGACAAGGTGCTCGATCATGTACTGATTATGGATGAAAGCCGTGTACTGCTGGACGAATCGACAAGTAGTATCTGCGAAAAGCTTTTCTTTGTAGAAAGTGATGATCGCGAACTGGCGCAGACAGCTCTTTTGCCATTCCTACTATTCAGGGTAATTACCTGATCCTTCCTAATAAAGAGAAGGAAGAATCGGACATAAATCTGGAACTTCTTTTTAATGCTACACTGGCTGCTCCCGAGGAGATGGCCCGATTGTTTCAAACTCAAAAATTAAAAAGACGATGATAAAAAGATACTTTTTTTAGTTTGCCTCGTTTTATGAATCTTTGCCGCAAGGAAATGGTGGAGAGTTGGAAGTCGAATGTACTTCGTATTGTATTGCTTTATGGGGTGATGACTGTTGTGTTGGTCTGGAACGGATATTTTGCATATCGTACTCACGATTCGGTTCGTTTTCTCGAACGTCATATGGAGGCCGATCCTGCCTGGGGATTTATATTAATAGCTTTTCTTTGGTTTCTATTCGGATTTGGTTGTTTAAGCGGGTCGCTGACAATGGAGAAGATGAAAAGCAAGACAAACAGGCTGTCTGCATTAATGACACCGGCTACTCCTTTTGAGAAATTCTTTTCTCGTTGGTTGGTATCAACTGTTGTCCTGTTGGTTGTTTTTTTTCATTACCTTTGAACTGGCTGATTATACACGGGTATTGGTTTATTCGCTTATCTATCCGGACGTAAAAGAAGTGATACTTCCTGTCAATCTGGGAGATTTGGTAGGTAGCGGGAAACGGTGGTAAACTTGTTCCACAAAACGTATGAGTTGACACTGGTGCTTTCTATCTATTGCTTTGTACAGTCATTGTTTGTATTGGGCAGTTCTGTATGGCCGAAAAATTCGTTTCTTAAAACATTTGTTTCTGTTACGATAATTGTTTTTAATTTACGTATTGGTCGGAATGTTGGTGGGGATATGTTATTTAGCGGAAGCAGTAAAGATTATGGTTATATTTTTTTTTCTTCAATAACGAAGGAACAGGTTACTGTCATGGTAACTGTGGGCTTTATGCTTTTTGCATTCGTAAATTGGACGCTCGCTTATTTCCGTTTCAAAGGAGTCTGAGATCATTCAACGTATGTAATACTTTAGACTATGAATTTTAAAAAGAAAGTAAAGCTATTTATTTACAGATTGCAGATAGAATCTGTGATGAGATACTTCTAGGACAGTTTGCTGAGGAGGAACGCATTCCCTCTGTCAGAGAATATGCTACTGTTGTGGAAGTAAACGCCAATACGGTGATGCGCTCATTCGATTATCTCCAGTCACAGAATATTATTTATAATAAACGCGGTATTGGTTATTTTGTCGCCACCGGTGCGAGAGAATTGATTCATTCACTGAGGAAGAATACTTTTTTTTTTGAAGGAAGAACTGGATTACTTCTTCCGCCAAATCAAGACACTGGATATTCCTATAAAAAGGAGATCACGGATATGTACCGGGAATTTTGTAAAAAAAGAACAGTAAAATAAATATTATGAAACGTACAACTTATATATTAATAGGACTTTTTGTAGCCGGACTTTGTGTGCTGGTAGGCGGAATGTTTATGATTTTTTGTTTAGGAAGGCCATACATTTCCAATCAACTGAATTTGCAAGGAGAGCAGATAACTAAAGAAGTGCCGGCTTGCCGGGTGGTCTGGCTGACTCAAACAAGGCTGTATACGCCAGAACGTAACGTCTGGCTGGCGAATTCTCTTCTGGAAGTGCAGCCTTCAAAAAGAAGGGAAGAATCTGTTTTCTTGCTCGAAGAAGGTAAATGACTATCTGAAAATGACCGTTATGGGGGGGACACGTTGAAAATCCTTTTTGGACTATTCGCTGGATCAACTTCCGCAGGAGTTTAAGAAATCAAATTTATGGGAATGAATATAGGAGACATGCGATTGGATATGACGCAAGATGTGGAGTGTATTATAAATGATATTAATTCGCAGAAAATAGGATTCAAACATTTGGAAAAGGATTCTTTGTCCATTGATACGTCTAATTCTATTGTGGTCGATTCTTGTGATTTTGCAGCTTTGCAAGTCATCAGGAGTGGCGGGAATGTGGATTTTCAGAGTGGGACTATTAATAATCTGTATTTGAATCTGGGTATGATGGGTAATTGGTCTGTAAATGTTGAAAAAATGCCATATCGGTACGGAATATTTAACCGCACATTATGCAAATGTACAACTTCAAAAAGGAGAGTGTGAGCGTATGATCTGGATTCCTGAGAAAATGATTCCAAGTTAAATGTATCTTTAACCGGAAAAGCTTGTGTGACGGTAATGGAGTGATTATATGTCTGAAATAAAAAAAAGAGCAAAAGTGAACTTGTCTCATCTTTGCTCTTTTTTATATACTGTATTATAATACTTTGGTTAATGTGAAGCAGTCGATATCCGGTGCCCAGTTATAACTATTGCCCATTCGGATCGTATTGTAACCGGCCTTCAATTCAACGGGAATTGTGATTTGACTATGTTTCTCATCTTCCCCCAATGCGGCAATCTTAGTGATGACGCCATTGATATCAACTTCCAGCTGTCGTCCTTTGCCGTGTGAATATTGGATAGTCATCTGGTAGCGTCCGCCGTCTGTGCTATATACTTCCCGCCATTCTGCATAGTTTTCCGGTTTTCCGCCGAGGAATCAATTTTCATCTTACCGGAAGCATCCTTGTCATGAGCATAAATAATGCCTTTAGGATTTTTACCCAAATCATTGAATAGAGGTAAGTATGCCCATTCGGCTTCATATAATGTAGGCTCCAGACGCGTTTCTCCTTCCATGCGGAGGAACATAGCGCTGTGAGGAGGCAGTGTTCGTTCAAATACATCGGAGAAATTTCCCAAGTCATTTTGTCTTGCTAAATCGCGTACTTTCACGTTTCCACCAAATTCGAGTGAGGTAAACGGTACAGAGAAGCTGCATAACGTATCCGAAGGATTGTAAAGTGCAACGGCACGTACATTGCCGCGTTTTTGCTCAATATCTTTCACCAGTACATAACCTTTCATTTTCATGCTGCGCCACATATGCCTGCAATCCTAACGGGTCTTGGTTGAGTGCGATCAATTCCTTGTTTGTAAGTAATTGGAGTGAAGAATCCGGCAGGTTTTCCAGGTTGCAGCCGATTAGGAGAGGCGAACTCATGATACACCATAAACCGAAATGAGCTTCTTCTTCTGTCGGAGTAAGTCCTTTTCCGCCTACTTTGCTATTGTCACGGAATCCGATCACCATCATATCCATATCGTTGTAATGTCCGTTTCCGGCATAGGCAGATAGATAAAGATTCTTTCCGACTACATATTTCAGTGATCCCCAATGTGCATTGATATCTCCACTGATGCGCCAGGAAGTTGCCACATCTTTTGCCCAGGTACCGGGGAAAGCCCAGCGGCAGATGTTGACGGAAACGTTTTTGTTTACTTTGTCAATGCTGTTGCGGATAGAAGTATAACGTTCTTCCTCGTCCAGTCCGAGGACATCGCCTCCACAATAGTCTATTTTGATAAAGTCGAAGCCCCAGTCGCCAAAGTATAGCTGGGCGTCTTGGAGGTTCGTGCCCATAGATACCTGCGCCTACTCCTGCAAGGTCGTTGTCCCAGATAGAACCACAAGTGTTATTGCCTGCATCCGTATAGATTCCCGCTTTCATGCCGAGACTGTGTATGTGGTCGGCAACCGGTTTCATTCCGTTCGGGAAACGTTTCTCGTTGGTGAACATGATTCCGTTGTCGTCACGTTTGCCGAAGAAGCCATCGTCTACGTTGATATAGTGGTAGCCCGCATCCTTCAAACCTTTTTCTACCATAAGGTCGGCCTGATGTTTAATAATGTCTTCACTAATATCTACTCGGAAAGCATTCCAGGAACTCCAACCCATGATAGGCGGAGTGATTGTCTTCTCATTCTCAGAATGAGCCACTTGAGTCTTTGTGCAACTGAAACACAGCAAAGAGAGTGCTGTTGCCGTCAAAATGTAGAATCTGTTCTTCATGATATAATAGGTTGATAGATTTCAGTCCGGCTGTTCCGGTTACGTCCCGACAGCCTAAAAATAATAAAGGGTAACTTGCTGTATTCCAGATAGCTACCCTTTACCTTGTCGGAATGAGGCGACTCGAACGCCCGACCCCTACGTCCCGAACGTAGTGCGCTACCAACTGCGCTACATTCCGATTGCTTAAGAAAGTGGTGCCACCAGGAATCGAACCGGGGACACAAGGATTTTTCAGTCCTTTGCTCTACCAACTGAGCTATGGCACCTTTCTCGTTTGCGGGTGCAAAGATAAGTATATTTTTTAATACCGCAATAACTTGAAGGGAATTTTTACTAAATAATAATACTATGAAAACCTGGATTTCTTTTTTTAGGGGATAAATATGTACTCAAATGCAAGACCGTATATTTTATAATTTTACACACTAAAACATTCAAACAAATATAAAATGTGTAACTATGGGACTGCTTTTGTTGTAATTGCTATTTTACTGGCTTTTCTTATTTTTTTTGCAGGTAAATGCTGTTTGGTCAAGATGGTCTTCCCATACCTGCGGAGAGCGTGATACGAAGAATCGGAGACCTGCTGCACTGCGGTGTATTTGCCATGAAGCTGGCGAATAATTCTGTGGTAGCTTTGGTCTGTGAGTCGCGATTGCAACTGATAATGATGCCCTCCGAGCATCAGCGTATTATTTGGGTATTAACAAATCTACTTCATAAAGTTGGATTCGTGAGGTGCAGGGGGCAGGATTAGGATTGACACTTTCACAAACGATTGTCTGCAGTCTGGGTGGGAGAGTCGGTCTGGAATCTGAAATGAACGAAGGTTCTACTTTCTGGTTCGTGTTGCCGTTGAAGGCAACATCGGAAGAAATTAATGAAAATAAGTAAAGAGTGCCAAAAAGCAGTCGTAATCTTTATTCCCCTTCTTAAAGAAGGAGAAGTGAAGTTATTATTAGTTTTTGGCACTCTTTACTTTTTTTAGGTAGAATGAACACTTAGTCTTTATGACTTAGGCGTATCCTTATCTTTGTCTCCGCTTCCCAGAGACGTGCTGGTTGATGCAGAACTTCCGCTCGAAGGAGCAGAGCTGTTTGATGAACTCGGACCGGAAGCGGTTGTGCTTGGCTTGGTAACACTCGGACTTGCAGTAGCAGGTTGAGCCTGTACTTCCCAGTGGAAAGGTTCGAAATTGGAATTCGGATCTACCCAAGACGGTTTCTTGGACGCATAGATGATGAACGGGGCAACAACTACGATGATTGCACCGATAATCAATACAGAGAACCAAACGGTATTGCTACCGGTTGAAATCTGGCTAGGCGGGATAAAGCTGAGGATGAAGGCAAGTAACGAACCACAGAAACCAAGACCACCGACGAACCACATCAAACCGTTACCGGACTTACCGATACGGAACGGACGGTTCAGTTTCTTCATCTTATACCGCAATGCGATAGCTCCAGAGAACATCAATAGGTACATAATAAGGTAAAGAATAACTGTCAGCTGTGACAAAATCTGATAAAAACTCTGTACAGAAGGCATAACGACGAACAGTAAGCTCAGTACTGTTACAGCAAGACCTTGCACGAACAGGATATTTTTTTGTACACCCAGTTTGTTTGTCTTCTGGAAGAACGGAGGCATATAACCGGCCTTACCTACAGCAAATATACCTTTTGATGGACCGGCAACCCATGTCAATACACCGGCTAATACTCCGAATGCCAGAGCAATAGCAATGATCGGTGATAACCAGGAAGCATGGATATACTTGAAGTAGTTGTCAAAGCCAACAAGCAAACTTTGGGTAAGGTTGATGTCTTTGGCAGGAATGATAACACCTAGTGCAAACGTACCCAAAACGAAGATGAGAACTGTGATAAGTGCACCGATAAATACGGCTTTCGGATAGTTTTTGGAAGGATTTTCCACGTCTTTTACGTGGATACCACCCATTTCCATACCGGCATAAAACAAGAAGATACTAGCAGCGAGAACGACATTGTCGAAGTTTGTGAAGTCGGGGAAGAAGCTACTATGGAAATCCATATTGGACTGTCCTCCGGTTGCCAGGTAAATGATTCCTAGGATAATCAGCAGAGCAGCCGGGATAATTGTACCTACCATACCACCGATTTTGGCAACCTTACCGACCCAGCTCATACCTTTCAATGAAATGAAAGTAGCCAGCCAGTAAATGACAAGCACTACGATAAGCGTATAATACTTGTTGTTTGCCAGTGACATATCGTGTACGTCATTCATTCCGATGAAGGCAATGGATACGGCGCCGAATGTCAATACTGTCGGATACCAGATTGTACTTTCAATCCATTGCACCCAGATAGCGAGGAATCCCAACTTTTTTGCCGTAGGCTTCGCCTACCCACCGGAATACACCACCCTGTTTATCCTGAAACATTGCCGCCAGTTCGGCTGCAACGAGCGATGTCGGGATCAGGAAGACAATCGCTGCGAAAAGATAGTAGAAGGCCGAACTCATTCCGTATACGGCCTCGGCTGGCAGTCCACGTAAGGATACTACCGCCGTAACGTTCATGATAGCTAGGGTAAACACGCCTAGCTTCACTGCATTTTTAATATTTGCCATAAGTTAAGGTTTTAAGTGAAAAATATTTTTAAAGTCAGTCTTATAACAACATTTAGCGTGAGATGTTTCAGCAATCTCTTTCAAAGTTCGTTAATTAACATCGATAAACTGCTCTTTTGCCAATCTCAATTTGTCTGTTTCAAAACAATCGCTTTCTCCGATTGTTTCTAAGCATTATAAATTACATACGAATCATTTTATTATAAACTAAGTAGTTATGAAATCAGCACTTTCAGATTTTATCTTAGGGAAAAAAAGGCATTTATGGCATTCTCCACATTATTATATTGGTGATGTCTCTTTTTCTCTCGTAATTAGTATCTCGGTAGATACTTTTAAGGGAATTCCTTTTTATACACAGTCGTCTTATATGAAAACCCAGTTGTGGATTTGCATTTGGTTTCTTTTCGATTTTGTATTGGAATTTTTTCTGGCGAAACACAAAGGACGTTATTTACGGACACATTTCATTTTCCTGTTGGTAGCCATTCCTTATCAGAACATTATTGCTTATTATGGATGGACTTTTTCTCCCGAAATTACTTATCTACTCCGTTTTATTCCTTTGTTGAGGGGGGGGATATGCGCTGGCGATTGTGGTCGGCTGGGCTGACGTACAATAAGGCTTCGAGCCTGTTCGTTTCTTATCTGACGATGTTGCTGGCTACTGTTTATTTCTCCAGTCTTGCTTTCTTTGTGCTTGAGCATAAAGTAAATCCGCTTGTCCATAGTTATGGGGATGCATTGTGGTGGGCATTTATGGATGTAACTACTGTCGGGTCGAATATAATAGCGGTAACGGTGACCGGTAGAGTGTTGTCCGTACTGTTGGCAGCGTTAGGAATGATGATGTTTCCTATCTTTACAGTGTATATCACGAATCTTATTCAGCAGTCCAACAAGCGGAAGAAGCAATATTATGCAGAAGAGGAGGAAAGAAAAGGAGAAGGCTGTCGGACAAGAAACTCCGGCGTAATCCGTACAAGAGGCAAAAACATAATGCTTTTATAAAAAGATAATATCCTTCATATTGAAGTATAACCGGGAAGAAGAAAAAAAGGTTACTATCTGCAGACAGTAACCTTTCATCTTTTTCATAGAGAGAGTCGCGTTAATCAACTATAGTGATACGATTGTTACCAAATACATTCAATCTTAGTTTGTTCATGATGTATTCGATAGCCAACTGAGCTTTTACAGAGTTACCCGATCCGTCCAAAGGAGGAGCGAATGCAGCGATACCGAATTGTCCGGGTAATACGCCCATTACCCCACCACCTACACCTGTTTTTGCAGGGATTCCGGAAGTGTACATCCAGTCACCGGTATGTTCGTAGAAACCTACTGCAGCAATCATGGCTGTGATTTTAGGAGCAAGGCTAGCATCGAAAACTTCCTTTTTAGTCACTGGGTTCACACCACCATTGGCAATTGTCCCGGCAGCAACAGAAAGCTGTAATGCAGTAACTCCTAATGAACATTGGCGGGTATAGAGGTCTAACGACATATCTGGATCATCGTAGATACGGTTGTAGTTTTTCAACAACCAGGCGATAGAACGGTTATTGAAGTTCGTATCCGATTCGGATTTATATAATTCATCAATCAGCTGAGGAGCGCTGCCGCACAAAATCGGTTACGTTTCCAACGATAGCATCCCATTTCTTGGCAGAGTCACCGATAGGCTTCACCATACTGCAAGCAGAAATAGCACCGGCGTTTACTAATGGAGTAGACGGATGGTCGTTCTCCAGTAAGATAGCGATGATTGAGTTGAAAGGCAAGCCGGTTGCGTCAGCTCCGATCTTGTCCAATATTTCCTTAGCGCCATATTGACGTAATGCAAGGATAGCGGTATGTACTTTGGATACGGATTCTATTCCGAAGCGGTAATCAGTATCTCCCACATGGATAGTCTGCCCGTTGAGCAGGCAGACACTAATTCCGAAGAGATCTTTATTGACATTTGCCAAGTAAGGAATATAGTCGGCATTCTTGCCTCCTGTATTGGTTTTTACCTGGTCGTATGCCTCCTGTACCACTTCTTTCAATTGAGCGAGTGTTACTTTTTATCCATAGATCTATTCTTATTTAACTGTTTTGTAACGGCGGCCACCATGGTTGAACATCTTTGTTTCTACCGGAAGATTCTTTTCCTGAGCCATACGGGTAGGAGTCGGATAATCCAGTTTTTCTAGTTCGGCAACAGCATTGTTGATGTCACCTAGTAACATGTCTGCCATATCGCGGCTGAATCCTTGGCGGACAACGACACGCATTACTACATAGTCTTCCAGTTTAGAAGGTAATGTATAAGCCGGAACCATCCAACCATGTTGAGACAATTTGTCTTGTAGGTCATATAACGTCCATTTGGCTGCTTTGGCGTATTCAGGTTTGAGATACCAGATGAACAATGGGTTCACTACATCTTCGAGTAATTGACGAACGGAGCCATTTTGGCGATTTCATCGTGGATATATTTAGCGATCATCAACGAATTGTATTGTACTTCTTTGTATCCCTGGAATCCTAAACGAATGAATTGATAGTATTGTCCCAGAATCTGAGCGGCAGGACGGGAGAAGTTCAAACCAACCTGAGTGATGTTTGCACCTAAATAATTTACACTGAACGCCATTTCTTCGGGCAGATATTCTTTTGCCTTTCCAGCAAACCCAACCAAGTCCTGGATATACTAAACCGAATTTGTGACCGGATACACTGATAGAAAGCACCCATTTCAAACGGAAGTCCCACTTCTTTTCCGGATAAAGGAACGGAAGGATGAAACCACCGCTTGCGGCGTCTACGTGGATAGGAATGTCATAACCAGTTTTTGCGTTGTAAGCATCAAGTGCTTTATCTAATGCTTCAACATCATCGTTCAATCCTGTCCATGTAACACCTTGGATCGGCACAATACAGATTGTATTTTCGTCACACATCTTCAATGCTTCTTCGGGATCGAGTGTGGTTTTATCAAGTGTCAAAGGCACTTCACGCATTTCAATCTGCCACAACTGTGCAAACTTCTCCCATACCACCTGGAAACCTGTTGAAATAACGAAATTTGGTTTATCGAATGGTTTGCCTTGAGCCTGTCTTTTCTTACGCCAGCGCAACCATGCTGCGACACCTCCCAACATACATGCTTCGGACGAACCGATAGCCAATGCACCTGTTTTCCATGTGTCTTTTTCGGGAGAGTTCCATAAGTTGGCAACGATATTGATACATTTACCATTCATTACTGCGATACGTGGATACTCTGTTTCATCAATATAATTGATATTGATAGCTTCGTTCATCAGCTTGGTTGCATATTCGTCCATATAAGTGGTAACGAAAGTAGCCAGGTTCAAACGTGGTTGAGTTTGGGCGAATGTTTCGTCTTTCACCATTTGATAAGCGACTTCAGGAGTAGTAGGGCCATCAGGAATTTTCTCTACCGGAGAGGGTTGTAGCATTCTGTCTGAGCCAAATACATCGGTTTTTGCATCACCTTTTCTGAAATTAGAATCTTCCATACTAATTTGTTTTTTAAAGGTTTAGGGCGATGGGGGATTTTCCCCGTCGAATTTCCCACAACAACAGCAGATAGTTTTTGAAAGTTTTCGGCTTTTTACATTATTTGGCGTTTATTAAGGGGGAAGTTTTTCCCGTATGTAGGGAGTTTCATTAGTGTGTAAGATATAGTTAAACGAAAAAAAAATAAGTAGGGAGAGAGGAATAATGGATAGTGAGATCAATAAGAATAGGGAGGCGGGAAAATAAAAAAAAAAGCAAAAAGAAGAACAGCTCCTTTTGCTTTTTTATACCTATTGACTTAACTGAAAAATGGCGTTTCAACATAGACGCCGGACTCTTTGCCGTTTAGCGGAAGTCTTTTAATTCTTCCTGCAATTTTTGGCGTGTGAAGAAGATACGGCTCTTTACCGTTCCTAACGGAAGATTCAGCTTTTCTGCTATTTCACGATATTTGAAGCCGGAAACGTGCATCGCGAACGGGACTTTATATTCTTTAGGAAGTGTGTTGACCACACGGTGCATCTCTTTCAGGTCATAAGCCTTTTCTGTACTCTCAAAACCGGCGTCTTGTGGCAGGTTCAGGTGATAAAGGTTATCGGTCCGGTCGATGAATGTTTGGTCGCGAACTACTTTGCGGTAGTTGTTGATAAAGATGTTGCGCATGATGGTATACATCCATCCTTTGAAATTAGTATCAGGCGTATATTTATCTTCATTATCTAATGCTTTTAATGATGTCTCCTGCAACAAATCGTTTGCTTCTTCACGGTCGGTTGTCAGTTTATAAGCGAAGCGTAGTAATTCATCTTGTACTCCTACCAAATCTTTTCTGAAGCTTAAACTTTTCATATGCGTTGCTTTTTAAATTGTGAGTATTCGTTGTAATAATTTCGATGATGCAAGTTTACGGCATTTTTTTTCAGATACGACGGGGTAGAATCCGACGGATTTTGACCCAAAAGCTATCGGTGGATAGTTTTTAGGTGGTTTTTGATAGTTTTCAGGTGGTCTTTTGGGGAATTTCGTTCAGATTCTGGATATTTTTCTCTTCATTTTTTCATTCGAGTCTATCAATGCAAATGTCTTTTTTCTTCAAAAATCATTTCTTGTTATTTTGAACTTTATACCGGAAGTATTGTTGTTCTTCCAATCTAAACTTTTAACGAGCAAGTATATGAAAATAAAGACAGGTAAAGGGACGATCCCTCTCATAACTTTAATAGCTATATGGTCTATTTCGGCATTGACGTCTCTGCCAGGGTTGGCTGTTTCACCTATTTTGGGTGATCTTCCAAAAAAATATTTCCAAAAGCTACGGATCTGGATATTCAGATGTTGACTTCGTTGCCATCGTTGCTGATTATCCCTTTTATATTGCTCGGTGGTAAATTGACGGAAAAAAAGTTGATTTTGTCCGTGTGTTGCAAGTCGGGCTATGGCTGTTTGCAACAAGTGGAGTGTTATATTTGCTTTCCAATAAAATGTGGCAATTAATAGTGGTAAGTGCCTTGCTTGGTGTAGGGGCAGGGGTTGATTATTCCTTTGTCCACCGGATTGGTTTCCAGGTATTTTTGTGGGTACATATCGGGTGAAGCAATTCGGGTTAAGTTCGGCGATTACTAATTTTACTTTGGTTATAGCGACTGCTGTAACCGGATATCTGGCAGAAGTCAGTTGGCATTTGCCTTTTCTGGTCTATCTGCTTCCCTTGATTTCTATTCTGCTGGTTGGACATCTAAAGACGACTCAGCCGGAAGCTGCCGTATCTTCTTCTCAGAAAGATGATTCGGAAGCCGAAGATTCATCCATAGATATAGGAGGTGGTAAATATGGTATCCATATCAGGCATCTGATACAGTTAATGGCTTTTTTACGGGATAATTACTTATATTGTAGTAGTGGTGATTTTCAATCTGCCTTTCTTAATGGAAAAACATCATTTTTCCAGCGGTAATTCGGGGTTGATGATTTCGCTTTTCTTCCTGGCTATTACGGCTCCGGGCTTCTGCTTGAATAAGATTGTCGGCCTTCTAAAAAAAGAACGTACCAAGGCATATAGTCTGTTATCCATAGCTTTAGGGTTGTTATTAATCTGGATAGCTCCGTTGGAGTGGCTCATTATTCCGGGTTGTCTGCTTGTCGGATTGGGATATGGCGTTATTCAGCCTATGTTGTACGAGAAAACGACTCATGCGGCGCTTCCACAGAAGGCAACAATGGCACTGGCATTTGTGATGATGATGAATTATCTGGCAATTTTGCTTTATCCTTTCATTGGTGATTTTCTGCAATGGGTATTTCATACACAGTCGCAGGAATTTCCGTTTATCTTCAATCTGTTGATTACTGTTGGCACTTTCTTCTGGGCATACCGTTGCCGTGATACTTTTTGTTTAACGACCAATTGAAATAAAGATGAGAAATAAAAAACTGGAAGCTAACGTCAGCATGGCCGTTTCAAAGATATTCGGTGGTTTTAATATGAATGCGTTGAAATTTCTTCTTCCGTTGTGGATGAGTCCGCTAACGGGAGCGGCAATCCGTTGTACGTTTGCAGCGGTCGCTTTTTGGATTATCGGTTGGTTCATGCCGAAGGAACAGTCCACTCCGAAAGAAAAAAAAATCCTGTTGCTTCTGTTGGGGGCGTTTGGGTTGTACGGCTTTATGTTCCTTTATCTTATCGGGTTGAGTAAGACTACGCCTGTTTCCAGTTCTATTTTTACTAGTTTGGAACCTATTTGGGTGTTTGTGATTATGATTGTGTTCTATAAAGAAAAGGTGTCAGTAAAAAAATAGTAGGTATGGCTATCGGGCTGGTCGGAGCTCTGGTGTGCATCTTGACTCAGAAAAGTGACGACCTTGCTTCGGATGCATTTACAGGGAATATGCTTTGTTTGCTTAGTTCCGTAGCTTATGCTGTCTATCTGGTAATGAGCCAACGTATCCTTGCAAACGTGGGAGCGATGACGATGTTGCGTTATACATTTACGGGAGCCGCCATTACCGGTTTGATTGTTACGGCTATCACCGGTTTTGATGCTCCTGTACTGACAATACCTATCCATTGGCAACCCTTTCTTGATACTGATGTTTGTATTGATATTTCCTACCACAGTCAGTTATTTGCTGATTCCGATCGGATTGAAATATCTCAAAACAACCGTTGTTGCCATTTATGGCTATCTGATTCTGATTGTTGCTACTATCACTTCACTAGCTATCGGACAGGACCGTTTCAGTTGGACGCAGACCTTTGCCATAGTGTTTATTTGTGCCGGTGTTTATCTGGTTGAAGTGGCCGAAAGCCGTGACAAGTCTCCGGACCCGTTGAAAAAATGAGAGTTTTTTTTTCTGAAAGAAGCAGGAAAAGAAAAAGGCGTCCTTCGCAAGACGCCTTTCGTTATTTTGTCATCATGTTTTTATAGAGAGGAGTTGATTGCTTGTGCGATAGACTTGAATTCTTCGTCCGACAATTTCAGTTTCGGATTAGAGAACAGCATATCCGATTCCTTCTGGATAGGGATTAAATGAATATGAGCGTGAGGAACTTCGAGTCCGATAACTGCTTCGCCCAACCTTTTTGCATGGGAAAGCTTTTTCGATGGCACGGGCTACCTTCTTTGCAAATACGTGCATTGCGGCCAGGTCTTCATCGCTCAAATCGAAAATATAGTCTACTTCCTGTTTGGGCACTACCAATGTATGTCCCTTTACCAACGGATTGATATCGAGAAATGCGAAGAACTTGTCGTTTTCCGCCACCTTGTAGCAGGGGGATTTCGCCTGCGATGATTCTGCTGAATATTGTTGCCATAACTTTTTTATTGATAAAATAAGGCAAGCCTCATACGGAGACTTGCCTTATTGTTAAAATGATATGTTTACTACTTCCAATGCAATTTTGCCTTGCGGTACTGTAATTTCTGCTACATCACCGATCTTCTTGCCAAGCAGACCTTGTGCAATCGGGGTGTTTACTGAAATTTTTCCTTCCTTCAGGTTAGCTTCACTTTCGGAAACGATGGTATAAGTCATCTTCATACCATTCTTTACATTTTTCAGTTCCACCTTATTTTTAAAATCTGTACGGAATCAGTTTTGAGCTTGGACTCATCAATGATTTTTGCATCCGCAATCACTGTTTTCAGTTTGTTGATACGCATTTCCAACAGACCTTGTGCCTCTTTGGCTGCATCGTACTCTGCATTTTCTGACAAGTCTCCTTTATCTCTTGCTTCGGCTATTGCCGCGGAGATCTTCGGGCGTTCCACTGTTTCCAGTTCTTTCAGTTCCGCCATAAGTTTCTTGTAACCTTCTTCTGACATATAAGCCATGATGTTTTCCTCCTTTAATTGTTTTAAATGGTCATATAAACAAAAAAAGAATTCCAACATGTGCCATGTTGGAACCCTCTTTTCATTATTTCTTTGCAAAGATAGCTTTTTAAGTGATACGTGTCAAGCAAAAAAAATGCTGCTATGTAACATATTTAAATGAAATATGCTAATTTATAACAACTTAGAGTAATGACTTGACGGATGCTTCCAAATCCTTGATATCCTCGCCACGAAGTTTCAATTCGTTGTTGCGGTTAATCAAAAAGATGAATGGAACCTGGCGAACATTATATACAGCTACATTGGTGGAATAAACTCCGTTGCCGTCACGCACACATATCCAAGGGAGGTTGGCTGCTGCCGTTTTCCAGTAGTGTTCGTCCGCATCGAGAGAGATCTGGTAAATTTCCAATCCCTGTGAAGCATACTTATTATATAGTTCGCGAAGCAACATATTGTGGGGAGCGCCTGCCGGTGACTGGAATACGGAGAAGTCGAGTAATACGACTTTGCCTTTCAGGTCAGTCAACTTGCGCACATTCCGTGTATGTCGCGCAAAGCAATGTCGATGATGCCGGTTTCTACAATTTTTTCCTGTGGAATCTCCAGTGCTTTTGCCTGGGGTTGACGTGTGTTTTTCATACCTTTAATAACGATATTATAAAGGTTCTTGGAGCGTACTGCATCGGGATATGTATTGTTGAGGCTGGTAGCTACGGCTGCAAAACATTTCACATCGTCTTTGTTGTTCAACGGATCGAATATCAGATAGTTGTTGAGCTTTTGGAACAGGGCGAAATAAGCGGCTGCCGTATTCGGTGCTGCGAATATATAGTTTACTTTCACATCCTCTTTATAGTTATTGAGCAACGTGGCCAGGCTGTCTTCGAAAATATCGTGGCTGATATTATTGTTGCGTAATGTAGCTAGCAAGTCGTCCACATTCTTTTTGAAGAGCGATTTGTTTCAGCGTTAGCTCTTTTATTTTGTTGCTGTTTCCGGAACCTTCTATGGTGTACGCAGTTGAAAAGTCTACATACGGTGCTTTTATCTGGAGCGTTTCGATAGAATCGACAGAAAAGTTAATGACTTTGTCGTCTATTCGCAAACGGTAAAATTCGGGTGATTCGGGGCGGGGCTGTTTGAAACTGAATGCTCCTTCTCCTTTCAGTTTGACCGAGTCCAATGCGGCGATCCCTTCAAGGCCGGACGCTTCGAGATAAAGCATTTTTTCCGTCGGCTCCTGAAATATCTCCGTTCACTTGGAATTTAGGACCGGAACTACAAGCTGTAATAGTAAGTGCGGCAAGCGCAACAAAAAGTAATCTTTTTCATATCTCGTGTGTTTTTTTACAAGGTGCAAATATACGTCTTTTCGAGATTAGTCAAAGCATTTTGCAGTGTTCTTCATCCTAATTTAGAAAAAAAATCAGTTACTAACTAACTTTTTAGCTCATTTCCACCTAATTACCACGATAAATGTATATCTTTGCAGGAATTTTGAAAGAAAAAGTATAGATAAAACAATTTTTTATGATTAACCCAATTGTTAAGACGATCGAGTTACCTGATGGAAGAACCATCACACTCGAGACGGGAAAGTTGGCAAAACAGGCAGACGGTTCTGTAATGCTACGCATGGGAAACACCATGTTGTTGGCTACTGTTTGTGCCGCTAAAGATGCAGTTCCCGGAACAGATTTTATGCCTTTACAGGTAGAGTACAAAAGAAAAATTTGCGGCATTCGGCCGTTTCCCCGGTGGTTTTACCAAAAGAGAAGGTCGGGCTTCTGATTATGAGATCCTGACCTGCCGTCTTGTTGACCGTGCTCTCCGCCCCTTATTCCCCGACAATTATCATGCAGAGGTATATGTAAATATCATCCTCTTCTCAGCAGATGGTGTAGATATGCCGGACGCATTGGCAGGACTTGCAGCTTCTGCAGCACTTGCTGTTTCAGATATTCCATTTAACGGACCGATTTCCGAAGTGCGTGTAGCGCGTATTGACGGTCAGTTTGTAATCAATCCGACTTTTGAGCAACTGGAAAAAGCTGATATGGACCTTATGGTGGCTGCTACTTATGAAAATATCATGATGGTAGAAGGCGAAATGCACGAAGTATCCGAAGCAGAATTGCTAGAGGCTATGAAAGTGGCTCACGAAGCAATTAAGGTACATTGCAAAGCTCAGATGGAGTTGACTGAAGAAGTTGGCAAAACCGTAAAACGTGAATATGACCATGAGGTAAACGACGAAGACTTGCGTAAGGCAGTTCGTGAAGCTTGTTATGACAAGGCTTATGCTGTTGCTGCTTCCGGAAATAACAATAAACATGAACGTTTTGCTGCTTTCGAAGCTATTTGTGAAGAGTTTAAGGCTCAGTTCTCAGAAGAGAACTGGAAGAAAAAGCGGCTTTGATCGACCGCTATTATCACGATGTAGAAAAAGAAGCAATGCGCCGTTCTATTCTTGATGAAGGCAAACGCCTGGATGGTCGTAAAACTACCGAAATTCGCCCGATTTGGTGTGAAGTAGGTTACCTACCCGGTCCTCACGGATCTGCTATCTTTACTCGTGGTGAAACTCAATCACTGACTTCTGTCACACTGGGTACAAAACTCGATGAAAAGATTATTGACAATGTATTGGAACACGGAAAAAGAACGTTTCCTGTTACATTATAATTTCCCTCCTTTTTCCACTGGTGAGGCAAAAAGCACAACGCGGCGTAGGTCGTCGTGAAATTGGTCATGGCCACTTGGCTTGGCGCGCTTTGAAAGGACAGATTCCTGCTGACTATCCGTACGTAGTACGTGTAGTTTCAGATATTCTCGAATCTAACGGTTCTTCTTCTATGGCTACCGTATGTGCCGGAACATTGGCATTAATGGATGCAGGTGTGAAGATCAAGAAGCCCGTTTCAGGTATTGCAATGGGACTGATTAAGAATGCCGGTGAAGAAAAATATGCTGTATTGTCTGATATCCTCGGCGATGAAGACCACCTCGGAGACATGGACTTCAAGGTGACTGGAACAAGAGATGGTATTACTGCTACGCAAATGGATATTAAGGTAGACGGTCTGTCTTATGAAATCTTGGAACGTGCATTGAACCAGGCTAAGGAAGGGCGTATGCACATCTTGGATAAGATTGCTGAAACAATCGCTGAACCGCGTGCAGACTTGAAAGAACATGCTCCCCGCATTGAAACCATGACAATTCCTAAAGAATTTATCGGTGCTGTGATTGGTCCTGGTGGTAAAATAATTCAAGGTATGCAGGAAGAGACCGGTGCTGTCATCACTATCGAAGAAACAGAAGGTGTGGGACGTATCGAAGTTTCAGGTACTAATAAGAAATGTATTGACGATGCAATGCGCATGATCAAGGCAATTGTTGCTGTTCCCGAAGTGGGTGAAGTGTACAAAGGTAAGGTTCGTTCTATCATGCCTTACGGTGCGTTCATCGAATTTTTGCCGGGTAAGGACGGTTTGCTGCACATTTCTGAAATAGACTGGAAACGTTTGGAAACAGTGGAAGAAGCCGGAATTAAAGAGGGTGACGAAATTGATGTAAAATTGATTGATATTGATCCTAAAACCGGTAAATTCAAACTTTCTAGAAAGGTTTTGTTGCCAAGACCGGAAAAGAAGTAAAAAGTGACAGTTTTTAATATAATATAGAATAACCCGATTACTAGAAGTCGGGTTATTTTTTTGTCTAAACTTTTGCTTTTCTGCAAAAAGTTTCCGTTGAGTTATTACATAAATATTTTAAGGGTAACACTACTGTTGAGGAAGAAAAAAATGTATTCTTAACTGGGTGAATGAATCGGAGGAAAACCGTCGGACATTGCAGAAAGAACATATGTTGTTCGATATTGCCCTTTTCACCAATACCAAAATAAACAATAAGGGAGAGAAAAGTGGCTGTGGGTACTCATATCTTACCTATGTTAAGGTAAGAGTGCCCGTATAGCTGCCGTTATAGTAGTAGCAATCAGTTGTGCTTTTTTATTCAAGGAGTATCATTATGGTAATACAGCGCATCTGCAGACAGTGACAGTGCCTGCTGGCCAGCGAGCACAGATTACTTTGGCAGACGGTACGAAAGTATGGCTGAATGCACAGCCTACATTAACATACTCCCATGATTTCGGACGGAATGAGAGAATGTGGAACTAGACGGAGGAGCTTACTTCGAGGTGGCGAAAAATAAAGAAATCCCATTCTATGTAAATACGGAAACTAATCAGGTGAGAGTAGTGGAAACACATTTTAATGTGTGTGCTTACCGGGGTAGCAATGAATTTACAACTACTTTGCTTGAAGGTATTGTCGATATCTATGCGAAAGGCAGCGAACATTCGCTTACACGTCTGGGGTGAACGAGGTTTTTTATTTTCTGGGACGGAAAGTTCAGAAAGGAGCGTTTTACTGATTTTGATTATCTCCGTTGGAAAGATGGTTTATACTGTTTTGATGATACTCCTTTTAACCTGTTGCTTGGTAAACTGGAGAAATATTATAAAGTGAAGATCGTTGTGGAGAATCCGAAAGTACTGAATTATCGTTGCACGGGTAAGTTTAAAGATCAGGATGAGGGTGGAACACGTACTGAAAGTAATTCAGAAAGATCATTCGTTTATTTACTCCATAAGTGCCGAAAAAGACAGTATCTTTATAAAAATAAAGAAAATGAGCTCACGCTAAATATATACCTTAAATTAGTACTAACCCTTAAAAAAGCATAACAATTATGAATAACAGTCAATAGCATCTCATTAAAGGAGAATCGGAAAGTACCCCATACTTTCCGATTCGAAACAGTCAAAAATCGACCTTAATCAATTTATTAACTTAACACGTTGCAAAGATATGAGAAAAATTTCTTTGAAAGGGCTTTTTTGCCCAAAAAGTTTAGAATCTAAGCAAATAATACTAACTATGAAGATCACTTTATTCCTTCTTCTGTTCGTAACATTTCAAGCTTATTGTGAGAATGGATACTCTCAGAGTGTAAAAATCAGCATTCCCCACTCAACGCTGAAAGTAAGTGAGTTACTCTCTAAAAAATAGAGTCACAGACCAACTATTTGTTTGTCTACAACAAAAAAAACAGTAGATGTAAAACGGGTAGTTAATGTAGCTGCCAACAATCAGTCGGTATCCGAAATTTTGGACCGAGCTTTTGAAGGCACAGGTATTCATTATTATGTAATGGAAGGCAATATTCTCTGCATCCCATACCCAGTTCTCTTACGGGCAGGAGGAATTCTCAATAGCCTATTGGATGTGTATTAAAGAAGGTGGCAAGCTAGGAGATATTTATGGAAATGCTTTTGTTTGCAATGGCGATGGTTCTATTCAAGTAAACGCTGACGGTTCGCCGGTGAATAAGACCGGAAATAAAGACCTGCCGGAGCTTTAAAGGTGGATGAATAGTTTATAATTATAGGTGTAACTTTTTTTTGATTCAAACGTGTTTCTCCGTGTATTAGGAAATGAGAGGAGAAAGATTGTGAGGGGGTGAAGTCGAGGGGGCTTCGCTCCCTTTTATTAAAAATACTCCCTCCTTTAAAAGAAAGAGGGCGTTAAGGCAAAAAATAGTTGAGGTGTTTTTTTTCCATATATTTGCTTTGAGGGTGATAGAAGCATATTGATTTGTGTTGATTATCAGCGTTTTATCAATACGATAAAAACGGTGAAAACTCAAGAATGGGAAGTTTGTGTTATTTATAAATTTGTATCGGAAGTTCTCCTTTCAATGCCCCCAGCGCATTGAAAGCCAATGATTCCATTTCGTTTTCTCCGGGATAAATATGGATCGGAGCTAAAAAAGAAATACGTTTTTTGAGTCGTGAAATGACATAATCGGAGTAAGCAATCCCTCCTGTCAGGAGAATAGCATCTATCTTCCCACAAAGTACAGTAGCGGCGCCACCTATTGCTTTTGCTACGTTATAAATCATGGCGTCCAATACGAACTCCGCTTTTTTGTCTCCTTCTTCTATGGATTTGATAATCACAGGTACATCGGTAGTACCCAAGTGAGCTGTCAGTCCCGCACGTCCGGAAATACGCTTCTTCAATTCATCTTTGGTGAACTGTCCGCTAAAACAAAGGTCGATGAGTTGACCGGCAGGCAGTGTACCTGCACGTTCCGGCGAGAAAGGGCCTTCGCCGTCCAACGCATTGTTTGCATCAATAGCCCGTCCATGGCGGTGAACTGCAATAGAAATACCACCTCCCAAATGGCAGATGATTAAATCAAGGTCTTCGTATTGTGTTCCCTGCTCTCTGGCGAAGCGGCGTGCTATTGCTTTCTGGTTCAAGGCATGCCAAATTGTAATTTTGGGCATTAACGGTGAGCCTGTGATACGGGCTATATCTTCCAGTTCATCCACTACTCCCGGATCGGCAATGAAAGCACGACAATTGGGTAAGGAAGAAGCAAGTTTGTCTGCAATTAATCCTCCAAGGTTACAGGCATGAGTGCGCATGGCGTGTACCGTATCACGTTTCATGGCTTCATTTACCTCATATACTCCACCCGGTATCGGTTTTACCAGTCCTCCGCGTCCGATGACTGCATCAAAGTCAAAAGGTATCTTATTGGCTTCCAACTCCTGGAGTACCAGATTCTTCCGAAATTCAAACTGGTCTACCACTTGTGAATAAACGGATAATTCTTCTACTGTATGGCTGATATTACGGACCAGTAGCGGAGTTTCATTTTTTCATATACTGCAATCTTCGTCGAAGTGGAGCCGGGATTGATAACTAGAATTTTCATCAATATTGATTTTTGAATTATGAATTATTGGGGACTTGATTTATTTGTTTTCTGCATTCACAGTCTCCTGAGACTTGCAGGCAAGCCATTGCCATGCTATAATATTTGGACAAGCCGGAGTCACTACGAGACGGAAGTACCACTGGGCAGATCGGTCCTTGCAATAAACCCGCCATTTCTGCCTGTGCAAACAGGGACACAGATTTGTAGAATGCATTACCCGATTCTATATTGGGGAATATCAGCACATCCGCTTGTCCGTTGATAGGAGATACAATACCTTTAATATCGCCGCTTGCCTGCTCGCAGGCGGTACGTACATCCAGCGGGCCGTCAATAGTACATTTCCGAACTCTCCGGCTTCGGCAAGTTCCACGATATTTACATAATCCAGTGAGTGGGGAAACTTGGCGCTTGCTTTTTCCGTACAGTGGATTAAGGCGATACGTGGTTGTTCAATACCGAAGTGGCGGCACGTGCATATAGCATACCAGATCATTTCTATACGTTGTTGCAAAGTGGGACGCGGAATAACGGCAGCATCCGAGAAGAAAAAGTAATTTGTGATACGTTGGAATTTCCATTACCGCCAGATGCGTAAGAATTTTCCCTTTCGGAAGCAATCCTTTTTCTTTGTCAAGTATAGCGTGCAACAGGTTGTCCGTATTAATAATTCCTTTCATCAGAATATCTGCTCCCTCCTTCACGGACAATGTGCGTACTGCTTCGCGTGCTGCCTCGTCCGAATCTTCTATATGGATGGATTTTTATGTATTCGGATATTGTTTTGAGTGTAGGATATTTTTCCAGAATAGCCGGAATCTCCGATCATCAGAAACTCCGCAATTCCTTCTTCCAATGCGCGGGTAATAGCATATTCCGTGAGCAATACGTAACTGAAACGAAGTACTGAT
>VOFJ01002283.1_pt1 | contig 29310 bp, 30 predicted proteins | sample 5384081 | NCBI WGS metagenome assembly VOFJ01 (sample SAMN12384729, study PRJNA508395) | human gut metagenome | isolation source: healthy gut I | host: Homo sapiens | reverse complement strand
TGGTCTGGGCGCAACCATCCCCGAGACCGATCCGGTGCTGCCTGAGCTAGGCAACCGTCTGGGTCTCAAGATTGTGGTGGATACCGCCGCGGGCGGCGCGGATGCGGCCACCGGCCTGATGACCCGCATGATGGATAATGACATCCCCCGACGTGTTCCGCGTTGGCGACCTGAACAACCTGGCGGTGTACCATGAGTCCGATGCGGTGCTGGATCTCACGCCGTACCTCGACCAGATCCCCTCTGTGGTTGCGGCCTTCCCGGAAACCGATTGGGCGCGCCTGACCATTGATGGCGGCATCTACGGCATCCCGCGCCGCGGCGAGGTCAACTACATGGACTACTTCATCCGCAAAGACTGGATGGAGAAGCTGGGCGCCAAGTACCCGACCACGTTCGACGAGCTGTACGACCTGTGCGTGCAGGTGCGTGACGCTGACCTGGACGGCAACGGCGTGAACGACACCTATCCCATCAGCGGCAGCAAGCTGGAGAGCCGCGCCGGTACCCTGAACATGTTCTTCACCGCCTATGGCGTGACCCAGCCCAACACCCTGATGATCAAGGACAACCAGGCGGTCTGGGCCTGCACCGATCCGGCCTACAAGCTGGCGCTGACCGAGATCCGCCGCTTCATGGAAGCCGGCCTGATCGACCCTGAGTTCGTCTCCATGAACGAGGATACCCTGCGCGAGAAGATGTCCATGGGCAAGGTGTTCCTGGCGAACGGCGGCTGGTGCGCCTTTGCCAAGCAGGCGCAGCAGGACGTGCTCAAGGCCGTTGACGCGAACGCTGACTGGGGTCACATTGAGAGCAACATCGTGACCGAGCTCGGCATCTCGGGCGCGACCCATACCGCGGCAAACTTCTCCAACGTGTATTCCTTCAGCCCCGACCTGGCGGATGACCCGGAGAAGCTGGCGGCTGCGCTGTCCATCTTCGAGTACACCATCTCCGGCGAGGGCGACGAGCTGCTGTGCTACGGCCTGGAGAACGTGCACTACACCAAGGAGAATGGCGTCATCACCAAGCTCCCGGCAATGAACGAGCTGGGCTATGGCTGGGCCATCCAGTTCACCGGCCGCAATGACATGGTCTACTGCATGACCAAGTTTGCCGAGTGCGCGGACGAGATCGAGCACGCTGCCAACGAGGTACCGATTCTTACCCATTATGAGGCGCTGGTCAGCCAGCCCGAGGGTGTGAACATGGCCGACCTGAAGGCGTATGAGTCCGAGCAGCTGATCGCTTTCATTTACGGCACCCGCCCCATGGAGGAGTACGACAATTTCGTGCAGGAGCTCTACAACCTGTACAACCTGGGCGCGTACCTTGACGCCGCCACCGAGACCCTGACCGAGCTGGGGTACATCAAGTAATCAGCCTTTTGTATCGGAGAGGGGCAGCCACGCCCCTCTCCTTTTTCAGTCAATCAGGGACTGCGGGAAATGTGCAAGGGACGAAGAAAGGCATCACTGCAAAAAGCGCTTCAAAGAAAACGGCGGGCACCGTCCGTCCGAGGAGGTTTGTATGAAAGCAGTCATTTTGGGAGGCACCCTTTCGGCGATCCGGGAGGCGCTGCGTCTCCGGGCGGCAGGGTGGTCCGTGCTGCTGTGCGCGCAGAGCACCTATCTGGCGGAGGATGTCACGGCAACATGGCATGGCTATGGCGTGTGCCATCAGGCATGGCTGGGTGACAGACTGGCCGCCGCCGGGCTATGCGTGGAGCCGCCCTTCCTCCCCGGAAGAATCAAAAAGGAAGCGCTCCGGGTGTTGCTGGATGCGGACGTGCAGGTTCGCTTCATGACCCGGGCTGCGGGGCTGCTCCGGGAGGAGGGGCGCATCTGCGGCGTGGTGCTGGCCCGCAAGGGCGGCCTTGACAGGGAAGGTTGCGACCTTCTGCTGGATGCGACTCTCTATCACGTCGCTTCCGCGCGGCTGACACAGCGGGCGGTGCTCGTTCCGGCAAGCAGAGAAGTGCGCTTCTCGCTGGAATACCGCGGTATCACGCTGGCGCAGGATGTGCTCCCGCTTTCGGATCACGAAGTGCTGGAGCGCGGGCCGGTTGCACAGGACCACGCCTACCTGACCGTAACGCACGCCTTTTCGCAGGATACGTCGCTGCAGGGGGCGCGTGCGGCGCTGCTTAGTTGCGCACTTCATGCGGCCAAACGGCTGGCACGGGATGAGCGGTTCCTGCATCTGGAGATGACCAATGCCCTGCCGGATCAGGTTTTCATGGAATCGCCTGAAACGGAGCAGGCCGTGGAGATCACGGACGGGCTCAGCTTTGATGCGTCGTGGGCAGCGTATCCCGTCTGCCCGGCGCAGGTGCTGGTCTGCGGCGCAGGTACGGCAGGAATCCGCGCCGCGCTGGCTGCTGCGCAGGCGGGAGACGTGCTGCTCGCGGAGCTCTTCCCCTATCCGGGCGGCACACGGACGATGGGCGGTATCCAGTGGCTCTACTACGGAAACAGAAGCCCGCTGTTCCAGAAGATGTTTGCGGAAATCGAGCGCTATGCGGGCGCGCTGACGCACGGGAGGACGTATTCCCACTTTGGCTCCGCCGAGGCTTTCCTGTATCTGGAAAAGCTCCGGGAGAGCGGCGTTGCGTACCGGCCCGACACGCTGATCTGCGGCGCACGCCTGAGCGGGAGGCGTATCTCGGAGGTATTGTGTGTGTCGGCGGGGGAGATTTTTGTCGTGCATCCGGACAAGGTTCTGGATGCCACCGGCGACGGGGACGTGGCCGCGCTGTGCGGCGTTCCGATGGAAACCGGCGATTCCCTGACCGGCATGGTGCAGAATTACAGCCAGACCCATCGCGTCAGCGGGACGCGCTTTGATAGCCCCATGGCCGATCAGGATACACTGCGCACCGATTTGCCGGAGGAATGGCAGCGTGCTGTGATTCAGAATACGCTGGGCGGCGCGGAGTACGACTGCATGGAGATGCTGACCCCGCGGGAAAGCAGCCGCATCCTCGGGCAGTACCGCATCACGCTTGAGGACGCGGCGCGGGGGCATGTGGAGCCGGATGCGCTGATTGATGCGTATTCCTCCTATGACCCGCACTGCCGCTGCCTGTCCCTGCCGGGGCGGCTCGGGCTGATGCCGGAGCGCGCAAAGCCCCGGTATGTCTCCATTCCCTACCGGGCGCTGCGCACCCACGAAGCCGGCAACCTGCTGGTGCTTGGCAAAGCGATTTCCGCAACGCAGGATGCCTTTAATTACTGCCGCATGTGCGCAGACGTGATGGCACTGGGCCATGCTGCCGGGCGCATTGCGGCGCTGTCGGATGATTTGTCCGCGCCTGCGCTGACCGAGGTGCAGCAGGAGATGCTCGCCGGCGGCGCGCTGGTGCGGCGTCCTTCTTCAGAACCGTATGATGAGAACACAGCAGAGCGTGTCATTGCGCCGCTGCTGTGCGGTGAGGAGGGCGCGCTGGCGGAGGTTGTGCTCTGTGCGTGGCCGCAGACACAGAAGCTGCTTCTTGGCGCGATGGAAAGCGGCGTGCTGCCAAACAGCAAACGGGTGGCGCATGCCCTGCTTTTCACGGGGGACACGCGCTTGGCGCCGGACGTGCTGGAGGACTTCGTGCAGCGGGATGAAGCGCTCGCCGGGCAGTACGGGGAACTGCGAGAGGCGGACGGCCTGATTCACGGCGGCTATCGGAATGCGCCGAATGACGTGTGGCTCGTCAATCAGGCGATGGTGCTGCTGGCACATGTGCAGTACCGCCCGGCCATTCCGGCGTTGTGTGCAGCGATGGAGCGCACCGGTCTCGGCGCGTTCTATCACCCGCAGACGGCGACCTATGGCAACCTGCGTCCAGACTGCATGACCAACAGCACCTACGACCGCATGCTGTGCATGGCGGAGGTGGGCCTGCTGATGCCGGATGGCGCGCTGGCTGGGCCGCTGATGCGTCTTTCGTATCTGGCGCAGGACATTGAGCCGCAGGATCAAAATGTTTATATGGCCTATCTGGCGCTGCGGCTGGCGCACGCGGCGCTTCTGTGCGGCAGCGGGGACGCGCAGACGGTGATTGAGACGTATGGCCGCCATCCGCACGGCGTTCTGCGCACCTATGCCCAAAGAATTCTTGAAGCCGGTCAGGGAGAAAAAATGGTATGAAGATCATCTGTAACCCGCTCAATCTGCCGTACCGCTATCAGATGCGCGGTGCTTCCCATCCTGCCTGCCGGGAGGCTGCCGACCCGACACTGCTTGAGGTGAATGGGCAGTATGCCCTCTTTCCCTCCATGACGGCGGGCTTCCATACGAGCGAAGATCTCTGCACATGGACCTTCCATGTCCTTCCGGAAAATCTCCCGGCGAACGACTATGCGCCGGATGGCTGCGTGCTGAACGGCGAGGTGCAGCTCTGCGCGTCGCATGGGAGCAAAAACGGCAGCTTTTACCGCAGCCGCGACCCGCTTGCCGCGCCGTTCCGGGAGATTCCCGGTACCTTCCCGTTCTGGGATCCGCACCAGTTTGTGGACGATGACGGACGGCTTTACTTCTATTGGGGCTGTTCGAATGCACAGCCCATCCTCGGCGTAGAGATGGACAGGAACACGATGCACCCGCTCGGAGAGCCGGTTCCTCTGATTGCCGGGCATCCTGAACAGCTCGGCTACGAGCGCATGGGCGAGGACGGCTCCGATGAAAACAGCGCTCCGTGGATCGAGGGCGCGTGGATGACAAAGCACAACGGAAGGTATTACCTGCAATACGCCGCCCCCGGCACGGAATTCAACACCTACGCAGACGGCGTATACGAGAGCGACCATCCGCTTGGGCCGTTTGTGCCGGCGAAAAGTCTGCCGTATTCCTTCGTGCCGGACGGCTTTGCGCAGGGTGCGGGACATGGCAGCACGCTGAGGACGCGCGACGGGCGGCTTTTCCACGCATCTACCATGCGCATCAGCGTCAATCACCCATTCGAGCGCCGGCTCGGTCTGTGGCGCGCGGGCTTTGATGCGGACGGCCTGATGTACTGCGATCAGCGGTATGCGGACTGGCCGATGGCGCTGGAGGATGCTCCCTTCTCGCCGCCGCGTTGGATGCTGCTTTCCCATGGGAAGCCCGTCCGGGCGTCCTCCGGGAAGAATGCGGCGTGCGCGGTCGATGAAAACATCCGCACATGGTGGAGCGCGTCGGGGAATCAGCCCGGAGAATGGCTGGAGGTCGATCTGCAGGCGGCCTGTCAGTTGAACGCCGTGCAAATCAATTTTGCAGACGAGGGTCTGTTTCTGGAGCCGCCCTGCCCCACGGAGGGGCTGGAACAGGGGCGCTATATCGAGCGCGTTCCCCAGCATACCCGCTGGCTGCTGGAAGGCTCAACGGATGGTAAAGCATATTTCGTCCTCTTGGACAAGCGCCGGGCGGAAACGGATCTGCCGCATGATCTGGTTGTCCGGGAGGCGGGCGTTGTGTGCCGCTTCCTGCGCCTGACCGTGCAGGAGCTTCCCTACGGGCAGAAAGCCCGCATTTCCGGTCTGCGCGTGTTTGGACACGCAGAAGGTGAGCTGCCGCGGCTGATTTCCTCCCGAGCCACCCGGGAGGGCGCGCTCGACATGCTGGTGACATGGGATACGGAAGGAGCGGACGGCGTGTGCATCCAATGGGGATCTGCGCCGGATAAGCTGTACCACAGCTGCCTGACCTATGCCCCGGGGATGCGGCGTATCACGGCGCTGTGTGAAGGACAGCGCGTATGGTTCCGGGTGGATGCCTTCAACGGGAGCGGCATCACCTGCGGTGAAGTTCAGGAGGTCGAGGAATGATGGTGAAAGATGCGGGGATGACGGTGCATCTGGAGGAAACGCTGACCGCTGCGGGGTGCTATGACGTGCTGGTCGCGGGCGGCGGGCTGAGCGGCGCTGCCGCCGCGCTTTCTGCCGGGCGCTGCGGCAAGCGTGTCCTGCTCATCGAGAAGCAGTGCAGCCTGGGCGGGCTGGCTACCACAGGGCTGGTCAATTTCTGGGTGCCGCTGTGCAACGGAAGGGGAAAGATGATTCTCCGCGGCATGGCAGAGGAGTTCCTGAATCTGTCTCTGCGGCTGGGCTTTGACACGCTGCCGGAGGACTGGAAGCACGGTGAACCGGCACAGCCAACGAACGAGCGATGCGTCAGCTGGTTTTCCTCCGGTCTGTTTGCGCTGGAACTGCTTCGGCTTCTGCGCGAAAACGGCGTGGAGGTGCTCTATGACGCGCTGATTTCCCGGCCGGTGATGGCGGACGGGCACTGCGAGGGGCTCATTATCGACGGCAAATCGGGGAGAAAATTCTATCAGGGCAGCGTGGTCATCGATGCAACGGGCGATGCGCAGGTGCTTGCGCAGGCGGGCGTCCCGACCATAGAGGGCGACAATTACTTCACCTATTATGGCGAGGGCATCACGCTGGCGGGCTGCCGCCGGGCAATTGAAACCGGAAACCTGTACCATGCATACAGCCGCCCCTTTGGCGGCACGGCGGATTTGCATGGCCGTCAGCAGCCGGCAGAAATAGCGACCTATCACGGGGTATCGATGGAAACCATCAATGCCTATCTGCAGGAGAATCAGCTTTTGATGCTGGAAAAAGAGGAACGGAAGGATCGCTGGGCGCGCAGCATTCACATGCTGCCAGGCATGCCGCAGCTGCGCACGGCCCGGCGGCTTGACGGCAATGCTACGCTGACGGAGGAGGACTGCTACCGCCATCAGGCGGCGTCCATCGGCACCATCTGCGATTTTGAGAGACGGGACTGCCTGTACGAAGTGCCCTATGGCGTGCTGGTCCGGGATGGTTTTGACAATCTGATGACCTGTGGCAGAAGCGCGTCCGCTTCCCGGGATGGGGCTGGGATGTGCTGCGGGTGATTCCGCCCGCCGTGCTGACGGGTCAGGCATCCGGTCTGGCGGCAGCACTGGCACTGGACGCCGGATGCGCCGTATCGGATGTGCCCATCCATACGCTTCAGGAACAGCTTGAAAAAACGGGTGTTATCATCCACTTTGACGATGCGTGGAAGCCTGCGTCTGAGCCGGAGGACTGTGCAGCCGCTTCAGAGGGACATATCTGAACGCGGCTTTCGGGGAGATGTTTCGCTTCATCCGCACGCTGACCGGTGAGCATCCGCTCCGATTGATTAAGGCAATACCGCACCAACGCATTTGTGCGGTATTGCCTTATAGCATAAGCTGTTGCAGGTTTCAATAGAAATGTGAAATCGTATAAAGGGATAAGATTGCGTTTCTTAATCCTGATGCACGAGCAAGTTAGGCGGGTAAAAGCGAGAGTGGTACGAAAAATGGATGCACCCAATATAAAACGGCTACTAGCTCAACAACCAGCAGCCGTTTTATCATGCACCCAACCGGAAGAGCGGAATAGGGGGAAACCAACATAAGACGCCTTTTGCACCCAAAGAATAGGGAGAAAGCTCATTCCATGCACCCAGCCAAATAGAAAAAGCCCTGCGATGCAAGGCTTTCCGGGTAAAGAAAAAACGCTAACCTCTGTATCAAGATTAGCGTCCTTATCTGGGAAATATTGTATAGTTCATCCCGTTTCTGAAACAGAAGTCCAGCTTTCCGTCTTGCCTAACAACCACCTTATCAACCAACGCCACAAAAGTATAAGGTTCAAACTGTATACACTCTGCCTGTTCCTCCAGCATTCGCAGGAATACCTCAATCCGCCGTCTGCGATCAGCCTTATCCTTCCTCTGCGCTTCGACATTCTGCATCTGCTGGCTGAGTTTTTCATGCTCTGCCACCAGCGCCTCGTACTCCCGCTGGTACTCCTCCTGATCCCTTCGCACCCTGGCGTTCTCTTCGACCAGCTTCCTGATACGCTCCGCCATGCCAAGCGCCTGATCTTGTAGCCTCGTTGCGATCCTATCAAGTTCGCTCGTGTCAAGCACCTCATCCAGCACTTCGCGGCAGACAGCGAAGATGGCATCCTTTTCGGCAATGACCTTCTGCATCACGTCAACGAACGCTTTCTCCAGCTCCTCCTGCGTCACATGCGGCGTCGAGCACTTCTTGTCGCCTTCATACTTATTGTTGCAGCGCCAGATTGTGCGGCGGTACTCATCCGTGCTGTGCTAGACTTTACTGCCATAAAAGGCGCCGCAGTCGCCGCAAACGACGCGCGAGGCAAAACAGCTTTTGCCGCTGTAGCTTCCTTTCAGACTTCTCCGCCATTCCAACTCCATCTGGGTCAGATCGAATACCTCCGCGCTGACAATGGCTGGATGGCTGTTCTGCGCGTAATACTTCGGGATCTCGTTGCCATTGTTCACCACGAAGGTTTTCTTGATATAGTCCGTGCAGTAGGTCTTCTGCAGGATAGCATCGCCCTTATATTTTTCGTTGGTCAGGATGCTCTCAATCGTAGACGGGCTCCAGCAGGCGGTTTTCTTTCTGGCCTTAGCGGCTTCGATCTCATTCTCTCCCAGCAGACTCTTACGGGAGGGGCAGGGGATATCAGCAGCATTCAGTTCTTTGGCAATGATTGCCGGTGTAGAGCCTTCCAGAAATCGACGGAAGATGGTGCGTATATTACTGCGTTGCGAGCAATGCCTATGGGGAAACCGAAAGCCCTGTGTTCCTGCTTCAGGTGCTGGAGAAGATCGAAGTTCCTGAGACCGGCGACGAATCCAATATCGCGTTGTGGACTGCCCTGGCGATTCTGAGCTTCGCCGGATTGACCATCATTACGATGAATGGTCGTAGAAGTAAAAATAACCCGTTAACGTAAAAAAGCCCGTCATGAAGCAGATAAGTCTGCCTCATGGCGGGTAATTCGTTTACCGTTCAGGTGTGTCTTTGTGATGGTTGGAGGCAGAATGCGTTTTCTTTTCAGCACGATGGAGAAACTCCCGAATGGATGCGGGCTGCGTCGATTCGCCGAGCCATGAAGCAACATCCTGCTGGCTTTCCCGTGCCAACTGTGCATTGTAGAGCTTCCCATATGCCTGCTGCAATCTTGCGGAGGCTGCCGCAGCGGCATCGGTGCGTATCTTTTGCTGGTCTTCAGCTTCTGCCGGACTCTGCAGCTGCTTGTATTGCTGCAGGGTTTCGTCCAGCTCAGCTGAATACTGTTCCTTCTGCTCATCCAGCTTGTGCAAGCTGGCCTCCATGGCGGTGATTTCGCTCTGCACCGCCTTGACGCCAGCATCGTCCGCACAGCCGAGATCCAGCAGAAGGTTTTCTTTTTCGGAAAGCATCTCCTCTATTTCTTCTGTGAGCGTTGTGATCTGTCTGGAAAGGTCATGCTGCTTGATAAGATTCTGCTTGGAGGTGTTCTTCTGCTCTGCCACTAAGGCCTTGCGAGCTTTGGACTTTTGCCTGATCTGCTGCACAAGCTCGTTGTACCGCTTCAGTTTCGGCTGCGTTGCCTGAATGGTCGCGGTGCGCTTGTCCTTACTCTTGATAATGACTTTTTATCTGGTAGCAAATTACGATCAGCTTTTCGCGCAGCTTGGTCAGCTGGTCAGTGACGGAGGTGGCCGCATCGGCTACAAACTCGGTCAGCATGGCGACCAAATCCTTCAGTTCCCGCAGCAACGCATTGTCGGCCTTGATCTGCCGGTTCAGCTCGCAGCGGTCGGAGACGATGCCCTTCTTCTCCATTGCACGGGCAGCAACACCTTCATGGATGGTGGGCTGCTCATCCAGTCCGCGCTCGGCGTGGCTGCGGTGATCAACACGTGCAGTTGAGCCGATACGTTCCAGATGCAGATTGACAATACCCGCCCATGCGCTGCGCCAGAGGATCAGCTGGCTTTCACTGTTCCAGCGCTCGGTGATAGGATTCTGCCTGCCGTAGGTGGTGCTTTTTCGGATGCTTGGAGGCTCGCTTCAAGCCCTGGGCTTCGCCATCGGCAGCGGTCATGTACACCTTCTTCTTGCCAACCAGATAGGGGTACTGCTTCTCCCAGCCCTCGTCCTGCGCGTGGAGAAATTCGGGAAGCTGTAAAGCCCCGTTCCTCATCGCCACGGATGCACAGGTACTCCTTTTCCGTTTTGTACTGCCACTTTCCTTGTTCATCCAGCGGACGGATTGTCAGCAGTATATGGGCATGGGGATTATGACCGGGCCGGTCAGGATCGTGGATGCCCACATCGGCACACATACCGTCTGTCAAAAACTGCTGCTGGATGTACTCTGTCAGCAGGGTGATCTGCTGATCCCGGTTCAGCTCACGCGGCAAAGCCACCACGAACTCCCGTGCAAGGCGGCTGTCCTTGCTCTTTTCTGCATCCTCCACGGCGTTCCAGAGGGCAGCGCGATCCTGCCACTCGACGGGAGCATTTTCGGGCAGAAACACCCGCTCCCACATCAGACCTTTCTTGCGTGTGTAGTCATGGTGGACGCCGTCGTACTCGTTTGTCACACTGGAGCAGCTCATATAGGCTGACGCTGCCACGGCTGACCGGCCCTTGCCACGGCTCACGACCTTTGCTTGCATGTGGTAGATGGCCATCTGCGTTCACCTCCTTCGTCGTTGCCCAGCCCCGTCGTACCCGCAAGCTGCCGGTGGCAGGTTGCGTCATGCCGCAGATGTACTGCCGGTGGCAGGACAGCAAGGCGCAGGGTGGGGTGGCATATGGGGATATGACAGCGCAGCCTGTCGCTCTCAGTGAGGAGAGCGACCGAAGGTTTCCAAAGTGCGAACGGAAAGCCCTTTGGTCGTGTCCGCAGACACGAAATGCCCCATGAGGTCAGCCCGTCGGGCTGACTAAGGCCGATCAATGCTTGCATTGACGGCCTGTACCCTCGGAAGCCGTTTGCGGGTTTCGAGGGCGACCTTCGGAGAGCGCACGGCCCCGCCAGGGGAGACCACCGCCTCTCGGGTGGTGAGTCAGTGCGCCCTTCGGGGATAAAAAAGCGGAAGCATTCCGGTTGCCCGGAACGCCTCCCTTTGTTGGTTGCCTGGTTACTCGGTTTTCAGCGTACTGCACAGGTACTCCTCCAGTTCGTCGGTGGTCATGGTTCGTGCCTGGGGAAAGACCTTTTCGAGGATCGCCCCGGTCTGGATCAGTCGGCGGGTTCGTGCCTTCCGTTCCTTGTCCCGGTCGCGCATCTGGGCTTCCTCCAGCCGATGCCGTGCCTGAATCAGTTTCTTTTCATGTTCAGTCATGTTCGTTTTCCTTTCTGGTATCAAAAGAGCGGCCATCCAGTACCGGGGTGATACCAGATGGCCGCAGGGTTGGTATTGCGTTGTTGGTCGGTGATGGAGTTGGTACCAGGTGTGCCTCCAAATGGTATTGCAGCAATATCAATCAGGAGCAGTGCTGGTATCAGAAACTGTCAGCAAAGTCCAGTGCCGTGTGGACAGATCGTCGTCTGCCGGTTCGGTTTGCATGGGCGTGGACGGCTGCACTGCTGCCATTGGCACAGGTGCAAACCGCAGAGCGTTGCAGATCGTGCTCTCAATCCGTTGCAGGAAAGCATCTTCTTTCTCACGGGTTTCCAGATATGGGTCTGCTGCCAGCTGCTCCTGCCGTCCGAAATAGTCGTTGACCGCTGCCACAATTGCCTTGCTGTAGGACCGGTACTGCTTCTTGTCCATCTGCTGAAGGTGCGACCACGCCAGACGGTCTTCCTCATCGGTCATGTCCAGCCGCAGCGTTGTGGTGAAGATACGCTTCATCACAGCTCACCGGCCTTTTTCGCAGTCGCTCCGTTGCCAGAAGCTCATAGCCTTTGGCGGTGGCGCAGATATCGTGGTTGAAGCTCACGCGCGACGGGTCGTATTTACCGAACTGCTTCACCATGCAGCTGCCGCCGCCCATGACGTACAGCTTCACCAGGTCCGGGTTGTACTCATGCTCGCGCAGCTTGCGGAAGATCCCGCCGATGTACTCCTCTGCGGTCTGCCGGATGACAGCCATGTACTTTTCTCCGACCTCAGCCTTGCCGGTGCGCAGGATGCGTTCGATCATGGCCTCATCAATGGTCACGCCGCAGGTGCGCATCAGGTTCTCCCGGATGGCCAGCACGCACTGGTGGACACCGTATTTCTCCGTGAAGCAACGCTGCGGGATGGGCTTGCGGTCGTTGATGTACATCACATTCATGGTGCCGTTGCCGATGTCGCAGAGCATATTGATGCCGGAGAAATCACGCAGCTGGGCAGCTACAGCCGAGAAACCCTGGGGGAACACCTCGCAGGCGGCGAACTCCACATGGTATGCTGCCTCGCGGAAGGTGAAGTCGGCGGTTTCATGCTGCATGAGGTATGCCCGGAAGCTCTCCTTCTGCGCGGACACCCAGGTCAGCGGCAGGCCGACCGCCAGCACCACACGGGCGGTGGTCAGGTTACGGATGTGCAGCTCGCGGGCGACAGCAACCAGCGTCAGGAGATAGTAATCCTGATCCAGCATTTTGTCGGCGGTAAATTCCTTGTGGCCCTGACCGATCACATAGGACTTGCCGTCGTAGGTCAGGATGTCGCTGCTGAACACAGGCTCATTTCCGTCAATGGGCAGGATGCCGGTTCGGAAGCAGCAGTGGGCGGTTTTCATGTTGCCATAGCCATGGTCGATGCCGATGACAACGGGCTTGTTTTTCATGTTCATCATTTCAATTTTCCTTTCTAAATTGGGTGCAGGGACTTCGTGCCAAGTTGGGCTTGTTGACAAAAGCCGTCTATTTTGCTGCAACCCCATTCACCGGAATAAAAAAGACGCCGACGGGCGTCATCCAATACACTTAATCATCCTTTTTGAGGTTCATGGCGGCAGCGGAAAGAAGGCAGTGGTCTTCCGCTGCCGCTATTCCTCGTCGTGTGAGGCGTGTCAGATTGTGACCTCGCTTTTTGGATCGCGAAGGTACCCTCGCACCAGATCTGCCGCAGTCGCAGAGCTTCCCGGTATTCCGGCGTATTACGCCGCTGGCACTCTGCGTCCTTGGCTGTCTGGAAGTAATTAATCATGAGACGGCGTCCCTGATTCCGCTGCCCGGCACTGACGCAGCGCTCATATTCCGGACATTGACGGCATTCCGCCGCCTTTGCCCGATACACCCAGTACAAGCCATGTCGGTTGCGCTCCAGCGTCCGGAGCGGAAGCACTTTGCCCATGGGACAGGGGTACGAATCTGCATCCGGATCGTATGAAAAAGCAGAGGCCGTGAAAGACGTCTTTTGCGGCGCTTCCGCTTTGCGCGGACGTGCATAGAATGCAATCCCCATTCGCTCAAGCTCATGTTGAACCAAACCGGAGTTGTACGCAGAATCTGCTGTAACTGCCTGTACCGGCAGCAGTTCCCTGACACGCTCCATTTGAGGCAGGAATGGTTCGATATCGCTGCTGTCACCCGGTGTGACAGCAACATCCAGGATGATTCCGTGATCCGTATCCAGCGTCTGGTGACTGAGATAGTGCATGCCTTTGGGTTTGCCAGCTCGATTCAGGAGTCCTGCATCCGGATCGGTACGGCTGACCTGCTTCTTGTCGTTCCGGGTTTCTTTTTTCACTGTCCGGGTTCGCTTCGTACGACGCTTACCGGTCTTTTGCGCAAGCTCCTCCAAGCCTTCCTCTTCGTAGGCATCCAGCCGGTCCCAGTACACGCCGGGTTCCTCGGGCATGTCCATCAGATACTCAGATTTTCGGGAGGCATTGGCCCTCACATGGGTCGAATCGGTGGCGGTCATTCGGCCGCTGACCAGTCCCAATTCAATGCACTGCTGTACGACTGTCTCGAACAGCCGCCGGAACACCTTGCGGAAGGAAGGCTTCCGCCGGCGCAGCTGCGAGATGGTACTGTGATCCGGCACACGCTCATCCAGATCGATCCCCAGATACCAGCGCAGAGCGATGCTGTCAGAGATACGTTCCTCGATTTGACGCTCGGACGGAATTCCATACAGATACCCGACCAGCAGGTACTTCACCAGCACCACCGGATCAATGGGCGGGCGGCCATACCGTCGGCAGTACATATGCGCGGTTTCCTCGTGCACAAATGACAAATCCAGCGCCGCTGCCAGCTTGCGCAGGAAGTGGTCGACTGGTACAAGGTCTTCGATGGTGACCATGTGTAGCTTGAGCTGCATGTCCTTCGCCCCTTGTGGCTTTTCTCTATTTTACCACATTTGAGCGCCAGGTGGTAGGTTTGTCAACAGACCCAAGTTGGCGCGAAGTTCCAGGCATGCAAAAGACGACCGACGCAGGGTGCTGCAGGCCGCCTTTCAGTATGCCATCTCACAATACTTGCTCTTTTTAGATTTTGTTGACTTTGGTTTCGGAATCATCACTATTCTTCTTGGAGCTGTCCATTTTGTCCGCTTCATGCTGGATCAGATTCAGCAGCCGGTCTTTCATAAGTACAGGCGCTTTCGGGGCTTCCGAATGCGCTGATCGTGTAAACGGTGTGCCCGTATTGGCGGGTCATTTCCATCATAGGGGTAGTCTTCGTCATTGTTCCTCCTGATTCTTACATAAAAAGAAGCAGCACCGAGTTGCCTCATGTGCTGCCTGTTGGGTGTTGGGCCGTTATTCATTTTCATTCTCCATTCCTTCCGTCGGGATAGGAAATTGTCCGATGTAGTTCAGGTGCACCTCAATTTGGCGGGTGCGCTGTCCCTTGGCTGGGCGGATGGTACGATAGACGACGATCTTTTCCACAAATGCGAGGATCATGTCGTCCGTTACTTCTGCGCAGTCCCGATACTTGCGGGCAAGGGCAAGGTACTTGTCGGTCTGTGCAGAGGCAGTCTGCACTTCGTTCAGCCGAACCTGATCATCTGCGAGTTCTACTTTGAGTGTAGCTTCCTCCCTGTTCGTATTGTGCAGACAACCGGTCAAAACGTTCCTCCGGGATATGCCCCAGCGCATAGTCCTCGTAAAAAGCTTCTTCAGCAAGTGTTCCAGTCGAGCGATGTGCTTTTCCTTCTCGCGTATGGCCTTGGCCAGCTGCTTCCGATCATCGGGTTGGTAGGTGGCTGCTTCCCGAGCAAGCCTGCGTCGGAAGCCCTCTTCATCAGCGATGGCATAGCGGTTGACGGTGCGGAGTGTGTCCCGCACAATTTCCCGGATGACAGTAACGCGAATCGAATTGTGAGTGCAGAGTCGTTCTTCATAAGCAGCAGACTTTTGATGTGTCCGGCATACGAAGTCGTTGCATTCTTCATGTCCAGTCATGCGATGGAATTTCATTGGTACACCACATTCGCCGCAAACCATCAGTCCTTTCAAGGCGCATGATTTTCCCGGAGCGGAGGCCATTTCGGGATGGAAGATTTGCTGCGCTGCCTGCCATGTCTCCTCGTCCACGATTGCTTCATGCGTCCCAGGAAATACAAGCTGCTCTTCTGCTGGAACGCTTACCCGCTTGCCTCTGTATTCCGTGACGCAGGTTTTGAAGTTTACGGTATCACCCATGTATTCCCGCCGTTGAACCAGTTTGCTTAACATTCGTGTATCCCAATTGTATGGTTGGCGGTTCGTGTGTTGCTTGCCGACTCCATCCGGTGAGTGTTGGAAACGACAGTATCCAGGTGTCACGCGTTTCTCCTGTACCAGTGTTCGGCATATACTCAGTTGAGACTTGCCGGAAGCAGCCAGTTCAAAGATGCGGCGGACAGTATCTGCCGCCTCTGGATCAATCAGCCAGTGGTTCTTATCTTTGGGATCTTTCACATAGCCAAAGCATGGATTGTAGGTCAGCGGTTTACCCGAACGCCCCTTCTGCTGAGCCGCAGATCGAATCTTACGGGACTGGTCACGCAGATACCAGTCGTTCATAATGTTGAGGATGCCTGCAAACTCGGTACTATCCGGGTTGTCATTGTCGATGTTATTGTTGATAGCAATGAACCGCACACCCATCCGGCCAAAGTATACTTCAGTATAGAATCCCGTTTCAACATAATTACGCCCAACACGGCTCATGTCCTTGACCAGCACCGTTTTGACAATGCCAGCTTCGATATCCGCAAGCAGCTGCTGCCAACCAGGACGGTCAAAGTTGCCGCCGCTGTAGCCGTCATCGGTGTAGTGACGACAATTGGTGAAGCCCCTTTCCTGAGCGTATGCCTGCAACAGACTCTTTTGATTGGTGATCGAGTTCGACTCACCCTCTTGTTCGTCATCGCGGGACAGACGCTCATAAAGCGCGGTAATGGGCTCTACATCTGCTTTTGCCGAAGCCCGTGTCTTTCTTCCGTTCTGTTTTTTTCGATCAGATCAAACATAGTGTTCCTCCTTCGTTAAGCTGCCGCCTGATCGTGGGGGGCAACTTCTTGTTTCGTTCCTTTTTTGCGCAGATACTTCTGATGGTTCCGCTCGCGTTCCCTGGCTCGCCGGGCTTCCTCCTGCAGGTTGCTCCTCCGTCAGAATGGTCGGTGCCATCGGTACAGAGAAGCATCCAATGAAGCGGAAGACAATATCGATCTGCACGTGCCGCTGGCCGTTCACCTTCTGCGGAGCGTGGACAATCACTCTGTCAATGAAGCTGTTGATGACCGATGCCGTCAGTTCTTCCGTATCCCGGTATTGCCGTGCCAGTGTCATGAACGCCTCGATGTTAGTGGTGTCGGCATGGTAGGTAGCCAGCGCAGTTTCAGTCTGTGCGAGCTTGTCCTTCAGCTGAGCCTGTTCCTTTTCATAGGTAGAGGACAGCAGGTTGAAGCGGCTCTCCGGCGTTTTCCCCAGCGCATAGGATTCGAACAGCTTCTGGATGATGGTGTCCAGCTCTGCAATGCGCTTTCGAGCCTTGGCTGCTTCGGCGGTCATATCCTTTACGGCATCGGCATGGCGCACCTCGGACAGTGCCCGTACCTGATCTGCAAAGGCGGCTTCATCCGATACGGCATACTGGCTCACCGAGCGGATCATCTGCAGCAGCACAGACCGGATGAACGCCGTTGTGACATAGTGGCAGCAGCAGTCACCCTTGTTCTGGCTGTAGGTCGGACAATCGTAGTAGTCATCCGACTCACGCCCGGACTGCTTTGCCCGACTGCGGTGGTTGTTGAGCCGCGCACCACACTCTGCGCAATAGAGCTTGCCGGTCAGTGGATTGGCCTCACCTGTGCTGTCTGTTCTGCGCCGGACAGCCAGCACACATTGTGCCAGCTGCCATCTGTCCTCGGAAATAATGGCTTCATGGGTATCCTTGAAGATCAACCATTCATCAGATGGCTTGGTCTGCCGCTTTGCCTTCAGGCCATTCTTCGATGAACGGAAGTTCACCGTGTGTCCCATGTACTCCGGGCGTTGCAGAATGTTGCCGATGGTCACGCCGTTCCAAGCGTATGGCTTGCTCATGTCGGTGTTGGAACGCTTCATGCAGGTGTCGTGGGTTGCGTTGTAGTAGGCTGGACATTCAACCTTTTCAACCTCCAGAATGCGTGCGATCTCATAGGGCCCGTGACAGTCAATCGCCAGCTGGTAGATTCTCCGGACGACCGCAGCCGCCTCGTCATCCACCAGCCAATGGTTCTTGTCCGCCGGGTCTTTCCGGTAGCCATAGACACACAGCGTATTTGTCGGCTTTCCGCTGTTGCCCCGCTGCCGGAAGAATGTGCGCATCTTCTTCGACTGTTCCCGCAGGTACATCTCATTCAGCACGTTCATGAATGGCGCGAACTCGCTGCTGATGGGGTTCACCGTGTCCACACCGTTGCCGATGGCGATGAACCGCACGCCTTTTCGTCGGAAGTACACCTCGGTATAGAAGCCGGTCTGGATGTAGTCGCGCCCGATGCGGCTCAGGTCTTTTGTGATGACGGTTCCAACCAGACCGGCATCTATGTCTGCAATGAGCTGCTTCCATCCAGGGCGTTCGAAGTTGCCGCCGCTGAAGCCATCATCTGTGTAGTGCCGGCAGTGGGCGAAGCTGTGGTCTGCCGCATACGAGGTCAGGTAGGTCTTCTGATTCACGATGGAGTTGGAATCGCCCTGCAGGTCATCGTCGCGGCTCAGACGCTCATAGAGCGCCGTGATAAGGGGTTCGTTTGTCTGGGTCAATGGATTCTCCTTTCCTGTGGAAGCCTGATATTTCTGGTGATTCCCTCTATAAGTAGGACAAAACCGGCGTCGTTTTGGAACTGTTTTGGAAATTTCCTGAAAGAAAATTTGAGATCAGACAAATTTTCTTGTATAATGGGCTTTGAAGGGGGTGAGCAGATGATTCCAGAAGATGATTGGTACGATATGGCGGATGATGATTCTGCCATCGAACCCGCTATGCTCACCATGCCCCTGTACGATGAGGACGGCAATGAGATTCCAGAGGAAGAGTTGCCATGGAACAACATACCTGATGATAGAATCGTTGATGATGACTCCGAGGACTGGTCAGCGGATGATGAACCAGAAGAATCACTGCCATCCTCCAAGCCAGACAAACGCAGGCGCAATGCGGACAAAGTAAGATCCTCTGCTGAACTAAGAAAGCGCATAGCCCAGAGCGTCCGTGAAGAAGCGCTTCGCCGACTGGAACTGTCTGCCCGAACTATGTCCGAGTTTCAGGAACTGGTTGACTGGTACGACCGTGAAGAAGAAACCCGGATGCGCCGGGAACGCCGTTATGAAACCCTGCGTGGTGATGTACCGCTGGAGAGTGGTGCGATTCCAGGTGGTCATATCCTGCCTCACAGCATGAGCCAGCCGACCTTCCGGCAGATCTGCCAGGGCGAGTTTGACGATTATCTCAACACGTGCCTTTTCGCCATGCACGATCTGACCGAGCGGTCACATCTGCGGGAGATCGTCATGAACCTGAAGCTCGACCACAAGGAAATCCTGTTCTTCCTGGGCATCAGGCTGTACACGACACAGAAGCTCGCGGAACTGCGTGGCCAGACGGAGCGCAACATTCGTAAGGTGCGCGATACCGTCCGAAGGCGCATCCATCGGAAGCTGCATACAGCACTCATTGCTTTACAGGAAACCGGCGACGAGCTGATCCACCTGGAGCAGGACTTCCTGCGTGACTACACTCCACCGAAAAGGAGGCATTCTTCCGATGACGAACCTGTTTGAACATACCAGTGCGTACTGGGCAAAGTATGCCTCTTATGAGTGGAGAAAGGCAGCAGATGGGAAGGAGTACCTTCTGCCCACGGCTGATGCCAAGGCCTCTGTCTACAACACCATGCCGCTTGCTGACCAGATGGTGCTGGATGCCGTTAACATCGGCCTGCTGGTGATTCACAAGTCGCCTGAAAAGAAGATTAAAGCCGCTATCCACACCTTCGTCTGCAACTACGGTCTACTGGGCATGATGACCGCCTTTCCCACCACGCCCAATTTCGTGGAGTACGAAAAGGTCTATCTTCCGAAAAACCAGTTCATTCGGCAGGAAACCATGGACACACTGACCTACATGAAGTTCTTCTTTCCATTCAAACTGCCGGACTTCCGCAAACGAGGTGTTGAATCTGTTTGGAATGTGTCCGGCAGTGACCGGGATGAAGCGGCGCTGTCTCTAACCTTTAGTGACGATCCACGCGCCAAGGCAATCTCCTTCATGCGCAGCTACGGCGAACCCTATGAGTGGTTAAAGGAAGTGTTCCTCGACTGGGCGTTCACCTTTATGTCAACATACCTGTATTACGAAGACCGGGACATCCTGGACGAGAATGGGCTGAACTTGTACCGCAAGAGCCTTGCATGTTTTGAGGGCAATGCGCCTACCTATCACCTGGCGCTGCGGGAGCACCCGGTCATCGTGTGGGATTTCCATTCACTGATGCTAACCGTGAAGTTCATGTTCTCTGTCAAACTGACCGACGCGAAGAATCCTATGAGTTTGTGCGAGCATTGCCGCATGGCGTTCTATGCTCCGCGGGCAGATTCACGGTTCTGTTCTGCTGAGTGTAGGAACAAAGCGAGCAAGAAGACCTGATGCATCAGGCCAGTAGGAAGTCCAGAAGAACGAGTGTGAGGTCTGTTACCTTTTCCAATAGCCATCCGGCGATGTGCGGAGCAACGGCGAAAAAGATGCCAATTCCCGCAGTCTGGAAGATCAGGCCGCTGGGAGCGTTGGCGATCCACCCTGCAACGGAACCGATGAGGAATACCGTTGCAAGCAGGTTGGTTGCGATGGAGGTCAATCCAACAATTATGGATGAAATCATCTGGAACACCAGCAGTATCGCAATGAGAGGCAGAGTGGCTATCCGAAGGGGCAGCTTGAACAGTTTCTTCATAAGTACCTCCATCTGATTTGGGGAGACGGGCACGGGCGTGTAGCTCGTGCTTGTTTGCTATGTGGCACAATTTCTCAGTCGTAGATCAACTCGTTGAACAGCATTTCTTCGATCCGGTTGTGGATGCTGTTCATGCGGCGTACCCATTCCATCTGGTCAGCGGCTTTCAACGCCTCGGTAACGCCTTCGGCTGCTTTCATCTGAGGAATCAGCAGATCCAGGCGTTCCTGGCAGGCATCGTCAATGTTGTACAGATGCTTCATGAGCTTACCGGACAGCAGGAGCTGATTGAACAGGAGGGAACGATGCTCCCGGAGATAGCGCATGCGCATTCTGCCGTACTTGCCAAGTGGGCGCATGTCTTCGGCGGGAATGCCAATGTTGGGCAGGTAGTAGTCTCCACAGCGGCGATAGGTCAGTTTCATGGGTATCCTCGCTTTCTGCTGCAATGAAAAAAGCAGCTATGTACTTGAAGGTTTCCCTTCAAGCCATAACTGCTTGAATTTACTGTATTTCCCGCGACTCATGACGAGGAGGGGTAAACCTTCCTCTACATAATAACTCCTGCAAAAGCAAGAGGATTTTTCGCGGTTGATGGCGAATTAAAACGATTCGGACTGCACCTCGCTGTGGGAAAAACGGCAGAGTGTGCAGAACGAAAAACCAATCATTTTCCGGGCGTTTTCGCTGGTGGTGGCAGCGGAAAGCCCGACGGACGAGGTACTGAAATGGAAACAAACACCTATTATTATGCGGGCATTGACATCGGTTCTACCACCGTCAAGCTGGTGCTGCTGAACGAAGCGGGAGAAATGGTCTGGGGCGAATATCGCCGCCACTGCGCACACACGCAGGAGACACTGGCGGAGATGATGCGGGAAGCGCGGAAGAAACTCGGCGCGTGCCGCGTGAAGGTGCGCATGACCGGATCGGGCGCAATTTCGCTGGCGGAAGCGCTGCGCGTCGGGTTCGTACAGGAGGTCGTTGCGGTGGCGGAAGCGCTGCAGAAGGCCGCGCCGCAGACCGACGTCGCCATCGAATTGGGCGGCGAGGACGCGAAGATTATCTATTTCACCGGCGGATTGGAAGAGCGCATGAACGGCGTCTGCGCGGGCGGCACGGGGTCGTTTATCGACCAGATGGCGGCGCTGCTGAAAACCGATGCGCCCGGCTTGAACGAACTGGCAAAGCACTATCATGAGCTGTATCCCATTGCGGCGCGCTGCGGCGTGTTTGCCAAGAGCGACATTCAGCCGCTGATTAACGAGGGCGCGGCGCGTGAGGATCTGGCGGCGTCGATTTTTCAGGCGGTTGTGAACCAGACGATTTCCGGGCTGGCGTGCGGCAAACCGATTCGCGGGCATGTGGCGTTCTTGGGCGGGCCGCTGCACTTCCTGTCCGAACTGCGGCAGGCGTTTGTCCGCACCCTGCACCTGACAGAGGAAACCGCGATTGTGCCGGAAAATTCGCACCTCTTTGCGGCGACGGGCGCGGCGATGGCGGCGCTTTCGGGCGGCGAGGACGAAGCTGTGCCGATGGACAGCCTGCTCGAACGCCTCGAACACGGCGTCATGCTGACCTTCGGTCTGAAGAATCTGCCGCCATTGTTCCGCAATCAGGAGGAATATGCGGCGTTCAACCGCCGCCACGCACAGGCGAAGGTGCAGCGCGGCGATTTGGAAACGTATTCCGGCAAGTGCTATCTGGGCATTGACGCGGTTCGACGACGACGAAAGTCGCGCTGATCGGCGAAAAGGGGAATTGCTGTACAGCTATTATGCGGGCAATTCCGGCAGTCCGATTGAGACGGCGCGCACGGCGATGCGCGAGCTGATGGAGAAGATGCCCGACACGGCGGTGATTGCGCGCTCCTGCTCTACCGGCTACGGCGAAAGCCTGCTGAAATCAGCGTTCCGGCTTGATGACGGCGAGGTGGAGACGATTGCGCACTGCACCGCGGCGGCGTTCTTTGACCCGAAAGTGGACTGTGTGCTGGATATCGGCGGGCAGGACATGAAGTGCATCAAGCTGAAAAACGGCTCGGTGGACACGATTCTGCTGAATGAAGCGTGTTCGTCCGGCTGCGGCAGCTTCTTGGAGAACTTCGCAAACTCGATGGGCTACACGGCGGAAGGATTCGCGGCAGAAGCCCTCTTCGCGCCCGCCCCGGTTGATTTGGGAACGCGCTGCACTGTGTTCATGAACTCCAACGTCAAGCAGGCGCAGAAGCAGGGCGCGACGATACAGGACATCAGTGCGGGTCTGGCGTGTTCGGTCATTAAGAACGCGCTGTTCAAGGTCATCAAGCTCGCTGATCCGAAGGAACTGGGGCAGCATATCGTCGTGCAGGGCGGCACGTTCTTCAACGAGGCCGTGCTGCGCGCGTTTGAGCAGCTGCGGGCGTGGAAGCCGTCTGCCCGGATATTTCCGGCATGATGGGCGCGTTCGGTGCGGCGCTGATTGCGCGTGACCGGGCGTCGGGCCGCGATACGCCCTCCTCTACCCTGCCGATTCAGGACATTCTGGGCTTGCAGTGGCAGACGCGGACGGCGCGCTGTCAGGGCTGCCAGAACCACTGCATGCTCACGGTCAGCGTCTTCCCCGGCGGACGGCGGCACATCACGGGCAACCGCTGCGAAAAAAGAGGGCTGGGCAAGACCGCAACGGGCGAAAAAGGCCCGAACGTGATGGCGTACAAGCTCAAGCGCATGTTCGACTATCAGCCGCTGACCGCCGAACAAGCCACGCGCGGCGAACTGGGCATTCCCCGCGTGCTGAACATGTATGAGAACTTCCCGTTCTGGATGACGCTGCTGACGAAGCTGGGCTTCCGGGTGGTGCTGTCCCCGCGTCCAGCCGCGCAATCTACGAAAAAGGGCATGGAGTCCATCCCGTCGGAAAGCGAGTGCTATCCGGCGAAAATGGCGCATGGGCATGTGCAGTGGCTGATTGATCAGGGCGTCGGGACAATCTTCTATCCGAGCGTGTTCTACGAGCGGCAGGAGGATATGAAGACCCAGAATCACTTTAACTGTCCGATGGTTGTGGCAAATCCGGAGAACATCGCCAACAACGTCGAGGATGTGACCGAGGGGCGCGTGCGGATGCTTAAGCCGTTCCTCGCGCTGACCAGCGAAAAGACGGCGGCGGACACGCTTGTGCGCTTTTTCCGCAAGACCTTCAATATCCCGGAGCAGGAGGTTCGCGACGCGGTTCACGCGGGCTGGGACGAGCAGCAGTGTGCCAAGACCGACGTGCGCGCAGAAGGCTTGAAGGCACTGCAATGGATGGAGGAGAACCACAAGAAGGGCATCGTGCTGGCGGGTCGCCCGTATCACGTTGACCCGGAAATTAACCACGGAATGCCGGAGCTGATTGCCTCCTATGGGCTGGCGGTGCTGACTGAGGACAGCATCCCCGCTTCCTTCCACGGTGAGCATCCCCTGCGCGTGAGCGACCAGTGGGTGTACCATTCCCGCCTGTATGTGGCGGCGCAGTTTGTCAGCCAGCGGGATGATTTGGAGCTGATTCAGCTCAACTCCTTCGGCTGCGGGCTGGACGCCGTGACGACCGATCAGGTGGCGGAAATTCTGGAACGCTGCGGCAAGCTGTATACGCTCATCAAAATTGATGAGGTGAACTCGCTGGGCGCGGCGCGCATCCGCGTGCGTTCCCTGCTGGCGGCGATGGCGCAGCGCGAAAAGCGCGGCATCGTGGCGCATCCTGTGCCTGCGACGTATCATCGCGTGGAATATACCCGCGACATGCAGAAGAAGGGCTACACCATTCTTGCGCCGAACATGTCGCCGATTCATTTCCGTCTGCTTCAGCCGGTGCTGGAGAAGCACGGGTATCATATCGTCATGCTGGAAAACGATACCCGCTCCGCGATTGATACGGGCCTCAAATTCGTCAACAACGACGCCTGCTTCCCGTCCATCATCACCGTCGGGCAGATGATGGAGGCAGTGCTCCGGCAAGTATGACACCGATCGCCTTGCCCTTGCTATGACGCAGACGGGCGGTTGCTGCCGCGCAAGCAACTACGTCGGTTTCATCCGCCGCGCGCTGGCGAAAGCCGGTCTGGGGCATATCCCGGTTATCTCCATTAACGCCAACGGCATGGAAACGAACGAGGGGTTCCGCTTCACGCTGCCGATGCTCATCGGCGCGGCGCAGGCGATTGTTTTCGGCGATTTGCTGATGCGCTGCCTGTACCGGGTGCGCCCCTACGAAATCGAGGCGGGCAGCGCCAACCGGCTGGCGGAAACATGGTCGCAGAAGATCATCGACCATCTGGTGAACGGCACGGGCCGCTACGGCGACCTCTGCCAGCAGTTAGTGGACGACTTTGACCATCTGCCGATTCACGAGGACATGAGGGAAGCCGCGTGTCGGCATTGTGGGCGAAATTCTGGTGAAGTATATGCCGCTCGCGAACAACCATTTGGTCGAGCTGCTGGAGGCCGAGGGAGCCGAGGCCGTCGTGCCCGACCTGCTGGACTTCATGAACTACTCCGTCTACAACGGCAAGTTCAAGCACGAATATTTAGGCAAGGGCTGGACAAGCGAGGCGAGCGCGGTGCTGGGCGTGAAGGGCATTCGCGCCCTGCGGCGACCCGCACTCAAGGCGCTGGAAAAGTCAAGCGCGCTTTGAACCCGCCGATGCATATTGAGCAGATTGCGGAGCTGTCCGACCCGTTCCTTTCGCAGGGGGAATCAGTACGGCGAGGGGTGGTTCCTGACGGGCGAAATGGCGGAACTGCTGCTGACGGGCGTGCCGAACATCGTGTGCATCCAGCCGTTTGCGTGCCTGCCGAACCATGTGGTCGGCAAGGGGTTATCAAGCAGCTGAGAAAGAAGTATCCGCAGGCGAATATCTGCGCGGTGGACTTTGACCCCGGCGCGAGCGAAGTGAACCAGCTCAACCGCATCAAGCTGATGCTTTCCGCTGCGCGGAAAAACATGGAGCAGGCGGCAAAAGAAGAATAAACACGCGGAAGGAGTATGGGAAAAGCGACCAACTCAATCGCGCGAAAAGGGGTCAAGGGGGAAATTCCCCTTTGGAGTCCAGAGGCAGCGCCTCTGGTGGGGTTTGGGGCAACGCCCCAACTGCCCCGCGGGCGACCAGTATGCCAAACGCGCTCAACAAAAGGCGCAGGCAGCGAAGCGTCCCTGCCAGTAACTTTGCGCATCCTCAGGAGCGCCCCCAAGCTGCTCTTTCCATCAACTCAACATTGTCGCGCCAAATGGGCGCGACCGACCAAGCATGGGAGAAGGTTTTCTTTCGATGCTGGTCTTTTTTCGTTGCAGGGGAAAAACGGAGAGCGTATCCTACCGCAATAGAAAAGCCCCGGCAGCCGCTGGACAATCGTCCTTGTGTGCTGCCGGGGTTGTTATGCAGTTGGAAAATGTGTTACGCCTGCTCGAACTGCGAGTTGTACAGCTCGGCGTAGAAGCCGCCTTTTTGCAGCAACTCCTCATGCGTGCCGGATTCGATGATGTCGCCGTGGCGCATGACCAGAATCTTGTCCGCGTTTTTGATGGTGGAAAGGCGGTGCGCAATGACGAACGAAGTACGCCCCTTTGTCAGCGTGTCCATTGCTTGCTGAATCAGCATTTCTGTGCGTGTATCGACGGAGGACGTCGCTTCGTCGAGAATCAGCATCGGCGCGTTTTCAATCATCGCGCGGGCAATCGTCATCAGCTGCTTCTGTCCGGCGGAGAGGTTCAATTTGTCGGAAAGCAGGGTGTCGTAACCCTCCGGCAAGGTGTGGATAAGGTGGTACAGCCCCGTCGCACGGGTCACTTGGTCAAGCTGCTCGTCCGTAATGCCCTCCTTGCCGTAGCAGAGGTTGTCGCGGATGCTGCCCTCGAAGAGCCAAGTGTCCTGCAAGACCATGCCGAAGAGGTCGTGCACATGCTCGCGCGTCATCTGCGACAGCGGCACGCCGTCAATGCGAATTTCGCCGCCGCCCAGCGGATAGAACTTCATCAGCAAATTGACCATCGTGGTTTTGCCCGCGCCGGTCGGGCCGACGATGGCGACCTTCTGACCCGGCTGCACATGCTCGGAAAAGTCGTGAATGATGATTTTGTCCGGCGTGTAGCCGAAGCGGACGTGGTCGAACGCCACTTCGCCGCGCGGACGGTTTTCGTCTGCGCGGGCAGGTGGGATTCGTCGGGCATTTCCTTCGCTTCGAGGAACTCAAAGACGCGCTCTGCCGCCGCCGCCGCGGATTGCAGGTTCGTCGCCGCCTGTGCAAGCTGGCTCAGGGGCGAGGTGAACAGGCGCACATACATCATGAAGGCGACAATCACGCCGAAGGAAATCGTGCCGTTCATCGCCAGCACCGCGCCGACGACGCACACCGCCACATACGCGAAATTGCCGATGAAGCCCATCAGCGGCATCATCAGGCCGGACATGAACTGGCTCTTCCAGTCTGTCTCCTGCATTTTGCTGTTGATGCGGTCGAACGCCTGCTGTTCGCGCTGCTCTGCGCCGAAGAGGCGGACGACATTGTGCCCTGTGTAGATTTCTTCAATATGGCCGTTCAGGTCGCCCAGCCACCGCTGGCGCGCGACGAAGTACTTCTGCGAGCGGCTCATGATGCCCCGCATCAGCCCGAAGCCCAGCATCGACGATACAATCGCCGTCAGCGCCATGATCCAGTTCGTCGAGAGCATCATGACGATGCTGCCGATGAACATCGTCACGGCGGAGACAAGGCTGGTCAGGCTGTTCTGCAGCGTCTGGCCGATGGTGTCCACATCGTTGGTGACGCGGGAGAGCACGTCGCCGGTGGAGGTGGACTGGAAGTAGCTGACCGGCAGGCGGTTGATTTTGTGGGATATGCCGTCGCGCAAGCCCCGGTTGACCTTCTGCGTGACGACGGTCATCACCAGCCCGGTCATAAAACTCAGCAGCGCGCCGACGACGTAGAGAATTATCAGCGTGATGCAGATTTTCTGGATGGCGGGCATGTCAATCTCGCCGCGCAGCCCGGCGGTAATCAGGTTGGTGATTTCGCTGATTTTGTTCGGGCCGATCAGGCGGATAATGACGCCCGCCAAGTCGCCCAGAATCGCGATGCAAATGACCGGATAGAAGGGGCTTTGCAGTGGCGGACGAGCTTCCCCCCAGTGAACCGCGGAAGTCCTTCGCCTTTTTTCGCCCGGTACGCCCCCCGCCCGCGCATTCCGGGATGACCGCCCGACGGCGTTTCGTTTCACTCATGACGCAAGTTCCTCCTTTGACAGCTGAGAATACGCGATTTCCTGATAGACCTTGCAGCTTTCCATCAGCTCACGGTGCGTGCCCTTGCCGACAATCGCGCCGTCCTCAATGACGAGGATGCAGTCCGCGTCGCGAATCGTACCGATGCGCTGTGCGACGATGATGTTCGTCGTGCCGCTGGTCTGCTCGCTGAGCGCCTGACGCAATGCATGGTCGGTCTTGTAGTCCAGCGCGGAGAAGGAGTCGTCAAAGACGAGGATTTCCGGGTCGCGCGCCACTGCGCGGGCAATGGACAAACGCTGCTTCTGCCCGCCGGAGAAGTTCGAGCCGCCCTGCGCGACCGTGCCGGAATACCCGACCTCCGGGGATTCGACAAATTCCGCCGCCTGCGCGATAGCAACCGCCTTGCGGATGGCAGCGCCCGACGCATTGTCCTCGCCGTAGCCGACGTTGCTGCTGACCGTGCCGGAGAACAGGAACGCCTTCTGCGGCACAAAGCCAATCTTGCTGCGCAGGGCGTCCTGCGTGTAGTCACGCACGTCCACGCCGTCTACCAGCACCTGCCCGCTTGTTGCGTCATACAGGCGCGGAATCAGGTTGATGATGCTGCTCTTGCCGCAGCCCGTCGCGCCGATGAGGGCAACCGTCTGTCCGTGATGTGCGGTGAAGGAGATGTGGTGGATGGTGTCGCCGTCGGCATCGGGATAGCGGAAGGAGACGTCACGGAACTCGATTTCGCCCTTCATTCCGGGCTTGCCCTGCGTTTCCTTTGCCGTCCACAATGCGTGCCTTCGTGTCCAGCACCTCATTGACGCGGCCCGCGGAAACGGTCACGCGCGGCAGCATGACGAAAATCATCACCAGCATCAGGAATGCCATGATGACCTGCATCGCGTACTGCATAAAGACCACCATGTCCGAGAACAACCCAATGCGTTCCATCATCGCGGCGGGCGACGTGACCGCAATTGCGCTGATGAGCGCCGCGCCAATCCAGTAAATGCCCAGCGTCAAGCCGTTCATCGCCAGATTCATGCCCGGATTCATGACGGACATGGCGATGTTCGCCTGCTGGCTGTTGCGGGTCATTTCCTCGTTTGCCTTGGCGAATTTGCCCTCCTGATAGCTTTCCGCGTTGTAGGCGCGCACGACCTGCAAGCCCGTCAGGTTCTCACGCGTGATGCGGTTCAGGTTGTCCGTCAGCGCCTGCATTTTTCTTCATGCGCGGCACGGCGTAGAGCATGATGAACACCAGCAGCACGCACACGAACGCAATCACGCCGCCTGTCAGCAGCGACCATTCCCAGCTCTTCGTGCTAATTTTGCCCACGGCAATGAATGCCATAATCGGCGCTTTAATCAGCGACTGCATCCCGAAGGAAAAAAGAACATCTGCAATTGCGAAATGTCGTTGGTCGTGCGGGTAATCAGGCTGGCAGTGGAGAAACGGTTGATTTCCTCGTTTGAGAAGCCGACCACCTTGCGGTACATTTCGCCGCGCAGCCGAGCGGGAGAAGCGTGATGCAATCTGTGCGGTAGAGAATGTCGTGCAGAGCGTTAGCAGCATCGACCCCAGCGCGCACAGCAGCATCTTGCCCCTGCGAGCAGGATATTGCTCATCTGGCTGCCCTCCGTCTGCACCAGCCGGGTGATTTCCGACATATAATCAGGCAAGGCTAAGTCAAGCTGCACCTGCCCCACAATCAGCACTGCACAGGCGGCGACGAGCAGCCACTCTTTCCACCTGAGGTGTTTCAAAATCCGTAGCATGGGTTTCAATCCCTCCTTTTCCGTTTGCGTCCGCCATCATACCATAGAAAGATGGATTCAGAATGAACTGGCAGAACATTTTTCAAGATTTTTGGCACTTCGCAGGGAAATTGCGCCTTGATGCGTTTATATAGGTA
>VOFJ01003370.1_pt1 | contig 29312 bp, 61 predicted proteins | sample 5384081 | NCBI WGS metagenome assembly VOFJ01 (sample SAMN12384729, study PRJNA508395) | human gut metagenome | isolation source: healthy gut I | host: Homo sapiens | reverse complement strand
TTCGATAGTAAGTTTAATTGAATGAAAAGTCTAATCCCCCAGCTGTGCCGGGGAGAACAGAATAGTTGGAAAGGTAATGACAGAATGATAAAAATAAGCGTAATATATGGTGAAAATGCTGAATTTTTCAGTTGGTGGTATGAAAAATAGTATGCAAAAGATAGAATATAAAAAAGTCGATATTTAAAAAACATATTGACAATGAAATAATATTCTGTTATATCAGTGTTGGCAAAAAAATAAAATACAGAAAGGAAATAACAATCTATGTCTTCACAAAAAAACTACAACGAAAAGAAAATGGAAAATATGCATCTACAGGAAAGGATAAACTATGGATTACAAAAAGTCATTATTATGATGTTAGTCTCAGGTCTGTTTTCTATTGTGGTCATAGGTATGCTATTTGCCAATACGATGCATTATGTACAAAATGTTACTGTTGCAGACCGGGCGGTGAAAAATCTGTAGGATAAATGTCAATGCATCGGCAAGAAATATCAGAGAAATGGCATTGAATGATGATACATCCTCTTATGACGGTTATGAGCAGACGGTAGAAAGACTGCTTGCAGAAGTTAATACCCAACTGAAAAATTTAAAGAACTCCGGAGTTATTCCGGATGCGGATTATGAAGAATACGCATCTGCCCTTTCAGACTGGGGAAACATTGGTTATTCCATCATGAAAAAAATCAAAAGCGGTGACAAGGATAAAAGGCAGTTGATTCAATTCTGAATGATTGTACCCCGGCATTAAATAAAGCCGTAAAATTGCAACAAGATTAGATGAAATGACCGATGAGGTAAGCAGCCAGGCAGTCAGAATTACGGTTATTTTTGCAGTGGCAGGGAATTGTGTGTATTATTATTTGTCTGGTTTTGGCATGGAAACTGGCAAAAAAAACAGGCAAAAAGTACTTGAGTCAATTTTAGTACCATTACGTGAAGTGGAAGCCGTTGCACAGGAATTAACAGATGGAAACCTGCACAGCACGCTGGAGTATCATTCAGATGATGAGATTGGAATACTGGCACACAATATGCGTAAATCCATCCGCATTCTGGGAAGCTATGTAGATGATATTGGACGTTCAATGAAGATGTTTGCAGAAGGAAATTTTGATGTGCAGCCGGAAGTAGAGTGGAAAGGGGATTTCGTTGGAATTTTAAACTCCTTTTATGTTGTTTGAAGAAAGCATGGCAGAGACAATAAAGAGAATCCAGCATGTTTCAGATGAAGTTTCGGGTGCCGCAGATCAGGTAGCATCAAGCTCCAATGACCTTGCGGATGGAGCAACAAATCAGGCAGCAGTTGTAGAAGAACTGACCGCAAACAGTCGCAGGTGTTTCTGAACAGGTAGGAAAAAATTCAAATCCGCAAAAAGAAATCAGTGGAAGAGTAGACGAACTTGGAAATGCCATTCTGGAAAGCAATGGTAAAATGAGGGATATGGTTGATTCCATGAATGAGATCAATGGGGCATCAAAAGAGATTGACAAGATCATTGCAACAATCAATGAAATTGCGTCCCAGACGAATCTGCTTGCATTGAATGCTTCCATTGAGGCTGCAAGAGCAGGGGAGGCAGGAAAGGGATTTGCAGTGGTAGCGAATCAGGTCAATGTGCTGGCAGACCAGAGTGCCCAGGCAGCAAAGAATCTGCAACATTGATTGAAACCTCTGTGAAAGCCGTGGAAAAGGGTATGGTGATTGCAGGACAGACTGCGGATCGCAATTGGAAGATGTTGCAGAGAACTAAAATAATTACAGAAGAAGGTACAAATATTGCGGAAACGGTAGAAACACAGACAACAGAAATTCAGCAGATTAATCAGGGAATTGAACAGATCAATGATGTTGTACAGACAAATTCGGCAACATCTGAGGAATGTGCAGCTGCCAGCCAGGAGATGAGCGAGCAAGCAGAAAGTCTGCGTGAAACGATCCGAAATTTAAAGTTGCAGAATAAAATGATGTCAGGGTCAAAAGATGTCATAAATATACATATGAATCATAATTTTTAAGAAAGGCACTTACTTTATGGATACAGAAAAAATTAGTAATAAGAAGATAATTATTTGCACCATGTATGGAATTAATATTATAGATTTACATCAAAAATCACAGGAAAATTTCGGTGAAGGATCGTTTTATGATGTCAGGCAATTCATTTGATAATGCTGCCGACAGTGTCCAGTATTTTTGTATATAAAGAAGACCGTTCTATGATCGCGGAGGATTTACAATGTATCATAGAAGGAAAAGAAAAAATCACAATCTGCATTACAGATGGGCTTGATAAAGATGGGATGCCGGTATGGATTAATTGCCGTGGAAAGGTAATCCATGATAAAGATGGAAAACCTCATTATCTTATAGGCTGTGTAAACGAAATTGGAAATATACAGCGGGCAGATAATGTCAGCGGACTTTTTGGGTGAAAGAGAAATGCATTCCTTTGTTTCTTCCCATATAAAAGACAGCTCGTCAGTATTTTTAATACATATAGGGATTGATGGATTTAATGCGATTAATGGTACATTAGGCGTAGATTATGGAAATTATGTGTTGAAAAGTGTTGCTGACGGTATCAAGGAATGTCTTTCTGATAACCAGCAGCTGTACCATCTTGTTGCAGATGAGTATATGATTGTCGATCTGGAAAGCCATACAAAAGAGATGATGTTATGCTATTGCAGAAGGAAATATGTAAAAAAATAGAAGAATTTATTATTTCTGAAAAATACAAGGTGGTTTTTACAGTATTTCTACCGGAATTATTTATGCAAAAAGCTTTCTTAAAATATTATGACGAGTATCGGAAAATAGCGGTTTTTTCATTGAAACAGGCAAAATCCATGGGCGGAAACGGTGTTTATTTTTTTGAAAAGAAGATTATAAGTTATTTTTAAAAAAAGAAAATAAAAAGTGCACTTCGAGGTGCCGTGACAAATGAATTTGAAGGATTTGAAGTATACTATCAGCCGATTATAGATTGTTCCTTCGGGAAATATAATTGGTGCGGAAGCGCTTATGAGGTTTTCCATGTATTCAGGATGGAAAAAAAAAAGTATCTCGCCTGTGGAATTTATACCATTACTGGAAGAAACCGGGCTTATTATTCCGGCTGGAAGATTTGTATTAAATGAAGCTGCGGCAATGTGCCATGAAATGCGGCAGTATATACCGGGATTTAAGGATTAATGTAAATATATCTTATATTCAGATGATGAAAAGTGATATCTGGAAGGACATACTTTCGTCTATAGAACAATATAATCTTCCGCCGGAGAGCCTGTGTGCGGAACTGACAGAAAGCGGATATACGGATATGACACCGTATTTTTATACGCTTCGGAAAAAATTTGAAGAGAAAAACAATACAGTTTGTTCTGGATGATTTTGGTACAGGTTATTCGAATCTACATTGTATTGTAAATATGAAACCTAATTATGTGAAACTGGATAATCATTTTACAGCAAAAGCTATGAGTCAAACAAGGGACTTTGAGCTGTTAAAAAAAATAGTTGAAATGGTACATAGTATAGATATCAGAATTTGTATAGAAGGCATAGAAAAAAAGAAGAGTGGTATCAAAAACTGAAAGAAATACATGTTGATTATCTGCAAGGGTATTTGTTTGGAAAACCATGCGAAAAAAAATCAATTTTTAAATAAATTTATATTTCATTGTACCGATCAGGAAAATCTGACAGATTTGTAATGATATTGATATAGCCGGATTCTGTAGGATCCTATTGACATCCATCTTGTACACATGGTATACATATTATAACTCTTTGCACTGCATAAAACTACAGTACAAACTGAGCAGACCGTGATATATCATGGAGTCGGGTCACAAAGGTGACAGTGGAATTTCTTCATCCACGGGGACAGTAGTTGCTTTATACTGGTTCGTGGGTGTTTTTTTTTTTCGGAAACAATTCTTTTAAAACCCCACATATCATTAGTGCCATAGAGCTATCTTTTTACTTATTTCAGGAGGTAACTGATATGGAAAAAAAAATGAATTTCAAAAGGTAGCAAATAAAGTGTCTATCGTGACGATCATCGGAAAAATTATATTGTTATCGGTCATGAAGCTTTTCGCAGGAATCATAGCACATTCCAATGCGATGATCAGTGACGCTATTCATTCCGCATCAGATGTATTTAGTACATTTATTGTCATGATCGGGGGATTAAACTGTCTTCTAAAAAAACTGACAAGGAGCATCCGTATGGGCATGAACGTCTGGAATGTGTGGCGGCAATCGTCTTGTCCATTGTTTTGTTCCCATTACAGGGCTTGGAATCGGTTCGAGCGCATTAAAAACGTTACACAGGGGAGATTATGATCATCTGCAGGTTCCGGGTATTCTGGCATTGATCGCCGCCAATCGTGTCGATCGTCAGTAAAGAAGCGATGTACTGGTACACCCGATATTATGCGAAAGAGATTGATTCCAGCGCACTGATGGCTGATGCATGGCATCACCGTTCCGATGCGTTTTCCTCGATCGGTGCGCTGGTCGGAATCGTGGGCGCGAGACTTGGCTATCCGATCATGGATTCCATTGCAAGTCTTGTCATTTTTGTATTTATCAAAAGGCTGCTTATGATATTTTCAAAGATGCCATGGATAAAATGGTGGATCATTCCTGTGATGAAGAAACGGAAAACCAGATCCGTGACTGTGTCAGAAAAAACAAATACGTAGAAGGGATCGATCTGCTTCAGACAAGAATTTTCAGGCAATAAGATCTATGTCGATATGGAAATTGCACTGGATGGTTCCATGTCACTTCGGGAAGCACATTACATAAAATCGCAGAATCGGTGCATGACAGCATCGAACAGAATTTTCCGAAGGTCAAACATATTATGGTGCATGTAAATCCGAGTAAATAATTCCTGACACTAATTGAAAAATGAGATTTATGATTTTCGATATTCGGAAGGTGTCATTCCATATTCCTTGAAAAAACAATTTATTAAAATAATTCCGGTTGGAGTATCCGAGCAGTTCGCAGATATCTCAACCTTTTGTCTGTATCTGTCAGCATATCTCTTGCCTTCTTTAATAAAAAGTCTTTCCGTATGCAGAAAGTGTTTTTCCGGTAGAACGTTTCATAATACGTTCCACATAATCACTGTTATAGCCGGTCAGTTCTTCAATCTCCGATCTGGAAAAAAGTCCCAGCTTATTCTGATAAGCATTTGCAATTTTATAAACGATCTGTTCATCGTTTGAAAGCTTTTGCCCAATGTACTTCTGTCTGGTAATTATTGCTGATTTCGAGCATTTCGATAAAACGACAGAACAGAGCTTTCATCATATGGCTTTTTCCGGAATGATTCCCGGAGATTTCATTTACCATGCGGTTAATGACATCAAAAAACATGATCTTGTGGAGATGTATTCAAAAGCCGGAAATCAGTATATACTTTGGCATCGTAAAGAGAATTCTTCTTGTTTTCACGAAAAACCTCTGGAATACAGAACCGATCGCATGAGGATTTCCGTCCCTGTCATAGTAATAATTGGCACTGATCAGATCACGCAGATACTCTTCCTTCAGCAAAAACAGTACAATTTCCGTGTTATGGTCCATGACTTCGATATGATGGATGTTTTTTATTGCACAGACAGCATTCGCCCGGACGATAGGTTATGTATTCATCCTCAATCCGCATGTTTAATTCTCCCGATAATACAAAGGTAAGTTCGTAAAATCGTGAGAGTGGAGCCGCAGTCCACCCATAGAAGAAAAAGCTTTATAGTCCATATGTGCATCTACAATCTTTCCTGGACAGCTCCATATACATGGAGGAATTTGCGGCCAAAATGGATTGACATTTTCATAAGGATCAGATAAGGCATATTGATCTCAAAATACAGATACTGGGAATTTTCATTTTTGTGCAGGATCAGGTTGGAATGAGACATATCGTGATGACGGGATATTTTTCTCTGATATTCCCCGGTCGGATTCTGCATGAATGGTTTGAAATAAAGTCTGTTTTGGATACATTTTATTTATATTTGCTCTCTTTTAGATATATTTTGGATCGCTGTTTCGATTATATAATACATGTAACATCAAAGCAAGAAAGTAACGTGCACGTGATCATCAAAGGGCCCGATGAGCCGTACTCTTTGAAAGGAGAGGAATATGAATATCTATGTAAATTGCAATGCCTGTAAAGATGGCAACGGAACAAAAGAAAGTCCCTATCGTTTTATCAATGATGCGGCGCAAAGCTGACGGGTGATGAGATTTTGGTTGCACCGGGCATTTATCGTGAATATGTTGATCCGAAAAATGCCGGAACAGAAAATGCAAGAATTGTTTATAAAAAGCGAAGTACCTTTAGGTGCTGTGTGATCACAGGAGCCGAAGAGGTACATGACTGGACGCATCTGGAAGGAAATGTATGGGTATGCAGAATTGATAACGGTGTTTTTTGGCAGTTATAATCCTTATACAACACTTGTAAAAGGAGACTGGTATTTTGGTCCTTTTGTAAGACATACCGGAGCGGTCTATCTGAATGACAGACAGTTATATGAAGTACAGAGCTTAGAGGAGTGTATCGAAGGTAAGGTTTATATACATTCCTGGGAACCGGAATGGTCCGTATACAAATGGTATACAGAACAGGATGGAAAGGAAACAGTTATTTATGCGAATTTTCAGGGAAAAGATCCCCGCGTGGAAAAGGTGGAGATCAATGTCCGCCGCAACTGCTTTATGCCATCGGAAAATCATATAAATTATATTACAGTCAGTGGATTTAATATCAATAAAGCGGCTACCACATGGGCACCTCCTGCGGCTTATCAGGATGGTATGATCGGACCTCACTGGGCAAAAAGGATGGATCATCGAGGACTGTGAGATCAGTAACAGTAAATGCAGCGGTATTTCCCTTGAAAATATTACGATGCGGAAAAATGATCATTATTTCACCAATAAGCATGTAAAGAGTGCAACGCAGATGGAAAGAGATGCAGTCTGCAGAGGACAATATCACGGATGGACGAAAGAAACCATAGGAGGGCATATTGTCCGCAGATGTCATATCCATCATTGTGAACAGACAGGTATTGTCGGCAGAATGGGCGGTGTTTTCTCCGTGATCGAGGACAACCATATCCATCACATCAACAATATGCAGGAGCTTGCAGGTGCGGAAGTGGCAGGTATCAAGGCCGCATGCAGCGATCGATGTGACGATACGACGGAATCATTTTTCATCATTGTACAATGGGTATCTGGTGCGACTGGGAAGCGCAGGGAACACGGATCACACAAAATCTGTTTCATGACAATCATGCACCATCCGAAGATATCCCGTTAGTACAGGGTGGAATGGGAAGCTGTGATATTTTTGTAGAGGTAAGCCACGGACCGACTCTGATCGATCACAATATCTGTCTGTCCAAACTTTCCATGAAACTGGCTTCACAGGGCTGTGCAGTGGTACATAATCTCTGCCTTGGACCAATGAGCTCTATCGGAAGCGGTTCCGATATGCCATTAAAGAACGGAACGATGGCACAAAGATATACACCATATCATATTCCACATAGAACAGAAGTGGCGGGTATGATGACATTCCTGCATGGTGATGATCGTGTTTATAATAATATCTTTATCCAGAACTGGCCGGTAAAAACCGGAAGAAGTAAAAAGAAGATATGGGCTTTATCATGATAGATAATCAGGTACAGGGTACAGGCGTATTTTGACGATTTCCCGACTTATGATGAGTGGATCGTACCATTTGAACCGGATAATCCGGAACCAAATATGTTTGTAATGCAGGATTACCATTTTGGTAAATTACCGGTCTGGATCAACGGAAATGCATATTTTAACGGAGCTGTGGCTTTCAAGAAAGAAGCAGATCATTTCATCAATACAGACGATAAGGTATATGTCAATCTGGTGGAAAAGGACGGACAGTATACACTTCAGACAAATGTATATGAAGTACTTGGCAACTATACAACTTCAATCATTGACAGTGATGTACTGGGTAAGGCGTTTGAGCCGGAAGAAAGATTTGAAAATCCGGATGGCAGTACGATCATCTTTGACCGTGATTATTTTGGCAACCACAGAAGCTTGAAAGCAGTACCTGGACCTTTGCAACAGCAGAAGCAGCAACCTGGAATTTATGATAAAAAGGAGACAGTACTATGGAAGAGAAAAAATATTTGAAATTATATAATAAAGTCGGCTATGGCGGCGGTGACTTTGCTGCCAATATGGTATATGGATTGATTTCCAGCTTTGTCATGATCTATCTGACAAATACGATCGGAATGGATGCGGGTATTATTGGTACTCTGATCCTGGTTTCAAGGACGGTGTTACAGATATCCTGTTTGGCAGTCTGATCGACAGAACACATTCCAAATTCGGTAAAAGCAAGACCATGGATGTTCTGGTCCTATTTCGGTAATGCCATTGCATTGATCGCATTATTTGCGATTCCTATGAACTTGAGTTCCAAGCGCAGTATGCTTATTTCTTCATTGCATATACACTTTTAAATGCGATCTTCTATACAGCAAAATAATATCGCATATTCTGCACTGACCTCTCTGATCACAAAGAACAGTCAGGAACGTGTACAGATGGGAACATTCCGCTTTATCGGTTCCACACTCGGAAATCTTCTGGTTTCCAATTTCACTTTAGTTATGGTGGAGAAATTTGGCGGCGGAAATGTTGGCTGGAGAACAACAGCGATCATCTTTGCATTAATCGGTCTTGTAAATACCATTTCCGTATTATCCGTAAAAGAGCTTCCGGAAGAAGAGATCAATGAAGCATATAGGGAAGCAAAAGAAGAAGGTATTGTTCAGAAAGAGATCGGTCTGATCGAAACGCTGAAAACACTTGTAAAAAAATAAATATTTTGATATGCTGACTATGATCTATCTGCTCTTTATCTGATGGGCGGTGTTTCCTTGGGAGCAGACTATTTACTACTTCACATATAATTGTGGAAATGCAGGTTTATTCGGAAAGATGATATCTATCTTTTCCGTAGCAAATGTCATTGGTCTGATCGCGGACCTATGCTTGTAAAGAAATTGAAAAATATCCGGATTTTAAATGTGGGATGCTTTATTTTAAATGTGATCGTACGTGCCATTTATCTGATCTTCGTTATGCAGGGTAACGCGCCTGTCGTTGTATGGATGTATGGACTGGTTTCCCTTACCTGCTGCACACTCGGTGGTACATTCAATGCACTTGTATCTGAGGCTTCTGAGTATACTTATTTAAAGACAGGAAAGAGAATGGATGGTTCCATGTATTCCTGTACTTCATTCGGTATGAAGGTAGGTAACGGACTTGGTTCCGCTATCAGCGGCTGGTTGCTGGCGACTTCTCATTACGATGCGACAGCGACAGTACAGAGTGCATCCTGCACCAATATGTTATCCTTCATGTTTGCGGGTATTCCGCTGATCATTACAGTGATCATCTTAATCCTCTACTACAAACTGGATGTAGAAAAAGTCAACCAAAAATTAAGAAGTGAAAATTAAATTTAGACCCGGAGAAGAATCAATTCTTCTCCGGATTTTTTGATTCGCGGCAAAAAAATAACATGAGCAGAAGCACAATGGGAAAGACAAGTCCTGTACGCATACCAATGCGGATGTTGCCTCCTGCATTTTGTGTGATGCGCCAACAATACCGGGGCCGATACTTCCGCCCAGATCCCCTGCCATGGCAAGCAGTGCAAACATGGCTGTTCCTCCTGCAGGGAAATTTTTAGAAGAAAGACTGATCGTTCCCGGCCACATGATTCCGACAGAAAAGCGCATAAAATACAGCCTGAAAGTCCGATCAGCGGATTTGCGGACAGAGAAGAAGTAAGCAGATAGCATATCACACACAAAAAGACCGGAAGCAGTCATAAATTTCATCAGATCCAGCTTTTATCCCATATTTTCCGAAAATTATACGACTGATCCCCATTGTAACAGCAAACATGCAGGGACCGGTCAGATCTCCGACAGCTTTTGACAGACCAAAGGGTCGCTTCTGCATAAGTGGAAGCCCCATTGTGCCATGGCAAGCTCAGATGCACCGGAGCAGACCATCAGGCATACAAACAGCCAGAACAGAGGCTTTTGAAACAGCTTTCCGATACGCATCCCATTTCCGTCTTCTACCAGATATTCTATCGGACATGTTGCGAAATTATAAATATTTACAGCCGGGATAAGTGCCCATAAAACAAAGCGAGCCATTTCCCAGTGTTTGTTCTGTTCCGAAGAGCAGAAAAAACAGAGTGGAGATCAGTATTGTACCAACGGAGCCCCAACAGTAAAAGGAATGGAGCAGGCTCATTGCTGCTTCTTTGTTTTCAAATGGACAGGCTTCAATGATCGGACTGCAAAGTACCTCGATCAGTCCGCTTCCTATTGCATATAGGATGACACTGATCAGGATTCCCCCAAAGGGACCTCGGTAACAGATCCGGCAAAACAGCAAGACCGATCAGCCCTGTGGCGGCATATTTCTGATGCAACAATGCATACACGATATCCGATCCTGTCCACGAATTTGGCACAGAACAGATCAACCAGAAGTCGCGTGAAAAGAAGCAGGTGGGGATCAGGGCAATCCTTCCTAGAGAAATTTGATACGTATTGTGAAAGGTTAAAAATAAAAAGCGGGGCAAAGTTCTTTGCGATCGCCTGTGTGATAAATCCCATATAGCAGGCAATTTTTTTTTTGTAATCAGGCATTTCCTATTCCTTCTTTTTCTGTTTTTTGTTCTCTGTTTACAACAGATTTTAATTTTATTGCTATCCCCGCAAAGAATACATCCTTCATAATTACCGGATATATATCGTGGTTCATAATTGACGGTAAATCCTGATTCTATCAGAGATAGCATCATACGATTTACCTGTTTTCTGTTATTCACATATATAACAAGACTGTTTTCCAATCTGCTTTGCTGTTTTTTTATGATTGCCTTCATACGAACCCTCCCTCATTAGTTTCTGTATTGGATTATATAGTATAATTAGTATGTTTTTCATTGTCATATATAGCATAATTATTGTATAATATCGTAAAAATGAAAAGGAATCAGTTGTATGGGATCAGTGAAGAAAACAAATAAAATTGCAACAGATGATAATTTAATGGAAATGGCGCAGCATGGGAGCAGTCAATATTCTTTCCAGTTTTACTGCGATGATCTGGAACAGTTTGATTTTCACTGTATTGACTGGCATTGGCATACAGAGCTGGAGATTTTATATATGTAGAATCCGGCAGTCTGACCTGTTATGTGGGAGATAAACAGATCATTTTGAAAAAAGGGGAAGGAATGTTCATTAATTCAGAGTTCTGCATCGTTTCCATGCGAAGCTTCTGCGATCATGCCCAATTTTGTTTTTATGCCATCCTTTATCAGAGAACAGGATAGTATCATTTACCAAAAATATGTCTTGCCTGTCATATCATCGTCTTTGTCATTTCAGGTTTTTTCAGGCAGAGGTTTTTCTGGCAGAATGAGGTTTTAAAGCTGATCGGGCAGATTATAGAGATACAGAAGCAGGAGATACCCTGTGAACTTGCAACTTCAGCTCTTATACAGATGTTGTGGCTCCTGCTATATGAAAATGCACCATTCTGCCTGCGAAAAAAGCCGGAAAAGAGAAAGCATCTTCTCAGGCAAGGCTGCGACTTATGATGCAGTATGTGTATCTGCAGTATCAAAATCCCATTTCTTTGGAAGAGATCGCAGGAGCTGCATCGATCAGTAAAAAGTACCGCATTAAATCTGTTTAAGGAATACCTGCATGTCACGCCGGTAGAATTTCTGATACAGCACCGCTTAAAGAGGCTACAGTACTGCTTGCAAAGACGGAAAAAAAAATATGTGTGATCGCGGAAGAAACAGGATTCCACACAGTAGATTACTTTTACAGACTGTTTAAAAAGTATTATAAGGTCACACCGATGCAGTATCGAAAGAGGGGCACTTTTTTGGCATAAAAGGGCATGTTACAGGAAAAAGCGTTTTGATAAAATAGTAAAAATAGCTATCTGTTTTTGAATGATACGCATAAGATAGAGTATGTGGGGGAAAATAGATGAAAAAACGCTTTGGAAAACAATTCCTGTGTTACCTGCTGAGTGTAACACTTTTTTGCATCTGTATTGCAGGTTCCTGTAGGAGCCTTGCAGGTCAGTCCGCAGGATGGGACAAAACAATCTGTAGAAAATAAAACAGATTCTTCAGAAATCCACAAGTGATACAACATCTGTCAGGAAAGAAGAAAAAACACTGGATTTCGCTTTAAACGGTGGTTCCTTTATTGAGGGCTATCAGTCACCTTCTTCTTATCCTGCAGATAAGCTGCCTGATGGATCGGTCATCAGTAAGCCGGGGTATGCATTTGCAGGCTGGTACGATAATAAAGAATTCAGCGGAGAGGCTGTTACAAAGATAGATATATCTTATACAGGTCCTCTGGTTCTTTTATGCAAAATGGACGGATCCTTATTATTATGTAGATATTCCGGCAAATGTGAAAGCAGACGGTTCCGAGCTGAAATTGAGCGGAGGCGGCAGACGGTCTGTATGAGCAGGAAGTCGTAAAGGTTTCAGTCAATTCGGAAAATAACTGGCATCTCAAAATCACGATGCACTGCTTTCTTATCAGCTGAAGGAAAAAAAAGATACAAAGCTGATACCGGAAAATGGCGTACCTGTGATCAATCTGACATCAACCAAAAAGGATGAAAAAGTCTATGTTTGTGAAGTAACGGGAGATCCACAGACAGCGGGAAAATATCAGGATACACTGACCTTTGAGATTGGTCATGAAAGTCCGAGCTATACGATAAATTATGAAGCAAACGGCGGTTTTAAGGATGATCGAAAAATCCGGGCAGTCTCATTTCCTTTGAAGAAGAGACACTTGCGCCGGGCACGTCCCTTGGTGATCTGCCGATTGCCATCAAGTCCGGTTATACATTTCTCGGCTGGTGCTATGACGAGGGCGCACCAGATATGTCGCAACAACAGACCGCCTGCTGGGCGATACGACATTATATGCGGCTTATACCGAAGATCAGGCGTTCAGTCGCATGCGATCGCTGCTTTTGCGCGCGCGATCGATGTAGACGGTGCTTCTCTTTGTCATTCAGGTAACAGACCAGAGCGGCGCTATGAGCGCGGATGAGATCTTAGCTGCCTGTACACTGAAAAATATCAGTGATTTTTACGGAAGAGATCACACACCTGCATCTATCAGCCGCAGGAAACAATACATATACGATCAGTAAAGAAAAACGGCTGGAAAGAAGGATCAATTACAGGCTGTTATTAGATAGTAAAGATCTTTACTTTACCGGCTTTGATACTTCGATCCGTGAATATGAGATTTCGATCCATAAGGATGAAGTAAAAAATGTTTCCTTAAATCAAACCTGAAATATATCCATGTAAAGGAATTATCCAGCCTGACTGTGAACGGACAAAGTGCGCAGTCTGTTTCTGTTGCAACGATGACACTTGGGCCGGACGGATCGGTCAGAAGTGAAGGAAGCACGACGACCGGTAGTTTTATCTATACGGACAAAAAGCTGAAAATAGGCGATCAGATCGCAGTCTATGCGGGAGATGTCATTCCGACGATGGATGAGGTGGCATCGTCTGCGGACGGAAGCGACATTTCATTCTTCGAGATCACAGGCGTGAACGGAAATCAGTATACTTACCGGGGATCGAAAACAGAAGATGTACTTTTTATGCCGGATGTCCTGCCACTGGATATCACAAAGGATCAGGACGGCGATCCGGGAAATAACAGTGTGACGGTTGCTCTGTCAGAGCTGGTCTTTGATGGAAGCAGTATCAGCCAGAATACGATGCTTTCTGCCGATACGACAGTGGATGAAGGAGATTTTCTGGCTCTGTATACAGACCCAAATGATCAGAGCACGCTTTCTTACGGAAAGATCACAAGTGTTCTTTTGTCAAATGGACAGTATATCATTGCTTATCAGCCGCAGACATGGGAAGATGTCAAAGCGCCATGGATGTTTATACGACCGAATCTGTGAATGGAAAGGATCTGCTGGACGGTACAGATGTGCAGGCACTGGAAAGTAATCTGGAAACGCAGGCAGTGGAAAGCGGATTTGCAGAAGACGTAGCACAGCAGATCGGCGAAATGACACTTCGTACAGATTCCTTTGCCGAGCTGGAAAAAAGAGCTTGGAAAAGAACTGAAAGCAAATGTGTGGAAATTGCGGGGAGCAGATGAGATAGAGGGGCTGACAGCCCCGGGCTCTGCGAAAAAGCGCGTGGAAGTGGGAATGCCACAGGTAAAGGCGGATCTTGATACAAAAGCCGCGCCATTTCGACGGCAATGAAAAGTGGTGTCCATCTGGGACTGGAGATCAAGGTTCCGATCACGTTCCATGTGGCACGTTATGCGGATTTTACGATCACTGTTACAGCAACATTTGAACAGGAAGTGCGTGTTGCGGTTCATGTAGAACGGAGAAGCAGTATGGAAGGTGTGGGGGTATTTTCCCTTATATTGCAGATTACCGTGTGACAGCTTCTCTGGATCTGTATGAATATACAGGGATCGGACTGGATATCAACTTTAAAACGGAGCAGGCAAATAATTATCTGCTTTATCCGACAGGCGGTGGCGGCGGTACTTCGATATCGCAGTACAAAAGAAGCAGAAGCTGGCAAATGATGTGGAAAATATCATTTCCGAGCTTGAAGAAGATATGATGGAGAACGGAAGTGAGTATATATCCGATAAGGCGCCTTTCCTGGCTGATCTGGGCGGATCGGATGATGACGTGGAGGCCAACACCGGAGGCAGTGATCAGATTTCTGTGGCAAAATCCCTGGCAGAGCGTTATGCGGACCTGTTAGAGGATGATGGCGAGTGGGTTGAGATCTACACCAAACGGATCACGGAGCAAAGCATTTCCGTGTGCTTCTCGTGATCGATATTGCGATCGAGCTGGATTTCGTTGTCTGGACGAAGGTCAATGTTTCGATCGGTATGAGCTTCTGGTATAAAAAATGCCAAACGCTATGTATTCTGTCTGCAGGTAAAGGGCAGAAAAAGCAACGAGTGATACGATCAATATTACCGAGGAGCAGTATGAATTTACCGCATATGCCATGGGAACGATCGGTGTGAAGGCGGGTGTCAGACTGACGGTCCGTGTCGGACTTTTGTCAACGGAGCTGGCAAGTGTGGGACTTTCCGCGGAAGTAGGCGGTTATGTACAGCTTTGGGGGTATTTATATTACATCCTGAAATATACTTGCTTCGAGCGGAAGAAATACGAGAGCGATCGGTGCACTTTATCTGGAGATCGGTATTTATCTGGATATCAAGTTCCGGGCGCAGGCGCTTTCAATGCATTTACTTATTCGCCGACGCTTTTTGAAGCTATGTGGCCGTTATATACCGCCGGTACGCTGGAAAATGTGCTCGATTTTGCGGATACAACGGACATGGAATGCAATCTGAAGTATGAAATGAAGAAAAATGCGCATTCCGGATGACTTCTTTACCATGAATTACATGGATATGAAGGAAGGTCTGGATGACGGCGAATATTTCACAAAAATCTATAGAAGATGACAGTGACCGGTATTTTGTGATCACGATGACAAATGATGCCTTTTCTTATAACCCGGAGACAAATCTTATTACAGTAGATCCGGGCGCAGAAAAAATCCGTAGATGGCGAGATGATCGTCACATGGAAGGATCAGCCGGGCACATTCAATACAAAACCGTTCCGGAAAAAAAGTGAAAGGCTACTGGGATATCTTTGCGAGATGGCTATATTCTTGCCTTTATGAGCAACGGCGGTTCTTATGTAGCACCGCTTGACCAGAAATACGGAACAGCTATTAAAAAAGCCTGCGGATCCGGTAAAACAGGGCTATACATTTGCAGGCTGGTATACAGATGAGGCGTTGACGAAGCCTTTATACCATTCCTGCCACAATGCCCGATCAGGATGCACTTGTATACGCAAAATGGACGCCTGCCAGCGTTTCTTATACGGTAAAAGACGTATCTGCAGGGCGCAAACGGTGTTTATGAAGTGCCTGAGGATGGTGTGGAAAAAGAAAACCGCATTGACAGGATCTACGATCAGTCCCGCGACCAAAAGGTGCGTGAAGGCTATGAAACACCGGCGGTCAGATCAGCAGTTGTAGAAGCTGATGGCAGTACGCTCATTGAATATTATTATCCGAGAGCAAAATATACTGCAACCTATCGATCAGATAACGAGGTTGTTTCTACAGGCTCTTACCGCTATGGTACCATGATGCCTGTGCCTGCGGTTTATAAGCCGGGCTATGAGCTGGACGGATGGATCCTGGAAGGAAATACTGCTGTAGAAGAGATCCCACAGGATGTACCGGCAAAAGAATGTGACCTATTTTTGCAAAAATGGAGTCCGCAGTCAGGCATTGGTTATACGGTGCGATATTATGTGGAGGAAGAAAACGGAGCGGATATGTTTTTACAAGAATACAGTATCTGACCGGAGACCGGGCAGAGTTACAGCACCTGCAGGGTGCTTATGATCCGGCATTTTATCATCTGAAGAACAATACACTGCCAAGTGGCGAGATCAAAGCGGACGGAAGTCTGGGCGCGGGTTTTCTATGACCGGAATATGTATACAGTGACCTATGATCTGCAGGCATCGGATGCTGTCCTGCCTGCAGGAAGCGGGCTGACATTTACCGCAAGACCGGATCAGAAGCTTGTGACCGAAACACCGGAAAGAAAGCCTACAGATTCCTTGGCTGGTATCTGGACGCAGATTATAAACAGAAGTTTGATAATACAATGCCTGCGCAGGATATCACGCTATATGCAAAATGGGAAAGCATGCGGGTCAATTATACAGTCAGACATTATCAGGAAAACCCACAATTCTGAATGAATATGGGTTCCCGGAAGGGGCACCCACGTAACCACTTGTGGAAGAAGAAGTATTTACCGCGCTTGCAGGCACTTCGGTTTCGCCTGCGGTAAAAATCTATGAAGGTTTTACGTCACCGGCCGTGCGCACGGAAGAAGTGACGGCGGATGCGGATGGTGTCGGAACGCTTGTCATCGAGTATCAATATGACCCGCAGCGATTACACCATGGCGTGGTATCAGGCGAGACAGAGCTCATTCCGTATACGGTACAGTATGGTGCGACGATCCCTGTTCAAATGAGAAAGAGATGGCAAACGGTAAACCCGGGCTATCGCGTGGAAGGCTGGTATGAGGATCAGGCTCTTACAAAACCTTTCACCTATAAAAAATGCCTGCGCAAAAAATCTGACTGCCTATCCAAAGTGGGTTGCGGATGAGATTTCCTATTATGTATCTTACAATTTCTGGATGGAACCACGCAGGTAAATTCCTATACGGAAACTTATACCGGTCTGGCGGACAGCGTTGTTTACGAAGCCGCCGGAGTGTAAAAAAGCTTTTGAAGGTTATACGTTTGATGAAAGCTCAAGACTGACGAGTTTTAAGATTGAACCGGGTAATCCGTATATCGGGTATTATTATCAGATCAATACACATACGCTGACTTATCAGTATGAAACAAATGATGCGACCGGACCAAATATAATAACCGCACAGAAAAAAACGGCGAAGATATTACAATACCGGATCCGGCAAAGAGACGGCTATGCATTTGCAGGCTGGTACACAGATACAGGCTTTGAAAACCGGTATATGGGGACAACAATGCCCGATCAGGATCTGGTTTTTATATGGAAAATGGATAGATGGCAAACAGTCTTATCAGGTGTTACATTATCTGACACAGCTGGATGGCGGCAGGCGGCTGTATCTGGCAGGAAAGTCTGTACGGAGAACCGGGAGATGTGATAACACCGGAAACGAAAGCGCCGGAAGGGTATGAAGATGTAGAACCCATCACCCATACACTTGTGCAGGGTTCCGTGGAAAATAACCGTATCATTTATGTGTACCCGAGAAAGCAGTATCAGATCAGATATGTGTTAAATGGCGGAATCTGTGAGCAGAGCACAGAGCAGATGATAACCTACGGAACACCTTTTTTAAGGATATTCTGGATGCACTTCCGGTCTACAGAAATGGGTATAGTTTTGCAGACTGGTATACGGATGAGGCATTGCAGAGCCGTTTACAGACCGGATACAATGCCTGCCTCAGACCTGATCTTATATGCAAAATGGGATGTGATAAAGACCGCATATATAGTAGAGCATTATAAGGAAAACGTGAAACAGGCGCATATGACCTGGCAGAGAAGCTACCGCTATGCAGATACAGATACGATCGGAGCCTGCGGTAAATCAGTATGAAGGTTATACAAAAACCGGATGTACAACAGGGTACAGTATCGGGAGATCCGGATAACAGGCTTGTGTGATCAAGTATTATTACGATTGCAGTAAGCATATGCTGACGATGCACGACATAGTCTGTGCTGACGGCGTTTCTGTGGAAGACGTGACGGAAGAAAAGAAATGTGGCAGTAAAGGCTGCCTGCGCATGCGAAAAAGCGTATCTGTTTGGTGGCTGGTACGAGGATGCGCCTTACACAGCCATTCAGTGGTGTAATGCCGGACAGAGATCTGACCTTATGCAAAATGGTTCCTGATATGCGTTCTTATACCTTTATCTACCGCATACAGAATCTGAATGGCAGATCCGTGAATTACAAAATTGTAAGCGGAGGGCACAAATCGACACTTTTGTAACGCCGGAGGGCATCGGAGGAAGCAGTTGCCAAAGGATTTACTGCGCCGGTGCTTGAGCCGGTACAGATGCAGGCGGAAACTTACAAAAACATATATCTTTGACTATGCCAGAAACAGATATACAGTTAAATTCCAGCTGGATAACGGGGAAAAGGATGTCATACAGAATGGTTATTATGGCAGCGAGATAAGAGTGCCTGTTCCAAAAGAAAACAGGATATACCTTCACAGGCTGGGACAGCAGGGTAGAGGATACGATCCCCGATCATGACGTGACCTATACTGCACAGTGGAAGATCAATTCCTACCATATTGCGTTTATGGTTGATAATGACGATAAGGGTGCAGCCTATCAATACGGACAGACGATCAGCCGGCCGGCAGATCCGAAAAAAAAGTATTACACCTTCAAAAACTGGAGTGAGAAATACCACAGACAATGCCTGCAAAGGATGTCAATCTGACAGCGGTATTTGAGCCGGGTAGTATATCAGATCACCTACGATCTGGATGGCGGAAAAGAGTATTACAATCCGACATCTATACGTATAGAAAGCAATACGATCGTATTAAACCGTCCGACAAAGAGCCATTATGAATTTTTAGGCTGGAGCGAAGAAGGCAAAAGAAGGTCTTGTAAAAGGATGTGACCATACCAAAAGGTTCCCTATGGAAAGCGTCATTTTAAAGGCAAACTGGAAGGTGATCACCTATACGATCAGCTTTGCATCGGATAAGGTTGCACTTGGCATGGATGATATGCAGATCACCTATTTTGAGACCAAAACTGGAAGCATGCAAGAAAGCACCAAAAGGGCTACAAATTTTACTGCTGGACGACAAGTCTGGAAAATCCGAGATATGATTACAGTAACAGACATAAGATGCGGCGTGTGGAAAGGAATATGACGTTGTATCCGGTTTATACGCCGAGAAACAGTACCGTGTTTACTTTGATTACAATCTGGATAAATTATACAAAGAATATGATAGTCATGATTTTGAATCAAAGGTGGATATCACGCAGATCAGCACAAATGACAGTAAACGCCATAAATGGGGCTATGTGCTGGACGGATGGGATAAAACGAATGATAAAATGAAAATCTGGGTTACTTTTGATGTATCAGAAAAAGAGCTTTATCCTGCGCGACACAGAGGGATATCACACTGAAGGCGAACTGGAAGCCAAACGCCAAATATCTGTATACACCATCGAAGTACACAAACAGTTACAATATCACCGATGATAATAACAAAGAGATCTCCTTCAAGTTTTATGTAGATGGAAAACAGGAAAAAGAAGAAGTAACGGAGATTACGGTCTTGGAAAAGGCGCAGAGTATGTAATGAACATGGATAACATGTCTCTGGACGTAGTCAGCAAAAATTTCAAGAAGGTCAAAGTGGAAGTGCAGTACAATGTGCATATGGTCAAAGACGGTTATGCAGTCATGCGTCTGAGATACAAACCCAAAAATGGCAAAGAGGTATCATGGAAAACAGAATCCTCCGATCTTCTTGACGAAAAGATCACAAAATACTTCTCCTATGAGCTTGACCGGACAGATGTGGAGTATTTCTGGATCGAGTTTGATGCAAACGGTGGCGGTGATGATGAGTATGATCTCGATAATATATTATTTAAGGTAACCTATTTAGAGAAATAAAAGCAGATGAAGGGCAGAATATGAAAAATAAAAAAGAATTTTGATGATGGCGGGTAGTATATTTGTGGTCGTAATTGTAGCTGTTGTAGTTTATTTTCTGGTCAGACAGGATAGCAAAGATCCGGCATTTTCGCCGGATCTGGATGAAAACGCAATAGTGCAGACAGACGGGATCAAAGAAAAAAACCGGAGGGGGATCCGTATTCCGGGTTATCCGAGGATCACTATTTCGGCAGATACAAAGGATGTCACAATGAATCTGCAAAACCCGGAAGGAAATCCGTGTTATTTTACATTTGAGATCATCCTGACAGAGGGGGAAGAAACCATCTATACCTCCAAAGCTGGTAGAACCGGGAAAAGCGATCACGGATGTTACCTTGTCCCGTGCACTGGAAAAAGGCGAATATCCGGCCGTGATCAAAATTACGACAACATCTTTAACAGATGGAAGTGCAATGAACGGGGCAGATGTGGAAACCGTTCTCATTGCACAATAAAAGGGGAAAAAAGATGAAAAAAAACTTTTTGATTCTGACAGCACTGCTGACATTTGCCATATCTGCCATGACAGTTTCTGCCAAAGCACCGGGAAAAACAAATGTGACCTATCAGGTAGATCCTTCCTATGAAGTTGTGATCCCATCCGATGCGACAGTTCCGTTTCTGACAGAAAAATCGGCGTATGGGACCATTGAGATAAAAGAAGCTGTTTTGGAAGAAAATAAATGTATTCTTGTAAAAATGGATGCAAGTGGGACGCTGGTAAATGAAAAGCATCCGAAATCAAAATCCCTTTACCAGATCTTAAATGGAAAAAAAGGGAGTTCAAAAAAGCCAGAAAATACACGAAGGCAGGAGAAAAAACGGATCTGACCATTTCAATCAAAAAAGGCAGACTGGAACAAGGCAAGAGGCGGAAGCTATAAGACAGCGGTCACATTTACCATATCGTATGTGGACAGGAAATAGCAGGAGAGGCGGTACTATGAAAAAAGTCTGGCAGTTTTATCATGATTTTAATATGCCTGCATTCCGGGATGCAGATCCGCATTCTCAGAGTGAGATTGGTACAACGGTTCCGGAAACATACGGTATCGATCGAGGCAGAGCATGCATCAGCGCAGTATATGGAAGGTGATAAGGGAATAAGCGACGCTTATCCCGTACCGCGTTTTTCAAACCGAATTTAAGATCACAGCAAAAGACGGTTATGAAATAAAACGTGTTTTGTTAAATGATAATGATGTGACAAAAAACGTGGAAAAGGGAATTTTAAAGCTTTCAGAGGTCTGTGAAAATCAAGGATCAGGATCGAGACAGAAGCCGTTGCACTCGGAAGATGCCGAACCATCGCAGAAGCCACAGAGTACACAGAAACCACAGAGAACACAGAAACCGCAGAGAACGCAAAAACCGCAGGCACCGCAATCACAAACGCAAAGAGACATCACAGGCACCGGAAAAGCAAAATACCGTTAAAAATGCGGAACAAAAACAGAAAACCACAGAAACGACCGGTCAGGAGCAGGAATCTGGAAATGAAATGTCAGAATCCATATCGCAGGGAGAGATGGATGCAATGGATGGTGCAAATACGGAAAACGAGCCGGAAGTATCTGCCCGTCACTTCAGCTTCTGGTGGATCCTTTTGCTGCTTTTTGACCGCAGGTATCATAATATGGCTGATTATAGTTTTAAAAAAGAGAAAAAAAAAAAAAACGAGGAAAAACCACTTGACCAATAAGGAGAATCTGCCCATGTAAGGTTGCAACTTCTTCTCCCCCATGTTATAATAAAAAGTTATGAAATGTTTGTGGAGGAGAATGTAAAATGGAAAAGTCGCACTTTGCAAAGGGAAGAAAATGATTCTGCCTCTGACCGGAAGTTCATATGAACTCGGAAAAAATGAAAGAGGCTATTGATCTGATAGAGGATACGCAGTTAGCGGAGATCGCATGTGCGGAAGCCTGTTATTTTACAGCGGATGCAAAAGGCTGTGTGGAACATGTAAAAAATATCTGGCAAGTGACGATGTAATGTCAAGCCTGTCAGCGGATATGCTGTATGTATTTGCAAACCTGACACTCGGAAATGCCGGAAAGCGGCGCAGGCGCGCGCATAGATGTAAAGCAGTGTCGCAAAAGCACTGGAAGAAGATGCATGTACAGGAATAAAATCTTCCTGTATATTTGCCTATTATCTGATCAATATTTTTTTCTGCATATCGAAACAGAAAAAGGAAATGCCGGCTTTAGAGGGTCGCATTTCTGATCTGCCGACAGGACAGAGACTGTTTGCGATCAGTATTTCTTAGCACATGGCATGTATTTAAAAAAAAGAATATCTGAAAGCACAAGGGGTCGTACAGACTGCAATGCTGATGGCAGAGATGCGGTCTATCCGATCCCGTTTATCTATTTAAACTGTATTGGCATTTAAACTGTGCCAGATCAATCAAAAAAAGAGCAGGAGGAAGCGATCAGTTCCGTGAAGAAAGCAATTTCTTTTTGCGGAAAAGACGGACTTTTTGAGCCTTTTATAGAATATCACGCCTATTGCAGGGCGTTCTGGAGGTCTGTCTGCGAAAAAGCGAACCGGAAATTTATAAAAACTGGTGGATGGGATCATTGCATTCAGCCGTGGCTGGATGAAGATCCACAATTCCCAGATGAACAGAGATGTAACAGATCTGCTGACACCTCTGGAGTTTTCCATTTGCCATGCTTGCCTGCAGAGACTGGACCAATCAGGAGATCGCCCAGCATATGGGATTGTCGGTTAATACGGTAAAGCATTATGTTTCCGATATTCTGGAAAAGCCGCAGATCGATAAGAGAGAGAAAATAAAGGATTTTGTGAATCAATAGGTCTTTTCTAAAAATCGCATAATGCTATAATAGAAGGAAATGGAAAGGGGTAGGAAGACAAATGTCTTCATGTTTGTGTATGAATAAGGGAAATGGAACGAAAGGAAAACGGCTTGATTTTTTTAAGAGTCATTATACTGATCGGCAGTGTACCACTATTGTCAGCAATCATTATTCTGACGATCTACGCCGCAATGAAGATGGAAAATGAACTGGAAACCAGTACATATGCAAGGCTTCGTGCCTGTGCGATTTCCGTACAGAAGTATTTTGAATGGGATATCCGCGAAGATATTTTGGAAAAAAAGATGATGTAAGCTATGAGTTTATTGATTCTTTACAAAAAAGATGAGATTGAACTGACTTTCTTTGAAGGAAATACGCGTATTTATTACATCCATAAAGGATAAAAGCGGAAATAGAGTGAAGGAACAAAAGCATCGGAAGAAGTCTGGAATATAGTAAAAAAAACCGGAAAAGATTATCAGTCAGACGGTATAGATATTTCCGGAGCAAAGTATTATGTATATTATACGCCGGTCTGCACAGATGACGGTAAAGTCATCGGTATGGCATTTGCCGGAGAAAAGGAAGCAATAGTTAATGATGCAAAGAACAATCTGATGATCAGCTTTGTAAAAATTGCCCTTGTTCTTACGGTTGTTTATCTGATCATCCTGATCTGGCTGGCAAGGATAATCCGGAAGCCGATTGCAAAAACAGCAGCAGATATTGAAAATATCGCAAACGGTAATATTTCTAATGAAATCAGCGGTTCTTCCCAAATTGCGGAAACAGATAAGCTGATCACAGCTTCCAGAATCTTAAAGGAAAAGCTGAATGATATTGTCTCAGGTGTCAATGAGCATGTGCTCAATCTGGCAAAGAGGATACCGCATCATTGAAGGAACGGGCAGATTTTTTGTAATGATGGCACAAAGCAGATCAGCCAGGCAATGGAAGAATTATCCGTTACAGCAGTCACATTGGCTGAAAATGTGCAGGATGTCAATGCAAAATCATTGGAAATGGGAAATGCGATTACGGATATCGATGGAGATGTACAGGTTCTCAGTGACAATTCCAATCACATGGATAAAGCAAACGAAGACGCAAAGAAAAGTCTATAGAAACTGTTTTTTAGACAGCTCTAACCGGTCTTCTGCAATTGTAGAGAAAATCACCAACCAGATCGAAGAAACCAATCAGGCTATATCATCAATCAATGAGGCAGTAGATCTGATCATGGATATCACGGGACAGACAAGCCTGTTGTCTCTGAATGCATCTATTGAAGCTGCAAGAGCCGGACAGGCAGGACGAGGCTTTGCCGTTGTTGCAGATGAGATCAAAAAGCTTTCCGAACAAAGTGCGCAGGGTGCAGATACCATCAAGCAAGTAGCGGATAACATTTTTGAAAAATCAAATGAAAGTGTTGCACTTGTAAATGAGGTCAGAGAGTTGATTGGTAAAGAACAGGAAGATATTTCTGTGACAAAAGAAAGCTTTGAGATATTAAGTAAAACAATTAACGATAACCTTGTAGCGGTTTCCCCTCGTATCAGTGAGAAGACAAAGCGACTTTGATACGATCAAACAGGCTATTATCGGAAATATTAACGATCTGAGTGCTATTTCCGAAGAAAATGCAAAGAAGCAACCAGGAAGTATCCGCAAATATCACCAATATTGCAGAATCAATCGATGAGATGAATGCAGCAACGGGTCATGTGAATAATATATCCGAAGAACTTGCACAGCTGATGGAATATTTTAAGTAAACCGAATACTTGACAGGAAAACGTAATAAACCATTATGAATTATATTGTTTTTGACCTCGAATGGAATCAGGGAAATTGCCGGAAAAAAGAAAGCGACCATGAGGAGATTCCGTTTGAAATTATCGAAATCGGAGCGATCAAGCTTGATAAACGTAAAAAAATATCATAGGGCAGTTTCAAAAGATCATTAAAAACCGTCTGTTTATAAGAAAATGCCGGATATCATTGAAGATATGCTCCATGTAGATATGAAGGAGCTGAAGGCCGGAACACCGTTTCCGGAGGCGCGGAGGAATTTTTAGCCTGGTGCGGAGAGGATTTTTATATTTTGCGGCTGGGGATCTTTAGATCTTCTGAGCCGCAGCGGAACATGAAATATTATCAGATGCCGGCTCTGGCGGCAAGAGGGGCGATCTGCTTTCTGGATATCCAGAAGCTGTTTGGGATCGCCTTTTAGCATAAAAAGGTTGGCAGAACGCTGGAATATGCGGTAGACAGCCTGCAGATCGAAAAAAGATATCCCGTTCCACCGGGCATTCAGTGATGCTTATTATACGGCGCTTGTATTGCAGAAAATACCGGCGGATATCGAGGAATATTGTTCCTACGATACCTACCAGCTTCCAAAGAGCAAAAAAAGAGGAGATCCATAAGGTATTTCCCAGCTATAGTAAATATATTTTCCAGAAGCTTTCCGGATAAGGGAAAGGCGATGGAAGACAGAGAGAGGTTTTATCTACCAGATGTTACATCTGTGATAAAGCGGCGAGAAAAAAGATCCGGTGGTTTACACCAAACGGAAAGCATTATTACAGCGTTTCCTATTGCGAGAAACACGGCTATTTAAAGGGAAAAAGATCCGTATCCGGAAAAATATTTGTGATCCGGAAAGTGTATTTGTCATCAAGACAATGAAGCTGATCTCTAAAGAAGATGTAGATAAGATCATTGAAAAAAGGAACATGCCAGAATCCAGAGACAGATCAGGAGAAGGCACGACAGGGAAAAAGAAATAGATTTCTGCAGGAGATGCCATGGCGAAATTTACAAAGCAGGCAATTATGAACTGCCTGCTCGAATTACTAAGTACAAAACAGCTTGATAAGATCACGGTAAAAGGATATCTGTGAAATATGTGAGATCAACAGAAATACCTTCTATTATTATTTTCAGGATATTTACGATGTACTTGATGCGGTATTTCAAAATGAGGCGGAGAAATCTGTCCGGGATGTCAATGAAGGAGCTTCCTTTTATGAAGAGATCGTCAGATGCTCTCAGATCGTATATGCCAATAAAAGGCGATCTTTCATGTTTACCAGTCCAAAAAGGGCGATATTCTGAAAGGATATCTGAGTAAGATCGCTGAGGACTGTGTTGGCAGATATGTGGAAAAAGAGGCAAGCAGGCTATGATCTGACAGAAAGCGATAAGCATTATATTACGCTTTTTTTTACAGCCATGCGATCATCGGCAATACTCTGGAATGGGTCGAAAAAGGACTTCCGCCGAGCAGGGATGATCTGATGCACCGCCTGTCTGTATCGTTTCAGGCGACGATCCGTGATATGATCGAAAGCTGCATCAAAGATCAAAAATCAGACAAATAAAGGACAGTGTCTAAAAATCAGACACTGTCTTTTTTTTGTCCATAGAAATTCCGGAAAACGGGCAGTATAGTATAGAAAAACAAAAAGGGAGTGGAACTTATGAAAAGCCTGAAAAGCAATTAAAAATTCCTATAGTATTTTGACGATCTGCCTGATCCTTGTAGGAGCAGTCCTTCTGATCTGGCCGCACATGGCACTTGGCGCGATCTGTAAAATGTGTGGTATTTTCCCGATTATATTCGGACTTGTCAAGCTGACCGGCTATTTTTCCAAAGACATATTTCAACTGGCATTTCAATATGACCTGGGACTTGAATCGCCTCCATTATATTCGGACTTATCATGGTGATCCGTTCCTGGGCAACGATCCAGCTCTTTTCCATCTGCATCGGAATCTTTCTTCTGATCGATGCAAAGACTCAAAATGCAGACGGCGTTTGAATCCAAAAAGTTCGGATTCCGGAACTGGTGGGTAACATTACTGATCGCCATTATCGTGTGTATTCTCGGTATTTTACTGTTTGCCATGCCATTTCAGACGAGTGGCGTGATCACAAGGCTGATCGGAATCAATCTGATCTTAGACGGTGCATTAAATTTATTTGTTGTACAAAGTACAGTCAGAACGATAAAACGGGAGGAGGATGAGATGATCATAGATGAAGACGATTTCCTGAACTAATAAACTTAAGAAAAGAGAACAAGAAAACCAATTTCAAAACAGAAAGGTGGAACTTATTATGAATAAGAATGCAAAATTAGGAGCAAAGACAGTCGCTTTGGCAGGAGCAAAGAGGGTGTATTTGCCGTCAGCAGAAAGAAAAAGCACAGACAGTAAAGCAGACAAGAAAACAGCGGCAGGAGCTCGCAGATTACCGCAATACAGAACGTGGCATGCATGAGAAAAAACAGTAAAGGCATTTATTATACGAACGGTAATTATGAAGCATTTGCCCGCCCGGAAAAGCCGGAAGGCATTGAAAATAAATCCGCTTATATCGTAGGCGCGGACTTGGCGCACTGGCGGCATGTTTCCTTGTCAGAGATGCGCAGATGCCAGGCAAAAAATATCCATATCTTAGAGGCAATGGATATTGCAGGTGGTGCCTGTGATGGTATCAACGATCCGACAAGAGGCTATGTCATGAGAGGCGGACGTGAAATGGAAAAACCATTTTGAATGTCTGTGGGATCTGTTCCGAAGCATCCCATCTCTGGAAACAGAAGGTGCCTCCGTTCTGGACGAATATTACTGGCTGAACAAGCATGATCCGAACTATTCTTTATGTCGTGCGACGGAGCATCGCGGACAGGATGCACATACAGACGGTAAATTCGGTCTGAGCCAGAAGGGCTGCATGGAGATCATGAAAGCTGTTCTTCACAAAGGATGAAGATCTGTACGATAAAAAAGATTGAAGATTTCTTTGATGAGGAAGTTTTTGATTCAGATTTCTGGCTGTACTGGCGTACGATGTTCGCATTTGAAAACTGGCACAGTGCGCTTGAGATGAAACTTTATATTCAAAGATTTATCCATCATATAGGCGGACTTCCCGATTTCTCCGCATTGAAGTTCACGAAGTATAACCAGTATGAATCCCTGATCCTTCCGATGCAGAAATATCTGGAAAAAGCAGGCGTGCAGATCCAGTTTAACACACAGGTAACCAATGTATTATTTGATATCGGCGACGGAAAGAAACGTTGCTGCCAGCATTGAATGTCTGGTAAACGGCGAGAAGCAGAGCATTCCGCTGACAGAAAACGATCTTGTATTTGTGACAAACGGAAGCTGTACAGAAGGTACGATCTACGGAAGCCAGAACGAAGCACCGGTAGGTGATGCGGAAGTTCGTACAAGTGGATGCTGGGATCTTTGGAAGAACATTGCAGCGCAGGATCCGTCTTTTGGACATCCTGAGAAATTCTGTGGCGATATTTCCCGTTCCAACTGGGAATCCGCTACCGTAACAACAAGTGATGAGAAGATCATTTCCTATATCAAGAATATCTGCAAGAGAGATCCTAGAACCGGAAATGTTGTAACCGGTGGTATTGTTTCCTGCAAAGATTCAAGCTGGCTTTTAAGCTGGACGATCAACAGACAGGGTCAGTTCAAAGAGCAGAAGAAAGATGAAGTCTGCATCTGGGTTTACAGCCTGTTTACCGACAAACCGGGCGATTATATCAAGAAACCGATGAAGGAATGTACCGGTGAAGAATCACAGCAGAATGGCTGTATCACTTAGGCGTTCCGGTAGATGAGATCGACGAGTTGGCAGAAAAATCATGCAAACTGTACTCCGACTATGATGCCATATATCACTGCTTTCTTTATGCCAAGAAGTGCAGGAGACAGACCGGATGTTATCCCGGATGGCGGTGCGATAATTCGCATTCCTCGGACAGTTCGCTGAAAACCCCAAGAGATACTATTTTCACCACTGAGTACTCCGTGCGTACTGCTATGGAAGCTGTATACGGCTCTGCCATGTCGACAGAGGTGTTCCGAAGTCAGCAATACGCAACTGAACGAAGTACAATTGA
>VOFJ01001411.1_pt1 | contig 29338 bp, 45 predicted proteins | sample 5384081 | NCBI WGS metagenome assembly VOFJ01 (sample SAMN12384729, study PRJNA508395) | human gut metagenome | isolation source: healthy gut I | host: Homo sapiens | reverse complement strand
TTGGTATTGAGACCCAATTCTTTTTAATCAACGTTTAACAGTTGATTTGGACTATTATTATGAGAAAACAATTGATTTGATTAATGATGTGACACTGTCACAAACTTCAGGTTTCTCCACCTACAAGAATAATATGGGTGAGGTTGAGAACAAAGGTTTTGAAATGCAGATACGTGCCGATATTTACAGAGATCGTAACTGGTCAGTTGCTTTATGAAATATGGCTCATAATAAGAACAAAATATTGAAAGATTTTCTGATTCTCAGAAAAGCATATAATGAACGTGTTGCGGAATTTTTATAAAAAAAAAATTACAATATCAGGCAATTTATAATACTTCTTTAAAAGATGCCAATTATGCAGTTCCGATTTCTGCAATATGCGGAAGGGGAATCATTGACTTCTATTTGGGCAGTCCGTTCTTTAGGTATTGATCCGACTACAGGAAAAAGAGCTATTCTTGAACAGAGACGGTAGCATTACTGATACATGGGATGCAAGCCAAGAGGTGGTTGTGGGTAATACTGAACCAAAAGCTAAACGGCTCAATAGGTTGAATGCTACGTATAAGAACTGGAGTTTATTCGCTGCTTTTCAATATGAGTTTGGAGGTCAGGAGTATAATCAGACTTTGGTAGATCGGGTGGAAAACGCAGATATTGCTAATGGTAATGTAGACTTGCGTGTTCTAACCCAACGGTGGCAAAAACCCGGAGATGTTGCCGAATTTAAAAATATTGCAGATAGTAAATTAACGACTTTTACCGACATCCCGTTTTGTGCAAGATAAAAAGTATATTCGACTGAGTGCTTTGACATTAAGTTATGACTTTAACAGGGAATGGATTAAGAAGCATTTACATATGAATATGTTACGGTTGGAAATGAGCTCCAGTGATTTTATTAATTGGAATTCTATTCGGCAGGAACGCGGTTTGAGTTATCCCAAATCTTGGAAGGTGGATTTCTCGTTAAAAAGCACAATTCTGATAAAAGGAGAAAGAAATATGAAAAAAGATATATAAAACGATTGTCTTACTAGGGACGATAAAGCAACTTTTTAGGAACATCATGTAATGATTGGTTAAATGTATATCCGTCCGATCAAATCAAAGAGGAGTTTCTTTTTTGAAACAGGAGATGGATACCGTGCAGCATTGAATGGTATCTACCGTAAAATGACTTCATGGAGTATTTATGGCAGTAATCTGAAATGGGGGATTATAGATGCTTGGGGGGCAGGTATATGATATGGAACTGTCTGCAATCGCCAATGGCGGGCAGCCTATGAAGAAAATTGAGATTCTGGATTTTAAAAATTTAGAGCTGACTCCAAACTACAGACCAAATGTGGAGTGATGCATGGAATATAGTGGCAAATTGTAATGAGTTGGCGCAACAGGCGGAATTGGCTGATAGTACACTTTTTTATGAAGGGAGAGTCGGAGCGCCGGATGATTCTGGGAGAAGCCATCGGTTTGCGTGCTTACCTTCAGTTTGATTTGTTACGTGTATATGCTCCTTCACCTGCTATGAATCCCAGGAGAGCGTACATTTATTCCATATGTAAACACCTATCCGGCTTATGTTAATAATCGTGAGACGGTTTTTCCTATTGTTTGGAGCAAATTATTAAGACTTGCGGAAAGCGCAGGATCTGCTGTTGAAAGTAGATCAGAATTCAAATTGAGCGACCGTTTTGAAGAAGTAAAAGAATGACGAAAAACCTGTTTAAGGCCAGTCGATTTCGGTTGAACTATTATGCCGTTACTGCCGAATTGGCTCGTGTGTATTCTGTATGCAGGTATGCCTGACAAGGCATATGAACAAAGTTGATATTATTATTCAGAAAAGTGATTTATTTGCTGCACTGACTGATAGAGAAGAGGCGCTGAAGAGAGAATAAAAAGATGGTAATTTGAAAATGTATGATGACATTATATTTGCACTTTTTACTCTCCTACAGACCAGGTGGAGTGATCGCTTTGATAAATCATTCTGATGATAAGGCTGAAGGTAGTACAGATAGAGAATATTTTTTAGGTATTTCTTCTGCTATTGCCAGAGAACGTTATGGTGATGATTTGAAACGGACTGGCGAATTTGCAATCAAATGGAACAGAGAAAGAGTGGTGATTATCGTACATTAAAATATTACGAGCAGTTGAATAGTTATAAATATGCTTGAAGTCAACAACATGATTGTACCTATGTTCCGTATGTCGGAGGTCTATTATATTGCTGCAGAAGCTATTTATAAAAAAAGATCTGGACAAAGCGAAAGACTATTTGAAGCTTGTGAAAAAAAGGCAGAGGAGTTGAAGATGATTTAGGGCAATGTGACAGAAGCAGATTTTTATGGATGTTCTTGTGAATGACGCTCAGAGAGAATTTCTGGGAGAAGGACAGACTTTTTTCATGTTCAAGCGTTTAATGAGGACAATGAAAGGAAGGGAAGAAGTACAAGCGACTGAAAAGAACATGGTGTTTGCCGTTGCCCGAATCGGAGAGTGCTATTTAATTTAAAAAGAATAAAAACTTATGAGAACAAAAAGATATATTGTTTGCAGGAGTAATGGTATGCATGGGCATGTCATTTTTATTTCCTGTCAAGAAGAAGGACTGGTTGTTAATGGTAATGATGTATCTTATATCAACTTTAATAAAGACATAACAAAAGATACGACTAGAATTTGTTTTGAGTTTTATCCTATGGAAGAAGGTATGGATGTAAAAATAGCAGAAGTGCCGATAGAAGTGGCTATTTCCGGTAAAGTTCAGGATAAAGATCTGGAATTTACTATCGGGATAGATGAGAGTCTGTCTACTTATCCTGCATCCCAATGTATTTTTGCCGGAAAAATGCATTTTTAAAAACGGACAACTATTGGATACGATTTATGTAAAGCTGAAAAATTCGGATGATTTAAAGACGGTTACCAAGTATGTTGCATTAAAAATAAATGCAGGGTGGTGAAGTCAGTGAAGGCTTAGCCACCTTATTCCAGGGCTATCATTGCTGTGACAGACCGTCTTGTAAAACCTGAATGGTGGGACTATAAAAACCTATATGACGGTGAGTACAGTTCGGTTGACTGGTATTATCTGGGAGATTATTCGGATACCAAGTACCGTCTGTTTTTAAAAGTGTTACAGGAGAATGATGATGTATTGTTCGATGGTAAGGGATAAGGTGAAATTGCGCAAATATTTTTGCAATTAAAGTATATGGTAGAAGAAATAAACGCTGGAAGAGATCCTGATGATCCGTTGAGGGATGAAACAGGTGTGATTATTGAAATACCGGTTGTAGGATAATTAAAGATTAATGATAGTATGAAAAAGAATATTGATATATATATATGTTTTGGCTGGCATAATGAGTTTTTCAGGTTGCCTGGATGATGAAAAACAACTATGATTATAGTGAATTTAACGAGTTGGAGGGGGGAGAGATTGAGGAATGAAAGACGAATATTTTCTTTCGTATGCTCAAAAAGTTGACTATTACTCCGACTTTTGAATTTACTATTGATAAAGAAAATCCGGATGTATCTTATGAATGGAGACTGGATGGTGTATTGTTGCCGGAAGAAACCGGACCTTCTTGCACTTTCAGTTTTGAGCGTGGGGGGTACATGAAGTTACTTATACAGTAATCGATAATAAAAGCGGGGTTAAGTTTTCCAGGAGTTGTACGCTTAGGGTACGTTCACCATTCACTCGTGGTTGGTTGATATTGAGAGAAGGTGAATCTCAGGAGTCTGAACTTTCTTTTGTCGGTGCCAGTTCGGTTCTTCATAAGATGACGGTTACTGATGGTACAACAATAGCTTGAGATTGACAGAGACTCGCTTGTGTATGATCAAGTAGTAGAGAAGGTTTCGGATGGATTGGGATTCAACCCGGTCGGGTTGTTTTTTGAATGCAGGTTATTTAGGTCCGTATGGTGAAGTTTTTTGAGACAAGTGATGAAGTGGGAGTGATGCAGGACCGCTGGGTGGAACTGAACGGTAGCACGTTAGAGCGCTCTGTTTATACAGAGGATGAGTTTAGAGGAGATTTGCCGGAAGCCGGTTTACATCCTCAGGCTGCTGCTATGACTTTTTCCGCTAAAGCTTTGTTAAATTCCGATGGATATATTTATTGGGCGGGTACGGCTTTGCCAGTGATTTTCATTCTTGTTTATTATACCTCCTTTCCGTTGGGGAAAGGATAAAAAGTTCAAGGGAGTTTATCCAAGCTTTAAGCTCAATAAGCATCATGGAGCTATTCCGGCTTATACAGCGGATAATGAAATTGTGGGGGATCATTGATGATGCGGAAGTTGTTTCTTATGCTGAACCTAGTATAAAGGAATCGACTTATAGCAGTGGAGTGCATAGTGTACAAACAGGAGAGTATGAGGAAGATCCTGTAGATGATAGATATAAATTGGGGAATGGAGAATTGCTTACTATAATGCTTAAGCAACCCTCAAATGATGAGGGGTATCAGGATGTTAAAAAACTAGTTGGGTCGCAATTGTACGTAACGGTTCTCAGTATGAACTGTTATATTTTCAATGGAAAGTGGGCAATTATAGCTATTCAAGCAGAGTTTCTACCAAAGTATTTGAAAAATTCTCACTTGATGGCTTGAGTGGATATACAGATATGGCAGTATTTAATATCAAGCAGTATGTGGTAATTGCTAATGGAAACGATTTGTGGTATTTTCAATATGGGGCAGGTGATAAAGCGGTGTTGAAAAAGTTGCATTCATTTGATTCTCCTGTTAAGGCATTGGCTGCTAATGATATTAATGTATGGTATTCTGGAGAACCGGCTAAATGGCAACCGGAACATAACGGGCAATTAGGAGTAGCATTAGAGGATGGCACGTTTGGCATTTATGAAGTTTGGGAAACGGAAGACAAACAGGCGTTGGCTACAGATGTGAAGATTAATCAGCTTTTCCCAGATCCAAAGGCTGAGACCCCGGTGAATAATAATTTTGGCAATATTGTAGATATTATTTACAAATATGGCTCTATCCGAGATTTTGTATCATTCAATTTTTTAAAAAGAAAATCATCCAGACACGATATGGGATATAAATTTGGAATACTATTGGCTTTTATTTGCCGGAGGTTTGGTTACTGTTGCCAAACCTCAGCAACAGGCCTAATTATGAACTTGCAGAGAAGTTCAATGCTTTTGATTTAGGTGGAAAACTTTCCAGAAATAGCTTGGCCATTTATCCGCATGAGATTAATGGTACAGATAATTTCTGGTTTGATTTTTCAGACAACAGACGGAAATTCTATTATTATGTGACTCCGGCAAATGGCAAACGGGAACTGCTGTTTGACAATGATGAAATGGCAATGGCTCTTACGGAGTTGACGAGAGAAACAATTGATCCTAAGGACTTTTCATTCCATGAATTTAAATTTTCCAAAGACCAGAAATCATTTACTTTTGAACATAGAAGCAAAACTTATGAGTATAATCGCATAAATCGTAAGTTGAAAGAAATCAGAAAAGACAGATGACGATAAAAGGACGGAGGGAGAAGTTATATATTCTTGGATGAATTTTTCTCCGGACAGAAAGTATATTCTATATGCAAAGAACCACAATCTTTATGTAAAGGGAAATAAGGCATTGGGAATGGATACTACCGAAGTGCAATTGACTTTCGACGGATGCCTTATTATACGTATGCACGAGAGCGGGATGGATTCGAACCAGATAAAGAAATGGCTACCAATGCGCGTTGGTGTAAAGATAGCCGCCATGCTTACTTCGTTTTGGAAGATGAACGGAAATTACGTGATTCTTGGGTGATTAATTCTTTATCTAAAGGCCCCCAATTGGAAAAATATAAATATGAATTTCCGGGTGACAAGCATGTAACACAATATGAATTAGTGATTATTGATGCGGTGAATAAAACAGCCAGAAAAGCGAATGTTGATAAATTACCTGATCAGTATGTAATGGTGTTTGAAACTTCTTCCAAAGGCGATTTGGTGTTCTTTGAACGCACTAAACGAACGTGGGATGAAGTGGATGTCTGTTCTGTAAATACAAATACGATGGAGGTAAAAGAAATTATTCATGAAGTGGATAAACCTTATCGTGATCCTCATGCTCGTAACGTTGTCATATTAAATGATGGAAAAGATATCTTGTTCCGTTCGGAACGTACCGGATGGGGCATTATTATCATTATGACGGAGATGGAAATTTAAAGAATACTATTACATCCGGTAAATGGAACTGTGGTCATATTGTGGCTATTGATACATTGGGACGAGAAATTTATTTCTACGGTTATGGTAATGAGGGACGTTAATCCTTTTTTACTACAGGGTGTATAAAAAAGCAAATATTGATAAGGAAGGGGCTACGCTTATCAGTAAAGAAGACGGGCAGCATAATGCTCATTTTTTGCAGTCGAGACGTTATTATGTTGATACTTATTCACGAGTAGATATGGAACCGAAAATTCTTTTGAAGAATGATCAGGGAAAGACTATCGTTGAGTTGGCAAAGCCGGATTTACGGGCTGTATATGATGCCGGATGGAAACAGCCGGAACGGTTTGTGGTAAAGGCTGCTGATAATGCTACTAATTTATATGGCGTGATGTGGAAACCTTCGGATTTTAATCGAATAAAAAATATCCGATTATTTCTGTAGTTTACCCCGGACCTTATTTCGGATTTGTACCTACTGGATTTTCTTTATCCGACAGATACAGTTTGCGTATGGCACAATTGGGATTTATCGTAATCGCTGTAGGACATCGCGGTGATTCTCCTATGCGAGGAAAGACATATCATCGTTTTTTGGTTATGGTAATATGCGTGATTACCCCTTAGCAGATGATAAATATGCTATCGAGCAATTAGCCAGCCGCTATTCATTTATTGATATTAATAAGGTGGGCATTTATGGTCATTCGGGTGGTGGCTTTTATGGCAGCATCAGCTATCTTGACTTATCCGGATTTTTTATAAAGCTGCTGTTTCTTGTTCCGGTAATCATGATAATTATATCTATAATCGCGGATGGGGAGAATGTTATAATGGTGTGAGGGAGATAGAAAAAGACTGTGAAAGATAGTTTAGGTAATGAGAGAAAAAGAATACGAATATAAATTTAGCGTGAAAACAAATGCCGAGCTTGCGAAGAATTTGAAGGGGCATTTGATGCTTGTAACCGGTGATGAAGATAAAAAATGTAAATCCGGCTCATACTTATCGTTTAGCACATGCTTTAATTGAATCCGGCAAGGATTTCGATATGCTTGTCATTCCGGGTGCCGGTCATGGATATGGCTCTGCTGGATAAGTATTTTGAGAAAAAAAATGTATCGTTTCTTTGCAAAGTATCTGCTGGGAGATGACCGGGCGGATTATTGGGGAGACATTAACCGCAACAAATAGGACAATAGATAAGATTTATGAAAAACTCCCTCTTCAAATATGCATGTCCGGTGGTTGCCTTGTTGGTATGCGGCTTTGTCAGCGCACAGCAGAAGGCGAATTATAAGCTGGCGGAAAAGTTTCGTTTGTTGGAGCAGAATCCTATAGTAAAGTATTCGACAGAAGTCAGAACATTTATTAACGATACGGATTGTTTCTATTATTCTTTTACGACACGTGAAGGAAAGAAATATTATTATGTTAATCCGAAGAAGAAAGAAAAACGTTTGTTATTTGATACGGATGAACTATTAAGCAAAATTGCAGCATATACAAAGAAAGCTTATTCTTCGGCAGATCCATATTTGTCTTTCACCTTTATGAAAGATAACGAAACGATTCGCATTGATTTTGACCGTGGGCTTTATACGTATAATATTCATACGAAAGTGTTGGAGAAGCTTAATGAAAAGCCTTCTTATGGGAATGCTGACCCGTATTGGATGAAATATTCGCCGGACAGTCTTTTCTTTTTATATGCAAGCCGTCATAATTTGTATTTTGTAGGCAATCCTCAAAAGGGGCAGGATACCATACCTGTAAAATTAACCGCTGATGGGGAAAGGCATTATACTTTCAACCGTGAAGAAGAAGGAGAATCAGAAGGACGGTTTGGAGCCGAATCCGCTCATTGGATTCCGGGTACTCATCGTTTTTATGCCGTGCGTGAAGATAATCGGAAAGTTCGTGATTCATGGCTCATCAACTCGTTGGATACTCCTTATCCGACATTGAAGACATATAAAGCCGAGCTTGCAGGCGATAAATATGTTACCCAATATGAATTGTTAATTGGTGACGTGGATAGCCGTGAAGTGAAGAAGATTGATATTAACCGTTGGTAGGATCAATATATCGATGTCCTTTACGTCTCGGGAGATGGAAAGCGTTTTTGTATTTTCAACGTTATAACCGCACGTGGAATCAGGCGGATATTTGTGAAGTGGATGTGGAGACGGGAAAAGTCCGTGTCGTGATTCATGAGGAAAACAAGCCTTACCTTGACTACCAGATGCGTAATGTTTCCTTCCTGAATGACGGAAAAGAAATCCTTTTCCGCTCTGAACGAAATGGGTGGGGACATTATTATCTTTATGATACGGCTACCGGTAACCTGAAAAATCAAGTGACGGATGGTACATGGGTAGCCGGTCCGATAGCGAAGATTGATACTGTTAGACGTAAAATTTATTTTTATGGTTACGGTAGAGAGAAGGAAATCGACCCTTATTATTATATTCTTTTATGAGGCACAGTTGGACCGTTCGAATACGCTTCGTCTGCTTACATCGGAGAATGCTTCACATGAGGTCAGTATTTCTCCGTCTTGCCGATATTTGGTAGATTCTTACTCTACTGTTTCGCAGGAACCGGTAAATGTGGTTCGTAACCGGAATGGAAAGATAATCATGACCTTGGAGAAACCGGATCTTCAGCCTGTCTATGAGATGGGATGGAAAGCACCGGAACGTTTTAAGGTAAAGGCTGCCGATGGGGTGACCGATTTGTATGGTGTGATGTGGAAACCTGCTGATTTTGACTCGACGAAAGTGTATCCTATTATTTCGAATGTTTATCCGGGGCCATTTTTTTGAATATGTACCTACACGCTTTACGATTAACGATGTTTATAATACACGTTTGGCGCAATTGGGATTTATTGTAATCACTGTAGGGCATAGAGGTGGTACTCCGATGCGGGGGAAGGCTTATCACACTTACGGATACAACAATATGCGCGATTATCCGTTGGCGGATGACAAGTATGCTATTGAGCAACTGGCCGCCCGCTATCCGTTTATTGATATTACTAAAGTCGGTACGGGCACTCAGGTGGTGGATTTATGTCGGCTGCTGCCATTTTGCACTTATCGATTTTTTATTCGGCTGCCGTTTCGTCGGCAGGTAATCATGACAATCGCATTTACAACAAAGGTTTTGTAGAGATTCATTTCGGTGTAGACGAAAGGGTGAAAACGACTAAAGATAGTTTGGGAGTGGAAAGTACAACTTATGATTACAGTGTTCGTGTGCGCCCGAATCAGGGAGCTGGCGAAGAACTACAAACATGGCTTGTTACTGTTTACGGGTGCGATGGATAAAACTGTAAAAAATCCGGCCCATACATTGCGTCTGGCGGATGCATTAATTAAAGGCAGACAAGGATTTCGATTTGTTTGTATTACCGAAATGCACGCACGGATTCTTCGGTGAGTCTGAAAAATTTTTTGAACATAAGATGTGGCGTCATTTTGCCCGTTGCTGCTATATGATAATTCGGCTGATTTTGATGTTGATTTGAATAAAGATATGATTAAAGATGACAGGAGGAAGATAAGATGAATCGGATATTTATGTATATAGGGGTTATAGTGGGGTTGGCGTTAGGAGCTAATCTTCCGGTTGAGTTCAGAAAAGTCGTTGGATATAGAGGCATGTACATTATGGAAGCGTATTGATGCACCGGATATTTCACCGACAGGCAGATGGGTGACTTACCGTATATCGTTAATGGAATATAATCCGGATAACAGAGAAGAGAAGCCATTGCATCTATTTGATTCTCATACTCGAAAAGAGATATTGTTGGATGGTGATATAGAAAGATTGGAATTTTATAATAAGGACCAGGGAGCTTTTTATCAACAGACAGACTCTGGGGGAGTAATGAAAACAATCTTGTTATCGTTGCCTTCAGGAATGAAGACCGAATGGAAGCACCAAGAGGATTTTCACCCCTGTAGAAGGGACCCCCTTATTCAATTTCGGTTATTAATGTACCCAAAGATACTACAAATCATGTTCCGGCTTTAACAGGCTGGTGATACGTCATCTGAAAACAGAGGTTGCTTTTCAATATTGACAGTATCGGCTATCATACCTTGTATGACGGAGGACGTTCTATTCTTTTCATTCGTAAAAAGTCCGGCGGAAACGAGTTATGCTATGGTCCTTTAGCTGGTCCATATAAGACTCTTTATCAAAGCTCTATAAAGAAGGAGCCTTCTTCTTATAGTTTTAATGAGAAAGAGATGACTGGAGAGTTTAGCATAAATGATTCTTTGTGGTATGCTTTCTCATTAAAGAAGGGTTGTAACCTGTTTTTTTGACCGGAAAGAGATTGTTTTGCCTGATGGTATGTCTATCGGACGTATTGACTTGTCTAAAAGCCATAATTTTCTGAAACTTGAACTTCAGGGGCTCACAGCAAATTTCACGTAGAAGGGAAGAACCGGAGAAGAAACCGGACAAGAGCTTTGAATTGGAGTTGTGGACATGGAATGAAATGGAGGTTCCGACTTTACAAAGAGGTGGACGTTATAGGCAAGATAAGTCGGTGACGTATATTTATGATATTTCTTCTAAAAAGCTTACTGAAGTAGCTTCATCTACTGTAGATTTACTCTTACCGTCGGGGAGCGGAAAAATTGGATTATGTGCTTTTACACGGATGAATCTCCGTATAAGATGCAACGTGAATGGTTGGACCAGTTGCCGTTTGATGTTTATTCAGTGAATGTGCATACAGGTTGTAAAACAATTGATCGGACGTAGTTATCGTACTACTCCAAAATGGTCGGTGAATGGTAAGTGGGCGGTAATGTACGATCTATTGCGCAGGTTTGGAATAAATTTGATGGTGCTACCGGTAAGGTTGTAAATATATCAGATGCTATCGGTTATCCGATGTTCGTGGAAAGTTATGATCAGCCAGCTCCTGCTCCTGCTTATGGAATAGCTGGGTGGACGGCTGACGGGAATCATGTATTTCTGTATGATGCATATGACTGGTGGAAAGTAGATTTGACCGGAGAGCGACAGCCGGAGTGTCTGACTAAAGGTTATGGTCGCAAACATTGGCAAGTCTATTCGTAAAATGACGAGTAATATAGATAAAGACGTTTTTCAGAAGGGATGAAACTGTCATTGTTAGTCTTTTGGGATAAAAACACAATGGATGAGGGGTTTATCAGCTTGATATGAAAGGGCGTCTGAAAAAACTGATGGAAATTTTATACATATAATATATACCGTTTTTCCGATAATCATAAGTATTGCGTCTGGAATCGTCAGAATATAACAAATTTAGAGATTTGTGGTGGAGTAAAAGCAGACTTTTCAAATCCGGTCAGGGTGACGAATGTTAACCCTCAACAAGCGGATTATAAATGGGGGGGTACAGTTAAATTGGTAAAAAGTGGACCAATTATGAGAATAAAGAAAATAAAGGGTTGCTTTTATTTGCCTGAAGATTATGATCCTCAAAAAGAATATCCGGTGTTGGTACAGTTTTATGAGACTCATTCCGGTGAATTGAATATTTATCATGCCCCGTTGTTAAGCAGCGCGATGGGAGATCCTGTATATTTTGCTAGCAACGGTTATATTGTGTTTATGCCGGATGTACATTTCACGGTTGGAACCCCCGGTCAGAGTTGTTATGATGCTGTTAGTAAGCGGAACAAAATATCTGATAGAGCAGGGGATAGCACATCCCGGAAAAATAGGTTTGCAAGGACATAGTTGGTCTGGCTTTCATCAAACATCATATTTGGTAACCAAGACAGATATTTTTACCTGTGCTAATATAGCGGCTCCTATCACGGATATGGTGACCGGCTATTTAGAATACGTAATGGAAGCGGTCTGCCACGATATTTTATGTATGAGGAAACACAAAAAGTCGTATGGGAAAGACTTTGTGGGAGGCAAAAGATAAGTATCTGGCAAGTTCTGCAATTTTAAAGCGCAGACAAGATACATACGCCTTTTATTGATATTGCATAATGATGGGATGAGGCTGTTGCGTATGAACAAGGTCGTGCCCTTTATCTGGCAATGCGTCGTCTGCAAACGTCCGGCATGGTTGTTGAATTACAAAGGTGAGGGGCATTTTTGTAATGGGTAGGGGTGCTCAGAAAGATTGGACTATCCGGATGATGCAGTTTTTCGACTATTACCTGAAAGGAACAAAAGAAACCGCGTTGGATGAAAGAGGGTATTCATTTAAGAGAACGTGGATTGATCAGAAATATGATTTACTAGAAAAAATAAATAAAATGAAGAAATTATTAATTACAGCTATGGCTCTGTCTTGTTTTGCATTCAGTAGCTACGGACAGGACAAAGTGGAGAAACAAATTATTGGTAAATGGTGTAATCCTTATACTTATAAATCGACAGGTGAACTGAAAGGTTTTGAATTTAAAAAAGGTGGGAAGTGCTCTGCAATCAATATTCCCTCTTTGGATTTAAAAAACTTGGAAGATTGATAAGGATGGTTATTTGATTATCGAAGGATTCAGCAAGGAAGATAATGGAAAGGTAGAAGTATATAAGACCCGTGAACGTATTGGGCTCTTGTCTCCAGACTCATTGCAACTGGTTACACAGGAAGCAAACCCGAGATTGGCTTTTTGTATCTGAATACGAAATCGATAAAGAAGTTGGTTACTCCGAAGTTGCACCAAAAGAAAAGTAATAAATCTCTCTTAATAATTTAGTGTTAATTTAGCATTATATTGTTAATAGAAGCACCTCATCGTAGGGATTACGATGGGGTGTCCTTACTTTTTTATATCAAAATTGTAGCTCATTATGTAAATATTTATCAAGTTATTACGATATGTTCTGAACAATTTAATATTATATTTAGCATGGAATATCGCTATTTAATTGTATTTTTTTTGGCACAAAATGCCCAAAATGGATAGCAGAGAGATTTCCAATTTATCGCATAAATAAAGCGGTAGAGATCAAATAATAAATTTCTCTCTTGAATAAATAGTGTTAGCAGGGATATTCCTGAAATAGAAAATTTAAGGCAACTAATTCATTGCGAGTTAGTTGCCTTTTTTGTATCTTTAAGCATTCCGTGCGACAAGAAGTCGTATAAGTAATTGTTTAGCACTGCGTCTAAACCTATTGTTCCGTCAATAGTAGCCTAAAGAGGCGTGCTTTACTAGTAATGGTTTGGTGCGAAGCCCTCTTGACAATGCTGTCCTTTACAGAAATATCCAATGTATGGGCTGTTAGGCTGACTGATATGAGTAACCTAAGTGAATCGCCGTACCATCGTAATAAAGAAATAGCTTACGGATATTTACAAGCTATAGCCAAAAAAGGCGGGCAGTCAGGATAGTCTTTTTGGGATGTCAGGCTACACGGACAGCATACTGCTGGTGGATAGGCGGAGTCTAAGTCGGTCGTCAGTTATTTGTGCGAAACTTGGTAAGCCCGTAGTTTCTCCTAGCTGTATTCGGGTAGGTAAGCTAATCGCAAGAAAAGCCGAATGAGGTGCGGGTAAAGGATTGTGGAGAAAGCGAAAAAGCTGCCGTGTAATGCCCTGGATAAAGGTTTCAACGTCACCCTACGCGAAAGCGGGCAGACTTCCACAGGGTAATTCTTTGTGAAACGAATTGTAGAACTTCAAGTATAAAGAAACAGCAAAGGAACAAGGCGCAAGCCGAGTGTGCATCTTCAGCCAAGCACAGCAATACATGGAAAGAAATAGATTTTTCCAAATGTGAGTGCAAGGTTAGAAAGCTGCAAATGAATAGCAAAGGCTCAGAAAAAGAAAAGGTACAACAAGGTCAGAGCCTTGCAACACCTTCTTGTCACTTCTTACGAAGCCAAGGCATTGGCTGTAAGGAAGGTGACCTCCAATAAAGGCAAACGTACGGCAGGGGTTGACCATGTATTATGGGACACTGATGCCAGGAAGGTAAACGCATTGTGTTCTTTGAAACGGAGAGGGTACAGAGCCCTCCCACTGAAAAGGGTCAACATACCCAAGAAGAACGGAAAGATGAGACCGCTCGGGATTCCAACCATGAGGGACAGGGCTATGCAGGCTCCTTTTATCTGATGGCATTGGAACCAGTTACGGAAACAACAGCGGATGCTAACTCTTATGGGTTTAGAAAGTTCAGGAGCACGGCAGACGCCATTGATGCCCTGCACAGATGGCTAAGCAGGGATTGTTCTCCCCAATGGATATTGAGGGGGACATCAAAGGGTGCTTCGACCACATCAGCCACGAATGGCTTCTCGATAACGTACGAATCGACAAGCATATCTTAGGGAAATGGCTGAAAAGTGGAGTCGTATTCAACAAACTGCTCCAACCGGTCGTAGAAGGTACTCCGCAAGGCGGTATCATCTCACCGACACTTGCCAATGCCGCACTTGACGGCATGGAAAGAATACTGAAAGAGAAGTATAAGGTAAGTTATATCGATGGGAGGCTCTATCATCCGAAAGTGAATTGCGTGCGTTATGCGGACGACTTCATCGTTACAGCAGACAAACGGAAAACATTGGAGGATATAAAACACATGCTGACAAGGTTTCTTGAGAAGCGTGGTCTCATGCTATCCGAAGAAAAGACACTGATAACACACATCAGCGAGGGATTTGACTTTTGGGGTTCAATGTCCGGAAGTATAACGGTACATTGATAATCAAACCATCTAAGAAAAGTCAAAAACGGTTCACCGTCAAACTGCATGAAATAATCCTAGCCAAAGGCAAAGCATTGTCGCAGCAGGAACTGATAGGGGAAACTCAACCCTATAATACAGGGATGGGGGAACTATTATAGTGATGTGGTTTCAAAGGAAGTGTTCTGCCGATGTGATCAGGTCCTGATAAATCAGATAAAGAGATGGGCATATCGCAAGCATACCGACAAGTCAAGAGAATGGATACGGAACAAATACTTTATCCGTGATGGAAACAGAAGCTGGATATTCGGACTCGAATATGTATGTGGTGGTATAAAGGATAAGTTCATACTACGTAAACTGGCAGACATTCCAATCAGGCGACATGTCAAGGTGAAGTGCGAAGCCAATCCGTTTGACCCTTCATGGGATACCTACTTTGAAAGGCGGAAACGAAAGTATGCCTGGCAACGTGCATAATAAAACTTTATTGGAAACAAGTCATCGAAAGAGCCGGTTTAATTTCGTGAGAATTAAATTTAGAATTATCGGAGCTGTATGCGGTGAAAGTCGCACGTACAGTTCTTAATGGGGGAAGCGGCAGTAATGCCGCTGACCTACATACCCCCAAAAACGGTTTGACGGCCAAAACGGGGGTAATTAAAAATAAAAACACATGGTAAAGATACAAAAAATCTCAGAAATCGAACCTCGTTTAGGTTTTACCGAGTTCGATATGCTTAAAAAATATCGTCAAAGTTTTGCAACGAGTGAATTAGGTCGCCTCCATGCTCTGTTTCCTTTCTCGGAACTGGCCCGAGAAATGCATTTGAAGTCCTCTGCTTTGGGTCGTAAAAGTTATTTTTCTCCTGAAGGTAAAATAGCCTTGATGGTCCTGAAGTCCTATACCAACTTTTCCGATTCACAACTGATTGAACATTTAAACGGTAATATTCATTACCAGTTATTTTGTGGTGTTCAGATTGATCCGCTTCATCCACTAACCAATCCTAAAATCGTTAGTGCAATTCGTCAGGAACTAGCGCATCGCCTTGACGTTGAGCCCCTCCAGCTCATTCTTGCCGAGCATTGGAAACCTTATCTTGAGAACCTTCATGTCTGTATGACCGATGCCACCTGTTATGAAAGTCATCTGCGTTTTCCTACTGATACCAAACTCTTATGGGAAGGTATTGTATGGCTTCATCGTCATCTGTGCAAACATTGCCAGACCTTGCACATACAACGTCCCCGTAACAAGTATCTTGATGTACGCCGTGCCTATCTTGCTTATAGCAAACTGCGTAAACGCAGGAAATCACAGACTCGTATGATTACACGAAGGTTACTTCAGTTATTGGAAAAGTTACTTGACCAGATGAAGCAGCTTCATTCATCCTACAGGAACAGGCTTGCACTATCCTCTGATTACCAAAGACGTTTCTCGGTTATACAGACAGTCCTTGAGCAAGGGAAGAATTTATTTGCAGGCAAAAAAGTGCCCAACCGTATCGTGAGTATCGACCGGCATTACCTTCGCCCCATTATCAGGGGCAAGGAAACCAAATCCGTTGAATTCGGAGCCAAAGTCAATAATATACAGATAGATGGAATCTCCTTTATAGAACATATCTCCTTTAAGGCTTTTAACGAAGGAGTACGTTTGAAGGCCTGTATTCATCTGCAACAACAACTGACCAAGGTTAGGGTTAAGGCACTTGCAGCGGATTCAATCTATGCTAATAATGCCAACCGGAAATTTTGTACTAAATATCATATAAGTACTTCCTTTAAGCGCAAGGGTAGAGCTGCTAAAGATGAGCCGCTTCGGAGAATCTTACGGTCGGAACTCAGCCGTGAAAGAGCTACCCGCCTGGAAGGAAGTTTTGGAACGCAGAAACAACATTACTCACTGGCCAGAATAAAAGCCAGAAACAGGAAAACGGAAATGCTTTGGATTTTCTTCGGAATACATACAGCCAATGCGGTATGCATGATAGAAAAGGTAGAAAAGAAAAAAAGAAAGGCAGCATAATCTGGCTAAAATAACAGGAAAAAACAGGAGAGGTTTTAACTTCCCCTAAAAAAGACATGTACATAATGCATGGGTGGGAAGGAAAAAACAAGAATATGTAAACAATATTCTACAAAAAAAGATAGAAGACTGGGAGAGTTGAACGAAAAAATCAAGAGAAAAGCTCACGTAAAGCAAAGACTTTTCTCAATTTGATTTTTTAGAAAGAGGAACATTTACTGAATATCCCTATTGAGCACTAAAAGTCATTTGTTTTACCACTATTAACATTATTGTACGCTACTATTGATTCTGCTGCTATCAGCACCGGAAAGTCACATTCACCACATTCTTTTGATTCCTTATATCCATATTTTTTTCAATAAGAAAACTCTCAATAAATGTAATAAATCTTCAAAGGTTTGTTGACGCACTTTTTAGGCTTAAGCTGACATTCCCAGATAACGATTACATTCCATCCCATAGCTTTTATTTTCGCTCTGGCTTTTTGCATCCGTTCTCTATTTCTATTTATTTTCTCAAACCAATATTCAGAATGGGTTTTAGGAGGGACATAAATCGGACAATTCTCATGACCATGCCAAAAACATCCATGCACAAAAAATAACACTTCTATACTTTCTCAAAACAATATCAGGAGTACCTGGCAATCGTTTCACATTAACTCTAAACCTAAAAGCCTTGTTTGAATAAGTATCTCCGAACAAGTATTTCCGGTTTAGTGTTTTTTTACGAATCTTAGACATTACGTAACTTCTCTTCTCTTTTTTGAATATACGTCCGTCATAACAGTTTTCCATTTATTCAGAACAAAGATAATTGATATTTATTATTTCTCAAAAATAGACTCCATTAATACTTTGCACACAAATTGCACACGCATCCCGAAAAAAAGAAAAAAGGAGTGATTACGGATGAAAAAAGAAATATTATCTTTGCCATTGATAAAGAGCCACTTAAGCAAGAGCATGAAGCGCTAAGAAATAGGAAGACATCGGTTAGTGCTCGATTCATAATCATGAGGTCCCCGGTTCAATCCCGGGTCCCGCTACTTGATAAGAATAAGGCATTTGGGAGGCTTCCACTTCTGGGTGCCTTTTTCTTTTATACATGAATTGGTGCCGGTTTACACTATGGTTTACACCAACGCAAATCATATATCAATCAGATTAAACATCCGTCAAATTCAATGTGGCAAGGTTCAACATATAAAAAAATAGCCTCAACTTACAAAAAATTGAGGCTATCGAAATATCACTTAAAAAGTCTCTATTCCCACTCAATAGTCGCATTGGGTTTCGGAGACATGTCGTAGCAAACGCGGTTTACGTTCTTTACTTCTTTCAGGATACGGTCCGTGATCTTCATCAGGATAGGATAATTTCTATCGGTTCGATAGTAGCCGTCATAGCATCTACCGTATTGACAGCGCGAATAATCACCGGTACCAATCAAAAGAACGGGCATTATCACGTACACCAACAGATTTAAAATCGGGTACTACTGTAAAGTATTGCCATACCTTTTTATCCAATCCGGCAATCTGAAACTCTTCACGCAAAATAGCATCGGACTCACGTACAGCCTCCAAACGGTCACGCGTTATAGCACCTAAACAACGTACGCCCAAACCTGGACCAGGGAAAGGTTGACGGTAAAACCATCTCATAAGGCAATCCCAACTCCAAGCCACAAGCACGAACTTCATCTTTAAATAATTGGCGCAACGGCTCTACAAGTTCAAACTTAAGGTCTTCAGGCAGCCCACCTACATTATGGTGAGACTTCACCATTTTAGCAGTTTTCGTTCCACTTTCCACAATATCCGGATAAATAGTCCCTTGCCCCAAGAAGTCAATACCATTCAGCTTTTACGGTGCTTCTTCTTCGAACACACGAATAAACTCACCACCAATAATTTTACGTTTCTGTTCCGGATCTTCCACACCTGCCAGTTTATTCAAGAAACGATCGGTTACATCTACATAAATAAGATTTGCTTTCAACTGGTTGCTGAATACCTCAACCACATCTTCAGACTCTCCCTTACGCATCAAACCATGATTAACATGTACGCAAACCAGATTGTTACCAATTGCCTTCAGAAGTAAAGCTGCTACCACAGAGCTATCAACTCCACCCGACAGAGCCAACAATACTTTCTTATCGCCCACCTGACGTTTGATTAATTCTATCTGATCATTGACAAAGTTCTTCATGTTCCAGTTAGCTTCAGCTTTACAAACATCGAAAACAAATGATTTCACTGCCGCCTTTATAGCCTCAATATCATCCGCAAATTCTGCCAACTTCACTTCACAAGTTGCTTTATCGTGACCTGCAGCCATGACGGGAATCCCCAAAAGTATAGATAGCCGGATTTACATCAATGGCCACACCATCAATGACATTGTTCGGGCCGCCATTGATAATAATACCCTTCACGTTAGGTAATGCTTTCAATTCTTCCACTGTGATATCGTGAGGATAGATCTCACTATAAACTCCTAATGCACGGATGGCGCGAGCCAACACCGTATTCTCATGACTACCCAAGTCAAGGATAACAATCATATCCTGCTTCATCTGATTTTGGTTGTTTTTAAGTTATTGTATTGTTTATTATTCACTATCGTTTCCAAACGGTCTGCAAATATAAAGATTTTTAGAGAGACTATAATACATTGATTCTCTAAAGTTTCAGAACAGAGTCGCGTTTTTTTGCTGTTATATTATTCCAAAGAAAAAAAATGAAGTTATACAGACAAGCAAAAATAAAAAAAGAAGCATTCACAAACACTATAGAGTTTGAAAGGCTTCTTTTTATCCTAGATATTTTATACATTTGCTGCATAAAACATAATATTTCGCACCATGAACGAAGAGAAAAGTTCCTTTTATAAAAGGTATAAATGAGCAACACCCAGCCGCTTATCATCAGCTTTATAATGAATATTATAAAGCATTGGTGTTGTATGCCATCAACTTTCTCTCTTCCCAACAAGCTGCCGAAGATATTGTACAGGATCTTTTTGCAACTATGTGGGAAAAGAAAATGAGATTCTTATCATTGCCTTCTTTCCGAACTTATCTTTATAATTCTATACGAAATGCCTCTCTTAATTATTTAAAACATCAGAATGTAGAATCTCTCTATCTTGAACGCTTGGCAAGCACTTATCGAGAAATCACAGAAGAAGAAGATACCAACGAAGAAGAAGTATACCGGCTACTATTTCGTGCTATCGACAAATTGCCAATACGCTGCCGGAAATATTCCTATTACATATGAATGGGAAAAAAAAATGAAGAAATAGCTACTACACTAGGAATTTCGATCCGAAACAGTAAAAGACACAAAAAAAAAAGAGCTATACAATCTATCAAAGAACAGATGGGCACATGCTACTTTTTACTCCCTTTATGTGACATTTTGTATAGTTCCAACTTTTTTTCTCTTAATCAAAATAATCTTTTTATAAAAGTTTGTACCTCTTTTCAATATCTAAGTTGTCTTATAAATAAACAATAAGACAATAAAAATATATGAAGGGTAAATTAAATGTAGAAAAATTAGTCGCTAAATATCTCCTTGGCGATATTACAGCTCTCGAAAGAAAACAACTTGAGGATTGGACCAAGAGTTCGCCAGAACGAAAAAGAGTTTTTCAATCGTCTATGCACAAATATTGCTTTTTCGTGAACGTTACGAAGCTTATTCACATATAAATTCTCATCTTGCCTGGGAACGATTCAAAAAAGAAATATTGTCCCCTCAATCATTTCAACTTACCTAAAATATGCTGCTATTTTAACAATTCCTATATTAATAATAACAGGGGGATGGTATTTTTTCTACATCACCGCAGGTAGAAACTTTGAATAATTTTACTTTGGGAGATGCCATACAACCGGGAATTCCTAAAAAAGCTACACTGATATTAGCGGAAAACAATAAACAATCACTTACCCCCCACATATCCAATACCAGTCAAAGTGAATCATTCTACAACTGCCATAGCTCAAATGGTACACTTATCTATCCGACAACCCCTAATATAAACGACACCCTCCATACAAAAACAAAACGAAACTATAGGAAATACATTAACAACCGAACAAAGGAAATGAATTTTAGGGTAACTTTTGAGGATGGGAACAAACTGTACATCTCAATTATAATACAGAAATACGGTATCCTGTAAAATTCAGTAAGACCAAACGTATAGTTTACCTAAAAGGGAGAAGCCTATTTTAAAATAGCTAAAGATAGCCGCCCCTTTTATGTTATCACTGACCATGGAACAATCAAACAGTATGGTACAGAATTTAATGTAAATACATTCAGCCCCTGAACGAACAGAAATCGCATTAGTGAAAGGGAGCATTAGTATTATTCCTCAAGGAAGTACACAAAGAACAACTCATAGACCAGGACAACTGGCACATATTGAACAAAAGGTAACAATATATCTATATACAATGTAGACCTCACTCCCTATGTAGCATGGAATGAAGGACGACTTATTTTTTAAAATCGTACTTTTAGAAAATATTGTTGAAATTCTAGAACATTGGTATAATGTTAATATTTCCTTTGGCACTTCCGAACTTTAAACAACTGCGATTTACTGGTAATATGGATCGTTATGCCTTTTTAATCAGCCCATATTAAAAGCAATAGCACGTACTACGAATTTACAAATAAAAATAGAAGGAAGAGAGATTTTAATCACAGACAATTAATTACTAATTAAACAAGAAGAAAGAATGAGAAAGACAAAAAGTAGAGAAAGAATCCGAATACTTTCTCTGGTAGTAGTATTATTACTATTACCCACAATGATGTTTGCCATTCAGAAAGTGGCAAAAAAAGTAACTTTAAATCTGGAATCTGTCACTGTCAAAAGATTTTTTTCGATGCTTTAAGACAACAAACCGGATTAAGAAACTTTGTCTACAATACAGAACAGACAAAGTCACTGAAACCCATCACTATCCATGTAAAAGATGAAACTGTGGATAACGTACTACGTACTGTTCTTAATGGTACAGGGCTTACTTATAGTATGGAAAGAGATATTGTTACCATCTCTAAAACAGTGGAACAACAAGGGGGGATAAACGTTCCGCCAACCGGTATTGTATCAGATGAAGAAGGATACCCCTGCCTGGTGTTAATGTTGTGATTAGTGATCTTCAACGATTTGCCATAACCGACAACAATGGTAAATATAACATAGAGATACCATTCAACACAGCCTGTACTATCACCTTTTCTTACATTGGAATGTCTACTAAACAAATAATGATTAACAGTGGTCGGAATGATGTACGAAAAAATATTACTCTAAAAAGTGACACCAAGCTGGGATGAAGTAGTTGTTACTGGAATTTATACCCGTAAAGCAGAAAAGCTTTATTAGGATCAGCAACAACTATTTCTAATAAAGACTTGATGCGAGTAGGTAATCAAAACGTGTTCCAAAGTTTAAAGAATCTTGATCCTACATTATATATTGCAGATAACTTTAATATGGGTTCTGACCCGAATACGACTCCAAACATGTCGATGCGTGGTACATCTAGTTTTCCTACGACTGAAACCAACTCATTAAAAAAGCAACTATCAAAATCAACCTAATCAGCCACTATTTATTTTAGATGGATTTGAGACAACAGCGGAAACTGTTATGGATATGGATATGAACCGCATTGAGAGCATTACTATTTTTTAAAGGATGCATCTGCAAAAAGCATTATATGGTTCAAAAAGCCGCTAATGGAGTTATTGTCATTGAAACAAAAACGCTTAACTGGTAATCAACAACGAGTCACCTACAATGGAAGTATTTCATTAGAAATACCGGGATCTAACAAAAAGCTACGACTTATGTAATGCCTGGGGAGAAGCTGGAAGCAGAGCGTTTGGATGGAGTATATCCACAGTGACGACAATGTTATACAAGAAGGACTGACGAGGCTATAACGAACGTAAAAAAAAATGTAATGGAAGGATTGGATACCTACTGGCTGTCCAAACCTTTACGTACAGGAATTGGGCATAAGCATAATTTAAATATAGAATTAGGAGATTCACAAAATCTTCGAGCAATTATAGATGTCACTTATAATCAAGTAACAGGTGTTATGAAAGGTTCTTGGGATCGCCGTAATATATCAGGAGATTTCAACATCTCATATAGACGCAAGAATCTCATATTTAAAAATATTCTATCTATTTTAGTCAATAAAAAGTAATGATTCACCCTATGGTAGCTATAGTGAATATAGTAGAATGAATCCATACTGGGCAGCTACGGATAAAATGGTAATCTATTGCGTTGGGTAGAATTTCCAGATAATATTCAGACTCGTGTAGCAATCCACTATATAACGCAACCATAGGTACCAGCTTTACTTCCAATTATTTAAGATTCACCAATAATTTCTATGCGGAATGGTATATTACTCCAACGTGGAAGGCTACAGTACGCTTAGGCATATCACAACAAAGAGATAAAAAGCAGATGATTTTATCCAGCCAACCATTCTATGTTCAAAAAGATTATACGGCTGAAGAGACATTGATTAAACGCGGAAAATACATTCTAGAAAATGGAGAAAAGCAATTCAATCTCAAGTGACCTTAATATTAATTATAATAAACTAATCGGAAAGCATACTATCTTTGCTAATGCGGGTTTCTTCATTTCAGAAGACAAATCTTCAGCTTATCAACATACAGCAGAAGGATTCGGTAATAACCAAATTGCAGATATAACCTTCGCACGACAATATGCAGAAGGAGTTACTCCTATTGGATATTCCAGTATAAACCGACAGGCTAGTTTTCTATTAATGGCTGCATCTTACGATTATGACAATCGTTACTTAGCGGATGCAACTATTAGAGAAAGTGCTTCCTCTTTTATATGGTTTCGAAATCGTTGGGCCAACAGTTGGTCTTTTGGCGTAGGTTGGAATCTACATAACGAAGCTTTTATAAAAAATCTTGCTTGGCTTAAACAATTTAAGCTCCGCGCTTCCGTGGGACTTACTGGTAATCAGAACTTCGATACCAATGCAGCACTTTGCAACCTATAAGTGATATTACACAGAATAAGTTATGGAGGGATTTACCGGAGCATACCTAAGCAATATGCCTTAAATCCTAAACTCAAATGGGAGCAAAAGAAAAAGATTACAATATAGGGATTTGATATGCGTATTGCAAAATTATCTTTAACTTTCGATTATTATTCCGCAGATACGAAAAACATGTTGACCAATGTATCTATACCCACTTCCGGCTACCTATAGTGAAAAGACAACATAGGCTTAGTACGCAATTCTGGGTAGAAACCAAAGCGAACTATACTGTGTGGCAAAATAAAAAGGATTTTTCAATGTATATGGAACATTTACATATACTAAGAATAAAATTATACGTCTATCTGAAAGTATGAGAGCCTACAATGAGAAAATGATGAAAATGGCAGAAAAAGCAGATCAATCTGCCCCCTGTGTTAATGTATCAAGACGGACTTTCAATGAATACGATATGGGCAGTACCTTCTGCAGGCATTGATCCGCAAAGTGGAAATGAAATCTATATAAAGAAAGATGGTTCTTATACCTACAAATATTCTGCCAACGATATGGTCGCTGCAGGAGATGCAACTCCCAAATATCGTGGAACAGCAGGATTCACAGCTGAATACAACGGTTTTGGTACCTGAGTGCAACAGTGAGTTATCTCGCCGGATGTCAAATGTATAATTCAACATTAGTCGACCGTGTGGAAAAATGCTGATATTACCTATAACGTAGACCGTCGTTTTACTGCAGGGGCGTTGGACTACTCCAGGACAACAAACGCAATATAAGAAATTCAATTCTTCAACAACAAAGAACCCGCGCAACTACGCGTTTTGTACAGGATCGTAAAGAGCTCAATTTATCCTCTATCAGCGCATACTATGAGTTTCGAGTTCTGTTTATCAGAAATTATATATGGAACGTTTACGTCTCATTTTATATAAACGATATTGCCACATTCTCTTCCATCAAAGTAGAAAGAGGACTAAACTATCCATTCACGCAAGAACAATGTCTTTCTCATTAAACGCCACATTCTAAAAAAGGAAATACAGTTATGAAAAAAATATTTATTGCCAATATTAACAGCAATTGTAACATTGACCTCGTGCAGCGACTGGTTTGATGTTACTTCCAACTCTGAAATTAGAGAAAAAGATCACTATAGCACAGAAACGGATTTCAACAATCTTTAATAGGTTGCTATATTGGCATGGCAGATGATGCTTTATATGGGGAAGACTCTGTCATGGCATGCATTGGAAATATTAGCTCACCAATTTCACTCTGGTTAATGAAACGAGCAGTACTCAAGTAGAACACCAACTCCAATCCTATTTATATAAAGGTGTCTATATAAATACTATTATTGAAGATATTTGGGCTAAAAGCTATAATGTTATAGTTAATACAAATGAAGCACTCAAAAATATAGACGAAAAAGAGATATTTTTGACGACACTAATTATCATGTCATCAAAGGAGAAGCTCTTAGCTATACGAGCCTATATACATTTGGAATCTGCTCGAACTCTACGGATATATGGAAATTGGGCGAACAGGGGAGTACCCAACTAAACGACAAATTAACAATTCCCTACGTCACTACTGTATCTAAGATATTACCCCTCAAGAAGCAACAGGAGCCGAAACATTAACTTATATACAAAACGATTTAAAAGCGGTAGGCTTGCTCCGAGTATGATCCTATCACTAAAAAGCATGGTGAGGATTTTATGCAGGAATAAACACAGAAGGTTTTTACAAGAATCGTACGCTTCGTCTAAATCCCCTACGCAGTAAGGCATTACAAGCCCGTGCCTATTTATGGGAAGAGGTAGCCAGGAAACAAAGCAGCACTGGAAGCTGCAGAAGAAGTTATATCCTTTATTGATAAAGGAGGCTTTAATAGCAAAACTTTAAATACTACATCAAATTTACTGAAAGCAGGGGGAAATCAATGCGAGCAATACATCTTTTAGCTAATGAACAACTTTTGCTCTATCGGTTCCTCAATTAACAAGACAAAGCTCGCATCTTATATACTCCCCAATTATCAAGATCAAAATGTACAAAGCAATGTATCTACAGAAGGATGCAGCATTAGATCTGTATGAAAATATATCTGCGACGTTCGTTTCACTCAACTATTAACTCAAAGCAACTCTGCCACTACTGCCGGATATACTCCCCTAAAAGTATATCAAAGCTCATCGCTGTCAGAGTACAATAAAGACAAACTTTTCATTAATGTCTGCCGGAAGTATATTACATCGCATCGGAATGTTGTGCCAGTGCTACAATTCCAAACACAACAAAAAGCTTTGAAATATTTAAATACAATTCTGACAAAACAGAGGTATCTATAATGATTTGGAAAATCTAGAGCCTATTTGATATTCTTACAGAAATAGGGGAAAGAATATATAAGGAATTCCTATCTGAAGGGATTATGTTCTATTATTATAAAAAGAACTAATGCAACCACTTATACCCAACTTTAGTAAAGAAATGAGTGATACTGAATACCTACTTCCTTATCCAGATTTTGAATTACAATCAGGTCGCGTTCAATAATTTAATTATACTCTTATGAAAATAAAATATTTATTATCAGCCGTACTTTTTACGTACTATTTGCTATTTGCATTACAAGCTGTGAGAAAAGTGATATTTTATTATAATGAAGAAAGTGCTGCTGTCAGGTTTCTGTCCACAAACACCAGTTTTCCCCGACAATATACTAGGATATAAATGAATTAGATGAAACCTTTTATATTTCTTATTCGCTTTTTTTAGATGCGGGTACTAGCAGCGATGAAGGGTCAATTATTTACGATATTCCAGTCACACTAATAGGGAATGTCAGTAGGTAATGCAAGAAACATTAATTATTATTGACTCAAAGATTTCTACGGCTCAAAAAGAAGTTATGAAATCATAGAAGTTTATTCCCGCCAATAAATATATACTATATTCGTATAAAAGTTATATAATACAGACGAATTAGAGAACACCACTTATATATTGACATTTTTACTAACTAACTCCGGATGAATTATCTGCAGGCCCTAAAGAGTATATATAACATCACAACTTAGTTGGAATAATCAAATCCTGTCTCCTCCTAACACTGTATATACTGAACATAATATGATAATAGCAGGTGAAAACAACTTTTTATCAACAAGCAATAACAGTTATAGTAATAGAGCATTACGGGTAATTGTAGACGCAACTAGGCTGGACCCATATTAACTGGGAAATATTTACTTCTATAGCGCCCATAATGGACTCTGCAAGGTAAGGTATAATACATGACACCCTAATGATCCATTGATAAATGGATTTCCGCCTAAAAGAAGTAGATTTCATTAAAAAGAAAAATCATGAAAAGTAACATCAATTATATGCTCATTTTATTCTATTAAACATATTTAGTTTATCAGGATGTTATGATGATAAAAGCACCTTTGCCCAATAATTCTATAGAATATGTCACTATTGGACACAACTGGAATATCAAATTACAATATGTAGGTTATCAGAAACAACTGGATATTACTCAAAAATTCAACCTGAAAAACCTGGACTTCAGTACCAATGGGCATTGACCGACCTACCCCCAATTCAGCGGGTGAACTAGAAGTTATCAGTACTGAAAAAGAACTCCATTACATTATGAATCGACCAGTTTCAGCCCAACCTTGTTACTTATTACTGACTGTAGCTTTGGGATGGAGGCTTGTATATGGACAGTATATGTACAAAAGGAACTTTGCAAGCAGTATACTTGTCGCAGATTCTAAGGGAGAAACTTCCGATTTTACTTATATCAAAAATCAGACGGTTTCGAACATATGACAAAGAAGAGAAAATATATCATAAATTTTGGAAGCTTGAAGTAATAGTATGCCTTATCGGTATTATAACCTCCATGGCTTTCAATAAATTTTAGTAATAAAAAACTAATCAAGTCTGGGCAATTACCTCCGAAGGTTGTGGTAGTCGTTTTAATTGCCAAGATTTCTCCCGGAGAATGGCAACTCGGACTCTGAGAGTCCAGCCTTTCAAACCGGAAGGATTTAAATTTATTTCTTTTTTTCAAAGCTCATCAACGCTTCTTTGCTAATACCAATAATGGTATGTATGGTTTCATGCCACAAGCTGCCAATATATTCGCTGTTCTGATGGCACAGTCGCTGGGTCTTTATTAACAACCACAATACTACTGCCAATAATGCCTGATGAAAATAATGCTAGTTACTACCTTGTATGGTTAGACAAAGAAAAAGGTTCTTTTTTTAGCTTACACCAGCCCGGATTTAATCCAATATGCTTGTAAAGGATACAAAAGAAAATAATGCATTCAATCCAATGATGCTTGGGCAATCAATCAGCGAAGTTGCAGCAATTACTACGAAAACGGCAAACAAACTGCATTCTGTTTAAAACAAGATGATACGGAGGTACATACGCAATCTATATACCTTAAACAACTATGTAGCTGCTGTTGCAGAATGGAATGAAGAATTAGGAGAAACTATTGAAATATCTCCCAATAGAAGCCACAGCTCAAAGCAAATACACTATATAAATGAGGGGAAAATATTACCTCTCGACCAAGAAGCCGTATCTGTATTCTTTGCTAAAAAAGAAAACGTACTATGTTGCTACCCAACAAGGTCTTTACATTATAGGTAAAGGGAAATACAGCTACAGTTAATTCTGTTGCCAAATTCAACCCTGAAAACAGACGAAAACATTACTTTAGCTAAACTTTTCCAGCAAGGTTACTACACCAGAAACCTTCATAATGTTGTCGGGAACAATGCCAGTATGCCTGAACTTCCTTGAATAATAAAGGCATCGTAAGCAACACAAAAATAGCAATTCGGAAGGAAAGCTATATGTTATTCTATGACATCTGAAGTTGGAACAGGTAATTTAGACAATTCAAAGCTCTCAAGTATGATGGTTTTCAACAAAATCAATGATGTAATAACAAATTAGTTTCTAATTTCGCATCTTATTAAAAAATATAAATAACAGAGACTGATATGAGAAAAAAATCCTCTTACTCGCAGTATTAGTGGTAGCCTCGGCTGCACCACTGTCGATACACAACATTTCGACTGGAAAAAGAAAACAAAAACGGAACAGACTACTCCGGCAAAAAGAAAGTGAATACGACAAACTATTAAAAGAAACATGAAACAGCAAAAGAACAGGTACACTACACTTGCTAGACGGAAAGTATATTTTGAGCTTCCTGTAGA